>Ga0208198_1002799_pt1 | contig 12621 bp, 12 predicted proteins | sample AD_JPNTR2_MetaG_FD_184446 | JGI IMG/M metagenome (GOLD analysis project Ga0208198, IMG submission 184446) | Active sludge microbial communities of municipal wastewater-treating anaerobic digesters from Japan - AD_JPNTR2_MetaG (SPAdes) (version 2) | ecosystem: Engineered > Bioreactor > Anaerobic... | reverse complement strand
CCCATATCGGCCATACTCCAACGTCGCAATCCCTTCGTAAATCAGGTCAGTTTCTTTAGCGCCACCCAAAAGGCAAAGAATAATAAATGGATACCTTCCCATTTCCGCATACCTTCTGAGCTTTTTTGTAAATCACCATATAAATCCAAGAGCCTTCTTCTCTGAATTGTCATGTAAGCTCATGATCTTCAAGAGATATTTGATATTCCGCACACCTCTTTTTTGCTGCAGATAACTTTATACATATTATCATGGAGATAGAATAAAATGGGAATTCCCTGTCAGGTCTGCGGAGCACTTTTTGAAACCCGAACATCAGTTGTCTCCCCAATCAGTACACATGATACTCCTCGTCAGGATCAATAAAAATACCCTTGCCGATGATATCTGGGATATAAGCCGCACATTTCTCGCAGAGCAGGAAATATTTCACGCCGTCGACCTCCGGATCAATGACTGCTTCGATCCTGTTCTTCATCTCGCGCAGTGTCCCGGCTCTGACGTCGAGTTCGAAGATTGATTTTTGCACCCGAACGCCGTAATCTTCCGAGATCTTCGCCACCTGCCGCAGGCGATCAGGGCCGGATATGTCGTAAGCAACAATTATTTTCATGCCTACACAACCATGTAATCGAGCTGGGTGAGCTTCATGCCTTTGCCGGAGATCAGAACCTTCCGAAGGCACCTGCTGCAGATTCTGTATATTCTTACCGAGTCGGTCTTCATGTCGATTTGCGCTGCACAGTAAGCTCGGATGCGCTTTATGGCAGGTTCGTCGAGGTCGCATTCAAAGACGGATTTCTGGGTGTTAAGCCCGAACTCCTTGAGGAATCTGTGCAGCGCCGCCCTTGTGGCATCATTGGAAATGTCATAGGTGATGAGGGTGATCACGGTCCCGCCTCCGATTTACTTCAGCAGCATGGGCTGGTACATGTCAGCCTCGCCCTCGATGACTTTCCTGAAATGACCTGCCTGGTAGACAAGGGCATCGGCATAGGTGAGTTTTCTGTCAGCAGGTGGATAGAAGAATTCCGTAGTGAGCTTTTTCTCAAAGGCATCAATCACCCGGGAGAAGGCGGACGGTGTGAGCCTGACAGGATATTTCGCGGTCAAGACTTCCTGTGCAGGCGTTTCCGTCATCCTCTGCTCAGGGAGATCGATGACATCCGGAGCATTGCCGATATCAGACATGAGGCCTATAGGGTCTTTGAGGATGGATGCGATGTTCTCCTCCTTCGGCGCTTCCTGCACATCATCCTCGGGTTTCTCGACAATGAAGTCGTCTTTTTTCAGAATCTTCAAATTGAAGAGCGAGAGGGCGAGAGTGTCTGCGATAATCGGCCTGAACTCCTCCATGAGGTCAAGCACCAGGGAGTATCTGCCGTAGTCGATGGAGTGCAGGGAGCCTGGATAGGGATCAAGGCCTGTAATCCGAACCGCTGCATAGACACGGTTCATGAGGAATGTATAGAGGAGGGAGAGCACTGAATTGACCGGATCAGTGGGAGGCCTCCTGACACGGCGGGTGAATCCCCAGTCGTCAACGAATCCTTTCGGGAAGGCTTCGAAATAAAGGGCCGAGCCTTTACCTTCATAGCCTCGCACACTGTTGACAGACTCTGCCTTGTCGAGCATCTTCAGGATGTCCATGATCTCTCTGGCCTTGCTTCCGGCAACCGGTATGCCCTTTGTCCTCTTGATGCGCATGAGCACGGTGGCCATGTTCGACAGCTTCCCTGAGACAAATGACTTTGCCGACTTCAAGCAGAAGTTTTCGTCATCGATGAGCCGCCACTGGCGCTTGCGCAGATAAACATTGCGTGGCTCCTGCGATGCCAGCCTCCCCAGATACCGGCCGTTGAAGGTGAGAAACACCACGTCGATGTTGTGCCGCAGAATCTGTGCCAATGCCCTGTGGGTGATCTCTACATTACCATAGACAAGTATCTGGCTGAGTTTGTAGGTGAAGAGTGTGTGATAGGTGTCGTCGCCCTTTTTCACGAGGAGGTGCCTCCCCTCCTTGACAATCCTCGCTCCCTGGGTTCTGATATAGACGATCATGTACATCTCCTTCGCCGCAGCTCCTTTTCCTCCCTCCGGGGCAGGAAAAAAGAAAAATCCCCACCCGTTCCACTGAAGGGAAAGGGAGAAGAGGATTGCGGCATGGTCATTGAATTTATTGAGAAGCAATTCATGCTGTGACCATACCGTTGTCCTCGCAGGCCTTGCAAACACCGCAACGTTGCCGTCAGGCAATCAGGGCATAGGCAGGAAAATTCTTGACTTCCATCCAATGTTCACGTCACGTACATGCATTATTCGAATGTCAAAGAGCAATCAATAAAGATTGAGAATTCAGCCCACTGTATGGAGGTTCTTACCTTGCCTACATGATCGATTCTCTAATATTACCTGCTCAATTATTTTTCATGTAAATACTACCGTGTTGTATCCTCGTTCAACCAGGGGAATTGGAGGGCGGCGGCTCGTGAGGTAAAGTCTTCGATGCTGTCTGCGATGAGTTCAATTATCGACTGTCTCAGGTTCTTGTAGCTTCTCTTCGTCACAGGATCCAACCCATGAGCCAGAATAGATTGATTTCTCTGACGGAGCTGGCCTTGAAGATGCTCATTCCCTGCATACCGGTGGCCAAGAGTGTGGCCCAGGCTTTCAAGGATACGATAATCCCAGTCAAGCCCTGTCTTGATCTTGCCGTCACGTTTATCTCTCAGTCGTTCCAGGTCCTCATGTAGGTGAATGGAGACCTTTGCTATGTCTACATCATCAGTCATGATTTCAAAGTCTCGTTCAAGGACATATTGAGCTAACAGTTCTGTTACGCGATACAGTCTTGCCAGGGCATCATCATAACGGCCTTCTATTGCACGGCGTTCAGCGTTGTTGAAGATATCGATGATCAACAGTTCTTTTGGAACTTTCTTCTTGTCCTGGGCGAGTTCTTCCAGGGCTTTGAGTGCCTCAGCCCTCGGATGGAAGCAATCCAAGGCAGGCAACTCTTTATCCAATTTTTTCAGTCCTTCCAGTGCACCTTTATGGTTGAAAAGGTCCCAGAGGTGGTAAGCTGAGACGATAAGTCTCAATTTTTGTCCTATTTGTTGATCATACTCGTCAAGCAGCTTGAGATTGGATCCGGACAACAGTTGCTCGGCAGTATCGAAGCGCAATTTTCTGATAAATTCTTCAGCGATTCTAAGATCATGTGCCGCGAAAATCTGTGTTGGTATGATGGTGCGGAACTGCTCGGTGCCGTCAATCACTATCCCGTCTTTTCTTTTTCCGGTTATGTAGCTGATGGAGCCGCACTGGTTGTGTATGGCGGAGAGAACGGCACCACTGCTCATTGCTTTGGTGCCGCTGGTGAAGTCGATCTGGATTTCGTCATTAGAAAAACCTCTTTTGCTGAGCTCTTGAAAGATACCGTTCATTTCATGGAATATAGCCTGAAAATCATCGACATCCTTCAGCATGGCTATTTGGTATGCATCGGAAGAGAGCGATAGCTCACGGGCTATGATCTTGGCGTTTTCCTCACTGCCGGAGCTGGCTGCTAGGAAGAGATAATCAGGCCGATAGTGTGAGATAGCCTTTTTGAGTGGCTTGAATATCTGCACATCCGGCCGGGCGCCTGTCCCTACGGTGACTATGAGTGCACATTTCTTCATTTTTTCCTCCTCCCGAGAGTGTGTCTGCGTCACCTCGTTGATACACTCCCCAATTTCCTCATACATATGAGGGTCGGGTTGAAAAATGACCGATTGCGGAGATTGTCGTGCGGACCATACCTCTCCTCACATGAATGGTTCGATTTTTACGATCACAAAGGAGTTGCCTTTCTGAACAACTGTGATCTTTGCCTTTACATTCTTGCGCCTATTGATCAATCGGTTATGCATTGAATCCGGTATGAGTTCCTTGCCTTTACCAAAGGCCCTTCGATTTTCCACTCGCGCAACCACGGTTGCATCCTGTGCCCTCCATTCAAGCGTAGCGTTTTCCCAGACATCCTCTACAACCGGTTCAGGCTCTTTTCTCTGGACGGCGTTAGTTGTGTGGTCTTCCCGTTGCGAAAATCTCATCCAACCCATGGGTGCCCATTGATTATTCTCCCCTAGCCAGACACGCCTGGTTTTTGGAGCAGGGTCATTGCCTCTGTTATGGCCGAAGATATTTCTGATTTCCGTCCTGATGCCGGGGGAGAACACTTCATCAACGGTAGTAGATAGCATGCCGGAGCCGAAACCGATCCTGAGAAAAGAGCCTTGTTGTTTTTCATACCAAGTATAAAGGCTCTGCGCTGCATCTCTTGCATCCGGACTTTTGGGTTTGGTATATTCTGAAAAATGTTTCTTCTCATGATCAAAGATGCTTTTATTCATATGCCTGACATGACGCAGGAGATCATTGAGATCTTTTATGCACCGATCTTCTGTCTTGAAATGGTTGAATAGCTGCATATCCATAATCAGTTCGGTCATGAACCGTCCGGCCACGACAGCCTCTACCCAAACCTCAAGAGGCCGATCAGGTCTTTCCTGTTTGCTCCAATACACCTCGCCCGAAGCATTCTTCGAGAGAAATTGCAGTTTGATCAGCCTGGATTCGATCTGGCCGATGGGGTATGCATCTCGTACAGTCAGGCATCGCAAGATGTCCCGGTTTGGGCCGTCTTTTTGATCTGTGCCAGGAATCCTGAAGTTTTGCAGAATATCCCTTTGGAGAATCTTGTATGAAAATTGTTTCTTTTCCTTTCCTCTTTTCCCCGATGAAAGTTGCCGCAGATTATCTTCTACCCACGACTCCTTTTCTCCTCTCAAGCCGGGATCGCCGGATAAAATACCATGCAGGAGACTTGTCCGCAGGGTACCTTTTATGGATGTTCCGGGGATGAAGACCTGACCATGGGCATCACGAACAAAGGGTCGGAAATCCCTCATTCTGTCTTCACCACCTCGTATTGAGCGCAATGCGATGTCTCGGATATTCTTGTCCAAGTCCCTGACGTCTTTCCCTTTCAGGTATTCGGCAATGGAACGGAATCCCGAGCTGACCGAATCAACAAAATCATCTATTAGATTATGGTCCTGAAGAAATTCGCAGAACTTATCCTCGTCAATGACGTAGGTTTTGCCTTTATGTAATATGAAGTCTGTAGTGCGAAGACTGCCCTCTCGCGAACCTATGTGAATTGGCGAGGCAACTTTAAGGATCAAAGGTATTTTATATTTCAAATCCTTTTTTCCCAATATCTCGTTCATGCATCCTCCCATGGAAAAAGAAACGCAAGCCCGGAGCGATAGACTCTATGAAAAAGTCCGAGTGCTTGAGCATCATCGGGTGTAACATCCACCAGCATGCCCCTGACCGGTTGATGTACCACGCTGCCCTCGCTGAACATGCGCAATCTTTTGCGCTTGAATGTTGTGGTGTTTCTGCCGCTCACTATGTAACCCCGGTTTTCAAAAAAATTCCATGCAGCAAAGATATCTCTTATATGAGGTTTTTCCTTGGAATTGGGGTAATAGCTTGACAAGAGCATGTATCTCTTTTGGTTTTTCTCTTTTTTGAACCATGATGCCGGTGGAGTCTCAAAACCCGAAAATTCAAATGTGCCGAACCCATAGGTGCGCTCCCCACCAAGACCTAAGTCGCCAAGCATTCTAAATGCACTCTCCAGGACACTCTTCCAGGCATTATCGCGTATATGGACAAGTCCGAACAGTCCGGCACCTTTTTTGAAATGGATCACCCCACAACGCCAGAAGCTGCTATTGCTGCTCTGCCTGTCTAAGGCAACCCGAGGTCTCAGCTCCTCCTCGTATGCTGTTTTTATTAATGATTCGCTACGAGTCTTGATCTGACTTATGCCATCAAAGCTGAGACGGGCTTCCCCAAGCCATGCATGAGTATCTTCCGGGCAAAGATATTGTATCTTTTTAATCTCCTTTCCAAGAGTCTGCATAGTCTCGTTATCCACAGGCGGTTTGCATAACGGCCTGGGTAAAGCATATTGGACAGCACCATCTCCACCGCGTTGGTAAAGGAAGAGGGAGCTCAGGATAAAGCCCGGGTTATCACCTCGTAGAATCTCCACCGTTTCATCGGCTTTGCCGAGCACGCACAATGCATTGATCAGCGCTGAGGTGAGTGTGTCAGAAGTAAGCGTGACATGTGAATTCTCCATGCCGATACCACTTGCGCCAAAGTGCACCGGCCCTGTGAAGGTAAGCCTGTAGCTATACGTACTCATTTTCTATCCTTTAGTGCGCCTGAAAGAATTCCACCAACTCACTTATATTTTCCAGATTCGTTACTTCTTTTGTCTGGCCTCTCTCACCACGGTAATGTCCCAGCCTCTTGGCCTGAACATGTTTGAATTCGAACTTCACCTGACCGTATCCCCGTGAGCCATGTCCGCCCAGAGCGTCATCGTGTAGCAGATTGACAGCAAGCTTCAGATTTTCGAGATCGGCAGTTATAGTCGCGACATCCTCGACATCGTATACCATGGACAATCTGAATTTTGCCCCTCTCGGTACTCGCTCGAGGTTACGCGGATTTGCGGCCGATGTTATGCGATCGATACTGTTCTCGAATTTCCACTCGGTATACAAGAGTCCTGATGCAAGGTTTTCCAGATCGGCCGCATTATCAAGACATAAATCTCTCACCTTCAGTCGAGCAGGAAAGTTCCGGTTTTTCTCCCCAGGTCCAGTCGATCCAAACAACCGGCATACCGGGCAGTGCAATGCGCCGGGATAAGCGATATCTATTTCCTCAAAATTTTTTTTCTTACTTTTTCCCGCATCCCAGTCATTACATTCATGGCGGCTTGTGTTACTGCCACCGTCTCGATTTGGATATAGATCCGGATGGGCTTTTTCTAAAAGTGCCCTCAGTTTTCCTTTCAAAGAAGAACCAGGAATATAGGGTTCGTTTGACAAAGGATCTCTTACAACGGGTGAATCTAAGGCACCGATCTCCATATCATCTTTGGATGCTCCGATATGCAGACCGGTAATACACTCCAATATGCCTGATAATTCTATCTTGCCGATCAATTTGCGATTTTTCGTTGGGTCCATAAGTATTCACCTCCCTAATTGGATCCACCATAGTAGCGATGATACGCGATAATGCCTTCAATGAGCCGCAGGAGCTTTTCGAAATTCTCCCGAGACTCGGCCCCGGACTTGATGGCAGGATCAAGGACGTTCATGAGCGGTTTGATCTTATCTTCCCTGCCGGCGGCATAAGCAAGCTTGGGGCGCAGGAGGATGATTGAACCCTTGATTTGTTCAAAATCGCCCTTTTTCAAGCCGGCTTCAATCCGTCTCACGGCGTCAAGGAATCTGCGTATCTGGCTGACCTTTATACCCATTGAATCTTGTTTATTATTTTTTAGATATTTACCTTTTACCAGAAAGGATCCAACTTCGTCCGCTATCTTGACTATCCTGTCTATGCTTACTCTCTCAAGATTTGCCAATTCATGACTATATTGGTCGCAACACTTGGCCAATGGTTTTAAATTTTCACTCATTGTTTATCCTTCTCCTTTCTCATCATCATCAAAATCAGCAGGACCACCATCTCAAGGTGATGCCAATCGACGTTGGTTGAAAAAACGTAGTCCTTCAGGCTGCTCCATGACTTTTCAAAACCTTTACTGGGCCTGAAACGCCCAAATAGATATGCCAGATGCAGAAGAAGCCAAACAGCACCCTTTTTCTCTCTGTGTTCCCTGAATAAAAGCAGCATCCTATACAACATGCTCCTGCTGAGGGAACCCTCCGGGAGACCAAGATGGTTTTGCCCAATCGTAAAAAGGTCGGCGAGGGATCGTATGCGTTCTTGGAAAAGGGCGACGAGGTTCCATTTGAACACATGCTCGCGACTAAAGATCGTTATAGACTGTTTCGTGCCGCTCTTGGCAGCCTTTTCCGCGGTGTGGGCCTGATGCGCCAGATGATAGATAGGATCATGTGAATCTCCCAGGATTATGCCGCCCGAAACAGTGATATAAGGGTTTGCCGTTAATCTTCTCAAGGCGGCATTGATATCGAAAGAAGATTCCAATATGTCCAGCCAGTGACCGATTAGAAAGAGGTCGTCGCCTCCTGAATATACAATGGTCAGATAACGCTTTACATCCTTTCTGTCCCATAACAGAAAGGGCGTGGGATACCCCTCATCCATTCCAAGGATGCCGTTTATATGGTACTTGAAAAACAGGCTCATGTTCCGGGAAAGAGAGGCCATTCGGGAGAGCGTGCGCTCGTTTTCGGGCAATGATTGGGAGAAGATGGTTCCCAGATTGTCTACATCCATTTTTAGAACACCTATCCTGTTCATGCCGAACCCTTCCAACGCCATATCCTCAAGCTCTCTGCAATCCTCTGGAAAAAACACTCCCGCCATGAGGGGCCTGCTATGCGGATGCACATAGTTCGACAGGTCCCAATCATTCAAATGAAATACCGCTGAAGCATTTTTGCCCACATCGTCTTTGTATGACTCGCCAATGTGATAAAAGCAGTCATTGATGCAGATGTCATTCTTACCAGCTGGGCGATCGTTCATTCTATAGATCACCACACGGTTTTTCTTTCGTGCCGCCGCCTGAAGACTGCTTCCCAGGAGGTACTGCTCCCGGCAATATTGGCAAGAAAGGAGTTCGGATTTGTCATCCGATAGAGGGTTGAGCGGCTGGTCTTCTCTGCCGCAGATTTCGCAGTTTCTGGTAAGGCAGCTTTCTTCCGGCATGGCCGGTTCGTCCAGAAGGTCTTCCAAGTGGTGCTCCCATTTGCGCTGCTTCGAGCTTTCTATTTTCCTGCCGAGCTCTCTCCAAGGGCCGGATGCGTCAGAGAAGTTCTGCTTTAAGAACGGCACGAAATCGATGTGCATTTGAAGAGAAGCATTGAAGGACTTGAATAGATAATCGTTGATCCTGGAACGCACAAACGCGACGGTTTTCTGAGCCGTTTCGCTATTGGGAGCCAGGAGGTAAAAATGACCTCCGCCGGTAAAGATGATGTTGCACCGAGTTTGATCGAACCCTTCGAGCAACATATCCACCGTATGTTCAATCAAAAGCTCCAGATAGAAAGATCGTCCTTTGAGAGATTTGAGAGCACCTTTCGAGGATATCGTATAAATGAAGTTCTGGACTCCGGATATGTCGCCGCCAATCAAAAGCAGGGGTGCGGAGTTTGTATCACCGCTTGTTTCCCAGTTGGTGATTTCATCTTTCAGCACGTTTTCATTGAATTTTGATTGATACCTTGCAGCATAATAGTCATAGAGACAAGATGCTGTCGCGGCGGTTATTTTCAGGTGATCGAAAAGGGATATGTCGGGATGTTTACGATAAGAGGCTGCATCATCCCCACCATAAACCTTCAGGGTGATGGCAGGGATAAAAGATGTATATTTTTCTAGGAGATGGGCAATGGCTTCAACGTTATAATGACATGACTTCCGCTTCAGGATATCGAATTCGCGTGAAAATCCAGCCCAGAGTCGGCGATACGCGTCTTTGTCGTTAGCCCCCTCTTCTCCAAGAGGCTCGATCCATTCCCCAAGAACACCCAATGGATAATAACTCATAGAGGGGAAAAATGAGCCATCTTTAACCCTTACAGGATCACGAATCCGGGAAAAAACATTGGCAAGTTGAATCTTGCGATGCCATTCTTTCCCCTTGTCATTTTGAGGATCATATTTTTTTCTTTCCGCTGCCGAGCAATTATCGGCCTCATAAATGATGAGGCTGATATTGGATTCCCATGTTTCGGGCTCGTTGCCATGATGGTTGCGGGCTCCAGCAGAAATAATCCCTTCACCATAGTGATCTTTTAGCCATTCATATCCTATTTGTACATGCGTGCTACCATTGTCCTCTTCAAGTGCAGCACGCTGTTTGAACTTGCCGATATCATGGAGTAAGGCGCCAAGAACCATTTTGGTTTTCGATGGTATATCTTTCATCTTCATCGTATTCTCCCTGACTCAAACTGACTTCTAAACATAATCACCTCATCCATTAAATCTTCGCAACGTTGCCACCTCACAGGATAACCCGGATACGTTCACGCGGGATTCGGATGCCGTAGCGGGTGTCGGGTTTGTTGCCTTTCGATTCGATGACCAGCTCGTGAGATGAGCTCTGACCGAAGGTGGCAATGATGTCTCGCCTCAGCTTGCTCTTGTATGAGTTGAAATTCTGGGCGTTCAGGTTCATGATGCCTGTGTTGCTCATTGCGGCAAGTTCCCTGGTGCCGGCGATCGTGCGATAGATATTCATGATCTGATCGGTGCGGTCGAGTATGACGGTGATCGGCAGATAGCACTTCGAGCAGGACCGGCAGCCTGTGTCCAGGGTGCAGGAGCGTTTCTCCTTCGCAAAGAAAGCATACAAAGCGAGGTGGGATGGATGAACATCTATCTCGCGGCCCTTATATCGCAGACAGCCTGCATGGAGGTCCACCTCCAGCAGGGCCGGCCTTTCTCTGATGAGCGAGAGCATGAGCGTCGCCGGGTCTTTGGGCTCGCGCAGCATGTCTTCAGACAGTCTGTCCCGGAGGGAAACGAACGGGATGAGCACCAGTTGCACCTCGGCATATTTTGTCTCCCGGATGTACGGCTTGCCGTTTCTGTCGAGCAGCTTGATGGGTGTCGAAACAGGAGGCGGGTAGAAAAAATCGGGGTTACTCTCGAACTCCGGGGTAACGAGCACATGGTAGATGCGGTCCTGTACGCGGCCGTAGAACTGTGCTGCGGCCATGAGACAGGCGCTCATAGTCTTGCGGCCGCCTGCTATGGAGAAGAAAACCGCCTGATCTGGGACGCTCGTAAAACGATAGGTGAACTCTGCACAGGTTTTCATGAGCAGAGCATTGTCGTCTTCGTCGCGGATGTCGTCCAGTTCGATGCCTTTGGCATCTCTCACTACATGCACATGGTCAAAGGCAAATGCGATGGTGCCAGGTTCTATTCGATAGTCGCTGAGATATTTTTGGAACATGCCGTCGTGCGGCGAGAGCAGGGTGGCGTAGATCCGCTCCTTGCCGGCGCGGGTGGTGATGACATGGATCTCGTCGATATGTCTTCCTTCCTTATGCAGGGCGTACAGGGTCTCGGTGATCACCTGGGGGTTCAGTCCAACGACGGCGAGGAGGATGTTTTTCATGGACAGGGCTCCTTCCTGACTATGAAGTGCTTTGTCATGACAGCTCCACTGTTATTTTCCCGAGCCCGAAGGTGGTCTGCTTCCCCAGGTGCACTTCCTGGCAAAAGCTCAAAATGGGAAGGTACTCGCTCGGTACATCCGCATACGTGACCTCTCCGACCATTCCCCCCATGAACATGGCCTGCTCCTGTCGGTTGGAATAGCGCCTCCAGTCAAACCAGCGTATGGATGATTCCATTACCTGAACATCCATGGCGCGATGCACCAGTCCCTTGTAATCGAGCTGCGGTTCGCCCGAGCCATGATAAGTGAGGAGGGAAGACAACCTCCTCAATCCCGCCCGAATAAGGACATGGAAGGGCAAATCCGGTTCGAGCCTGCTCCTGTATTTCAGTCTCAGGGGCGTGTTGAGGGTGATCTTCACCGTACACATCCCTGCTTGGCCCTGGTATTCTCCAATGAGATCATCGGGGAGATTTGTCTGCAAGTCCTGGAAACTGCTCATCTGCCTTGTTGTGAATGAATACAGCTCACGTCCGCTGGAGCATACTGTCCTGAGGGTAAAACCTGCAGCCTTGCCCTTGGTCCTCCTGCCGATTCCTGTTCTGCCGATCTGCTCTATGGCATAGATGAAGTAGGGCAGATACTCATTCGCCTTGCCGAAGAGCAGCAGCGTAAACTCAAATGGTTCGCCTGCCTTATAGGCGGTTTTCGTTTCAAGGGGCGGCTCAATGACGTATGGATTGGGCGGGGCAGCTATCCTTTTTTTCTCCGGATATGGTCCGCTGCCATGATGGACGCCTTCGAATACGAACGCATACACACATGTCTGCCTCAGAAGACACTCTTCACATAACTGGCGCTTCAGTGCGCACACCACCTTTTTCAGGGCGTGGCCCAATACACCTCGGAAGGTGGAACCCTTGTATTCCGGGAGGGTTGCGTCATCTTTAAACACGCAGGAAAAATTATATCTGCCGAAAACCACTGTCATAGCCCCCTCTAAACATGGCATAAACAACAATACAACTTCAGCAATGTTGCATTCTTGTGTTGCTTCTGATCAGCCTACGGCCAGATCAATTTCATGGAACACGATTACTCGTAAATGCGCAGTTGGGATGTTCCTGGATCGGTTTATCAAGATGTTTTTCAATCCATCATCATCCCTGACCGTCATGCACGTATTTGGGGTTCTAACGATCCTATTGCATGGATCCTTATCAACTTTTGGCATAAATCAAGTATAACTTATTGAGAAAATTTGGGCAAATGGTAAATACTGGGCTCATCCCACCAAAGCGTACCTGGACTCGTGCAGGGCATAGATTTTAAGTTTGAAGAACTCCTTGTCTCTGAACCCGTAGGCCTGTTTTTGGAGCGTTTTGATTTTGTTGTTTGTGCCCTCCAAA
>Ga0208198_1002792_pt1 | contig 12632 bp, 12 predicted proteins | sample AD_JPNTR2_MetaG_FD_184446 | JGI IMG/M metagenome (GOLD analysis project Ga0208198, IMG submission 184446) | Active sludge microbial communities of municipal wastewater-treating anaerobic digesters from Japan - AD_JPNTR2_MetaG (SPAdes) (version 2) | ecosystem: Engineered > Bioreactor > Anaerobic... | reverse complement strand
TAACATTAGGATATAACATATATTATAAAATTTGTCAATAACTTATAAACTAAATATGGTGGTTTAATAATAAAATTTCTAAAAATTTTTTTCTGCTTTAAATATGTCAATAATAGAAATGAAAACAGAAAAGGATTCTATTTCCTATAAATAGGGTAAATTTTATTTGCGCTTTTGTTTATAAAATCCGAATCTTTTTTGAACGGAATTGACAATGCGCGAAGCGTGACTGAATCAATCGACAAAATTCCTAAAAGTTTAATACTAGTGCCCAGGGTGGGACTCGAACCCACAAGCCTTGCGGCAACGGATTTTAAGTCCGTCGCGTATACCAATTCCGCCACCTGGGCTTTAAGATATATACAATTTACCACACTTAAAAATCAAAATCAAAAATTTAAACAGAATATTTACAAAATTTTATTTCAATAAAAATATTTTAAAATTGATATTTTTATAAGAAAATGCTATTCTTTTAAAAACTAAATGGCTAATGAAAATCAAAACTTAATATTAAAACCGCCAGTAGTGGTTGTGATGGGCCATGTTGATCATGGCAAATCTTCGATTTTGGATTATATTAGAAAAACCAATATTACCGAAAAAGAAGCTGGAGGAATTACTCAGCAATTAGGGGCTTACGAAGTAATTCACAACAATTCAAAAATCACCTTTTTAGATACCCCAGGACATGAAGCTTTTAATACTATAAGAGAAAGAGGAACAATTGTGGCTGATATTGCAATTTTAGTAATAGCTGCTGATGAAGGAATTAAGGCTCAAACTGAAGAAGCCTTAAATCTTATTCTTAATCAAAATCTGCCATTTATTATCGCTTTTAATAAAATTGATAGACCAGAAGCAAATTCTGAAAAAGTAAAGCAAGAATTAGCCGAAAAGGGGGTTTATGTTGAAAGTTATGGCGGTAAAATTCCGTCAGTTAATGTCTCAGCTAAAACCGGAGAAGGAATAGAAGAACTTTTAGATTTAATTTTGATTCTAAACGAACTAAATAATAAAAAAATAGATCCTAATTCAGAGCCATTCGGCTATATTTTAGAATCTGGCATTGACGCACGAAAAGGAATCAATGCTACCTGCCTTGTTTTAGAAGGTAAAATAAAAGTTGGAGATCTTATTTATACTGCTACTTCAAAAGCTAAAGTAAAAATTTTAGAAAATTTTTTGGGTAAACCAATTAAAGAAGCCCTACCTTCTTCGCCAGTTAGAGTTATTGGTTGGGAAAATCAACCTTTAGTTGGAGAAAAATTTTCAACTAATATTGAAAAAGTAGATAAAATCGAAAAATCGCAAGCTAAAACTTTTGAAGAGCTAAAATCAATTGAGCAAAATGAAAATATTTTAAAGTTAATTCTAAAAGCCGATGTTTCGGGCTCTTTAGAAGCTTTAGAAAAATTAATTGTTCAAACTTTGAAAGAATGGTCACAAGAATTTGAAATCATCAGCAAATCAATTGGAGAAATAAATCTAAACGACTTAAGATTAGCCGAAACCACAAAGGCATTGATCGTTGCTTTTAGAACCAATGTTTCAAAAGAATCAAAAAACTATTTGCAATCCAGAGATATTAAAATACTAACTGATGAAATTATTTATAAACTCAAAGAAAATTTAGAATTATTTTTGAAAAATAAAAACCAATTGCCCTATAAAATTATAGCTGAAGCCGAAGTCTTACAAATTTTTTCCCAAAAAGATAAAAAAGACAGACAGATTATTGGTTGCCGATTATCCTCTGGAAAAATTTCTAAAAATTCAAAATTTGCAATTTTCAGAAATGACGAAGAAGTAGGTTCTGGAAAAATAATCTCAATTAGAAAAAACAAAGATGAGTTAAACGAAGCTGAGGCAGTTGTGGAATTGGGGCTCCAAATCGAAAGCAGTTTTGATATCTTAAGTGGAGATGTTTTAAAATTTAGGATAAAATAATGAAACAGGAAAGGAAATTAAAAATTGAAAAAACAATTCTCAAAGAATTGAATGAAATAATTTTAGAAAGATTTGATCCTGGAGAAGGAGTATTCGTTTCAATTATTAGTGTAGAATTAACCAATGATGGTTCAATAGCAGAAGTTTTGGTAAATATCTGGCCAGCTGATAATTATCAAGATATCATTAATAGGTTAAATGATCAGGCTCTAGAATTTAGAAAATTGCTTGATAAAAGAATAAGATCTTTTTATCATCCAAAACTTCATTTTAATTTTGGAATAGTCCAGGAAGAAAATTAATTCGGGCCTAGTGGTGAAGTAGCTAACACAGCGGTCTGCAAAACCGTTATTCGCGGGTGCAATTCCCGCCTAGGCCTCACATATTAAAAACAGCGGCATTTTGCCGCTGTTTTTAATATTGTTATAAAATTAAAGCTATCTTACGTTTTGCGTAAACCAATTCATAAAACTTCTGCAATAATCAAATTCAGAACTTGTTCCTTGTCCTTGAGCAATAAATCCTTGGCAACGATTGTATTCCTGATTAAGAGTTGCAACTAAAGCATCATATTGCAAAGCTTTTTGCTGGGTTTCTTGAGCAACCAACAATTCTTGCTGGGTTTGCTTTAAAAGATTATTAGTTCTAACAATCCAGCTATAGGTAGTTATGACAGCTATTAAGATTATGGCCACCAAAACAATCATCAAGGTTTTTTTTGTTTTAGGGTTTTTAATATCTACCTTCTTTTCTTTAGAAGTTTTTTGTTCTATTTTTTGTTCTACTTTTTGTTCTTCTGGCATATTTTTAATTTAATTAATTAATTAAATAAATTATATCAAAAATTTTAAAAAATAAAAGTCAATAAATTAAAAACAAAGCATAGAAAAAATTATCCGTAGAATAAAAACTAAATTTTTATTCCAATAAATTTCCGTGGGATTTCCGTGGGATTCAATAAATTTATATAAATTTATAAATGTATTGTCCTTAAAAACAATATTTATACAATTTTTGCTACTTTAAAAGCTTTTCGATTTTAAAATACTGGGAGATATAAAAAAATAATTTTCGCTCCATCCTTCTTTTCTGTAGCTCAAATTTTAACTTGCTGGATTAACTACTCTACCAAAAAACAGAATATTTCCAGTATCTTTTTCCTGAATTAAGAAAATAAATGGATGATCCGCTCTAAAGAAATTTCTAGGCATAATTGCTGTCATTGTCATACCAACAGCAGTTGCACCAGCTGCTTCCGTGCCTTGCTCATCAACTTTAACATATGCCTGATGAATAACGGAATCAATGTATAAATCTTTTTTCCCAGTTATTCCAGAAAAATCAGCAATTTCCAAAAAGGCCGTTGGCATTCCTAATGTGCTCAAAGTATCTTTCAAAAAATACTTACTGTCAAACTCAAATTTCGGAAGCGAGATTGAATCTAATTCTGTTTCTTTCATTTTTGATTTATATTCATTCAATTTTTCTAGCGTTAAAGACGATTCAATTGAAGCTAGGTCTTTTGTTGGTAATATTACTAACATTGAAATTTTATTGCCCTTGTATGGCAATTCTAAAATCTGCGCATCTTCTGTGTCAGCATAATTAAAACTTGCTTTTTCAGGCCTCATATTCATCATCTGAACTTTTATAATATTGTTTGGTGTAATCTCAAAATCCTCATTTTGGGTATTAGTTTTATCAAATTCCCATTGCCAAGTTCCTTTAAAATAAATAGCATTTGTTAAAACAAGGCGAGTCATTTTGTTTATAAAATCTGGTGGGATTAAATCTTTAATTTTGCTGTTTGTTTGCTCCTCAATAAAGCTATTTATTGTTTGTCTTGATTTTTCGCTTTCATTAATAAAATCTAAATTAGTTGCTTTACCACCGTAATACTTTTCAACTCTAGCTATATAATCAGAAAGTAAGGGAAAATCTTGCTGAACCCAAAGAGCATTTCCAGTTTTCAATTCATAATCTTTAACATTACTATTAATATCATTATAAATTGCTGCAAAATTTGGTCTCAAAATATTATCTTCGGGAAAATGAAAAACTGATTTTATCTCATCTGCTGTCTGTCCCTTTGCGCCCTCATAAGTCATTGCTAAAGCAGCAGAAATACTATATGGAGAATAAAATATATTGCCTTTCTCTGTTTTATTTAGTTGAGAATATAAATCAAAAGCAAATTTATTATTAGCATCAACGACCATTTGTATCCCTTGTTTTGTTGAACTAGTGTCATCTACTAGCGGTTGATCTTGCTGATCTGGTTGATTTGATTGATTTGGTTGATTTGATTGATTTGGTTGATTTGAAGAAAATAATAATGCCGTAATTATGCCTACAAATACAACAACCATAAGTGCAATTATCAATTTTTTATTCATATTTTTAAAAATTAATTGGCTATTTTAGGACCTTATTATAGTTTACTCTATTCTATTAAATTTTCAATAAAAACGCTCGATAATTCATAGTGTTCGTTTTTCGCTTTGCTCAAACTCGCTTATGCTGTGCGTTTCGAATCCCAATACAAGCCAAGCAGTTGGCTTGCTCCCTCTCCTTACTCGCTTTGCTCGTTGCGGAGAGGGTGGGATTCGGCTACAAGTAATTTGCCTAACGGCAAATTCTCGCAGCCCCCGCTCGCAAGCTCGCCTTTCGCTTTGCTCAAACTCGCTTATTGCTGTGCGCTTCGAATCCTAACACAAGTCAAGCAGTTGACTTGCTCCCTCTTCTCACTCGCTTTGCTTGTTGCGGAGAGGGTGGGATTCGAACCCACGGTACCCTTGCGGATACTCTGGTTTTCAAGACCAGTGCCTTCAGCCGCTCAGCCACCTCTCCAAATTTAAAATATTATACTATTTTAATAGTAAAAATAAAAATTTGATTTATCTCTAAAAAATTAACTAGAATTTAAATAACAACTATTCGGCGCTTTGGGCGTGCCCAATATGGGATTATTACCAGCATCTAAACCATTTATATTGATTTGGTTATTAGTTTTCCAATTTTTTAATATTTCTCCTGAAATATTGGGATTAATTCTTTCCATAGAAGCTCTAATAGTATCTTTCCCTACCCCTGTTTGATTTTCACCAGCAGGCCAATAATTTCCATTACAAATTGTTTTATCTTGTAAGTTTCTAGAATTATCAATTAATTCTAAAACTTCGCAATTATTATTTAAAACCCCAGTAAAAATTTGATCTTCATTTATATTAGAAATTGTTGCTGAAGAAGCTCTTTCTAAAAGATAAAAGCCATTCATCATTTGTAAAGCTGGACGATTCCCATTAATCCCCGTGTAGCCGTCATCAATATAAATATGTCTTTCTTCGGGCGGCGTTGCTCCATCTTTTTTTATAGCTTCTATGTTTTCTTCTTTTTGAAAAGTTAAACTATACCCCTTTACCTGTTCGTCAGACGAAACACGGACATAAGTTGCAGCACAAATTATTTTATTATTTTTTATAGCTTTCATATTTATAAATTTAATTTTTCCCAGCCCTCTAAACTATCATTGTAATTATAATTTAATCCTTTATGAATAAACCATCCTTGATTTGTCTTTGTTATTATACCGCTAACCATTTTTCTTCCTTTTTTAATCAATTTTTGGACATATTTATATAACTCTTCCGCTTTATCTTTTGTTATTGGATCTCTGGCTATAATTCCATCTTTTGTATCATAAATTCCTATTGTTTCATCATTAAACATCACAATAAAATCTGGATAAAAAGTAGATTCTTTATTTTCGGTGTTATTCCAATACATAATACCCAAAAATTCTTTACTCTCTTTTCCGTTTTTAAACCACCATTTAACCTTTTCCGAACTTTCAAGTAATTTTTCAAAATTTTTTTCTATTTCACTTCTTCCTTCAATCATATATGCTGGTTCTAATATATGCTTTTTATAATCAACAAGTGTATATAAATCAGTGTAGTAGAGAATCTCTGGCACATTCCATTTTTCATTGAAATCTACTCGAATTCTTGATTTTAATTCTTCTTCTTTTATAGGGATATATTTTTCTTTTGCTTCTTTAATAATTTTTTCAAATATCGATCTATTTTTTGGATATAAAACAACTATTTGTATGCTTAATCTACTTTCTCCTTTAAACCCTAAATATTTATCAAACCAATCATAAATTGACTGTTGAATTTTTGTATACGATCGTATAGGAGCATATGGCAATGAAATATTTTTTGCGAAATCATCGTATTCAGCTTTTATATCTTCTGGTGATCTTAAAAATTCAACAAATTTTTCGCCTTCTATTTTTTGAAGTTGATCAATTTCTTGAATTATTTTATCGCTTATAACTTCATCTTTTAAATGCTTAATATTAAGATCTAACCCTTTTATTTTTATCTTCTTTAAAGCCGAATCGACATTATCATTTTTAGTTATTTCAAAATATCTGTTAGCGGTATCAATAAAAACTTCTCTGAAAGATAGAGTTATATCCCCATAATCAATACGGTGTAAATAAATAGAGGGCAAATTTATTGGTTTATATTCTGGTTTTCTTTTCGATGGTTTATAAGCAAAATATTTTTGATCTAAAATATCTCTTTTGATATTTATATCTTTAAGATTAGTAAAAATATATGCTTTATTAAGAATATCGTTATTATAATGTTTCCATTCTGGCATCCGCATAATTCTTCCTACTGTTTGTATTTCGAAAGTAATACTCTTGGTTTCTCTAAATATTATAAGTATTTGAGCTCTTGGACAGTCCCAACCAATAGCGATAGCCTGTTTAAAAATTAAAACTTCGGTTTCATTATCGAGTTTTTCTATATCTTTTAAATTTTCTTTTTGTTCGCTCAAATAAATTCCTAATTTTTTATTTTCAAGCGTTATATTGAATTTTTCCTTAAGAATCTCTTGTGATATTTCTAACTTAGCTTTATCCAAAGTGCTTATCGCTTGTTGTTGGCTTGGAAGTTGAATTAGTATTAAAGGATTAACATTGGTACTTTCTTCTTTATATAGTTCTTTTAATTCTTCTCTCTTATTAATGGCTGTCTGTATTACTATTTCATCAGCAGTTCTATCGTCAATTTTTAAATTTTTAAACTCTTCATTTATCACAACTTCTTTTTTTATCATTCCTTCTTTAACAACTTCCTCGAATTTAACGGAAACATAACCAGCTTCTCGATTACTTATTTCTTCTGCCGTTGGCTCAACTTTTGGTGTAGCCGAGACTTCTAATGTAATTTTAGGAGCAATAATTTCATTAATTAACCTCTGAGAGTTTTCACTCCAATAATAATAATGACTCTCGTCCACTATTAAAAATATTTCTCTTCCTTCTTCTTTAGTATTTTTTACAAAAATTGGTAGATTTCTATCTAATTCATTTGGACGCATAAAAACATTAATAAATTTCCCTGTCTTTCTATCTCTTTTTGTTATTTCTTCCCAGTTTATAAACAAAATTTCATTTTCTTTGATAGTATTATCAGTTATATCTTCAAGGTAAGAAAAAGTGAAAGCAGTGCTTTGAAGACATTCTTCTAACTTTTTTTTGCTCTGCGTGTGTAAATTATGGGCTGAAATCCAAATGAAAGACAATTTTTTATCAAGTCGTTCCTCAATTAGCTTCTGTAAAAAATTGGCAACTATAATAGTTTTTCCTGAACCAGTTGGAGCTTTGAAAACACAAAGTCTACTTCCGTCTTTAGTAAGCAGTACTTTGGTGATATCAAGCAATTTATCTATCGCATCTTTTTGATATTTTCTAAGTTCAAGTTGCATATTTTTATTTTTCAAAAACTCTTTTATAAACTTCTAAAATTGATTCTGGTATTGGGCAAAGATCATATTTTTGTTTTAAATCTTTAAAATCCTCATCATAGGTATCACTGGTTAGTGAAAAAACATAAATATGTATTTGTTTATCAAGCCCACGAAGTTCTTTTTTAAACTCATTAAAATAATCCAAATGAAAGAGAATGGCAGTATATTGATTTATATTTTTGAAAATTTTGATATATTTTTTATCTACAACCTTCTCAAAGGTATCTTCTTTCATACAAATCATTTCGGTTGATCTCTGGACTAAATTATATTTTGTATCATCAGAAACCCTACTTTTTGGAACAAAACTGGTTTTATAGTACTTAAGATTACCGCCTAAGCCATCAACTTTTTTACCTTTTAAGTTTTTATATCCTTTAATAACTTTTTTAATTCTCGGATAACAAACATCGGTACAAATTTTATTTTCATTATTAGTGCAAAGTATAAATCTACGATTACCGTTGTCTTCTTTATTAAGTTCTAAAACTGCGTGTCCTGTTGTGCCAGAACCAACAAAAAAATCTAAAACAATAGCATTAGTGTTGTGAGGAACTAATGTAATTAAATATTTTATGAGTTTGGTCGGCTTTGCATTCTCAAAAACCACCTCTCTACCTTCTTTAATTCTAAAAATGTCCTTTATCTCTTCTTTACCGTTTTGATTATACGCCAAATCATAGATAATACTTTCTGGCAAAATTTTACCTAATTGATCTTTTTCATAAAATTTTTTATACACATTGTATTTGCCATTTTTCAATTTCTTAAAAATTATTCTTCCTTGTTTCAATAATTGTTCAAAAGTATCTTTACCGCATATCCATTGTGTCGTAATTTCTGTCCCATTTGGACATTTAATTGGATAGATTAAATTTTTTCGGTATGCTAACCCCGATTTTAATGGCCTAATATAATATTTACCCCGCTCTTCAAAATAATCATCTTTCAAATTAAAAATTTCTTTTTTCTTTTCACTTCTTGCAATAGAAAAACCATTTATTTTCGATATATTTCTTGTATAACAGAGAACATATTCGTGCAAATCAACAAAAAAACGAGCCCCCTTGCCACCGCCATACTTTTTTCGCCAAACAACTTTTGCAATAAAATTATTTTCACCAAAAATTTCATCACAAAGCAATTTTAACTGTGCTACTTCATTATCATCAATCGAGATAAAGATTACTCCATCATCTTTCAACAGATTTTTTGCTAATTTTAATCTCTTTTCCATAAAAGAAAGCCATTTGGAATGACGGTAAGTATCTTCTTTATCTACATAATGATCGTTGAAAATAAAATCTTTATTACCCGTGTTATATGGTGGATCAATATATATAACATCAATTTTGTCCTTGTGGGTATAATTTAATACTGATAAAGCGTGATAATTATCTCCTTCAATGAGTAAATTTATTGGATTGCTCTGATCAGTTAAGATTTCTTTATTCTTCACTTCTTCTAATACTGGCAATTCTTTTTGACACTGCTTTACAACATCTTCCTCTTTATTTTCCCACATTAAACCGTATTTTTTTTCTTCTAAAAGTTTTTGAATTTCCGCTATTAATTCTTCTTGTGATAATTTAGAATAATCTTTTTTTATTCGTCTTGTCATATTATTTTGTTTTTACTTTATCTAAAAACCTTTGAAACTCTTTTTCTTCAATTCTAAATTCTTTGCCTATTTTATAGGCTTTTAATTTCCTTGCCTTAATATAGCGGTAGATTGTCATAATATTTACTCTTAATTTTTCGGCTAATTCTTTGGCTGTGTAATATTCTTGTTGTTTGGGCATATTATTCATTGTTTTGAATAATTTTTAATTTTTTATGATTATATTCTTCAACTTTTCCTCTTGTGTTAACTAAAAAAATACTAAGTTTTAATTGTTTACAAACATAAAAAGGTATTTTTTCTAATACTCTTTTTTTGAAAGAGTAGGGAAGGGCAATTCCATAATTATATCCGCCATATCGAGATTTTCTTTTAGTGTGCATCCTTGTTATTATTTGTCCTATAGCAGAGTTCATGCTACTACTTCTACTGCCTTCAGGAAATTTAACGGTTTTGCTCGGGTCGCCCTTACATTCAACTAAATAATAACAACCATAATCTTTATGTTTCATTTTTATATCGACTCCGTGTTCCCTTAATCCTTTGGGTTTTACTGGTTTAAAACCTTTTTCTGCCAGATATTTTATAATTCTTTTTTGGACAGATGTTTCTTTCATAATACTTTATTTTATTATACTTTACAATAATTTACAATGCAAGTGAATGATTTTAAATTCTTTTCTTTCATTATTCTACTTAAAAATTGCCCCGATCTTCACGATTCATATATTACTTAATGCCCCCGATTTATCCCTTCAAAAACTTTAACTAAGTTTGGTGTAAAATATAATAAATCAATGGCTAGAAAAATAGAAAAGACAATAAATAATTCTTCGCCTTCAAAAGAAATTTTAAAAGAAGTTGAACCAATTATAGAAAATGTTCAAAAAGGAAACTGCTTTAAAGTTGAAGAATTAACTCTTAAACTTTTAGAAAAAATTTTAAAAAAATATCACACAAAACCAACAAAAGATAATAAAGCTGTTCAAAAAGACTATCTTACTGTTAAGTTTTTATGGGTAGGATTTGACAATTATTTTAAAGAAAGATTTTCTATTAAAGAAAAAATTGCTACTAACGGCTTTTATAACTATTATCTTATATCTTGTTGCCATAATCCCCAAGATCTGGATAGGATTTTATTAGAAATAACCAATTATCTTTTATACCTAGAGCCTTATTATTACAATCAACAAGAACTTCTTAAAGCTCTTAGTGATTACAAAAACAAAAAACAAATAGATCTTTTTGAAAAAAGTGCTCCGTATCATCATCTAAAAACAGAAAAATAACTCTTAAAAAATTCTGGCAAGCAGCTGGCTATCCAAACAGTAAATCAGTTGATTTAATTGCTGTAAAACATTGAAATTTAGAATATTTTTATAATTTTTAGTACTCTGAAACGTACCCGACAAATTAAAAAATAAAACCTATACTTTATTAGTTCTTTCAAAATCTCGAAAAGAAATGAGACAAGAATGATGTCTTAACGGATAATAAAATGGGCAAGAGAAATATTTTTCTCGCCCATTTTTTATTCTAGATATTTTTTAATTTAAATTATCTTGTAATATAATAATTAGATATGATAGGTTTAAAAATTTTTTTATTATTAATTTTATTTTGTCTACTGGCTTATTATTCTCCAAGTACCTTAAAAGCTGCTATTATCGGAGCGCCTTTTGTACCAACTCCAAAACCAATAATTAGAAAAGCTCTAAAACTAGCTGATTTAAAACCAGATGAGAAATTATATGATTTAGGTTCGGGATCGGGAAGAACCTTAATTATAGCTTCTAAAGAGTTTAAAGCAAAATCGGTTGGTTTTGAATATTCAATTCCTTTATTTTGTTTTACTAAACTAAATTTGTTTTTTCATCAAGCTAAAAATAGCGTTGTATATCGAAAAAACTTTTTAAAAGCAGATATTAGCGAAGCTGATGTTGTTTTTTTATATTTAATGCCAAAAGCTTTTAAAAAATTAGAAAATAAATTCAATAAAGAATTGAAGAAAGGAACAAGGATTGTTAGTTTTACTTTCCCTTTGCAATTTTGGGAACCAAAAGAAGTTATTTCTTCTTCAGAAAAAGAGCCAGAATTAAAAATCTATTTATATATAAAAGAATAATGAAAAATAATTTAAGAAATTGTCTTTAAAGGGTTTAATTTTAAAAGATTAAATATATTTTAGAATATTATTGACATTTTAATAATTATATGATATAATAATATATTAGGCATTGAATCTTAGAAAAACAGCAAAAATTATTGTTAAATATCTAAAGATCTTAAAAATGTTTCACAAGAAACAATTTTTCTGTGAAACTGTTTCACAAGTGGTTCAAAGTGTTTCACGTGAAACAAAATCTTTGAGAAACAGTTTCACAAGAATTAAAAAATGTTTCACAAGAAACATTTTCCCTGAGAAACAGTTTCTCATGACCATTTTAATTTAGGAAGTTTGATTTAAGAAAAAAAATAACTTTTTTGTGAAACAGGTTCTCAGACGTCTAAAAATGTTTCACGTGAAACAAAATCTTTGTGAAACAGTTTCTCATGACCATTTTGATTTACAAAGTTTTTTCTTTTTTAAGTTTTTCTCTAAAATCAACTAACCATTCATTTAAGCTATCTCCGGGGCATTCTGTTGCTGAATTCCAAACCTCTCGATGGCCCAAAACATTACCAATTTCAATGTTATATTTTGTAATTAAATATCTAAGCAATTTTTCTAAAGACTCAAGCTGATTATTACTTGGTTCTTCAAGATTGAAATTTCCAGCTAAACCTATTCCTAAACTTTTTAAATTCATTCCAGAAGCTTTAGTGTGGGTGCCAGCTGTTGTTTCGTTTCTTCCTTTTCTTACTCTGCCATTTGCTTCAATAAAATAATGATAGGCAATATTACCCATTCCTTGTCTTAAATGAAGTTTTTTTATTTTTTCAAAAGAAGTCTGGTTTTTTAAAGTTGCTGTTTGATGAACTATTAAATACTTGACATCTTCTCTTTTTAATTTCATAATTATATTTATCTGGATTTAGTTTTTTTATTATATAATTTTTTATTGAAAAATAAAATATTGACAAAACTAAAAATAAGGTTTAGAATCTCTTAGGTTGAAAAAATTTAAAAATTAAAATTTTTCCAGAACAACTTTAAATAAAAATTGTAAAACTTTCTAAAAATCTTAAACATGTCAAATTTCTTGCTAAATTTTTTTAAAACTTTTTT
>Ga0208198_1002790_pt1 | contig 12637 bp, 10 predicted proteins | sample AD_JPNTR2_MetaG_FD_184446 | JGI IMG/M metagenome (GOLD analysis project Ga0208198, IMG submission 184446) | Active sludge microbial communities of municipal wastewater-treating anaerobic digesters from Japan - AD_JPNTR2_MetaG (SPAdes) (version 2) | ecosystem: Engineered > Bioreactor > Anaerobic... | reverse complement strand
AAGAGCGGGCTAAAAATCGGTGGCATTGATTTAAATGTCATCACTGACCCCTGGGGCAAGCCCTACATACCGGGATCATCACTAAAGGGCAAGCTACGTTCTCTAATAGAAAAGAAGCTAGCTGCAAATAATCCTTCTTTCTGGAATTCCAAGACTAATGACCAGATAAGTGGACATACATGCAGAAACGAAGAAGAGTATTCCACCTGCCCGGTCTGTAAAATTTGGGGTATTGCCGGAGACAAGTCAATGTCTATCCCAACATTGACCAGACTCTATGTTTGTGATGCCTATCTGGATGAAGAGAGTATAACCGAAGAAATGAGAGAAAATCTCGAACTCCCTTATACCGAGTCAAAATTTGAAACTGGTATTGATCGCATAAAAGGTACTGCCCTCACTGGCAGCCTCCGTGAAATAGAAAGGGTGCCAGCCGGAGCCCGATTCAAAGATGTCGAACTGATTTACAACGTTTTCGAACCTGAAGACAAGAAGATTCTGAAAAATGTTTTCGAGGCTCTAGAACTCCTCGAGCATGATTATCTTGGTGGCATGGGTTCTCGCGGGTATGGTCGGGTTTGCTTTAAGGATATAAATATCTTCTGGAATAGAAAAGAGGATTATGAACAGGGTCAGGTTGAACTCACTGCGGAGAGAGTAATCAACAAGGACCTAGGTTTTACCCCGGCCGAGATTGTAAGAAACTTCGAAAAACTTTTGGACAAATTGAACCAGGGCTGACATGAAATATCTGCTTATAAAATTATCGCCAAGAAGTTCTCTGCACCTTGGCCAGAGGGAGCAGTGGCTGGAAGGAAGCCGAACTTATATTCCGTCTGATACAATTTTTTCAGCTCTCTGCCACTGTCACCTTTTACTTTATGGCGAGGTGGAAAGCCTGCTCACAGAGTTTAAGGACGGCGATCCGCCTTTTCTCCTCAGTTCTGCCTTCCCCCGCCGGGGAGATGATTTATATTTTCCTCTTCCTAAGAATCAACTCGCCACCGATAAAGATCTGAAGAAACTTAAATTTGTCAATCAGACACTACTCTTCCGACTTCTATCAGGCGAGAAACTTGAGAATTTAAAGAACAAACTCGGAACCGATCAGAATCTAAGATGTCTCCCTTTGATTAAAAAAGAAACTAAAGCAAGTCAGAATGATGATGCAGAAAAGTCGGATGCCCTTCGCCACGAGCTAGAACTTGATGATAGATACTGGCAATTAGAGGACATCCCTCGGGTTGCTTTAAATAGGTTAAATAACCATCCAGGGGAAAACTTTTTCCACTTCGGTCAGGTTACCTATGCACAGGATGCTGGTTTATTCATTCTGGTTGAAGTCAGGAACGAAAAATGGCAACAAAAAATTGAAGCTCTATTTAGATTAATGTGCGACGAAGGTATCGGCGGAGATAGAACCTGTGGCAAAGGCTTGTTCAGGCAACCGGTTTTTCTGGATTTTGAACCTCTTCATATTGCTGAACCTAATGCTGCTTACTCGCTTTCTGCTTATTTCCCCCGCCCTGAAGAAATAGCTGGCCTTGACGAAAGCTTCTATGAACTGGAAGAGAGAAAAGGCTATATTTTTTCTCCTCTTAATAGATCTCTACGCCGCCGATCAATCAGAGTTTTTACTGAGGGCTGTGTCTTCAGCCATAAAGGCCAGCGAATCGGCCGGCTCGAAAATATTGCTCCTGATATTTTTAAAGCTCATCCAGTATATCGTTATGGCTTCCTTTTTTCATTCCCCTGCAGGTTGGAGGAAACATGAAGCTCAGTATGAAAGTGTTATCACCTGTTCATATCTCTTCCGGTTCAGATCTGTCGCCATCTGAATATTATGTTGACAAAGAGGCAGGCCGGGTTAACGTCGTGGACATGGAAAAACTCTTCCTCGATCCGGGCTTTAATGCTTACCGCGAAAATTTTATTATAAAAGCAGGCACGTCACGGTATCTGGGTGATATTATAAGTGACGGAAAACATAAAACCGATGAAAAACTGCTGAGTCGTCATCTGCTATATAGCATCCCGGCTACCGCAGACTTTAGAAACCAGAAATATATCAATATCAAATCTTTTATTAAGAGCGCAGGTCGCCCCTACGTTCCCGGAAGCTCAATCAAAGGGGCTATAATTTCGGCCCTTATTTATCAAGCCCTCAAAGAAATAGCCAGGAATGAAAGCATTGAACTCAATCAAAGGGCTCGTTACACGGACCTTCTGGACAGAGCTTACCGTCAACTTTCCAAAGAGGGCCACCTTAATCTTAAAAGGGATCGTTTCCTTAATCTGCTATCGGTTTCGGACAGTAATCTACTTAACCCTGAAGATTCCCTGCAGGCCGAAGTCTGTGAGGTCATTGGAGCCAAAACAAGAGGACCTATACCTGTTAGGTATGAATGCCTTAAAGAAGGCGTAACGCTGGAGTTTGAGTTGAAATCAGTCAATTGCAAGTATTCAGAAACACAAATCCTCGACATCTGCCATGACTTTTATAAGAAAGTAGCGGCGAAAGAGGATGTTGATTCCGGGCAAGAGCCTTATCTCCTGAGACTTGGACAGGGTTCATCCAGATATGCAGTTTCTTTGCTCATTCTGGCTGAGGAGCTAAATATTAGAAACTATGGATTAAGACCGGCCAGAACCAAAAAGAGATTAATGCGCGGCACTGGGCGAAAAGAAATGGGGTTTGTGCAGTTAAAACAAATTTAGCTATACCTGGCAGCTGACAGTTTAAAAAGCTGCTAATTTTATTGCTTTAATCAGGAGATCAGATGAAAACTTTAATTAGTTTCCTCGGTAAGGGTGATTATCGTGAGGTTACCTATAAACTTGATGGCCAGGAATTCAAATCGAAACTGTCGATAGGGCCGATAAAAGAGCACTTTCAGCCTGACCAGATTTATGTTGTCGGAACAGAAGAATCAAGATGGGACTTATTAGCCGGCTTAGATTATAAGAAAATAATAATCCCCTCCGGGAAAGATGAGGCTGAGCTCTGGCAGATCTTTGATATTATGGCCGAAAATTTAAAAACTTTGAATAAAGGGTCTGGCCAGGGTCAATCCAAAAATCAACTAATTTTTGATATCACCCATTGTTTCCGTTCCGTTCCCTTCTTTGTAGTTATTCTGGCTAGATTTATCGAATTTATAAATAAAGACGTTTGTATCCATAACATATTTTATGGCTTTATCGATAATCAAACTATGGAGAGTAAGATCGTGGATCTGGCTCCTCTCCTTGACCTTCTTGGATTTATCAACAGCATGAATTCTCTTGAGAAATACGGGGACCCGGAAGATATATCAGAGCTCTTAGGCCAGAAAGAAAGGCAATTATGGGAATCGAAACGGGTCCAGCCACCAGCTCTAAAAAAGTTAGAGAAAACTTTAAATACTCTGACAGCGATCACTAAGATGACCTATATTCCTCAGCTAAACCGAATTGCAGAAGATCTGGATTCACTGCTTAAGGACCAAGCTTTAATCGATGAAGCGAGGGCCTATTTTCGCCCACTCCTCTATATGAAAGACCGACTAGAAAAAATGGCACAAAGATTTAAAATCTCTCCGGAATGGCGGGCCGAACTTGAGATCGCTCGCTGGTATAATGACAACAGGCATCCTAGTCAAGCCCTTCTGGTCCTAAGAGAGGCCATAATAACTTATGTTTGTATGGAAAAAAGCCTCGACCCCTATGATGGAGAGAAAAGAGAAGAAATTGAAAGCGAATTGAATGCAGATCGAATGACAAAAGAAGAACCTCTTTATAAATTTTGGGATTCTGTCGCCCAATACAGAAATAGAACAGCTCATGCTCTAACTAAAAAGAACACACAGGAAATTAACCCGGAAAAAGCTCAAAGAAAAGTCCAACAATATATTGAAGAAGCTGAAAGAATTTTGACCGGAGAAACAGCATGAAAGTCGAAATAAATGTCCGTTCACTCTATAGGGAGCAAGCAAAACTCAAAAATATAAACACTTACATAAACAAGACGCTTAAGCTGGCTGGAGAAGGAAATGATGTTGTACTTTATGGTCAGGGTCCAATCTGGTTATATTTAAAACTGGGCCATGCTCTGCATGGCAGAGTGAAAAGTCTAAGTTACCGCTCCCCTTTGACCGGCGAAATAGTAATTTTTGACCATGACCCTTTTTAAAAAAGCCTGCTTAAGGCTGGAAAGTGATTGTCATCCGGCTATTGCCTTTAAAATAAAAAGTGGCTAGAAGCGCAGATGATCATTGAATATCAGAGCTACAAATTTGTTATAAGCTTCCTGGAAGATGCGCAACTACCACCCTATAAGGGATCAACATTACGCGGTGGTTTTGGACATGCCTTTAAAAAAGCAATCTGTGTTTTTCGGGACAGGCAGTGCACTGATTGTAATTTAAAACAGACCTGCGCCTATTCTTATATCTTCGAAACCAGCCCACCTGGAGAAACGAGCATCCCTGGTTTTGGGCAGTATGAAGCTATCCCTCATCCTTTTGTCATTGAGCCTCCCCTGGATAGGAGAACAGAATTAAAAACGGGAGAGGGGCTTGAGTTCGGCCTGGTCTTAATTGGAAGGGCAGTGAAATATCTACCTTATTTCGTGCTGGCCTTTGAAAGGTTGGGAGAACTGGGAATTGGAAAGGGAAAAAGAAAATACGCCCTCCAGAAAGTTATCTGCAATGAATTAAATATTTATGAGCCAGCCAGCAGACATTTAACTACAGGAAGCGTAAAGCAAATCGAAATCCCTGAGACCTACACTTTTGATGTGGTTGAAGATGTGGTTGAAAATGAGGAATTAGCTCTGCATTTCGTCACCCCTGTTCGAATCAAATACCAGAGAGATAGCGTAGTTGACTTGCATTTTTACATTTTGATTACTAACCTCTTAAGAAGGCTCTTCCTTCTGAATTATTTTCATGGCGTGGGGCATGAGCCAGGCTGGGATCACCGGGAAATCATTAATGAAGCTAAGAAGGTGGGGATAAGACTTAACCAGCTCCAGTGGCACGATTGGGAAAGGTATTCTAACAGGCAAAAGACGCGGATGAAGCTGGGGGGGTTAATTGGAGACATAGTATATTATGGACCAATAACTCCCTTCAAACCGCTTCTCGAGGCGGGAGAACTTCTGCATGTCGGCAAAGGGACCTCATTTGGCCTTGGTAAATACATCATTACAAAGTAAGAGCCAGATAATTATACATACATAAGGGGATTCGTGTTTGCACTACCCGGGACTTCATTGCTTTCTTTCAGGTAAGCGGTTAATATTATGTTCGCATCAGTAACAAAAATGAAATATTTCAGAAATATGCAAAACCCGCCAAGGGGCTTTGTAATCTACTGATATTTAATAATTTACAAAGCATCGCGGTAGGAAAAAGACCTCGATTAAGAAGGGATTGCGACATTAATATATATAATTATACTATGGCATGACTGTTAGTAGGAAAAAGACCTCGATTAAGAAGGGATTGCGACCTTTACTCAAGCCGGCTCTGATACCATATAAATGTAGGAAAAAGACCTCGATTAAGAAGGGATTGCGACAAGATTCCCGCCCGACCTTATCAGTCATGTTTGTAGGAAAAAGACCTCGATTAAGAAGGGATTGCGACCTGAATGTAGTGAGTGAACGACTCGAGCAAGCAGAAGAGTAGGAAAAAGACCTCGATTAAGAAGGGATTGCGACTCTACCCTGTCGAGGCACATTAGCTCGCTGTGCGAGAGTAGGAAAAAGACCTCGATTAAGAAGGGATTGCGACGTGGACGGCTCCAATAGACCATTCAACCCTGCCAAGGTAGGAAAAAGACCTCGATTAAGAAGGGATTGCGACTACATCAGATGGGAAATAGATGCGACAGTTCTCACTTTGTAGGAAAAAGACCTCGATTAAGAAGGGATTGCGACCCTACCGGCACCCCCGTCTCGGCTGAAAGCCGTTCTGTAGGAAAAAGACCTCGATTAAGAAGGGATTGCGACCTGCTACTGCCATTTCGGCACCTCCTCATAGATTTCTGAGTAGGAAAAAGACCTCGATTAAGAAGGGATTGCGACATGGTAGAGCTTTAAAGTGTTCAACGCTTGGAGTTGTAGGAAAAAGACCTCGATTAAGAAGGGATTGCGACTTTTTACTCCTTAGTTAAATAAATCATCGAAAAAGTAGGAAAAAGACCTCGATTAAGAAGGGATTGCGACCCGGTCGGGGCCAGATTATAGCCGGATAAGCGCCGGTAGGAAAAAGACCTCGATTAAGAAGGGATTGCGACCTTTCTTGCTCAATTTCGATCCTTTCAACCATCCTCTGTAGGAAAAAGACCTCGATTAAGAAGGGATTGCGACTAGGTTTCTGCGAGTTCACACGATTCGTTAGGATAAACCTGTAGGAAAAAGACCTCGATTAAGAAGGGATTGCGACCCAGCACTTCTGATTACATAATAACCCTGACTTTTCGTAGGAAAAAGACCTCGATTAAGAAGGGATTGCGACCGCCATTAAAATGGTATTTAATCAGCCGGGCCAGGAGGTAGGAAAAAGACCTCGATTAAGAAGGGATTGCGACCAAAGCATTTCCGGGGCCACATCATAGCGCCGGTAGGAAAAAGACCTCGATTAAGAAGGGATTGCGACCCATCCAAGTATAGGTTTCTGCGAGTTCACACGATGTAGGAAAAAGACCTCGATTAAGAAGGGATTGCGACCAATATAAATCGGCTGGGTGGTTTGTCTCCAGCCGTTCGTAGGAAAAAGACCTCGATTAAGAAGGGATTGCGACTCAACAGCAGTCAACACCTTGGCTTTATGCTCATTGGTAGGAAAAAGACCTCGATTAAGAAGGGATTGCGACTTCTATTTCTATTTCTTCGATTGCTTGTTCGGGTAGGAAAAAGACCTCGATTAAGAAGGGATTGCGACCTCTAATCTCTTCGATTAGAGACCTACCCTGACGGTAGGAAAAAGACCTCGATTAAGAAGGGATTGCGACACTTTTCATTTCAGCACCTCCTTCATAAAGTAGCCAAGTAGGAAAAAGACCTCGATTAAGAAGGGATTGCGACCGCCAATTGCCCTGGACATTTCTGTCCAGGACGGCACAGTAGGAAAAAGACCTCGATTAAGAAGGGATTGCGACTTTCTTCCTTTTCCCTATCTACGATTACCTTCCAGTAGGAAAAAGACCTCAATTAAGAAGGGATTGCGACTCCCTGTCTCTAACCAGCTCGATTAGAGACCGACCCCGAGTAGGAAAAAGACCTCAATTAAGAAGGGATTGCGACTAAGTTAGCGTTCCTGGTTCGTGATAGGTCATCATTGTAGGAAAAAGACCTCGATTAAGAAGGGATTGCGACCCTTGTTCCTGATAAATTTTTCTCGCTTTTACCGGTAGGAAAGAGACCTCGATTAAGAAGGGATTGCGACGTCGCTCTCGTCAGTAAGTTTTAGAGCGACAACCTTGAGGTAGGAAAGAGACCTCGATTAAGAAGGGATTGCGACTAGTCTCTGGCTGCTGCGTCAAGGACTACAAACTCGTAGGAAAAAGACCTCAATTAAGAAGGGATTGCGACTGTAAGAAGGAAAAGGAAAGTCGAACCATTTTAGCTTAGTAGGAAAGAGACCTCAATTAAGAAGGGATTGCGACCAAATCAAGGCTAATGCCTTTGCCACTATCCAGGGCACTGTGGGAAAAAAACCTCGATTAAGAAGGGATTGCTACACGTCTGTCCTACCGGTTGAATAACTTTAAGCGCCTCTTCTCGAAAATATTTCTTTTCTACAAAGAAATATTTCAGAAATGTTTCTTTGCTGGCAATTAGGTCGAGATCAAGCTAACTTAATTATGTGAGGATTATGTTGAGGGAGTAAAAATGGCAAGTCGTCCTCTGTACATTATTGCCTATGATATAACAGATGATAATAGGCTAAATCGCGTTCGACTATTTCTCAAAGGCTATAGCACTGGCAATCAAAAATCGGTTTACGAATGTTTTTTAACCGAAGGTGAGCTTAAAGAAGTTACTGAAGAAATTACAATGCTTATTGATGAAAGAGCTGATCGCGTCCATATTTTCCAACTCGATAACAGGCGAAGAATATTTGTCCTGGGAGTTGGTAGGAAGCCTAAAGATCCTTCTTATTTTTATATTGGTTAGAGGCATTAACATGGGAACACTTTATATTGACCAGAAAAATTTAAATATCAAGTTAGAAGGAAATTGTCTTGTTTTCTATGAAGATGGCGAAAGAAAAGGAACAGTTCCAATTGCTCCTTTAGAAAGAGTTATGATAATTGGCAATGTCAAGATAGAAACCGGCGTGCTTCACAAATTCGCTCTTAATAATGTCTCCTGTATTTTTCTTTCGGGCCGTAATCTAAATTTCAGAGGAATGCTCCACGGCCGGCTGCACCGGAATGGATTATTAAGAGTGAAACAATACGAAAAAAGCCTCGGCAATTTTGCACTTTTTGCTGCCCGCGACCTTATTTCAACAAAACTCGCTAAACAAATCTCGTTTCTATCTGACCTGGCCGGATTATTAAACAACCATGGCTTTGAATTAGCTTCTGCCATTGAAACTATAAATAATATCCGCTTGAGTCTGACAGATCAAACCAGTCTCGATTCACTTCGTGGTCTGGAAGGAAGCGCTGCTCACAGCTATTTTAAAGCGTTAACCATGGCCTTTCCACCTGCACTTAAATTTCAAGGACGAAATCGACGCCCTCCACAGGATCCGGTTAATTCTCTGCTTTCTCTTGGTTATACGCTGCTTCATTTCGAACTCGTCCGAGAAATAGAAACGATTGGTCTTGACCCAACCGTCGGCTATTTTCATAGTTTTGAGTATGGACGAGAATCCTTGGCCTGTGACCTTAGTGAGGCTTTCCGGCCAGACATTGATAGATTTGTGTTTGAATTGTTCAGAAGAAGAGATTTTCGCGAATATGATTTCACCCTTAAGAATCAACTGGGTATAAACGCTTGCTACCTGAAAAAACAAGCTAAAAAGAAATATTTCGAATTATATGAAGGCTGGGCCAAGGACAACCGGCCTGTCTGGAGCGAGAAAGTCAGGGTATTAGCAAAAAGGATTGTGGATGATGAGACCTCTCTATGTTAATACTCATGATAAAACTTATTTAACTGCCGACGGTCCCCAGTTGGTCATCTTCGACCCTGACAACGGAGAGACGAGAGTGCCGGTAAAAAATATCAATACTGTTCAGGTCAGAGGCAGAGCTCTTATAGACAGTGCTGCCATCCTTCTTCTGGCTAATAATGATATACCTATAGTCATCGCAGAAACTAAAACGAGAAAAAACGTCTTGATCCTGCCGTACAATCACTACCTGCCAAAATATCATAGGGAACAGCGGGTTATTCTTAAATCTATCCAGAACATCGATAAGTATGTGAAGTGGCTTGAAACACAGCGAATGTATCAACAGATAAACGTCATAAATAGAATTTCACCTTCACTCCAGATTAATAATCAAATTGGAGATGGAAACTATCAGCAATGGATTAAAACCAGGCGGCCAAAAAATTTATCGGCCTGGCAGGCAGTTAAAAGTGCGGTTCGTTTGCTTTTTCGCAGTATTATCACTGAAAAACTTATGAAGGCCAAGCTTGATCTTCATCTCGGCGGCTATTTCCGACGGGTAAATTTCGGACTGGTGCTTGATGTCGCTCTTATTCTTGATCCAAGAGTAGATGAGCAATGCCTGTTATTTTTTAACCAGAAAAACTGGCAGCTCTTATTACAAACTAAAAGTGATGGAAACTTTTTGCTAACAGATGCCGGCCACAGAAATGTTGTTCACCGATTTGAAAATAAGAAAGCTCAGCTCGGTGATGAAATTGAAAGGATTATAGATGATTATTTCTCATTTTTAAGAGAACTAAGAATATGAAAAATTCATATTTAATTGCCTATGATATAACAGACGGGCGGAGGCTAAGCAGAATATGCCGGTATTTAAAAGGCAAAGGTTTACATTTACAAAAATCAGTGTTCTTCTGCGTGCTTGGCTTTGAGGAGGTCCAGAAAATTAAGGATGAACTGGCCACTATGATTGATCCGGTAACGGATGATATCAGAATCTATCCCGTCCTGTTTGATTTTAATACTATCGCTTTGGGCGACAATGAATTATTCCCACCAGGCGTTACTTTCCACCTGAAGTGAGTAATTTCAGTAGCTGATTGCTCAAGTTGAAGCCGAAGCAGGCAACATCATCAAATCATTTACAGCCTGGTTAAATACTGGCAGTTGCCTTTGGGAGTGAACTTTATTAGCATAAAAAAGAGTAAATGCAGGTTAAAAACCGATAAGTAGAGACAACCGAGATCATATTGGGAGAAGCAATTAAAAATGAAACATTTCAGAAATGTTTCAACAGTAAAGTGCGGCGTGAGCGAAAATCCCGCCAAGGGGCTTTGTAACCTGCCGATTTTAAATAAGTTACAGAGCGTCACGGTAGGAAGAAGACCTCATTCAACAGTAAAGTGCGGCGTGAGCGAAAATCCCGCCAAGGGGCTTTGTAACCTGCCGATTTTAAATAAGTTACAGAGCGTCACGGTAGGAAGAAGACCTCAGTTAAGAAGGGATTGCGACTTAGTTAAATAAATCATCTAAAAATCTGCTAATCAAGTAGGAAGAAGACCTCAGTTAAGAAGGGATTGCGACCTCGAAGACCTTGCTCGCTTTTTCCCAGGCTTTCGGTAGGAAGAAGACCTCAGTTAAGAAGGGATTGCGACATTTTCTAGAAGGGATATATCGGCCTTGTAATAGTAGGAAGAAGACCTCAGTTAAGAAGGGATTGCGACTTGTCCACAAAGTTATTTGCCATTCTAAATGCGTAGGAAGAAGACCTCAGTTAAGAAGGGATTGCGACTTTCTATCAAGCCAGATATACGGTTTAATTTCCGAGTAGGAAGAAGACCTCAGTTAAGAAGGGATTGCGACTTCTCTTCTCTGTCAGGACTTTTGGCAGGCTGTTTGGGTAGGAAGAAGACCTCAGTTAAGAAGGGATTGCGACATTCGAGAAAATCTAAAGTGTATTCTGCCAGAGTTGTAGGAAGAAGACCTCAGTTAAGAAGGGATTGCGACAAGTAGAATGTAAATATCCTAAAAAAGCATCTTGTAGGAAGAAGACCTCAGTTAAGAAGGGATTGCGACTCTGAATATTCTTTTTGAATCTGCTTTACAACTTGGTAGGAAGAAGACCTCAGTTAAGAAGGGATTGCGACTAAAAAAAATCAACAAAAATAAAATCTCTCCCTTGTAGGAAGAAGACCTCAGTTAAGAAGGGATTGCGACACCATTTTGAAACCTCCGTTTTGAATTCTGACAGGTAGGAAGAAGACCTCAGTTAAGAAGGGATTGCGACTTCCCGCCCGACCTTTTTTAGAGCCAGGACTTCGATGTAGGAAGAAGACCTCAGTTAAGAAGGGATTGCGACCTCGGATTCCTTTACAGGTGTCAAAGATCCGTCTGGGTAGGAAGAAGACCTCAGTTAAGAAGGGATTGCGACTTAACGGAGGCGACTTCCGTTTTGTCGGAAGTGACTTCCGGTAGGAAGAAGACCTCAGTTAAGAAGGGATTGCGACGAAAGGGGTTCTTCCCCCCCTCATACTCTCCCCTAGGTAGTAGGAAGAAGACCTCAGTTAAGAAGGGATTGCGACCCCAAGTCCACTACCACGAAATCATCCCCATCTTGCTCGATGTAGGAAGAAGACCTCAGTTAAGAAGGGATTGCGACTTTAATAACAAACTGTCCGGACCGCAATGTCCGTAGGAAGAAGACCTCAGTTAAGAAGGGATTGCGACGTGACATAAATTTCACCCCCAAAAAGTCCGGCACCAGTAGGAAGAAGACCTCAGTTAAGAAGGGATTGCGACGTGTAGTCATTGACTCTGATGGCACTGATTTAGGAAGTAGGAAGAAGACCTCAGTTAAGAAGGGATTGCGACCCGAAAGACTCACCTATTATCTTCTGGAGGACGGCAAGTAGGAAGAAGACCTCAGTTAAGAAGGGATTGCGACCTGTTTCAGGAATACATTTACCAGCCACATAGTAGGAAGAAGACCTCAGTTAAGAAGGGATTGCGACCCCATAAGTTAGCCCTGGTCTGCGTTTGACCAGGGGTAGGAAGAAGACCTCAGTTAAGAAGGGATTGCGACTAGCTTCTCATGTATCTTATTTATCTCTGCCCCTAGTAGGAAGAAGACCTCAGTTAAGAAGGGATTGCGACTTGCGGATGACATTGAGTTGTTTTTCTGTCATTTTGAGACGTAGGAAGAAGACCTCAGTTAAGAAGGGATTGCGACTTTTGCATCGCATGCCTCCTATCGGTGATTTAGTAGGAAGAAGACCTCAGTTAAGAAGGGATTGCGACCCCCCGTTCGGGGGAGTTTCGCCGACAGGCAGTGGGTAGGAAGAAGACCTCAGTTAAGAAGGGATTGCGACCCGCTTTCTGCTCCCTGAACTTGCAGATGTGGCTCAGTAGGAAGAAGACCTCAGTTAAGAAGGGATTGCGACATACCTGACCTCGTCACTTTTCTGAATCAGAGCCCTGGCGTTGTAGGAAGAAGACCTCAGTTAAGAAGGGATTGCGAC
>Ga0208198_1002789_pt1 | contig 12641 bp, 11 predicted proteins | sample AD_JPNTR2_MetaG_FD_184446 | JGI IMG/M metagenome (GOLD analysis project Ga0208198, IMG submission 184446) | Active sludge microbial communities of municipal wastewater-treating anaerobic digesters from Japan - AD_JPNTR2_MetaG (SPAdes) (version 2) | ecosystem: Engineered > Bioreactor > Anaerobic... | reverse complement strand
CATGAGGTGCGGATACTGCTTTGCTGGTACGGGAGGGTTCGGAGGAAGGCGAAGCCTGATGCCGCCTGAGATCGCATGCGCTGCGCTCGATCTTCTCTTCGACATTAGCGGCCACGTGAAGCACCTTGATGTCGACTTTTTCGGCGGAGAGCCGCTTCTGGCCATGGATACGGTGGTTCGAGCGGTAGAGCATGGCCGGAAACTAGAGGCGGAGACAGGAAAAGTATTGAAGTTTACCATCACGACGAACGCAACTCGCCTCACGCCTGAAATTGGGAAGTTTCTCAATGACAATCAGATTGCGGCGGTGCTCAGCCTCGATGGAAGGCCCCAGGTCCATGATGCAGTCCGCAAGGGCGCCTCCGGCGAATCTACATTTGATCGCTGTTCTGCAAATGCGCTCAGTTTCGTTAAGACTCGCCCTGAGGGCCCTGATGGCGAGTACTACGCGCGGGGCACGTATACGAGAAAGAACACGGATTTCGTGGAAGACGTGCTTTTCCTCGCGGACATGGGTTTTGCAAGTATATCTTTCGAGCCCGTCGTTTCGCCGCCATCATCTCCTTATTCGATTCGCGAATCCGATCTCGACGAGATCTATAGGTCATACGATAGACTCGTTCGCGAGATGGACGCGAGAAGCGAGGAGGGACGGGGATTTCGTTTTTTCCATTTCGACCTTGACGTGGCTAAGGGTCCGTGCCTTGCCAAACGGTTGCTTGGGTGCGGGGCCGGGCGGGAATACGTGGCAGTGACCCCAGACGGGGAGCTCTATCCATGCCATCAGTTTGTGGGCAGGGAGGGCTTCGTGATGGGAGATGTGTTCCACGGGATTGATAAGCCTGAGATAGGCGAGAGGTTCGGCGCTGCGCATATATATGCTAAGGAGGCGTGCCGCGATTGCTGGGCGCGGTATTTGTGTTCCGGCGGGTGCCATGCTAACGCGCACCAAATGAACGGAACCTTAATGGAGCCATACGCCATAGGATGTATGATAACGCGCAAACGCCTGGAGAGCGCTCTCGCTTTTGCAGGCCTCGAATCGTTGCGCTGCGCCTGAGTGATGGCGCCGCCAGGCAAGGTTTTGCTCATGTGACAGGTTTGTGCCGGACCGGAATGTTACCATGTCCTCGGTGTCTAGCCGAGGACTTCGACATTCTGGGAGGTATGGCAATGCAGAACGTTGCTTTGTTGCCCGAGCTTCAGTTGATTGCAGCCGTTCAGGAGGAGAATTGCGGCGAGGCTTTTGCCGAGTTGCTCGACAGGTATTCCAGGGCAATCTACGTATGGACTAAGCCTTTCTTCAACGAGGATGTGGTAAGCAGGGATGATCTGTTGCAGGAAGCCCGGCTTGGATTCCTAGCGGCGGTGCGCGCATACAATCCTAAGCTTGCATCATTCTTCACATTTGCGGAGTTGTGTGTGAATCGAAGACTGTGCAGCGTTGCAAGGTCATTCCGGCGTTCGAAGAACACCCCTCCGGCGCCGGTTCTTCCGCTATGGGGTTCTGCTAGATCGTGGGATTCAGATGACCGGAACCTCATTGAATCTGTAGCCGATACTGATGCTGTCGATCCAGTCGAAGAAGCAATTGCGCATGATTCTGCAGCAAGAATCATGAATGTGGCGTCTAGTGCGCTCTCAACGTTGGAGCTTGAAGTCTTCAAGGGGCTGGCTGAAGGGGCGTCCTACAGAGAACTTGCCGTAAACATGGGTGTGGAAACGAAGACAGTCGACAATGCAGCATTCCGGGCAAGGAGGAAGTTGCGGGAGCTTATGTTCCAGGAGATAGAGAGGGACGTGACGGCCTGATGTCGAATTGTCTTCTGGGTGATTGCATATGGCTGGAGGAAGAGATACCAGGCTATTATCGATACTCGAGATGGTGGAGTCGTCTGGGGGGTCATGCCAGGTTGACACCATTCTCGAAGCTTTCGACATATCCATGCGAACTCTCCAACGCGATTTGGCGAAACTGAGGATGGTTGGGGCAAAGATTGAAATACGTGATGCCCTAGTCGTCTGCGAAGACGATGGCGGCGGATACCACGCTAGGTCCTCAGAAGCTGCCATGCGACAGCTGGCCATCCTCACATACCTTACAGGTGGCCCCTCAACCATAACAAGCATAGTAACGTATCTGAATGACCCCATACGCGACTTTAGCATCGACGAACGGACTGTGAGGCGCGACGTGGATTACCTGGAGTCTCGCGGCCTTGTGGAGGCTCCCGGCCAGTGGAGCGAGCCCGGTGGGAAAACCGGGCCATCCTGCCGCGGCGAATGTGTCGATAGATCAGGCGCGTACAGGCTGAGCAGTGCATTCATGCCAAGATTTTCGCTGACCTGCGATGAGCTGGTGGCGGTGGTGCTTGCGCTGGAGTCTGCGCCTGAGGCGGTGGCTGACCACGCTACTGTTGTTTCCATCCGCGACAAACTCCTTGCGAGTGTGGCGCCACAGACGGGGCCTGCTCATTATGTAACTAGACGAAGGTTTACCAAGGGCCGGACTCGAAGGTCGGATCCGGCCATACTTAGGAAGGTTGATACCCTGGAGTTGGCGTCGCTGGAGGGCCGGGTCGCGAGGATCAGGTATCGGGGCACGGGCGATGGGGCGAGCAAGGTCAGAGACGTAGAGCCGTTGGGGGTAGTCTACTACTGGTTTCATGATGCATGGTATCTCGTTGCTCGCTGCCGAAGGGCGGATGAGCTAAGGCACTTCAGGGTGGATCGGATTGACGGGATGATGCTGACTTCCGACAGATACGAGTATCCAGAGGATTTTGATTTATCGGATTACACCTCCGAGATGTGGGGAGTCTACGCTGGCGAACCTACTTCAGTGAAGGTTTTGTTCTTTGATGAGATGAATGTGGTGGATAGGCTTCATGCAGAGGTGTTGGGAAGGCCTTCCGCTCGACTATGCCAGGTGGACGACGGGGTATGGGAACTTGTCGACACGGTGATGGGGCTTTCCGAGTTCAGAACGTGGCTGCGAACATTCGGGAGTTCTGCGGTGGTTATCGAGCCTGAAAACTTAAGAAATCAGCTTATTGCCAGTGCTGAAAGGATGAAGGAGATCTATTCTGGCCCTTCGGTCATGGCAGGGGCCGGGGAGGCGAAGGAGGACGCTATCCATGTGGGAGGCAGGCGCACAGGAAGTCCTGAGGGATGAGATGTTCTGGCGCATAATACGAGTGATTAATCTGCTGTTGGCCTCGGGCAAGGGCATGAGCGTGGCAGAACTTGCAGCTGCATGCGAGGCTACGCCCGAGGTAATTCGCGATGATATCCAACGCCTGTCAGAATACATGCGTGCCCCATTGATGAGCAACTTGGATCAAGGGTGCGATGCCTGTGATGACGACGATCCTCTCTGTCCCGATCAGGAGGTATGGAGCCTTGCCTCTAAGGATTTCGCTTTTCCAATTACGTCTCTTTCAGTGAAGGAAGCAAGAACTCTCTTGGCCATACTTAAGGGGTCTGAGCCTTCATGCGGGGCTGCTACGTCCGCTTGTGGCGGTGATGCGAAACGCGATGGAATGGGTGGCGCTGAGCGGGCAGTGTCAAAGCTAGAGGCGAGCCTTATCAAGGCCGGTTCATCTGATGAAGTCGCTCTTGCTGCGAGCAGGCGGGTGGTCAAGGCAGGACGGACCATGTATGGCGAGGGACAGGAGGAATCGAAGCTTGATGCCTTGGGCCTCTTCGTGGCGAGGAGGGAACCCATACACATCTCGTATGTGAATGCGTCAGGGCAGAGAAGTGAGCGTGACACCTGTCCTGTCGCCCTCGTCTACGATTGGAGGACGTGCGCGTGGTATCTATACGGATACAATGAGAGGCACGGAGGATATCGACACTACAGGGTATCGCGAATCCTCGGATATGGTCCGTCAAGTGTCGAGATAGATGCGCCATCCGATGAGGAAGTCGAAAGACACGTGAAGACGTGTTGGGGGGTGGAATGCAGCTGCGAACAGGTGGAAGTTGTGGTTCGCTTCCTCAACGACTTCAATGTCATCGAGAGGATGTATGCCGATACGGCTGATCGGCCGGATGCTGTGTATGAGGTTCAGACGGATGGGTCGGTGATCTATCGAGACATGATGCCCGGCTGGAACGAGTTTCGCACCTGGGTGGCCACGTTCGGGGAATCAGCCGAGATTCTCGCGCCTCCGGAGTTGAGGCAGAGTATGGCGGAGGCTGTGGATAGGGTGTTGGATAGGTATGAAAAAGTCGGCATGCTGTTGGGGTAGAGAGACGTGGACAGACATGGTCTTGGGAGCGGGCGGGGAGAATCGGGCTGTTGGCGTTTTCCATGGCCGGGCCGAGCGTGATTCGGCATCTGAATGAAGAATATTGTCTGCACTGCAAGCATTATCAGGCGCGCCCTCCGGGGCGCGCCTCGCTTTATGCCGGAAGAGTTATGAAGGGAAAGGGGGCGTAACGAAGAAATAGACAGTGCGAGTTAGCATTTGAAAGCTAAGCTTATACATATGGTAATGGCAATGCATAACCAACATTAACGTCGCTATTTCTTGAATTACGGCGTATTACGATCTTGTGTGTTGCGGTTCATCACATTCTACAACTGCGGGAGGGCAGGGTTTTGGAACCTGTGAGCATTCTGCACACGTCAGACCTTCACCTCGACCACGTGCTCACCGAGTACAGACGAGACGTTCGCGCTGTACGCCGCCGGGAACTGGTGGATACATTCAATTTCATTGTGAGTGAAGCAATCCGGCTCAATGTGAGACTGATGCTGATTCCGGGGGATTTGATCTGTGCGGATTCAGTGGCCGACTCGGTAGTTGAAGAGGTCCGTAATGGGTTTGCAAGGCTTGGCAGGAGTTCGATTTTTGTCGCGGTTACCCCGGGAGAAGCAGAAGAAAGCGGAGGTTTGGAGCTGCTTCGGGAGGCTTGCTCTGGGGAGAATGTTCATCTTTTCATGGCAGAGGAATGGTCATCCGTTTCGCCTTTTCCGGGGGTCACTGTATGGGGACTGAGGACTACTTCTCGGAATTCCACTATGCCCGTTCTTTCCAACCTGGTTGTGGAGGGCTCGGGGATGCATGTAGGGTTGATGCATGGTACTTTCGCTGGGACTCCTGGGCTTGATTCTTCGATATGCCCTATTTCGCCCGATGCGCTTTCACAGTCTGGCCTCGATTACTTGGCCTTAGGCCATTACCATAACATGGTCAATTGCTCGGTGGGAAAGGCGACGTGCTGGTATTCGGGGTCACCGGTACACCTCAACTTTGATACGAGAGGTGAACGGCACGCACTTCTCGTGAGTCTGCGTGAAGATGGGACTCGCGTAAACCCCATGAAGGTTCCTAGTCGGCAGCATCGAGTCATTACTGTCGACATTGCGGGAAAGTCGGGAGCGGAAATTCGAGAACGCCTGAGTGACATGGCCAATGCTGAGCTGTGCTTAAGGGTTGAACTGGAGGGACGCGTGGATCCGGCTCTCAGACCCATCTTGGCAGGGCTGGCGAGAGAATTTGAGGATCGCTTTTTCCATCTCGAAGTTGCCGACCGCACAGAATTGGTGGTGAGGGGGCCTAAGGGCGAAGATAGGAGGAGACCGGGCCGTGGCAGTACGCGGAAGGAAGTGCGTCTGCCCAGGACAGATCAACCTGCAGGGAAGAACTATCATGCCAATTGCACCGGGATGGACGCGCTTGAGAGGGATCTACTCGAAGCGGAACAAACTTTCACAGCCAAGATGGTAGCATTACTGACGCAGTCCGAGGAGGCTAATGCGGCAGCTCCCGGGTCTTTTGCGGGGCAAAAGGATTCGCCCGAGTCTAGCTTTAAGGCGCGGCGTCCCGAAAGTGAGGGCTCGGGCGATCGGAGCCATGTTGACAATCCATATAGAGTTGAGCACTGGAAAGAGGTCGTGGATTGCGCTCTAGCGTTGGGACTCTCTGCTCTTGGGGAGGTATTCCGTGGTGATGATCGAGAAGCTGTTGGTTGCGGCGAGAAAAGGCGGCCCGACGATTGAAGCGGAATTTGCTAAGGGCCTTTCAGTGGTTTTGGCCAGTACTCCTCAGATTCGTCTGATCTTCCTCGGTGCTCTGGAATCTATGGGCGTTGTTGGCATTGAGGCGCGGACCAAGCGTGTCGAGAAGGGCGGCAGAATATCTGTGACAGTCATCGATGACAATCACAGGCGTGTCATGCTTGTGCGCGATTCTTTATCGCAACCGTCAGTGAGGGTTGTGGATTTCGATACAGGCATGGGCACAGAGATTGCTGTCCCCATTGCCGAAGCCATGGGCCTTTCCGAAACCGATCTGGCTTGCAGCGATGATGGGATGGCTGAGTGTGGGGCGTGGACGGTGCCTGTCAGATTGCTCATGGGCGATAATGGCAGGCGATACGAGAGGGCTATTTCCCTTCTGGATGGAATAAGCAGCGATTCAGGAGCGGAAAATGCCTATTTTGAACTCAGGCGCGAGGTGGAGCGCGTTGCGGACCTGCGTATAAAAAGGGCGGAACTGAGAGCCAGAATCGCTTGGCTTGTTGAGAGGTTATCCTTTCTTGATTCGAGGATATCCTCCATAGATGCGGCTCTACGGACCAAGGTGGAATGCGATGAAATCGAGGAGTATGTGGGGTTCTTGAAACAGGAGTTCGAATCATGGCGGGTCAATCTCGCCGACGTGTTGGTGACGGAGAAAGCTGCGGAAAAGGCCAGAAACAGGTTGCTCAAGTATTCTGGTATGGAAGGGGCTTTTGACCCTGAGGTTGCGGGCGAGATAAGGAATCTGATGTCTGAAATGTCTGAGCTGGAGAAGACAGCGATATCGTACGAATCAGAACAGTCGGGTATTACGTCTGCAATAAATGGGCTCAGAATGGAGCTTGCCCTGGCGAGCAAAGACCTCGAGGAGCTGGAACAAAGAGGATTGTCCCGCAGGACGCTGGAGCATGCGCAATCTTCCTTGAAAGAGATCGAAGACAGGGAGACTCGTCTTGCAAGTCTGTCGCAACGCATTGCAGAGGTTGACAAGGTCCTTGGGCGCAAGAGACTCGCCGATGGCCTTTCTGTGGGAGGGGCACTCTTGACCGTCACGTCTCTCACTGGGCTTCTCCTTCCAGAGAATATCTTTCCGTGGATGAGCTTGTCTGAGCCGCTGATGGGAGTCTTGATTTTGCTGCTTTCCACTGGCTTAATGTGCACGGTCTATGGGGTTTCGACGGGGATAGAGCTGGATGCCAAACATGGTGCAAAGGTGAGACTGGAGCACGATCGGGCCAATCTTTCGAGCCAGGTGGCATGGCACAGAAGGAGACTCGATTCGTTGCTGCACGACATGTCCATAAACGACTATGCGCTGGCCGTGGAGAAGATGGAGTGGCTTAAGGAGAAAAAAGAGTGTCTGCTGGAGGAGATCAAAACTCTGTCAGGTGAACTTGCTCGATTGAGGAACGAGGCGGACTTGAATCGGGTCAGGACATGGCGGGCTAAGGAGCGCATGGGCGAGTTGATGAAGGTGTCTGGTTTTTCTTCTCCTTCGATGTATCTTGAGGCATACGAGGACTATCGAAGGGTTGAAGCATCCTACAGAGAGGCTGCCGACAGGCTAGAGGCTGCACTGGGCGGGCGCTCTCGGGAAAGTATAGAGCGTGACATCGAGATCGTGCTTGAAGAGATTGCTTCTGCAGAGGCTCAGCGCGCAGCCATTGCCGATCCCAGGATCGAGGAAAAGATCTGGGAGCTGAGCGAGGAATACGCCATAAAGGCAGACGAGCGGGAGCGGTTGGCTCTCGAACTGGAGCAAAAGTCTTTGGAACTTGTAGATACAGAACATACGCTGGCAGGTGTAGACATTTGGGAGGTATCGAGTGAGGCAGCGCGAGCCGCCTCGGAATTGGAACGTGCGAGGCGTGAGGGGCTCGCGGCTAGCTTAGCACAGGCAGCCATTGAGGAGATGATCGAAGAAAAACGGGCGCAAGCTGGGGCAAGATTAGCGGAGGTTGCCTCGGATATCATGGCATTTTTTACGGGCGAGCCTACGGCAGAAATCTCTTGTGCGGTTGAGGAAGACTGCGTCAGATGCTCTTTCCCGAGGGCAGCTGACTCGGAGTCGTTGATTCCTGTGGCTGTTCTCGCTGTTCGGCTTGGCGCCAGCGAGGTTCTATACGGAAGAGGCGCTCTCCCTTTGATAATTGACTATTCTTCTAAGGGTAAAGGCGGACGGGTAGGGCACAAGTCGGCATACCAAGGGTTAACCCTTGTTTGGCCCGCTCTGGAGAAACTTGGACGAACAAGGCAGGTAATATTAGTATTGGACGGATTGGAGTTCGCAGAGCAGATACCAAAATCATGTGAAGTTTTGACGATATGAGGGATTGCTAAGGGTTCGCGTTTGTTGTGGTCGGGACGGAGGAGATCAAAGAACGACGAGCCGATGTTCGAATATGTGACTTCGGAATGCAAATGCGAACGGGAAGCGATGCGGTAGCATCGCTCTCAGTGTTTTTGGGTCTGAGTATCTTAGAAGAAGTATGTGAGTGCTTTCCAGACAAGTCTTCTGTTTGGCAATCTAAAAGTTCATATGTTGACCACCACGCTTAGGACCGAAATTCGGGGCCTGCAATTGGAAGAGGGCATGCTGTAGACGGCAGCTTTCGCCTGTGAATGCAAGCATGTGCCCATGGTCTGTCGATGAGCGAGGCGGTTCCTATCATGGCTGCTTTTGGACATGCTTTTTGAGGACATGGCGAGTTTTTCGACAAGGGTCGGCCAGAAAATCGGCACAACGCTGGAATGATAGGCTAAATGAGTGATAGCAAGCATGGACAGGAATGCAGGGCAGTTCAGAGATTGATCAGAAGTTACTTGGAGAAGAAAACTTCGTTTTTGTACGGTTTCCCAGAAATCCACAGTGCTGCAGGGGCTTCTGTACGTCTAACAAGCTTTGCCTTGGGAGGGATGACGCCGGCACAGAAGTTGCAGCGAAGAAGGGGACATCTAGCGCAATCCACAACGCTCCTAGCCCGCTTTAGCAATATCGGCAAAAAACGGTTTGGTTGCTGTATGCGCCTTGCATTCTGGTAATGCCAATATCAATGTAGGACTGGTCGGAATGGAACTCCCATCCCACAAAGGACGAAAGAAGTCAAGAAATTGCATGGGCCTATGCAGGTGTATGGGGCGTGGACAGACAATAGAGGCCATAGAACCAGTGGCAGTAGGAGGTCAGGACGATGGGGGCGGACTTGATCTTAGGAAATGGAGTTGTGGTGGACTGCGGATACCCTGCACGGGTGATAGAGGGCGGGGGTGTTGCGATATCCGGCGAGATCATAGCGGATGTGGGACGAACGGAGGAGTTGCGCCGGAAGTATCCGGAGGCTGGTTTTGAGGATGTGGGAGGCAGGTTGATAATGCCCGGGATGATGTGTGCGCACACCCATCTATGCAGAGTGTTTGCTCGGGGAATGCAGCCTGATGGGCCCCCTGCAAAGGTTCTTTCTAAGGTTTTGGAAGGGTCTTGGTGGCGACTTGATAGAAAGCTGACGGAAGAGGATATATGGACAAGCGCAATGATGTCTCTTATCTGGTGTGTGCGCAATGGAATTACTACCGTCTTCGATCACCACCATAGCCCCAACGCGGCTTTTGGTTCCCTCGACGCAATAGCTGATGCTGTAGCCCGGGTCGGAATTAGGGCATCGCTTTCGTATGAAGTATCCGACTTTGATGGCCCGGATGCGGCGGATGAGGGCATAAGGGAGAATGTCAGGTTCATAGAGCGGTGCAAGAGGATGAAATCTCCGCTTATTCGGGCTAATTTTGGGTTTCAAGGTTCACTCACACTTTCCAATGAGACCATCAGAAAGTGTGTGGAGGCGCCAGGAGCAGTCGAGGCAGGCTTTCATATACATACTGCGGAGGGTATTGAAGACCTGATACGAAGCATAAGGAGATATGGCAAACCTGTTGTGAAGCGCTTGGATGACCTTGGCGTATGGAATGACCGCTCATTGGCGGTCCATTGTGTCCATATCAATTCCGAGGAGATCGAAATACTAAGGGAACGAGATGTGAGCGTCGTTCACTGCCCTGAGTCCAATATGGGTAATGCTGTGGGAGATGCTCCTATTCTGGAGATGATTTCACGCGGAGTCAGAGTGGGATTGGGGACAGACGGTTGTTCTTGCGGTATGTTCGAAAGCCTCAAAGCGGCCGATCTTCTGCTAAAGCACAAGGAAGCCGATCCCCAGGTAGGCTGGATCGAGGCGCCACTCATGGCCTTTCGTAACAATTCGGCAATACTGGCGAAGCAATGGGATGTTCCACTTGGCACGCTGAAGCCTGGCGCCTACGCCGATTTGATAATCGTGGACTACTGGGCACCTACGCCTATTGACGATAACAATTGGCGGAGCCATGTAACAATGGGAGTTACAGGAGGTATGGTTGACAGTACAATGGTTAACGGCAGGTTCTTGATGCGCCACCGTGAACTTGTTGCCATTGATGAGAGGGAGATTGCTGCAAAGTCGAGGAAGCTTGCGAGGGAGCTTTGGAAGAAGGTCTGAGCTCCTTTGAACGATCATGCCAGAACGCGGTCTGTGTCGATAGAACGAAGCTACACCCCGGTGAGGCCTTCGCGCCTAGACTAGGCATGAAGGGTTTGCCTCGGGTGGGTATCTCAGGCCGTGGTGCGCGTCAGTCTAGGATGCTGTGGGAAGACGAAGGGATATGAAGAAAAGCAGGGGGTTGATGGGAACTGACTTTGCAAGGGTTTCCCATCCAACTGTCCTTGCCGGAATACGAGTAGGCAGGGGATGTTTCCCTGTCTTTTTTAATCAATGTTAAGGGTGTTGCTACAAGAACCAGAGATGCTCGGCCAAGCTACTTCATCGGATAGTCTGAAAGGCCTTTAGCACCCGTTGTATGCCGACATCTATCACCGCCTGTCCTGCGTGGTTTTTGACTGTGCTCTGTAATGCCTGAAAGCGCCTATATGGTGACAGGAAGCACAGTGTAAATGCGATTTGCAAGAGAATTTGGCAAGTGCGAGGTTTCAATGTTTTGGGCCATGCGCAGAAGAAGTATCACTGAGTGCCCAGATGGTTTTGATTTCGAGCCTGGGCTGGTGCATTACCAAGATAGCGCGGATGTTCAGTGTCTATGAAAACATGGCGTCGAAATCAGTTTAGCCATGATGTATAACCTACTGAAATCTCTTGGATATCGGCATAGTCGCCCACCGCATGCGTCAAAACGAGTATATGATCTGCAGGCGATGGCCAAAATGGACGCAATCACGGAGGCCCTGAGTTCACCAGCGGCTGGAAATCACGTGCTCTTCCAGGATGAATGCGACCTCTATCTTCTGCAGCCACAGTATTCGCTGACAGGTTTTTGAAGTTTTGGCCTGCCAATGAGAAGTAATTCCACGTAGGAAGGACGAGGACGGCTTCAAGCTAGCCTGTTTATAGGGTGCTCCCCGACCCTACGCAGTAGCGGGGTTTCCACGTAACCTGTGTAAGTAGCAGGTTTGTGACGCTGTGGGGGAGATATGGATATGGCGGCTTTTAGGCGAAACTCATCTGAGGGGCCGGATGGACTTCTGTTGACTTTCGCGCGATACATGTCTGGTCTTCGAAACCCGCTGGGGTTCATGTGCCGAAACCAGATGCCGAGAACCGTGTAAAAGACATGATCACTTACTACGCATTCCCTTGTGCCTGGCTCAGAGGTCGGTTATGATCTCTTGGCCAGGCGCTACGGCATGTTATTCCTGTCGGCACTTAATCAGGTGGTCCACCCGCCGGGGCGATGTAGCCGGAGCTACAAGGCGGAGCTTCTGCACGCCAATGGACGGGGACGAGTAGCGGAGGCCTCGAAATCGTTGGACTGGACGTCTATCCTAATCAGTATGAGGCTTTCCACAAGATAATACGTTCGACTGAGGAATACATCGAAGTCCATCGAAAGCAGGTAACAGAGCCTAGATTAGGGAATGTTTGACTGGTAACGCATGGGATGCTATACTCTTTATGGTGATTGTTGTCATAAGGGGCACGATTCTTCTTGGATTGCTTTCTAGGCGACGGAAATTCATAAGGAGGGGGGATTTTCCATGTCGAGCTCAGGGGGACGTTCGGTTCGTGGTGAAGTTGGGCCTTTGGAGTTTGAACCGTCTGGACCATTTGAGAATTCGGGATTGCACTGCAGAGAGACTCATGCCGCCGCCTTGCGCAGCCCAGTATTGATGCGGGGCAGGCTTCCTGCGTTTGCAGATGCGGCAGGGATGTTCCTGCTGTGCGTATATCCTCTAGCGAGGGGGGAGGAATTTGGGGCTGAGCCATCCGACGAAGGAATTGATATTGCTTTAGCAGAGTATGATGTCGAGCTTTCGTCCATTGAGGAGCGAGAATTTCCGAGGTTAACCCCTACCGAAACTGAAGTGATGAACCTTCTTGCTCAGGGCAAGACCAATAGGGCAATAGCTGAGGAGATGTTCATCTCGATAAATACCGTCAAAACTCACATTCGTTCGATATATCAAAAACTGGGAGTGCACACCCGGGGGTCGGCAGTCAGGCTGGCGGTTGCTGCCGGATTGTTGGACAGTTGGTCACCTCCTCCTAGCCCGTAAAATCATCCT
>Ga0208198_1002779_pt1 | contig 12682 bp, 9 predicted proteins | sample AD_JPNTR2_MetaG_FD_184446 | JGI IMG/M metagenome (GOLD analysis project Ga0208198, IMG submission 184446) | Active sludge microbial communities of municipal wastewater-treating anaerobic digesters from Japan - AD_JPNTR2_MetaG (SPAdes) (version 2) | ecosystem: Engineered > Bioreactor > Anaerobic >... | reverse complement strand
GTTCTATTGACAATGACTAATTAAAAATTCTTTATCAACGATGATTTTCGGGCTAGCTGTTCGCCAAAACGATCCGAGAATACCACTGCCGCCCTCCACATTGGAAAAAACGCGCACTGGGGCATTGAAACCGCTGAGTTCATCGGGCTGAACTTCCCAGCGCTGGATATTATAAAGGGCTTCGTTCAATGAGTAAACATAAAATCGCAAATAAAAAGAAGTGAACTGGCTCAGATCACCAATTTTATATTTATCTTCATCATAACAAAATTTAATCTCTTTTAACATAGTATTTATTTTATACTTGGCAGATGTATTTTGACTGGGAAAGCCGGATGACCATGAATATACTCCATCACCTTCATCAGCAAAATCAGAGTGGACCTGTATACTCCAATATTTGCCAGTATCATTTGTCGCCGTAAAAGATAATAATGGTAAATATCCCCTGGCCCCATCCGCATCAGTCCATGAGAAGTTTAAGTTCTCTGAATCGTCCCTGATTGTATCCGGCAAATTGATAAACTCCACAGAATCCGGCACCACCGTTTCTGCATAGAGGCTGTCGTAATCCGGATGATAGACCGATAATTGCCAATGCTGTCCGGGATGCACAGATACATTCGGAAATTTGTAATAATAGTAATGGTAAATATCATAAAATTCAGAAAAACCGGTAACCGAGTCTTCTTCAACAGGAAGATATTTCCCATCAATTTCAATTCTTATTGTTGCATTAGAAATGCTCCAATAGTCCCAATAGGGATTTATTATCATTTCCGGAGTCACTAGATCTTCAAACTCGTACTCACTTATTTCACTCCATCTCGAGACAAAAACGTAAGTAGTGTCTTCGAACGGACTGATAAGACAATTTGCACATAATTCCCGGCTGATATCGGTACTTGGCCCGGTCGGCGGTCCGGCTGGACAGCGCCATAATAAAAACAATGCCGGTATAATCAATAAAAATCTAGTTCTCACCATATTTTCCCCCTTATTCCGATCGTTGCCAGCGGCGGCATCTGTATCCAGGTATCATTATGTTCGGCATAAGCCAGGACATTCAGACGGGCATAGACATTGACCAAATCAATATAAAATTCCATCGGATGCGATCTCCAGCTGTATTGTTTGACGAAGTTAATATCCAGCCGGTGATAGTCCGGATAACGCCAGGCGTTCCGCGCTCCATAAACTTCGATTTCATAGGGATAACTACCTGTCCGAAAATCCTCATAGAGCGGTTGCCGCATATATCCGACGATCTGAGTAAAAGGCGTGCCGGAATGATAGACGAAACGACTGCCGATCGACCATTTCTCAGTCATCTGATAATTCAGAACCAGGTCGAGGTCATGCGGACGATCGTATTTGGGCGGATAGGTAATGCCATTTACCGTTTTTTCAATCTGCGAATATGAATACGACAGCCAGCCCTGCATTTTCCCGACATTCCCTTTTAACAGAATTTCCAGACCATTCGCTATGCCGGTTCCATCCACGAAATCCGGGTCAATTGGTGAATATTTGGTGGTATTATATTCAACTATATGATCAAAGCGTTTGTGATATAATGCTAAATCCAGCGCGAGATTACGATGGATTTGCCACCGATAACTGAAAGCCAGTTGTTCCGCCGCCATAACCGGCAGGTCTTCTGGAACCGTCACCCAGGCGTCGAACATCGAGAGGATGATCTCCTCTGTGCCAATCGTCATTAAATCCTGATGATATTTTCCCCAATGTAGTTGAATTTCGTGAGATGGAGTGATTTTCCAGCCCAGAGATAACTGCGGTGAAAATGTCAGCGTATCCTGAATGGAAAAATGTGTCATTCGCAAACCGCCGCCAACATTGAACAGTGCCCCAAACTGGCGGTTGATACTGATAAATGCTGAACTCTCCAGTGACTTATTTTTTTCGAAATAAATCGGTTGATAACTAAAGCCCTTAGTTTTCAGGTAATAGTCATTGAAACAAAACTCGGCGCCAGCCTTGATCTGTCCAAATAAAGAATTGTCATACCGGAAGTAAGCGTTAATCGTCTTGCCGGTAAAGACATTATCGATCATATTAGATCGCATTGTATCAGTTGGTACCCATTCAGCCCGGAACCGGCTGACACTGCCGCGTAAATAAAAAACCATTTGCGGATTGATGACATTGGAATAATTAAAGCCGAGCGCCTTATTCTGCCAGTTATAAACCCCCGAACTGTCATCTCCATCGATCACTCGCATATCATAAACGTCTTTTCCAAGATAGGAGGTGATTTCTAGGCGGTTCCGGTTACCGGGTTTAATGACGACTTTTCCCATCCCGTCTATGAAATGATACGGCAATTTAATATCAGACGATATGATTTTGGTAACAGTATTGACGAACAAATCGGCATAAGTCCGGCGAACCGTCAGAAGATAACTACCGAATGGCAATGGTCCCTCAGCCCGGACTTTGGAACTCAGGAAACTGAGATTGATGTAGCCGGCATGTTCGGCGGCGGTTCCGTCCCGGACATTGACGTCAATAACTGAACTGAGACGATTGCCGTAGACCGGATCGATCCCGCTTTTAGAAACATTGGCAGATTGAATCGCCGATTCGTCAAAAGTCGAAAATATTCCTATCAGGTGAAAAGGATTATAAATCGGCATACCGTCCAGCAGGATCAGATTCTGGTCAGAGTTGCCGCCCCGGATATGCAAACCCATGTTATAGTCGTTCACGGTGGTCACGCCGGGAAAAGTCTCGATGACCCGAAATAAGTCGGGCTCGCCGAGTTTCGGGGCGAGATTCAACTCGACGGAACTGATATTCAGCAGATCGCCTTCGAGTTCGTGTCTGAATCGCCGCTCGCCGAATACCGAAACCGTATCAATCAAGACCGGCAAAGCCTGCAAACGAATATCAATAAAACGCCTGTTTCCGGTATTGATTTCAATAAACTCCTGATAAACTCCATAACCAATGTGACTGGCAACCAGTTGATATTTGCCCGGTTCAATCCCGGTAATCGTAAAATAACCATTGGGATCGGAACTGCATCCCAGGTTGGTATTTGCCAGGAAGACATTCACACCCGATAATGGTTCCAGCGATTCGATAACCTTAACAGTGCCGGAAATGCTGGCGGCAAAGATGAAGGTTGAATATTGTAAAGAATAAAATATGATGAATAAAGTTGGTGCAAATTTCTTGGCTAAACATAGTTTGAAATAGTGTAATAATTTACAAATATTAATCATTTAAGCACTGCTCGATTAGATTTTTACTAAAGGAAATATTTTTACTTCTTGTTTTGCTATATGCGCATATTACGCCTCGGCCATTTTCTACATTTGAATATAATTCGATTTTTGTGTTGAAACCACTCAATTCATCCTGGCTATTACTTTCTTCAAAAATATAGATAGCATTTTCATCCAAGGAGAATATTTTTGCATATAAGGAGACACTTTCATAGTCGGATAATTTTAAGCTGATTTTATTTTCGTCCCAGTAGCGATAACTATTCACTTTTTGAATGACATTTTTAAGGCAATCAATAATCTCTTCTCTTGATATAATATAGAAACATTTAGTTTGCACATTTGCCAATGGTAATAAGTGATAATAGTCATTGTTTAATTGAATATCGAAATCGTTAGAATCGTTGTTGGTTGCAGATAGAAATATTTTTACAAAATAAGCCTCGGCTGATGCTACTTCATTCCATGAAAAACTTAAATATTCGGGCATTTCGTAAAACAGGGTATCATTTACTGGAATTACGCAATGCACCGAATCCGGAATTTCCACCTCCGCCCGTATAGTTTCATAATCCGGATGAATAACATTGACAGTCACTCGATCGTGAGGTTTTAAAGGTAAGTTCAAATAATAATAAAAGCGTCCGTACCATTCTATAATACTATCGGGCTGGGCAATGTACTCGTTGCCGTTTTTATTGACTATCATTTTTAATGAATCTTCGTTCAAATCCTCCTGAGGTAAGGATTCAAACAGGTCCGTTTTAGAAATGTGAAAAATCTGATTTGGATTACCGGGAGATAGTACCGAACTCACGACCAGCATATTCTTGCTTTTTTCAATATTATAATCAGGCATTGTCGGTTCACAACAGTAAAAACCTGCAAAAATCAACATAATACACAGGAATTTCTTTACCATAATTTCCCCCGAATTCCGATTGTCGCCATGGGCGGCAACTGGATATAAGATTCCGTTTCTCCTTTCTCTTCATTGTCTTGATAATCAAGAACATTTAAACGGCCATATATGTTGATAAAATTAATATACCATTCGAAATCTTTATTGTGCCATTTGATTTTCCTGGAGTAATTAATGTCCATTCTATGATAGGCTGGTAGTCGGAATTCATTACGCCCGGAGTAAATGACACCGTCCGAATAGACATTATTGTTACTAATAAATCCCTCTTCGTAATCCAGGAATCCTGTTGAATATGTGCCGATTTGCCTTGTAAAATTGGCGCCGGAATGATAGATGAACTTTAATCCAATCGTCGCCTTTTCGGAATATTTGTAGATGATGTCGGCGGTAAAGTAATGTGGCATGTCATATTTTGGTTTGTAACTTTCACCATTGAACTTTTTCCTGGTTTTAGAATACATATATGAAATACTGGCGTTGTATTTTTCAGTTTCTTTTTTAAAAAGTAGCTCCAGGCCTATCGAATTTGCCGTACCGCTGAGGAAATCTGGTTGGATTTCGGAAAATTTGGCCGTGTTATACTCGATCAACTTACTGATATTTTTCTTATATAGATTTAAAACCAGATTTAATTTTCCTGTATATTCAAGTCCAATTACTCCCTGATCGGCTTCCATCATAGGCATATCTTCCGGAATTGCCACCCAGGCATCGAACATTGAAAGCAGTACTTCTTCGGTGCCAAGTGTTAATAAATTCTGATGAGTCCGACTGAATTGAATATTCGTTGAAATTGAAGGATTGATCGAATAACTAAGACTAATGAATGGGGAGTAACCCGTTTTATTTTTTTGTGCAACAATATACCTGCTTCCTATAGAAAAGAAGATTTTACTAAGTATCTTTTTGCTGTAATCGAAGAAGTAGGAGATTTCCTCAAATTCTGTTCGTGGAATGGTCAATTTCTGATAACTAAATCCGCCTGATCTCAACCGGTAAAATATGTTTTGATATTCACCACCAATTCTGATTTTTCCGAAAGAATTGCCAGAATAACTAAAGTAGGATTTATATTGAATACTACTCAACTCATTATCGATGTATTCCGTATATGTCGTATCGTCGGGTAGATATTCTGCTTTGAACGAGCTGTATGAAATCTGGTTTATTAGGTTTATTTTGGGTGAGATAAAGTAGATATGTTTTCCACCGATTGCCGAATTCTGCCAGATATAGCATGGAAAATCCGATTGATCGGCGGTGCCGACATCGTAATTGTCACGACTAATATAGGATGATAATTCGATGCGATGTCTTTGCCAGGGTTTTATCACGATTTTACCCGTTCCATCGATGAAATTGTATGGAAACCGCCAATCGGAATTTGCAACTGTCAGAATTGCGTTGGCAAGCAGATCAGCGTAGGTTCTGCGAATACTAAACATATAACTTCCAAATGGCAGTGGACCTTCAAGTCTCATTTTTGAACTGAGCATACTGATATTAATATAGCCGCTATGTACATCACTATTGCCATCGCGAATATTAATATTAAGAACACTGCTTAACCGGTTTCCATTGCTTGCGTCGCAGATGATTTTCTGCATGTTTGCCTGCTGAATGACATCGGAATCGAATGTGCTGAAAATTCCCGATAGGTGATAGGGACTATAGATGCACATCCCATCCAGTAAAATCAGGTTTTGGTCGCGATTTCCACCTCTTACATATAGCCCGAGATTCCAGTCGTTTGCGGTTGTTACTCCCGGATATGATTCAAGCGTCCGGAATAAATCAGGCTCACCGATTACCGGCAGATAATCGATGTCATTTTTGTCGATTCTGATATGACTTGTCGTATATTGTTGTGCGTATTTATAACCATACACTTCAATTTCAGGGCTTTTTATTTCGGCTTTGTCCATTTCTACTTCTAAAAATTCAATCCTTTCTCCGAGGTAGATTGATACGATATGTTTTTCATATTGAATATGGGAAAAAGTAATTTCATACTTGCCTGCTTTTAAATCAACTAATGTGAAATAGCCGTTTTCATCTGTCGAGCAACCGATGCTCTGTTCCTCTATAAAAACATTTACGCCAATGATTGGTTCATTGGTAGACTTTTCACAGACCAAACCATGGATCGAAATAGACTGAGATAATAAAGTATTGATTAATATTATACATAAGATTAAAACTCTCATTAGACCTCACTAAAAAGAAAGCCGGTGGGTACTAGTCAATAATACTAATACCCACCTACATTTTTAGTCACCAATCGAAAACCAAAATGAAGAAAAATCCATTAAAACATTACGACCAACTTTAAGAGTAATTTTTGCATTAGGGCCATTAAGCCATCCTTCATCAGTAATTGATGCAGTCGCCACATTAAGCATTAAATCATCAGATGAGTAATCATCCTCATATATTTTAACATAAGGATTACTGACAGGATTAGTACCTTCCCATGCAATTAGGATATTTTTCCCATAATAAGTGCCTTCATCATATGATCCCATGTCTACAGTAGTAGTCCAGCCATCATAGAGATTCTGTTTGGCAATAACTTCTGCGTCTCCTTTATACCAGGGTTCACAATTATCTTCGATTTGTATATCTTGTACTACGACTTCATCATTCGCCACCTGTGGATGTGGTAACGTGAATTGGAATGGGGTTAGACCGGTGGTTTTTGCTAATAATCCTTGGCTACCTTGATTATTAATTTCACTTCTTTCATTAATCCCCACTACTATTACCGGATAATCAGGCTCGGTTTTGGCATCCAGAATGTGTTCTTTCAGATCGGCATCGTTGGCGTCAATATCTTCCCATTCCATATCATCAGTAGTTAGAGGAGTATAGGCTACCAGAATAACCGATTCTCCATCTGTGCTCCATTAACTTTTAATTTCAAAGAAACTTCATTAAAATCTTGCGGAATGAGTGTAATCTCTTCTGAGATTACGATTGTTCGGCCCGGAGAAAATGCGCAATCATGATCTCCGGGCTACTGCTTTCCTGACGGACATAGCATACACCTTTCTTCTGTTTGTTAGCGAATACAAAGGTCCGAATGCCTGGAATTAAATACCAGGTTTCAAGCACCAAATACCAAGTAAATTTCAAATACCAATGTCCGCAACGATCCGGGATTGGGAGAGTTTGATATTTGGTTTTTGGTGCTTCTTTGGAATTTGATGCTTGAAATTTGGTATTTCCTGTAGAAACAAGTTGCTCTTTTCCTTTCGCAGGATTTGCGTTGATAGTACAGACATTTTCCCTGGCCCAATCCCGGCCGGATTCCCTTACTTTCAGGGCTGATTTTCGATTCATTCTATTCCTCTTGACAAAGACACGAATTCATTAAATTGCCGAACAAACCAAAAACTCTGAGAAAAAACCAACTACACTCAGTTGAAGAACCGCTAAACGGGGAGAATAACGCTTCTTCGCAAGCCCTATTAGAAATAACGGTTTGATATTAAGAATCGTAATTCAGTATATCAAGTAAAATATTTCGTAGGACAGCCTTTCCAGGCTGTCAGCCTGGTAATATAATTCGTAAATAAAATAGACAGGAATGGACAGGCAGGAAAGCCTGAACCGTATAATAATAGATAGGAATAGACAGGCAAGAATGCCTGTCCTACGGAATTTTGCATTATGGGGCGGCGTGCTAAATCGAATGGTCGAATTGGTGACTCGACCTACAGGTTTTATTGACATTGACCAATTATAAATTCTTTATCAATGATGATTTTCTTGCTGGCTGTTCGCCAGAAGGCGCCCAGGATGCCGCTGCCGTTTTCGACATTGGAAAAAACGCGAACCGGGGCATTGAAACCGCTGAGTTCATCGGGCTGAACTTCCCAGCGTTGGATATTAAAAAGGGCTTCGTTCAGTGAATAGATATGAAGTTTCAAATAAAATGAAGTGAATTGACTCAAATCACCTATTTTATCTTTATTATAATTGTAGCGGAAAGTTATTTCCTTTAACATAGTTTTAATATTATACTCTTTAGATGTATTTTGACTGGGAAAGCCGGATGACCATGAATATACTCCATCACCTTCATCAGCAAAATCAGAGTGGATCTGTATACTCCAATACTTGCCAGTATCATTTGTCGCCGTAAAATATAATAACGGTAAATATCCCTTGGCGCCATCTGCATGAGCCCATGAAAAGTTTAAGTCTTTAGAAGTGTCTCTGATTGTATCCGGCAAAGCTATAAACTCCACGGAATCCGGCACCACCGTTTCTGCATAGAGGCTGTCGTAATCCGGATGATAGACCGATAATTGCCAATGCTGTCCCGGATGCACAGATACATTCAGAAACTTGTAATAGTAGTAATGGTAAATATCATAAAATTCAGAAAAACCGGTAACCGAGTCTTCTTCAACCGGCAGGTATTTCCCATCAACCACAATTTCTATTGTTGCTCCTGAGATACTCCAATAGTCATAGTATTTTTTATAATTAGAATATGGATACTCATACTCACTTAATTCATTCCACTTCGAGACAAATACTTTTAACGTATCTTCATAAGGACTGATTAAGCAATTCACAGATAAATTCTTACTAATATCGGTATCCGGTCCGGTCGGCGGTCCGGCGGGACAACGCCATAATAAAAGTGCGATTGGAAATAAAAAGAATATTAATCGTCTCACCATATTTTCCCCCTTATCCCGATTGTTGCCAGCGGCGGCATCTGTATCCAGGTATCATTATGTTCGGCATAAGCCAGGACATTCAGACGAGCATAGACATTGACCAAATCAATATAAAATTCCATCGGATGCGATCTCCAGCTGTATTGTTTGACGAAGTTAATATCCAGCCGGTGATAATCCGGATAGCGCCAGGCGTTCCGCGCTCCATAAACTTCGATTTCATAGGGATAACTACCTGTAAGAAAATCCTCATAGAGCGGTTGCCGCATATATCCGATTATCTGCGTAAAAGGCGTGCCGGAATGATAGACGAAACGACTGCCGATCGACCATTTCTTAGTTATCTGATAATTCAGAACCAGGTCGAGGTCATGCGGACGATCGTATTTCGGCGGATAGGTAATGCCATTGACCGTTTTTTCAATCTGCGAATATGAATACGACAGCCAGCCCTGCATTTTCCCGACATTCCCCTTTAGCAAAATCTCCAGACCATTGGCTATGCCGGTTCCATCCACGAAATCCGGGTCAATTGGCGAATATTTGGTGGTATTATATTCAACTATATGATCAAAGCGTTTGTGATATAATGCTAAATCCAAAGCCAGATTGCGCTGAATATCCCACCGATAACTAATTGAGTATTGATTTGCCGCCATAACCGGCAGGTCTTCTGGAACCGTCACCCAGGCGTCGAACATCGAGAGAATGATCTCCTCTGTGCCAATCGTCATTAAATCCTGATGATATTTTCCCCAATGTAATTGAATTTCGTGAGATGGAGTGATTTTCCAGCCCAGAGATAACTGCGGTGAAAATGTCAGCGTATCTTGAATGGAAAAATGCGTCATTCGCAGACCGCCGCTAACATTGAACAGCGCTCCCAACTGGCGATTAATGCTGAAAAAGGCTGAATTTTCCAGGGATTGGTTTTTGTCGAAATATATCGGCTGATAGCTGAATCCCTTGGTCTTCAGGTGGTAATCATTATTGCAATATTCTGCCCCGACCTTGATCTGCCCAATAATAACATTTTCATACCGGAAGTAAGCGTTAATCGTCTTACCGGTAAAGACATTATCGATCATTTCAGATTTCGTTGTATCTTCGGGAACCCATTCAGCCCGGAACCGGCTGACACTGCCGCGTAAATAAAAAACCATTTGCGGATTGATGACATTGGAATAATTAAAGCCGAGCGCCTTATTCTGCCAGTTATAAACCCCCGAACTGTCATCTCCATCGATCACTCGCATATCATAAACGTCTTTTCCAAGATAGGAGGTGATTTCCAGGCGGTTTCGCTCTCCGGGTTTAATGACGACTTTTCCCATCCCGTCGATGAAATGATACGGCAATTTTATATCAGACGATATGATTTTGGTAACAGTATTGACGAACAAATCGGCATAAGTCCGGCGAACCGTCAGAAGATAACTACCGAATGGCAACGGTCCCTCAGCCCGGACTTTGGAACTCAGGAAACTGAGATTGATGTAGCCGGCATGTTCAGCGGCGGTTCCGTCCCGGACATTGACATCGATGATCGAGCTGAGCCGATTACCGTAGATAGGTTCAATACCACTTTTAGAAACATTGGCAGATTGAATCGCCGATTCGTCAAAAGTCGAAAATATTCCTACCAGGTGAAAAGGATTATAAATCGGCATACCGTCCAGCAGGATCAGATTCTGATCGGAGTTGCCGCCCCGGATATGCAAACCCATGTTATAGTCGTTCACGGTGGTCACACCGGGAAAAGTCTCGATGACCCGAAATAGATCGGGCTCGCCGAGTTTCGGGGCGAGATTCAACTCAACGGAACTGATATTCAGCAGATCGCCTTCGAGTTCGCGTCTGAATCGCCGCTCGCCGAATACCGAAACCGTATCGATCAAGACCGGCAAAGCCTGCAAACGAATATCGATAAAACGCCTGTCTCCGGCATTGATTTCGATAAACTCCTGATAAACTCCATAACCAATGTGGCTGGCAACCAGTTGATATTGGCCCGGTTCAATCCCGGTAATCGTAAAATAACCATTGGGATCGGAACTGCATCCCAGGTTGGTATTTGCCAGGAAAACATTCACACCCGACAATGGTTCCAGCGATTCGACAACCTTAACAGAGCCGGAAATGCTGGCGGCAAAGGTATCTAAAAAAAATAATAAGTTCAATATTGAAATAGTCAATACAGTATCGAAGAATTTTAGCAACATAGACAACTCACAATTTAATTGATAAATGGAGGCGATATTTTTATACCGCCTCCATTATTTTCATCAATAACTAAGTCCTATTTTTGCATTGTCAAGTAACCAGATTACTCCATTAGTATGATCATAAGGAATACTACTAATATTTCCAATAAACTCATCATTTCCATCACTCTTTTTTTTGACTTCTACTTCAACATCTTCGCTTAGGATAGTAACGGAATAGTTATATCCATCTGGATCATATTCAAGTACTCCATATCCGGTATGTGTTCCCCAATATTTTGTCTCCCAACTGAAAAGAGCTCCATCAATAGGGTACCATTTATTAATTTTATTCACACTTGCTAAGTTCACCCTTTCTCTTCTATCCCAAGTCGTATTGGTTCCTGCTGCTACTATGTAAATTTCTGGGTCTCCGTTAGGCCATCCTTCACCGTCTATTGCAATCCTTATTGAATCTAATATTTCCTCTGATTGACGAACTTCTGCTGTTTTAGCAATTATCTTATCAGCGGTTTGAACTATAGTCGCTTTATTATACTCTATTCTTTCATTAATCCCCACTACTATTACCGGATAATCAGGCTCGGTCTTGGCATCCAGAATATATTCTTTCAGATCGGCATCATAGGCATAAATCTCTTCCCATTCCATATCATCAGTAGTTAGAGGAGTGTAGGCTACCAGAATAGCCGATTCTCCATCTGTGCTCCATTCTCTTTTAATTTCAAAAAAATCTTATTAAAATCATGCGAAATGAGTGTAATCTCTGTTGAGATTACGATTGTTCATCCCGGAGAAAATGTGCAATCATTGACTCCGGGCTTCTACTTTCCTGAAGGGCATAGCATACTCCTTTCTTCTGATTGTTAGCGAATACAAAGGTCCGAATGCCGGGAATTAAATACCAGGTTTCAAGCACCAAATACCAAATAAATTTCAAATACCAATGTCCGCAACGATCCGGAATTGGGAGAGTTTGATATTTGGTTTTTGGTGCTTCTTTGGAATTTGATACTTGAAATTTGGAATTTCCTGCAGAAACAGGTTGTACTTTTCCCTCTGCAAAAATTGAGCTATATAAACAGACATTTTTTCCAGTCAAATCCCGGCTGGGCTCCACTAAGGCTGATTTTCGATTCATTCTATCCCTCTTGATAGAAATTTATTTTATCAAAACACCGAACAAACCAAAAATTCTGAGAAAAAACCAACTACACTCAGTTGAAGAACCGCTAAACGGGGAGAATAGCGCTTCTTCGCAAGCCCTATTAGAAATAGCGATATGATATTAAGAATCGTAATTCAGTATATCAAGTAAAATATTTCGTAGGACAGCCTTTCCAGGCTGTCGGCCTGGCAATATAATTCGTAAATAAAATAGACAGACAGGAATGCCTATCCTACGTGGAAAATAGACAGGCAAGAATGCCTATCCTACGGCTAATATAATTTTACTTTTAACCCGTTGTGTGAAATAAAAACCTAAAAAATAAGATGTGCATTAGCTTAAAAATCCTTAAATTATTGTATTGTAATTCAATAATAAACAAGGAGATAAACTAATGCACAATCTTAAATCAAACTTCG
>Ga0208198_1002774_pt1 | contig 12699 bp, 10 predicted proteins | sample AD_JPNTR2_MetaG_FD_184446 | JGI IMG/M metagenome (GOLD analysis project Ga0208198, IMG submission 184446) | Active sludge microbial communities of municipal wastewater-treating anaerobic digesters from Japan - AD_JPNTR2_MetaG (SPAdes) (version 2) | ecosystem: Engineered > Bioreactor > Anaerobic... | reverse complement strand
ATATTATAGTAACTTCATTCCAACATGCCGAGATTTTGAGCCAGCCTGTTCAAGGTGGTTCTGCTGTTGCCATAAGACGTTATTATGACGACAGATTGAAAACCTATACTCAACGCATTGTTCAGAATTTGGGATTTGAAGGTTGGGGCTTGGCAGAATATAAATACTGCACAAAAAGAAGAGATTTCGTTTTTATGGAAATAAATGCCAAGCTTTGGGCATCCATAGAATTTGCTTTTATGAATAACAATAATTTTCTGAAATATATGTTTGACCTAGAATACCCTGAAGTAGAAACAAATTCGGCACTTTTTATCGATCGTCTGGTTAAATTAGGATTGAAGCAGATTTTACGGAACAGCCCATATTTCTTTAGCTCAAAAATAATACGTTATCATAGTCCGTCGATGTTGTTGCGGTCGCTTATTACTGGTGCTGTTCCCTCAAGAATTCGTCAATACTTAAAGCGGATGTTTTGATGGTCTACAAGAAAGCAATTGATTCACGATGAAAGATAATAAACTATCTTGGCAAATAAGGTCTGTGTTGGAGAAGAGTTACCTCGAACTTCTGCAAGGACGTTGCGAAGCAGAATATCTCCCAAAGGATTTCTCTCCGGAACGTATGGTCCCTGATTTTGCCTTCAATGTTTTAAATCGGCTTGGGTTATTGTATCGACCTGTTGTCGATGAGGATTACTTGGCCAAGGGCGGATCCAAGCCAGTCTGGCCGGAGGGCAAGCCTTTTGCCGTCTGTCTGACCCATGACGTAGATCATGTATCGCGCTATTCGTTCCGGCAGTCTGCAAGGATGTTTGCTCGAGATTTGCCAGTATCCAGAGCTCTGCCGAAAAAAGCCCGTGGCCTCATAGGCTTGGGACTTAATGTTGCACAGGCAATCAGGCACGCAAATCAGGATCCATTACACTGCTATGAACGCTGGCTGGAGGCAGAAGCGGCCGTCGGCGCCCGTTCGACGTTTTTCTTCTGGCCAGGCTGGGGCAACGTGGGTAAGCATCATTCCTCGGATTGCACCTATGAGTTGTCTGACCGGGTTGTTTTTGACGGACAAAAATGCACCGTGGCTGAAATGATCCGGGAGATCGACCATCGTGGATGGGAGATCGGACTGCACCCCTCTTGGTATTCTTTTGATGATGTTGATGAAATGAAGCGTCAGAAGGCGGCCCTAGAAAAAGCCTTGGGACGTGAAGTCGTAAGCGTACGACAGCACTTCCTGCATTACGACATTCGTGTCACGCCTCACATTCAAGCCGAAGCCGGGCTGCGTTATGACAGCACCCTCGGATTTAACGATAATGTTGGCTTTCGTTTCGGCACATGTTATCCGTGGCGGCTCTACGATTTGCAGGCCGAAGAAGAGTTGCCGATACTGGAGGTTCCGCTGATCATTCAGGACGGTGCCATGCTTAAGCCCGAAAAGGGCATGCGCTTGGATGGGGAAACAGCCTTCCAGTATGTCGTCCAGCTCACCGAGTCTGTAGAGCGAGTCAGCGGCATTCTGACATTGCTCTGGCATCCCAATTACCAGGACAATCCGATTTGGTGGAATCTCTACATTCGCATCATTTCATATTTAAAAGAGAAAAATGCATGGTTCGGTACGGTGCAGGAAGTGGCGGGAAAGGGCTGCCAAAAAAAGCACCCTTAACGCTTCGTAGAATACAAGCAGGATATATTCCTTGAAGATACTTATCATCACATCGTTTTTCCCTCCGCAGAATTCGATTGCATCTCAACGCCCATACTCCTGGGCCAAGTATTGGTCGAGAGATGGTCACGATGTGACTGTTCTTACAGTACCCAAAAAACCATTACCATCAGACTCCCCACAATCTTTTGAAGGCTTTCAGGTAATGGAGATACCGATACCATTTATGGGTTTTGTGCAAAGAATATTCAGTGATAAAAACACCTCTCTTACTCCAGGATTAGTCGATAGAAGAACACAGAGAAGAACAACAATTAAGAAACGTTTTCGTAGCCAAATCGCTCAGTGGCAGAGGCAGTACGGAATCGCGTATGGTTGTCGAATGCCTGATCCTATGGATTTCTGGTGCGGAACTGCTCTCAAAGCAGTAAGGAACCAACAATGGGATCTGGTAGTCAGTACTGCCTGGCCTTATGGAGTTCATGGTCCGGCGTATCGGATGAAAAAAGCAGGTATTGCAAGACATTGGATTGCCGATTGGCGTGACTTGTGGACAGATAACCATATGTATCCTGGCCTTCCTGTATTGCGTGCATTAGAAAGGATTCTGGAAAGGCGATGGTCTCTGATGGCTGATGCCATCACTACCGTTTCTATGCCGCTAGCCGATGTGCTGCGGGTAAAGTATGGCAGCAAGGTACACGTCATCTATAATGGATTTGATCAAGAAGATTATACAAGTTTGCCTGCTGCAAGGATTTTCCCTAATGACGGTGTGTTTCGCATTGTTTACACCGGTAGCATCTACGCAGGTCAACGAGATCCATCACCTTTGTTCGAGGCAGTGCGTAACCTAAAGATAGAAGGAGAAATCAGCCCAGAACGATTGAAAATCATATTTTGCGGGAATAATGCAGATGTTACAGACCTTGCGCGGATGCACGCAGTAGAAGAATTTGTAGAGTATGCTGGCTTCCTCCCGCGGCAACAGGCATTGCGCATGCAAAGAGATGCTGATGCTTTGCTATTTTTAGAGTTTGAATCTGACAAGATTCAGGGAATTTTAACGGGCAAGTTGTTCGAATACCTGTTTGCAGGGCCACACATTTTAGGGGTGGGCGTTGGTGATAATTCGTCTGCAGGGCAATTGTTCAGAAAGACGGGAAGGGGAGAATGTTTTGGTAATGATGTGAAGAGACTTGCTCGAGAGATTCGATTGAGGATTTCAAATGCTTGCAACCCGGCTCAATTTGCATCAAAAGTGGATTACCCAAGTATTATGGAGTTTTCTAGAGAAGTACAAAGTAAAAAAATGCTTAAAATTCTGTCCTGAAATTGGACGTCGAGTTATCGGAAGAAGGTTGGGCCTTAATCAATTATAAATAATTAGCTAAACACTGATGGGTAGATACCGTGTGGTTATTCAATAGGTATCGTTTCACTTCTTAGCTGTGACATCAATCTCAAAAAACATCTCCCCTGAAAGAATGATAAATTCGCTGAAGCAGGCAGGTATAGAAAGAGTGAGTTTGAGCACAAACCAACTTGCATGGATTGCTACCTTAATTGTCGTGGCATGGTATCCTTTTAATCACATTTATACGTACCATGTCATTACCGGTAATATCCCGAACATAATAGAGGGCGTGCTGGGGCTACTCGTGTTGTCTTTTTCAGCCATATTTGGTGTCTTACTGTTGATCCAACTTTTCCGTAGGAAGCTATCGATCTTATCAATTTTTTTGATAGGTATTTTTACAGGGTTTATTGCTCTTACTGTGTCATGGACAGTGCTACATTATCTGTTCGCGGGAGGTCCCAAGGGCAGCATGCTGGCATTCGAATATTATTCTCGGGTTCTTTTTCTTCATTTATTTCTGTTTTTGGCTGGATATTACATGAGACCCCAAATGTGTAGCACTATCTGGATAGCTTCTTTCAGTGTAATTATTGTTAATTCGATACTTTTTGTTAACAGTAATAATTTGATGATAGACCTCCGTTGCATAGTTGATAAAGCTTATTCCGGAATGTATTTGTCTCTGTCCGATGCTGCTATGTTTACTGGATTTATTGCCTGGTCTGTTGCTAAAAAACCATTTACTAGAGTTGCTTGCCTATGTCTACTGGGTGTTGTCCTGTTTATTATGGGATCACGTGCAAATCTCATTGGTTATCTAATAGTATTGCCAGTCGCCTTATCGTTTACACTTCGTAGATCATCACAGATTGCTTTTTATTCTGTGATGGTTGTAGGAGGTGCAACGGTATTTTTTCTGATGGGCGGATGGGAGATGCTGGCCAGTTCACGCCACGTGCAACTATTCTCCCTATCAGATGACTCATCGTGGATTGCGAGAAATGAAATGCTCTTCACGGGCATGGCCGGTATTGTGCAGAATCCAGTATTCGGTGATTATGCTGGGCAACTTGAGCAGAGAGGGACCTTAGGTTCATACATTCATAATTGGCTGTCCGTGTGGCAGGCATTTGGAATAATCCCATTTGTGCTGTATACCTTTTGGGTAATTTTAGGAATATATCAAGCTGCACGAACGTTTTGGCTTTCCGGACGTCGCGCTACACGTCAGGACCAGCTTATTGCTGTGTTATGCCTGTTGGTTGCAGTACTTGTGTTTAGTGCAAAATCGGTAGGTTGGGTACACATTTCACTGGTTTGGGGAATGCTTACGGCTAAGACTATCGATTCGAGAAGTTCTATTAATTTGAAAGGTTATCAAGAAAGAGTGAATCCCCTGCATCCCCAGAGAAATAGTGGAGTGGGGCCGGATGTGCCAAGTGACAGTTTTTAACCTGAAGCGGTCTTTCATTACTGCTGAAAAGAGAAGGAGATGGTTCTAGCAGGGGGAAAAGCCTCTTATCATTGATCTTGATGAAAAATGAAAAAGCAAGCCCAGATAAACGACTTGTGCCAGATTGCGCGGAAGTATCGAATCCTCGCTGATAGATTTGATCTCGGCATTTCTTCTCGTATAGGCAGGGGTTATGTCCCAAATTGACATTGTTATTGTCAACTGGAATTCTGGTGAACTACTCGCCAATTGCCTGGAATCCATTCGTCGTCACGGCGTTGCTGAAGTTGCTCGGGTGATTGTTGTCGATAATGCCTCATCAGACGCATCTGTTGCTGGTGTTGTTGATCTCTTTGATTTGCCGATCGAGATCATCAAAAATAATGAAAATCAAGGATTTGCCCGAGCATGCAACAAGGGCGCGTCCTTGGGCAAAGCCCCTTACATCCTGTTTCTGAACCCAGATACGGTATTGTTTAAAGAGACACTTTCCAATGCGATCATATTCATGGAGCAGGAGAGCAATCAACAGGTGGGGATCTGTGGAGTACAACTCGTGAATGAGATTGGCGAAGTAAGTCGCACTTGTGCACGTTTTCCTACACCGGGTATATTTTATTCAAAAATGTTCGGTTTAAATCGATTATTCCCAACTCTTTTTCCATCTCATCACATGACGGAATGGGATCACATGAATAGCCAGAGCGTTGATCATGTAATGGGAGCATTTTTCCTGGTAAGACGGTACTTATTTGAAACAATAAATGGTTTTGATGAGCGGTTCTTTGTGTATTTAGAAGATGTGGATCTTTCTCTTCGAGCCCATCAAGCTGGTTGGCGGAGTTATTATCTGGCAGATACGCAGGCATATCACAAGGGGGGAGGGACATCCGAGCAAGTAAAGGCGACTCGAATGTTCTATTCTCTGCGCAGCCGCATCCTTTATGGATATAAGCATTTCAGTTGGTGTTCCGCGACCGCTCTCATGATGGGAACACTCGTACTTGAACCTGTTGCTCGTTGTGCATTAGCTATTTTCAACAAGTCTTACCTGCAGGTGAAGGAAACATTCCATGGATACAGCATGCTATGGCGTGCACTGCCGAGGCTGCTTTTCTTTATATTGAATGGAAGCAGACAATGAAAATCCTTCTCCTTTCCCGGTATGGTTCTCTCGGGGCGAGCAGCCGCATGCGCTCGTATCAATACTTGCCTTATTTGGAATCCCAAGGAATTGATATAAAAGTAGCACCACTTTTGAATGACGAGTATGTCAATGGACTCTATTCTGGTAAGGCCAAACCAGTGCTCTCCATTTTGATTTCATACCTGAAGAGGTTTGGAATTGTATTGCATAGTAGATCATTTGATTTGTTGTGGGTAGAGTCTGAGCTTTTCCCATGGATGCCTGCTTTGATGGAAATAATTCTAAATCGGCTCAGTATTCCATATGTTATTGATTATGATGACGCGATTTTTCACCGGTATGATTTGCATCCGAATAGAATTGCAAGGTTTCTGCTTGGGGGAAAAATCCGGAGTGCCATGCGCAATGCAATGGTCGTAGTCGCTGGAAGCATGTATCTGGCGGATTATGCCGTTCGTGCCGGTGCTAGGAGGGTGGAACATATTCCCACAGTTGTAGACTTGGAACGCTATCATATCAAAGAAGGGACGAATGCTCCCGGACTGAATGTCGGGTGGATAGGCACCCCCATGACAGTTAAGTATCTGACTATCGTAAGACCTGCAATGACTCAGTTCTTGAAAAAAGGGGACAGTATGCTATCTCTGATTGGGGCCGGGCATGTTAACTTTGGGGATCTTCCTGTAAAAATAATCCCATGGTCTGAAGATACAGAAGTCGCAGAGGTCCAGAACCTTGATGTAGGGATCATGCCTCTCTCAGACGCCCCGTGGGAACAAGGGAAATGCGGTTACAAACTGATACAATACATGGCATGTGAAAAACCTGTCATTGCTTCTCCTGTCGGTGCAAATATTGAAATTGTTGAAAATGGCGTAAATGGATTTCTCGCCGGGTCGACAGAGGAATGGCTGACAGCTCTGAACATTCTACGCGATAATCCTTGCTTGAGGAAAAAGATGGGAATGGCTGGACGTAAAAAGGTGGAAGAAAAGTATTGTCTTCAAGTTACCGCTCCTAAGCTGATGTCAGTTTTTAAGAATACCATAGAAAAAGAGAATGGGAGGTCTTTTAACAATACCGGCCGCATCAGATCCCGTCAGGAGACTGGCTAGCAGTGAACATATTCATTAATGCATCGATAGTATAATGTCATCATAGGTTGCTTACAGCATGGAATGAACGGGAGGGGTAATATAGTCAATTCAAGGAGTATGAGGGAAATATGAGTTTTTCAGATCATGTGCTGAGCAAGATATTGTGCTTGTCGAGGACGCAATAGCTCTTGAAGGAGATCCATGATCTTATCAGGTGAAAATCATCCTCAGCATGTATCATGCAGATAAATCGGCGGTTTATAACAGTACCTGTTCCCTGGTAATGCCCCTGAAGGTGATGTTAATGCAGCAGTGGTTTGGGGGCCGGAACGATCCTTCAACTGGAGATCCAGATAAAGATAGGATATTGCTGGATATGTTTATATGCAAACCCTTTAGGAGTTTATCCCCTGATCACATTGTATTTTGACGGTCTTGGAATCGGATAAAAACGAAGGCGATAGAGAGGATTCATGACCAAGCGCTTATCCCAGTTCCGGGCGAAGGGATATTCAATAGATGCGGGTTTGGCAGTGGTTGTTCATCTGGTGCGATCTGCATAGAGTCGTTTGAGCAAGGGCAAGCTTGAACAGATAAACCAGCAGAGACAGCATAAGAAAAAAGCCGGCCAAGACAAGCCAATGAAACTCAGCCGGGATTTGGGATTGGACAGTGTGGTGAAAACGAAGAGCCGGTTTATGGGATGAGTGAGCGTGAGTCGATCAGGGATGGTTCTGACAGGGAGAAGAATGACTTTATTTGGTATTTTGATGAATAAATACCTGCCAGTTCAAGATAAATGTTTTATGCTGTATTACGCAAAGGTCTAAGAGGAGTCTGAATAATTGGGGTTTATCCATGGATTTTGTCAGATGCGAAGCTGTAGGCTATGAGGGGTATTAAAATGTCTATACGTAGAATTGCGATAATATCTCCATATGCACGATCTATTTCCACATTTCGGGGGCACTTAATCCGCAAACTTGTCGATCACAATATCCATGTGTTCGTACTAGCACCGGACTATACGGCTGAGCTCAGGGAAGAGGTGCGGTACCTGGGCGCTGAGCCAATTGATTATACTATGGATCGCGTAGGGATGAATCCCATTAGAGAAATCAGCGCAGTATTTTCAATAATTAAGCTTATGCGCACAATAAAGCCGGATGCTATTTTTGGATACAATCATAAGCCGGTTATATACGGTGTATTATCAGGAATGTTAGCACATGTACCTTTGCGCTATGGCATGATAGAAGGTCTTGGTTTTGCTTTTACGCCAAGCGATGAATTCATGCTTAAGAGAAAGCTTTTGCGTACCATAATGTTGTTTCTTTATCGGATAGTCATGCCCCGCGCATCGAAAATATTCTTTCTGAACAAAGATGACCTGGCGGACTTCCAGAGAATGGGTATCGTTAATGCAGAAAAAGCATTTGTTATAGGGGGCATAGGGGTTGATCTTGGCGAGTGGGTGCCCCTGCCTCCACAATCGCGGCAAATAACTTTTTCCTTAGTTGCCCGCTTGCTGAAGGAAAAAGGTGTGTTCGAGTTCGTGGAGGCAGCCAGGTTGATAAAGAGCAAAGATACGAATATCCGATTTTTTCTTTTGGGAGGGCTGGATACCAATCCAGGTGCCATCCCCGAGCAGACAGTCAGGCAATGGGTAAGGGATGGCATTCTGGAGTGGCCTGGCCATGTTAAGGATATCAAGAGCTACCTGGCAGAGACCAGCGTATTTGTTCTTCCTTCTTATCGCGAAGGAGTACCGAGAAGCACTCAGGAAGCAATGGCGGTTGCCCGCCCGATCATCAGCACAGACGTACCGGGGTGCCGGGACACTGTGATTCACGGAGTAAATGGTTTTCTAGTGCCTCCCCGTGACCCCCGTGCCTTAATTGAAGCAATGGAGCGGTTTATTCTTGAACCCGAATTGATTGAACGCATGGGTCATGAAAGCAGACGGCTCGCTGAGGAACGGTTTGACGTCGAGAAAATAAACACCAGATTGATTGAAGAAATGCTTCTGGCATCTAAAAATGTATTCATAGCAAAACGGTTCAATCACCACGATTGAAAGATATTATTTTCATCGGACGTCATTGCACCAGATAATAAATCGTTACTGGCATAGTTACTACGCATATGAAAGATAAAACACAGCATTGTGTTGCCTGTAAGCGCGTATTCGATCTACTCTTGTCGATTCCGGTATTAATTCTGGTGTCACCAGTCATTATTGTCGTTACTTTATTGGTTCGTATGCGATTAGGGAGTCCGGTCTTTTTCAGTCAACTACGTCCGGGCTTGCACGCAAGACCGTTTTACATGTTGAAATTTCGTACGATGACTAATACACGGGGTTCTGATGGACGGTTGCTTTCAGATGATAAGAGGATGACTCGTCTGGGCAATTTCCTGCGCAGGACGAGCATTGATGAATTGCCCGAGTTCGTTAATGTTTTCAAGGGCGACATGAGCCTGGTCGGACCACGGCCCCTGCTGATGCAGTATCTTGACAGGTACACGCCGGAGCAGGCAAGGCGGCATGAAGTGAAACCGGGGATTACTGGGTGGGCGCAGATTCATGGGCGGAATGCACTGACGTGGGAAGAGAAGTTTAAACTGGACGTCTGGTATGTGGACAATTGGTCCTTGTGGCTGGATATCAAGATCATTGCGATGACCATCTGGAAAATCCTGCAACGTGAAGGGATCAGTCAGCCGGGCCAGGCGACGATGGAGGAGTTCAAGGGAATCGGCAAACCTTAATCTGATGGATTATCTTGACAATCATATCATTATGCTGTAAATAATACGACAATGAGCGATAATATACAGCTATATAGAATGATAAACGACAGGATTCCCGAATCCGGCAAGAGACGCTTGCTGCTTTTGACCGGCGCGCGCCAGACCGGAAAGACAACCCTTGCCAAAAGTAAATATCCGGATTTGCGTTATATTAATCTGGATGCTCCGGAAAATCGCGAGGCGATTCGTCAAGTCTCCTCATCCCTGTGGGCAAAGGACATCGGGCGCGCCGTGCTCGATGAAGCTCAAAAAGAACCTGTCATCTTTGATAAAATAAAATACGCGTTTGATGAGGGGGCGCTTACTTTTTCTGTTTTACTGGGGTCCAGCCAGATTCTTCTTTTAAAAAAGATACGGGAAACATTGGCCGGCCGCGTTTCAATCTTTGAGCTTTGGCCGCTCATGATGTGCGAGATCTTTAATAATAAGGCCACAGCCCCCGAGACAATGCCTCTGGTTGATGATATTTTTTCTCCGATGGCCTTCGACGATATTTTCGGAAATCAACCTTCTGTTTTGTTGGCCGAGGAAGATGCGTGGCGCAGAAACGCGCAGGACTACCTCCTGCAGTGGGGTGGGATGCCTGCTTTGCTGCCGTTGGATGCATCGGAGCGGTTTCAGTGGCTCAAAGATTATGAATATACCTATCTCGAACGGGATGTCGCCGATCTTGTCCGGTTGGATGATCTGTTACCGTTTAGAAAGTTTCAGCGCCTGGCCGCGCTTCGCTCCGGCTGTTTATTAAACTATGCGGAATTGGCCAGGGATGCTGCGGTCAGCATTGATACAGCGCGGCGCTATCTGGAATACCTTCGGCTTTCTTATCAAACCTGGCTCTTGCCGCCTTATCATGTCAATCTGACCAGCGCGGTGATCAAGACGCCCAAGACCTACTGGCTTGATGTCGGTCTGATCCGGCATTTGACCGGTGTAAAGGAAGTTGTGACAGGCGAGCTCTACGAATCCATGGTTGTCGGTGAACTTGTCAAGTGGATGAAAACGATGGCCCGCGATGGCGATTTATATTTCTATCGGACACGCTCCGGCCTGGAAGTGGACATTCTTTTTGAATCACCGGCGGGCGTTGTCGGTATGGAAATTAAATCCCGGTCGGTCCTGGCTGCCAAAGACACCAGAGGGCTCAGGGAAGTCGCCTCTGCACTTGGTGAGCGGTGGCGCGGCGGGTTGGTGATTTACGCAGGCAATGAACTCAAGCGCATAGACGAGCCCCGCATATGGGCGGTTCCGTCACACAGATTATTTACGGGAAAAATGACAAAATAGGCGATGGGTGACAGAATGTTTTCACACCTGCCTGAAACATGGAAACGCGGCTGTTTAGTGCCGTCAAAGATGCTTCGGAAAAAATATCCGTTTTTTGAGTTTTAAAAAATAATGAAAAAAAGCTTTTATCTTTCCTTCGGCAAACGCCTGCTTGACCTGGTCTTGACGGTTCCGGCGCTTATTATTCTTTCTCCTCTTCTTATAGTTTTGGGGTTCTTGGTGCGCCTGAAGCTGGGAAGTCCCGTTTTGTTCAGGCAAATGCGTCCGGGACTAAACGAAAAACCTTTTGTGATGTTGAAATTCCGAACTATGTCGGATGCTCGGGATGAGCATGGCGAATTGCTTCCCGATGCTCAAAGGCTGACACGCTTTGGTGTTTTCCTGCGTAAATCAAGCATTGACGAGCTGCCGGAGATTATCAATGTGCTGAAGGGCGACATGAGCCTGGTCGGACCGCGGCCCCTGCTGATGCAATATCTTGACAGGTACACGCCGGAGCAGGCAAGGCGTCACGAGGTAAAGCCGGGGATCACTGGGTGGGCGCAGATTCACGGCAGGAATGCGCTGACGTGGGAAGAGAAGTTCAAACTGGATGTATGGTATGTCGATAATTGGGGTATCTGGCTGGACATCAAGATCATCATAATTACTTTATGGAAAGTTCTCAAAAGAGAAGGGATCAATCATCCTGGTATGACAACGATGAGTGAGTTCAAGGGCGAGTCAACCATAGGAAGGGATTAGGATTGATACGGGTAGGGATATATGGAGCAGGAGGTTTTGGCAAAGAAGTTGCTTGGTTGCTCGATTCTTGCAATCAGAGAGGGCGTCATTACGAAATACTTTGTTTTATCGATGACAACCCATCTTTGCATGGCAAAATATTGAACGGCATACGAGTAATGGGATTCGATGAGGCAAGGCAAAAGTATCCATCCATTCATCTCGTACGTGGCACTGGGAGTGTTCGAGCTAGCGTGGAGGTGATAAAGAAGTCCCAAAATGCTGGTCTGGATTTCTTGACGGTTATCCATCCTAATACAGAATATTCAAAGTATGTTACATTTGGAAAAGGCACGGTCGTATGCTCAGGAAGTATTTTTACCACAAATGTCACCGTAGGCGATTATGTCCAGGTAAACCTGAATTGTACCATAGGTCATGATGTAAGACTGGGAGATTACACAACAATAGCGCCGGGAGTGCATATTTCGGGGTATGTTCATGTCGGGAAAAGGGTTTACATAGGTACCGGTGCGGTAATAGTAAATGGAACAGAAGAAAGCCCCGTTATTATTGGAGATGATGTTACCATTGGTGCAGGAGCGTGCGTAACAAAATCCATACCGAGCAACTCAAAGGTGGTCGGTGTCCCGGCAAAACCCATCTAGCGCGATGGGCCTGATTGCCTGAGAAGCTGTTTCCTGTGGAAAAATATAAGATGAAATCCATCAGACCGTTTTCAATTCATGGGAAAAACAACTTTCCTTCATGGCCATCGTTCGAACCGGACGAGCTAGGCGCCGTTCTAAATGTCCTCAAATCCGGCAAGGTAAACCAGTGGACCGGCGCTGAAGTGGTCTCATTCGAAAAGGAGTTCGCTGAGTATCTCGGTGTCAGATATGCGATCGCGGTTGCGAACGGCAGTGTGGCGCTGGACATTGCGCTGTCTGTTCTTGGAATCGGGCCTGGCGATGAGGTTATTGTCACACCGCGGTCCTTTGTTGCCTCCGCCAGCTGCATTGTTTTGCGTGGTGCGACACCGGTGTTTGTGGATGTCGATCGAGATTCTCAGAATATAACCGTTGAAGCGGTTGATAGTGCGATTTCGTCCAGAACAAAGGCGGTCATCGCCGTTCACCTGGCCGGCTGG
>Ga0208198_1002773_pt1 | contig 12704 bp, 8 predicted proteins | sample AD_JPNTR2_MetaG_FD_184446 | JGI IMG/M metagenome (GOLD analysis project Ga0208198, IMG submission 184446) | Active sludge microbial communities of municipal wastewater-treating anaerobic digesters from Japan - AD_JPNTR2_MetaG (SPAdes) (version 2) | ecosystem: Engineered > Bioreactor > Anaerobic >... | reverse complement strand
CGATCTATGCTTTGAATAATAAATATTTTAAGACTAGAAGTATTAGCAGATGATCTAATGATAATATCATTAGGACGTTCTATTTCATTCTCATCTACATATTGTTTTATTAGATCTACAAAAGGATGACCATATTTTTGAGCTTTTCCTACACCTACACCAATAATATTTTGCAATTCATCCAGTGTAATAGGATATTGTATAGCCATTTCCTCTAATGAGGGATCCTGAAAGATGACAAATGGGGGCAAATCATTTTGTTTTGCTATTTGATTGCGAAGATCTTTAAGCATTTTAAGCAATATAGTATCAGCGCCAGAACCACCTTTCATCTTCATTTCGTCATCTAAACCCTCATAATCATCAGAAAAATCTCTATCTCTTGTAAGCATAATACTTTTCGGATTTGTTAAAAATTCTCTTCCTTTATCTGTTATTTTTAAGACACCATAATTATTGATATCTTTCATTAAAAAATTCAAAATTAATATTTGTCTAATAATTGAATTCCAAAATTTTTCGTCGTATTCTGCACCAGCACCATAACTTTTCAGTTTTTCAGCTTTGAAATGTTTCAATGAAGCTTTATCTTTGTCATTACCTATAAGAATTTTCACAATCATTTTAGCTTTGTACTGCTCTTTAGTCTCATCGATAGCTTTCAAAACTGTTAAAATTTCTTTTTTTGCATCAAACTGTGTTTTAGGATATATACAATTATCGCAGCTATGGCAATTATCTTCTTTATAATCTTCGCCGAAATAGTGCAAAAGCAATTTTCTTCTACAAATAGTACTCTCTGCATAGGAAATAGTCTCGTACATTATCAAGTCAGAAATTTCTTTTTCAGCGACGCCACGATTATTTTGCTCCATTTTATCAAACTTAATCAGATCATCTTCATTATAAAAAGCTATGCAATCACCTTCGCCACCATCTCTACCGGCACGTCCCGTCTCTTGATAATATGCTTCCAGGCTTTTAGGCATGTCATAATGAATAATGTATCTGATATCTGGTTTATCAATTCCCATGCCAAAAGCTATTGTAGCTACTATGATGTCTACATCTTGTCTCAAAAATAAATCTTGTGTTTGACGTCTCACCGCTCCACTCAGGCCAGCATGATATGGTAATGCTTTGAAACCATTAGCTTGTATCATTTCTGCAATTTTTTCAGTAGTTTTTCTCATCATACAATAAACTATGCCACTTTTACCTTCTCTTTCTCTCACTAATTGTATCAACTCTTTATTAATATTTTTAGTTTTAGGTCTCACCTCATAATATAGATTTGGTCTATTAAAACTAGAAATATAAATATTTGGACTTTTTAATTTTAAATTTTTAATAATATCTTCTTGTACTTTAGGAGTAGCTGTAGCTGTGAGTGAAATGACAGGTACATCTTGGCCTATAGTATCTATCATTGGTCTGATCATTCGATATTCTGGTCTGAAATCATGCCCCCACTCAGATATACAATGTGCTTCATCAACAGCAAAAAAAGATATTTGTAAATTTTTGAAAAATTCTGCGTAAGATTCTTTTTTTAATGATTCTGGAGCTATAAAAAGCATTTTAGTTTTACCACTTGATAGATCTTCGAATATTTGTTTTAGTTCTCTACGTGGCAAAGTACTATTTAGCATATGTGCTATTTTGTCATCAGCATAAATATTTCTGATAATATCTACTTGATTTTTCATTAATGCTAATAAAGGAGAAATGATTATTGCTGTTCCTTTACATAATAATGCTGGCAATTGATAAGTAAGAGATTTACCTCCACCAGTAGGCATCACTACAAAAGTATCTTTACCATTTAGCAAACTATTAATGATCTCTTCCTGATATAGTTTGAAATTATCATAACCAAATACAGTTTTTAGCACATGATAGATGTCTTCTCTTGTTATATTCTTTGTTCCGATAGTTTCGCTTTCCATTACAAACACGTTTTTTTCCTTTGTTTTTTGTAAAGTTATTAATTTTTTTACAAATAAAAAATTTTTATATTATTTTAGACTATTATAAAAGTTTTTTTGTTAAGCTTCTATATATCATTGATAATAATATTTTTTATTTATACAAATTTATGAAAAATTTTTATATAACATTTTTTCTTTTTTATAAATATTTTGAAATGTTTTATAAGGGAAATTTTATTTTTAGGTAAATAAGTTTATAAATATAATTACTTACTAAATTTTAACTTATATTTGTAAAAAAACTATGAAAAAAATTATTTTCCTTTTTTTAATCTTAACAACTATGAATATAATTAATGCACAACAGTTGCAATATCCTAAAACTAAAAAAGTAGATATTGTAGAAAATTACCACGGTACGATGGTGGCTGATCCATATCGATGGTTAGAAGACGAAAACAGTCCAGAAACAAAACAGTGGATACAAGAGCAAAACAAACTCACATTCTCATATTTGGAAAAAATTCCTTTTAGAGAAAAACTAAGGAAATATTATGAAGAAATATGGAATTTCGAACGTATGGGTACGCCATCCGAGAAACAAGATAAAATATATTATTTCAAAAATACAGGTTTGCAAAATCAAAGTGTGTTCTACCAAAAAGATATTAAATCTGGAGTAGAACGCGTAATTTTAGATCCTAATCAATGGGATACCAAGGGTACAACTGCATTAAGTGCTTTATCTTTTTCTCATGACAATAAATATCTAGCTTATGGTATTTCTAAGGCTGGCAGCGATTGGGTAGAAATTTTTGTTTTTGACATGAATGCAATGCGATTACTTCCAGATCATATCAAATGGGCTAAATTTACTGATATTGCTTGGTATAAAGATGGATTCTTTTATAGTGGTTATGAAATCAAAGACAGTTCTAAAGCTCTAACAGCAAAAAATGAATATCACAAAGTTTATTATCACAAGCTAGGAACTACACAGCAAAAAGATAAATTAATCTATGAGAATAATGAGTATCCTCTTAGAAATTATACTATCCAAACAGATAGAAATGAAAAATATGCTTTTTTATATGAAACTGAGGCTACCAGTGGTCTGCAATTATATGTATCTAAATTGCCAATCAAAAATAATAGTTTCCAATTACTATTTAACGGTTTCGAAAATGATTATTCTCTAGTAGATATTATCGACAATGTGGCTTATTTCATGACAAATGATAATGCTCCTAATTATAAATTGATAAAAGTGGCTTTAGATAAACAACCATTCACAATAGAAACAGTTATTAATGAGAGCAAAAATGTTTTAACTGGCATCGCGGCTACTAAAGACTATTGGGTGATTCACTATCAGGTAGATGTGAAAAGTAAAATGTATTTAGCTGATAAAACTGGTAAAATATTAAATGAAATTGAACTACCAGCAATGGGGACAGTTACAGATATTAGTACATATTATGAGCATAATAATATTTATTTTACTTTTACTTCATATATTTATCCACCTACTATTTTTAAATATAATGCAGATACCAAAACACTAACGGAATTTTTCAAAACATCATTGAATTTTAATCCAGACAATTATATCACTGAACAGGTATTTTACACATCAAAAGATGGTACAAAAATTCCAATGTTTATAACACATAAAAAGGATATTAAATTGGATGGGAATAATCCTACATTGCTATATGGATATGGTGGCTTCAATATTAGTGTATTGCCGACATTTAGCACAAAAATAATTCCTTTTTTAGAAAAAGGTGGTATTTATGCTGTGCCCAATATACGTGGTGGTGGAGAATATGGCAAAGAATGGCACGAAGCAGGTACAAAAGAGAGAAAACAAAATGTTTTTGATGATTTTATTGCTGCTGCAGAATATTTAATCTCACATAATTATACTTCACCATCTAAATTAGCTATAAATGGTGGCTCTAATGGTGGATTATTAGTTGGTGCAGCGATGACTCAGAGACCAGATTTATTTAAAGTAGCACTGCCTGCTGTAGGTGTAATGGATATGCTACGTTATCATAAATTTACAATTGGCTGGGCATGGGTAGGAGATTATGGCAGTAGCGATAATCCTGAAGATTTTAAATATTTATATGCTTATTCTCCACTTCATAATATTCGTGAAGGTGTAGAATATCCTGCTACTTTAGTAACTACTGCTGATCACGATGATAGAGTAGTGCCCGCTCATTCATTTAAATTTATTGCTACTTTACAAGAAAAACAAACTGGTAATAATCCTGTTTTGATAAGAATAGAAACTGAAGCAGGTCATGGTGGTGGCAAACCAATGTCTAAAGTAATAGATGAGGTAACAGATGTTTTTGCTTTTATGATGTTTAATCTTGGTATGGATTTTTAATATCAAAATAAATTGTTTTAATATGAGAAATTGGATTATTTATATTATTTCTATAATTTTTGCATGTGCTATAGCTTATTTCCAAAGAATTACTGGACCTACCAATCCAGTAAACGACAAAGTGTATTATAAAGGAAATGAAATTAAATATGAGCTTCCTCGCAGCGCAGATACTAATAATAATGCTGAGATAGTGATAGAAGTAGGAGATACGACAGCTAATGGTCTTCTTATTTACAAAAGATTCAAAAGTAATGATGATTGGCAAATACAGACTATGAAATACGAAAATGGCAAGTTGATAGGCTCACTACCACAATTACCAGCAGCTGGAAAAATGATCTATGAGGTTGTACTAAAGGATCATGACAAACAAATAATTCTAAATAATAAAGGGAAACATGTGATATTAAGATACAAAGATCCTGTCCCAGCATATGTTTTGATACCTCATATTTTGTTAATGTTTTTATCTATATTTTTCGCCATAGGTTCAATATTTTTTGTAATTTTTAATAGAGAAAAACTGTTGCACAATTTTGTTTATGGAGCTTTTATTTCCATTTTGCTTGGAGGAATTATATTAGGACCAATAGTGCAGAAATATGCTTTCGGAGCATTCTGGACAGGCTGGCCAGTAGGTAATGATCTCACTGATACTAAAACACTGATATCACTGATATTTTGGATTATAGCTATTTGGCAAATGAGAAAAAATAAAGCTCATTATAAAACATGGATTCTAGTGGCCGCAGCTATACAAATTTTAATATATTTCATACCACATAGTTTACTAGGGAGCGAGCTAGATTTTACTGAAATAGAATAATAACTATGATTTTTAAAATTAAAAATGGTTCTATAACGTTTTATATGGGTAAAAATTAAAAAAATAATTTTATAAAAATGAATTTTATTTATTATTAGACAATTAAATATTAACCACAAAGTTCTCAGAGAAGGCACAAAGAATACAGAGAATGATAGAATTAAAAAGCTTAAAGATGAAACTTTGTGAACTTTGTGTAATATCTTGGTGCTCTTTGTGGTAAAATAATATAACCACAATAAACGTTATAGGAACCAAATTTTTGTATTTCGTTATTCACAACTTTTTCATCATTTCATTTTTTTCTGTTAATTTCGAAAAAAATTTGTAATTTTTATGAATCATCCACTTCATTTATACAACAGTCTTTCTAAAAAAGTAGACCAATTTATTCCTATTAATGAGCCTTTTGTGGGTCTTTATGTTTGCGGCCCCACTGTTTATGGTGATCCACATTTAGGTCATGCTCGTCCTGCTATAATTTTTGATGTTTTATATAGATATTTGAAAGAGCTAGGTTATAAAGTGCGCTATGTTCGTAATATTACAGATGTAGGACATTTAGAAAATGATGCTGATGAAGGTGAAGATAAAATTCAAAAAAAAGCTCGTCTAGAACAATTAGAACCAATGGAAATAGTAAATTACTTTACTCGTAGATATCATCAAGCTTTAGATATGCTCAATACTTTGCCTCCTTCTATCGAGCCTTTTGCTTCAGGTCATATACCTGAACAAATTGAATTAATCCAAGAAATTCTAAATAATGGATATGCTTATATTTCTAATGGTTCAGTATATTTTGATGTTGTTAAATATCAAAATGATACTAATTTATATGGCATTTTAAGTGGTCGTAAATTAGAAGATCTATTAGCTCATACCAGAGAGTTGCAAGGTAAAGAAGAGAAAAGAAGTCCTTATGACTTTGCTTTGTGGAAAAAATCATCTCCACAGCATATCATGCAGTGGAATTCTCCTTGGAGCAAAGGTTTTCCTGGTTGGCATCTAGAGTGTTCTGTAATGGGTGCTAAATATCTTGGAGTGCCATTTGATATTCATGGCGGTGGTTTAGATTTACAATTCCCTCATCATGAGTGCGAAATAGCTCAATCTGTTGCTGCTAAAGGCGTGCAACCTGTTAAATACTGGGTACATAATAATCTAATCACTATCAATGGACAAAAAATGAGCAAAAGTCTCAATAATTTTATTACTCTCGAGCAACTTTTCAATGGTACTCATCCAGCTCTAGAAAATGCTTTCTCACCAATGGTTGTTAGGTTTTTTATTTTACAAGCTCATTATAGAAGTCCTCTAGATTTTTCTAATGAAGCCTTGAAAGCTGCTGAAAGTGGATTAGATAGATTATCAAAAGCTTTTAATAAAATTGATAAATTATCTTCAAATGTAGAGATTTCTAATTCAAATTTATTTGAAATTAAAAACAAGATTTTAGATGCTTTAAATGATGACCTAAACACTCCTATAGCTATTGCTAATCTTTTCGAAGCAGTTAAAATTATCAATTTGGCTTATGAACAAAAAATTAATTTAGATAATAATGATATTGAAATACTACATTGGATGAAAAATATTTTTATCGAAAATATTTTAGGTCTTAAGTTAGAAAAATCTCAAAATACACATGATATTGCTCCTTTTATTGAATTAATTTTAGATATTAGAACACAATTAAAACAGCAAAAAAATTATATTTTGGCTGATGAAATAAGGAGTCGTTTAAAAAATTTGGGTGTCGTTGTTAATGATAATAAAGATAAATATACATGGGAAATAGAAGATTAATACAAAGTTTTATAATATTATTGTTTTTTTCAACTTTATTTTTAGAAAGTTGCAAAAAAAATATTGATAAAGGTACGGATACACAGCAAAAAACTGAAATTAAAGTACCAACTTTTAATGCTGATAGAGCTTATGAATATATAGCTAAACAAGTTTCTTTTGGTCCTAGAGTGGCTGGTACTAATGCTCATGATCTCTGTGGTAATTGGTTAATAAACAAATTAGATAGTTTGGCAGACACTGTATATGTGCAAACTTTTAAAACTCGCATTTATTCTGGTGAAGTCAAAGAAGGTAAAAACATTATAGCACAGTTTAATCCAACTCTTAAAAAAAGAATTTTACTCTCTGCTCATTGGGATAGTCGTCCCTATGCAGATTATGATCCTGATCCTAATAATCACAATTCACCTATTCCAGGAGCTAATGATGGTGCATCAGGTGTGGGCATATTACTAGAATTAGCAAATTTGCTCAATGAAAATCCGCCATCTATCGGCATAGATATTGCTCTTTGGGATATAGAAGATTGGGGAGAACCTCGAAGTGTACAAACTAAAAATGGTGAATTTTGGTGTCTTGGTAGCCAATATTGGAGTAGAAATAAAGTACCTTTTAATTATAATGCCAATTATGGGATTCTTCTAGACATGGTAGGCGCTAGTGATGCTACATTTTATTATGAAGGTATATCTAATGAATATGCACCATCAATATTAAAAAAAGTTTGGAATATTGCAGCTAAATTAGGTTATAATAAATATTTCATCCCAGAAAATGCAGCGCCCATTACTGATGATCATTTGTATCTAAATACTATTGCAAACATCCCTACTATCAATATTGTTCATCAAGATAAAAATAGCTCAACAGGTTTTTATCCTTACTGGCATACAATGGGCGATGATATAGACAAAATAGATAAAAATACCCTGTCTGCCGTAGGCAATGTTTTAGCATATTTGATATATAATGAAAAATAAATATGCGAGTAGTCATTCAACGCGTCAATAGTGCTGCTGTCAAGGTTAATAATAATGTTATTAGTTCTATAAATTATGGCTTATTATTATTTGTTGGTTTTGAAGAAGAAGAGACTACCGCAGATATGCAATGGTTAGCTAATAAAATTATTAATTTACGTATATTTAATGACTCTGATGGATTAATGAATTTATCAGTCTCAGATATTAATGGCGATATTTTAGTTGTCAGCCAATTCACGTTGTATGCTTGGACTAAAAAAGGTAATCGGCCATCTTTCTCACGTGCAGCTTCTTATGAAATTGGTGATAAATATTACAACACATTCATAGAAATTTTACAAAATTGTTCCGATAAAATAATATCTAAAGGAATTTTTGGAGCAAATATGCAAATAGATCTAGTGAATGATGGACCTGTTACAATAATTATGGATACTAAAAACAAAGATTTTTAAGGTTCTATAACGTTTTGAGTGGGTAAAGATGAAAAAAGTAATTTTATAAAAATGAATTTTTGAATTATTTGACAGTAAAATATTCACCACAGAGTTCTCAAAGAAGGCACAAAAAACACAGAGAATGTTAGAAATTTACCCCGTGAGATAACTACTATTATACTTTGAATGTATCTTTTATTTTATATCTCACGGGGTGAATTGTCTGAACTGGGATTTGTGGGATTAAAGGATTTTGTCTTTTCAGGGCTAAAGCCCATAGCTCTTTTTATGGCGTACCCTGACCTAAAGGTCAGGGTTAATAGTCTACTCTTTGTGAACTTTGTGTAACATCTTGGTGCCCTTTGTGGTAAAATAATTAACCCACATAAACGTTATAGAACCATTAATTTATTAGAAATATTGCAAAATTGAAAAAATTATATTAAATTTGCTTATGAAGTAAAAAAAATGAATATTTTGATCCACTTATTTTTTTCACAAAATGATGAGAATATAATTTTGGGAAATTTTATAGCAGATTACATTAGAGGCATTAATAGAATAAAAGAATATCCTCCTCAAATACAATCTGGCATTAAACTTCATCAATGGATTGATAATTATTCTGATAATAATATAATTGTTAAAAAATCTATTTCTATATTTAGTCCATTACTAAAACATTACGCACCGGTGGCTATAGATGTAATTTATGACCATTTCATGGCAAATAATTGGGAAATTTTTTCTAAAAAATCATTAATTAATACAATAGATGAGTTCTATATTATTTTAAATAATAATTACAATATTTTACCTAATAAAGCCAAAAGAGCAGTCGACCATATGATAACAAATAATTGGCTAATGATGTACAAAGACTTATCTGGACTAAAACATATATTTGAATGGATGGATACACGTGCTTCTTTTGAAGCTAATTTAACAAATTCAATTGAAATATTAATAGAGTATTATACAGAAATAGAAAATGATTTTTTAACATTTATAGACAAAATGATAATAGATTTCGACCAAATAAAATCAGATATTATAGAATAGTACTAAGGTCAGGGGTAATAATCTACTTTTTATTTTCTGAACTGGGATTTGTGGGATTAAAGGATTTTGGGATTTACCCCGTGAGATAAATAGTTATTTTACTTTTAATATATAATTTACTATATATCTCACGGGGTGAATTTATTATTTGTGCTAATTTGTGTGCATTAGTGGATAATAAATATCTAATCAGCAATATCTATAATCTCATCCACAAATTTACACAAATTAACACTAATGATTTAACTTTTTGAGTAAATTTGTTAATTAAATTATAACTAATTCTTGCTAAAATCCTTATCCTATAACTAATCATTAATCACTAATTAACTTATCAACTTTAATTTTGAATTTGTGCTCATTTGTGTGCATTTGTGGATTAATCAAAAAATTGAATATTTAAAATAATTTACCCATAATAAACGTTATAAAACTAAAAATTTATTATTAATTTTACATAAAAAAATAAATGAAAAAAAATAATATAATAGTTTTAATATTAATTTTTTTGAGTATAACTCTGCATAGTCAAAAGGTATTAATACCAATGGATAATGCACAAAATGATCATTTAAAAGCTTATGGCCTTACATATTTTATGTTAGAGAATGGTTTTGAGGTGGAGTGGTTATTAAATTATCGAGGCGGCAGTTTTATGATGCCATATGGCAAACCATTAATCCAAGAATGTATTTTGCGAGGAATAAGTTATGAAATATTGTCAGAATCTCAAGCAATTGCAATATATGAATACATAGCTGACCCATCAATCAATGCAGACATTATTAAGCTAACCAAAGCTCCTAGAATAGCCGTTTATGCGCCACCTACAAATTTACCGTGGGACGATGCAGTAACATTAGTACTAACATATGCAGGTATACCGTATGATCAGATATATGACAAAGAAGTTTTGCAAGGTATTTTGCCCACTTATGACTGGCTACACATACATCATGAAGATTTTACTGGACAATTTGGTAAATTTTGGGCACAGTATAAAAACACGGAATGGTATCAAAAAGATCAACAATATGCAGAGCAGCTTGCACGATCATTAGGCTTTACAAAAGTATCTCAACTTAAACTAGCTGTAGCTAAAAATATTAGAGATTATGTAGCTGGAGGTGGTTATTTGTTTGCTATGTGCAGTGCACCAGAAAGTATAGATATAGCTTTAGCTGCCGATGGTGTAGACATATGTGATGTACCATTTGATGGAGATCCACCAGATCCTAATGCACAAGACAAATTAGATTATAGTAAAACTTTTGCTTTTACAAATTTCAAAATTTATACCAATCCTTATATTTATGCTAAATCAGATATAGACGTTACTATGACTCGTCCTCAGATACGTGAAGAGGATGATTATTTTGCTTTATTTGAATTTTCAGCTAAATGGGATCCAGTGCCTACTATGCTTTGTCAAAATCATGAGAGAATAATAAAAGGTTTTATGGGACAATCTACAGCCTTTAATAAAAGTAAAATAAAAAAAGATATTTTAATAATGGGAGAAAATAAATCTCTCAATGAAGCAAGATATATTCATGGTGAATATGGTCGAGGTACATTCTCATTCTATGGAGGTCATGATCCAGAGGATTATCGTCATTTTGTTTATGATCCTCCTACTGACCTTAATTTATTTAAAAATTCACCAGGTTATCGATTAATTTTAAATAATGTACTTTTCCCTGCTGCACAAAAGAAAAAATTAAAAACTTAAAATTTGATAATTTAAAGAGAAATAAAAATAGGCGGTAGGGGATTCGAACCCCTATCTTCAGAATGAGGGTCTGAGATCCTAGCCCTTAGACGAACCGCCCAAATGATTTTTGCAAAATTAAACATAATTTATAATTATACCAAATTTAAATTTTTAAATCTTCAATTTAATCCAAGTTTTTATTTTCATTTTTTTATTAATTTTACGAAATAAAAAATTAGGATAAATGAATTTGCATGAATATCAATCAAAAAACCTATTAGAACAATTCGGCATTAAAGTTGGAAAAAGATTTCTAGCATATAATCCAGACGAAGCTTATGAAGCTGCCTTAAATTTAAAAGAATTAACAGGCTCAGAAATTTGTGCAGTAAAAGCTCAAGTGCATGCTGGCGGCAGAGGAAAAGCCGGCGGCGTAAAAATTGCTAAATCACCTGAAGAAGCTAAAAAATTAACTGCACAAATTATAGGAATGAGATTAGTAACACCACAAACTGATGAAAATGGTAAATTAGTTCGAAAAGTTTTAATAGAGCAAAATTTATACTATGAAGGAAAAGAAAATGTTCAAGAATTTTATATGAGCATATCCTGTGATCGTAAAAATGAAAAAAATGTAATACTATACTCTACACAAGGTGGAATAGAGATAGAAAAAGTTGCTGAAACAACCCCAAATTTAATTTTTAAAGAATTTATAAATCCCATAACTGGGTTGATGCCATATCAAGCACGTAAAATTGCATTTAATTTGGGATTAAACGGTGATGCTTTTAATGATATGCTAGATTTTATTGCTAAATTATATCAAGCATTTATAGGTATAGATACGTCATTAATAGAGATAAATCCAGTTTTGAAAACTAGTGATAATCAAATATATCCTGCAGATGCTAAAATTGTTTTAGATGATTCTGCACTTTATAGACACCCCGAGCTTAGTGGTTTACGCGACCTAGAAGAAGAAAATCAATTAGAATTAGAAGCAAATTCTGTTGGATTGAATTACGTAAAATTAGATGGTAATGTAGCATGTATGGTTAATGGTGCAGGCCTAGCTATGGCTACCATGGATTTAATTGCTATAGCTGGAGCTAAACCGGCCAATTTTTTAGATGTAGGTGGTTCAGCAAGTTCTGAACAAATAGAAAAAGGCTTTAGAATAATATTAAAAGATCCCTCAGTAAAAGCTATTTTAGTTAATATTTTTGGAGGTATTGTAAGATGCGATAGAGTAGCTAATGGTATCATAGAAGCATACAGAAATGTAGAAAATATTGATATTCCTATAATTGTTCGTCTACAAGGCACAAATGCACAATTAGCTAAAGAAATTTTAGAATCATCAAATTTAAAATTAATACCAGCAAATTCATTAGATGAAGTCATAGAATGCATAAAAGCTCTTAATCTCTAATAATCAAAAAAATAATTTCGAGTGAAGGATGGGATGTTAGATATTATAATTATGTATAAAATTTTATATGCTAGTATTTTGTCATCTTTACCCAACA
>Ga0208198_1002769_pt1 | contig 12711 bp, 17 predicted proteins | sample AD_JPNTR2_MetaG_FD_184446 | JGI IMG/M metagenome (GOLD analysis project Ga0208198, IMG submission 184446) | Active sludge microbial communities of municipal wastewater-treating anaerobic digesters from Japan - AD_JPNTR2_MetaG (SPAdes) (version 2) | ecosystem: Engineered > Bioreactor > Anaerobic... | reverse complement strand
AAAAGGAGTAAACTATGGCTGATGCTGTAAAAGTTCATTTATACGATGATGCTACGTTGTTATGCTCGCCTGCTGTGTCGGGGACAACGTGGTCTAAAAGTGGTCAGACCCTTGCGGCTGGTGCACATAAACTAAAGGCTAAGGGTGAAGATTTAGCTGGTAATATTGGTGCATTTAGCACAATTACTAATATTTATACTGGATGTACTAATTGCCCTATTTGTGATTTATTAGATGATACAGGTCAAAGTTCTACTGATAATGTTACTAATGATAGTACCCCACGTATTAAAGTAATACTTTATTTGTATGATGAATATGATTCAATGAATGCAGCTACTCCCATACCACTAGCGGCTGTTAAAGCACTAAAACTTCAGAAGAGTACTGATGGGGGTTCTACTTGGACAGATGTAGATACTCATACGGTTGTATCGGGAGATTATACTTCTCCATATACTTTTTCATACACTTATCAATTTGTCACTGCGCTTTCTGATGGTACAGTGAAATTCCGAGCTATGTGGCAAGACAGTATGGGTACTTGGTCTGCCCCTGGTGATGTAATTAGCGTTGTTATTGATACTGTTGCTCCTAATGCACCTGCGATTACTGCTCCTGTTGATGGAATGGTATTCATTGGTAATAGCATTAATATATCTGGTACTGCTTCATAATAGGTTATTTGAAATTAGAAACAATGGGGTGAGCTTCGTAAGGGGCTCACCCCTATTGGGGTGAGATATGGCAATACAAACTATTAATTTAGGTACAGCAGGCACTCAAAGTGGCGATAAGGTAAGAGATGCTTTTGATAAAGTAAATCAGAACTTTAGTAATATTCAGAATCTCGATTTCTTAGGCTTGAAACGCATTGTCGAGTGGAAATCAAAAACACAAATAACGATAAAGGGTAATAACCTAATCAAAATCGGTACGCAGTTGTTCTTTCTGGAAAATGATTTAGACCTAACTGTTGCCGACATTCTGGACACAGGCACAATCAGCAATGGCAAGGATTATTATGTCTATGCCTGCAATAATAGCGGGACGTTGGTATTCAGAGTCAGTCTGGCAAGCACTTTCCCAGCAGGGTTTAGTGCCGAGACTAGCCGAAAAATAGGTGGATTTCATACCCTTTGTGCTGATGTAGGCACTATTAGCGGTCATCCACTATCGGGATTTGTAGCAGGGGACATTCTGCCAGCTTCCGTTTGGGACTTGAAACATCGTCCAGTGAGCGAGCCAGCAGGAATGGTATATGTGGACGCAATTGATAAGTGGGTGGACATATACCTGGCTTCAGGAACTGGTGTAAATACCAAGTCGGTTTTTGGTGGAGTTATTTCAGACAATCGCAACTGGATGAACTTCGTTGATGATGGCGGTGCAGTGAAAAAGAGACTCTTAATGGATATGGAGTTTCAATTAGCTGCGAGTGGTAGCAATGAGCAAACTAATATTGCCAATTCTACCGACCCTATTACGACTGGCGGGCATAGCTCCGCTGCTGGTCGGCGGATGATAAGCAATTATGGCATTGAGGATATGTGCGGTGCGATGTATCAGTGGCTACTTGACCAATCGTATCGCTTTGACGGCGCTACAAATCATACACACCAAGTTTCAGTACCTGGTGCCCCTCAAACCGTAACATCAGGTAATCCGTCGAACGATGTGGCTCCGACTATTTCTTGGAAAGACCAGACTGGCGGCAAAGGAAGACTATGTACTCAGGGAACGTATGGTGATGTGAAGATGGTAGCCGGTGGCGATTGGGCTAGTGCGACGACTAGCGGTTCTCGTAGCCGGCATATGTATTACTATCGCTGGAGTACGGCTTCGGCTTTCGGCGGGCGGTTTTGCAGTGAAGGTAAAAAATAATAGGAGGTAAAAATGAAAGGCTATCCTAAGACAGTCGCAGTTGTGCAGGATTTCATCAATTTGCTGAGTATGCCTGAATACAAAGAGCAGGCATTAAAGGATTTGCAGGCAATCTATGACCTGCAAGATGATAAGGCAATCAGGGCGACAACTTTAATTGATGAAAATGACCCTGAAAAGGGGTATAATACTGAAGAAGTTGACAATCCGAACCCTGTATGGAAGCAGAAGGGGTTTAAAAGTCGGGAAGCAGTAGCGGAATTGATTAAGAAATATTCGTAACAGGAGATAATATGACTGATGCCGTTAAAGTTATGGTATATAAACAATTAGGTGCATATCCTAATCCAAGTAGTGACACCTTATTAGCTACTGATACTACGGTATCAGATGGAACGTGGTCTGTATCAGCTTCTTTTGCGGTAGGTAGGCATACAATATATTCTCAGAGTGAAGATTTAGCAGGTAATAAATCGCCAGTAGTTGGTGTAAAACAGGTTGCTAGGTTACCAGTACCGTTTTATGTGTCTGAAACTATTGATTGGTATGTGGGCGAGTTAAATGAAATGTATCTTGGTTTAACAGTAACGTCGTAGGTGAGTAATGAAAGTTCATATTTATAGGATGTTAGAAAGTAAACCTAATCTAGACAAGGATAGTTGTATAGGTACAGTAGAAATACCACCTAATAGTGATGGTACATTTAATATTGTGGTATCATTACCAGAAAGGGGACATAAGGTAATCTCCCTGTTACTGAGAAGAAAGAAGATGGCACTCGTGTAATTGGGAAAAAGATAAATATCGTATTAGAGGATTAATATGCCAGAGATACTTAAAACATTATCAGAATTAGATGTAAAGGTTTTCTCGATTAGTAAGAAAGACAATGGTATTATAGAAATAGCATTAGATATAGTTTCTTATACACAAAAAAACTGTACAATTAATCAGTTCCAAGTTAAGATGGCTGATGGTAATTGGTATCCTTGTGCTTATAATGCCGCTGATTTAATTAATATTGAATTAACTAATGAGGTAACACGTGTAATACTAAAATGGAATGCGTTATACGATTTGGGTTGTATGCGAATGAGGGATAGTGTAAGTATTAGATTTTCTTTTATTGATAGAATACCAGAAGAAGGAGTGGGTAGGGATACTGGTTTCTATTACCTTAATATTAAAGATGTTAATTTTACACATCTACTTATTGAAAAATTACCACCTTACTTTGACCCATATTTAAGATTTGAGTTTAAGATGAGGGCTATAAATCATAAATGCCATAGTCATTATCAAATAGAAATAGACACATCTCCAGTATTTAATTCTCCCGATTACCGCATCTTTGATAGTATGAATAATCCTGAGTATTGGTTAGCTGATAATGAGGCATTTCCCGTATATGGTGTAAAGAATAATATTGCCCATAAGATTGTATTCTTTAATCCTGCGCTAACTAGTTCCAGTATAGGAAAATATTATTATCGAATAGTACCAATAGTATTTACTAACTGGGTTGTTATTGAAAATCCCGTTGATGGTTTAGTACTCATTGGTAACAATATTGATGTAAATGGGTATGTTATAAATTTTGAAAATGAGTGAGGTGAGTATGGAAAATGATGAAAAAAAATATTGTAAGATTTCTTTTAGTGGTTGGTTAAATCTACTTATTACTATTGTTGGTATAGGAATAATGATTTATGTAATGTCATTGAGAGCTTCTGATATGAGTTTGTCTAATCTAAGTGATATACGAAAACTAAAAGAACAAGTTGAAAAACACGAAGTATCAATCGCTGTAATTCAGCAGTCTTTACAAAACATACAAGATAATCAGCAAATTCAATCGGCTGATATAAAAGAACGATTTAAAGAACTGAATAATAAGATTGATGCTTTACCTAAAAAAATGGAGACAAGATGAAGATAAGAAGGTTTATCTTGGCGGCATCTGCTATAAGGGACATAATTGAAGAGTATTATAGAGATACTCGATTGGGTTCGGATGGTGGCAGAAAGCTGACCAAAACAGAACAGAAGAACTTAGCCTATGCTTGCATAGAAGCTATTGTTTATGTTGTGGTTGGTAAAGAAACAAATAAAAAATAGGAGGTTGTTATGATGGATTTTTTAAAGAATGCGTTTCAATCTGACGTTATTGCGGGGGTTGCCAATGTGCTAATTGTCTTAGTGCCAGCAATCGCTACTTTCTTTCTTGGTATGAAGAAATACAGTAACAAAGCAAAACTGTATATGGGGCTTGTAAAAGAATGTATTGATTTACTGGATGCTATATCAGATAGTTTGCAGGAGAGTAGCGAATCTGGAAAGAAAATTAGTAACAAAGAAATGAGTCGAATAATGAAAGAAATAAAAGAGATAGAATGCAAGTGGGAACAGATAAGACATAAAGAGGTTGCGAATGAAGAATGTTCTAATTAAGAGGGTTTGTCATAATAACGATGGTGTATTTGGGGTTATGATGATAGAAAATAATCCTAGATTTGTTACTGTCGAGCCCAAGTGGTTGGGTAATTATAAGAGTATATCTTGTATTCCTGTGGGTACATATACTTGTAAGATGACTAAATCTCCACGCTTTGGAGAGACTTACGAGATTACTAATGTGCCAGACAGAAGTAATATTCTTATTCACTGGGGTAATTTTTCTCGTGATACTGAAGGTTGTGTTATAGTTGGTAGTGGATTTGATTATGATTTGCGAAATGGTTCTTACATAACTAATTCGGTAGATGCTTTTAGGCGGTTTATGAATTTGATGCAGAAAGAAGAATTTACTCTTGTTATTGAAGATGTTGATAAAATATCGGTATTACAAGAGAAGACAAAGAAGGGTGGAAAAAGTTGAGTGAAGAAGCCAATAAAAGATTGAGAAAAGAATGCCCGCTATGTGGCTCTACGTTGAATATGCGAGGAGTTCGTAATAATGCCCAACGTTACGTCTGCCCTAAGTGTAGGAAATGGTTTACCGCTGGTAAAAACACCGATATAGAAATATTGAAGGACAATCCTGAGAGGTTAGTATTCAATAATTTCAAGGAATTTACCAGAATGGTAATACTATCAGATATGCACTGTGGACATTTTTTCGGACTAACTCCTGAACAATGGCATCTAAGATTACTAACTGGGAATAAAATTCCTGTAATTGGCGGGAATGCAGATGACCAAGAAGCTATTGCTGAGTTTCAGCGACAGTCTTGGAACTGGTTCTGCGATACTCTAGATTCCATTAAGCCAGTAAATATACTTGTAGTTAATGGCGATGCTATTGATGGACGTGGAGAACGTAGCGGGCAGACTGAATTAATTGCGTCTGATAGACTTACTCAATGCAATATGGCGCAAGAAGTTATTAGGCAAGTAGATGCTGAAAATATCTATATGACTTATGGGACACCATATCATACTGGTAATATGGAAGATTTTGAAAATGTGATAGCCAATAATTGTAATGCGCATTGTATAAGACCGCATTTAAGACTAAAGGTGCGAGATACTGTATTTAGTATTAAGCATTACGCTCCGCATAGTAACGCTACTTATGGATTTGCCACACCTCTATTGAGAGAGGCGGTAGATAAAATGTTAGATGGTATCTATGATGGAGAACAGTATGATGTAATTGTGAGAAGTCATATTCATCGTGGTATCTACATTGATAGTGCGGGAATGCCGAAAGTAATAATTACGCCAGCATTGCAGTATGGTTCTAAATACGGTCGTAAGCAATTTCGCACTAATCTATCCTACGGTTTTACTGTGATAGATGTATTTAATAACAATGTAATCCATAACAAGTTTTATACTGTTAGTGTAAAACCTAAAACTGAACAGATAATATATGCGTAACGAATTAGAAAGGATGTTAGATGATGGTATTCCGTTCTCTAAAGCTAAACAAGTATTAAAGGGACGACGTGATGATAGTCGTAAGAGAGATGAGAAACGTTATAAAACAAGAATAAAAAAACAAAAAAGAGGAAAACGATGATAAAGATAAAAATTAAGATTAAAGGCAAATGGGTAGAACTTACACCACAAGAGTTTACAGAACTTAGTCGTGAGATTTTGGGAATATTTAATGACAATAGTAAAATTCCTACACTTCTGCCACCATATCAGCCAGATATAGCACCATATAAGCCAGAGGAAATACCGTATAAACCAGATATATATCCGTATTATCCAGATGTAGTTCCCTATACGCCATACACACCACGTATTGCACCATCCACAGCACCATTTACACCATATATACCCCTATATACTATTACGTGTAGTTCAAAAACTTTTGATTCTTCAGGTATGGCTAGGAGTTAATATGTGGACTATAATTTTAATTATCAGTATATTGGTTTGGGCATTATCTCGAGGGTGCACTGAGGGATATAAGTGGGCAACCGATGAACGCTGTGAGAATAATAGGTTTGTATGTGGTAGATTTGAGACAAATCCACACGCTTTTTTAGATTACCATTCGTGGCGTTATGTAGAAGCTATTACCTATATTGTGGGTTTATTAGTTGCATCTAAATTTGAATTATCTTTATGGTTATTTTTAACAATATTTGGAACTTATTTATTTAGTATCTATGCTATTTACGAGAGGGTATTGAATAAGATTGTGTATGATAAATACTGGTATCCCCAGAAGGGAGACTTCTATATCTTTGGTTTCAATATCAAAAATAGTTCAGCTAGAGAAAGGTTCTTTATTGTTTTAGGTTTAGTATTGGCGTTAATTGGCATATTGAAGGGATTATAAATGAGTAGAATAATTTCCAAGTCAACTAATTTTTTACGTGGTTCATTTTGCGGGACAGACCCGATGGATATTCCTGAAGATGGGGCGTATAGTATTGTTAATGCCGAGATGAATCAAAGTCTTGGAATAGTTTCCTCAATGCCAAAGGATAAGTGGGTAGATACTATTACTAATACTGAAATTCCCATTAATACCTCAATGAAAGTTATGGATTCCTATATCTATAAGTATGATAATTATCAGATACAATTAATAATTTACAGAACAACATCTGACAATTATACAATGTGTATAATTTATGAGTGTGGAACTGATGTGCAGAAATATAATGTGACAATAGCTCCAGCTGATTCATATACATTTATTCAGTCTCCAGATGGTAGTGTGCGTATAATTGCCAAGAGTGGGAATGCGGTAAAAAATTATTACTTTAAGTGGGGTGGATATAAAAGACTGGCATATACAAAGCATACATTAGAAGCACCTCTCTATATATTTGAAGAGAATAAGATAGATACAATGCTTTATGATGGTGCTATTTCAAATGTGGTTGTAAGTGGTGATTATAGTTATGCAATAGCAGAAGGCGGGCATTACATATTAAAGTGTAAGAATAACGTTAATGGTATTGAAAGTATTAGAGAATCTTATTCATATACTTATTTTACTCATCCTGTAAGAATAAGAATTAGTTCTGGTTTTCTAATGGTATTAGATGATATAGAAAAAAGAATAAAAATAATAAACGCAGATTATCGTTTTGGTACTAGTGATGAGTTAGTAAAAGATTTGGATTTGTGCACTATATTTTCAGGTATATCAACATATAGTATTATACCTAATTATATGCTAATGGACTTTGATGGTATGTTTGAGTACCTAACTTTTACATTTGCTTTTATTTATGAGGGTAGTGACCGTAGTTTACTAGGAATGTTTAAATATGGAATAAGTTCAGGAACAACTACTCAAATGATTGTTTATCAACTTAATGATGTAATAGAAGAGAGTGGATGGCAAAACTCATATTCCAATAGACATTTTACAGATGGTTTGTCTTATGGTGCAGGTTATATACCACGAATGGAAACTGGTGGAACAGATACTACTGGTGCTACAAATTGGTGGGCATCTGGTAGATTAAATATGTCTTATGATAATAATGGTACGAGAATTTCTAATTATGGCTGGAGTTGTGTAAAAATTATAAAGACCTCGTTCAGTGGAAATACATATTTCTTAGTTACTGTTGGTTTAAATGGTTTGAAGTCTCCCATTCCTTTTTCTATTCCAACTGATAAAACTCACGGAAGTATTATAACTTATTGTGTTAAAGATTCTGGCGGCGTATTTGCTTCTGATGCTATTTCTACTTTTAGATTTACCGATGGTAGATTCAAGGGTTTTGCTCCCATAGCATTTCCACAAGACAAATCAATACCTGATGCTGGAGTTCATACTTTTTCTTTAATAATAGATATACATAGTGAATATACTGGTGGACAACTTAAACTAACTATTTTTACCCTTGAAATAAATAGGTTTGATGGTAGTCGAACACCCATACTGGGTAGAACTGAAATTTATTCAATTTTTAATCCAACTTTATCCCCACCAATTCTGAATAATGCGATTGATGGGGATATTGATTTTTATGGATTTATGTCGTATTCTGAGGGACGTAATGTAACTACTCGTTGTAGGGTTTCCGTTACTGGTAATACTGCTTACTTTCCTGGCGGTGGTTATCCTGCTTGGTTTTCTCTTACTAGTGATAATGTACTTAAATATATATACAATGCAATGAATATAGATATTACATCACATCTTTTTAATCCCAATGCTACCAAGAAATTATTTATTGCATTTTCTCTACAATATGATGGATACCAAAGAGGTGCACTTTCTAATCCTTATGTTGTTATTGTTGATGATAGTAACGAATATAGTTATTACTTGTCAATAAAACCCAATGTAAGCACAGCCGTAAAACGTATTACGGGTATAGATGTTTGGGGTAGTATTAGTGAAAGTGTTAAATCATCATATAGACAGGGTTTATATTATCTATGTCTAAATGTTCCATTCTTAACCGAAGATTATGATAATCTTAATATTGTAATGTCTCGTGCATTTTCAACGGATTATTATCCTATCGATGATATGTATTTATTTAAAGTAGAACATAGTAAACTAACAAGTAGTTCCTATGAAGATATTACTGATATACCCGAAGAAACACCTAATCAAGCATTTGTATATCGTCAAGCAGTTGTAGGTGGTGGCAAATGTTTCGCTAGTAATATAGAGAAGACTAAATTGTTAAAGGATTGCTATAATTATTTATTTCGTAGTGTGGCTAATAGTTTTGATATGTTTAACTGGGGTGAAGAATATGCAAAGTTACCACTACGTAGTTCAGTAACAGGGATGGGATACTATAATGGGAGAGTAATAGTATTTGATAAGACTACTATGATAGTAGTAAACGCCGCTTCGTTATCTATTGAAGATGTATTTGAAGGTATTGGATGTTGTGCAGAGCAGTCTGTTCTTAGCACAAAATATGGTTTATTTTGGGCGGACTGCGGTGGAATATATTTATGGGATGGTGGTATTCCACAACGTATTAGTGATAATATTAATAGGGATGCAAATGGAGAAGGGACTACTCATTTTGGTTGGTTAGATAGAACTGATACAGAAAAGGAAGGCACAAAAATTCTATTTGATAATGTCAATTTACGACTAATAATTACATCGGGTAGCGTTGGATATTTCTTTTATATCCAATGGAAATCTTGGCTTTTCTTTACAAACAGTATTTCTTTCCGAGCAGATGGTTCTTCTACAAAGATGGTTGCTAGTCCAAAAGGTGAGTTTTTCATATATGTATATGTAAAACTATCAGAAGAAGCCACGTATTGTAAGTTACAAAAATACTTATTTGCAGGTGAAAGTAATAGTTATAGAGAAGGGAAAATTATTACTAGGACAGAAATAGGTGGTAGTAATGTATTGCAGAAGAATTTTTCTTATCTACGTCTTAATACTTCTTCTTATGATGGTATAAGTAATAATATTAAATATCAATGTTCAAAAGATATGGATTTTCATTCTGTATTTGAATACTCTGATTTCAGTATAGATTCTTCTGTATATAATTTTGTGACTATTAAACCATCTAGTAACAAGACTGCCTCACGGGGAATCTACTGGATAAGATTTATGTTTGTATTACCATCGGGTAGTACTCGTCGTAATATTGGTGGATATGAATTAGCAATGCGAAATTTTAGGATAAATTAATATGAATAATTTTTTAGAAACGAATCATCAACCTAATGTAGATAACAAGAATGAGTTATTTCAGGCTTTTAAAAGAGTTTATGATATTATTAATGAAAATAGTGGAAAGATAAATACTATGTTTGATATTATCTCCGTAGATGAGAATCCTGCTAATAAATGTCCTCTAAAAAATAGTGATAGCGGGTTTATCAAAGTAGTACAGTATAAAGATACTTGTTATTTGTATGTAAAAGTATCTAATGGATGGAAAAAAATTTTATTAACGTAGGAGGTGAATATGCCGTTTAGTCCTTTATCAATTGTGGGAATGTCATTGGGAAATATATTAGCAGGTGAGTTATCAGCTCAATCAGCTAAGAGCACTTATAATAAGTCTATTAGAGATTTAAAAAAATCTGGTGCTTATAAAGATGCTAGTAGCGCAATAGATATGTTACTTAATATGGCTATGACTGATACGTCAGGCGATTATTATAAAAGCGTTATGGAAGCCCAAAGTGGTCTTATACGTGGTCAGATGGCTGAGGCTGAGAGTATAGCAAAGTCTGGCGGTATTAGTTCTGGTTTACTATCTATGCAACGCAGAAATGCTATGAGTGCCGTAGCTAGTAGTACTGGAGAACAATTACGCCAATACCGTATGCAAGACTTATCAAGACAGCAATCTGCGGCTGGAGCGGCAGGGCAATTAGCAGAAGGTCAGGCTAGTATGTTACAGGGGTTACTTGGTGGTAGAGCCGCTAGTATGGCTGGTGCTAGACAAGAGGGTATAATGGGTGCGGCTAACACAGCGGGGTCTATGTTTTTAAGCAATAAACAAAAGACTTTAGGTGATTTTATGCCACAAATACTGAAAATATTAGAGAACGGAACTGGCGTAGCTAATAATAATGCGACATCAAATTCTTCTATGAAGTTATTTGGAGATAATTTTAATCTTGGTAAAGCTTTAATGCAAGTTGGTAAATCAACTATACCGACTGGTAGTAATACGGGTTTTGGTAATGAACCACCTGACTTAGCACCATTAGTTGAACTGACAATATCACCAGCAAAAAGTCCATTGTCAGTTCAACGAGAAAATTCTTCTGCTCAGATGTCAGATATTGGAGTAATACCAGATTTTTTAGGTACTAGTATAGGTAATGTTGCGGGGAATACAGGAACGCCAAAAAAGAAATTAGGTAATATATTTACTAACGCATACGAAGATATAGCAAATTTTCTAAAGAATTTATTTGGGGGATAATAATATGGCAGAATTAAAAATATCTGAATATATAATGCAAGCTAAGCAATCGAGGGAAAACCTCGAGAACAATCTTGCTAATGTGCTTATATCGGCTATCTTCCAGCAAAATATGGCTAAACTAAATGCTAAATTACAACAGGAAGCATACTTGGCACAAAGAGAATTTGATTACTATTTAACAAGACGCAATGTTATGAGCGAATTGGGACTTAGTGATTTACAGGAAGTATCTGATATTGACTCAATAATACAAACTGTAAATTCTTCTGAATCTGAAATTGGTGTAAATAAAGCAAGAGAAATTTATCGAAAGAGTGCTGGAGAATTAGATAGAATTGCGGCAAGACACCAAGATATAGCTAGACAATTTAATAATTTGTTATCCGATTTGCTTGTGCGACGCAAGGATACAGACCAACCAATAAGTCGTGAAGATTTAGATGATATAGAAAAAAAGATTATCAAAGATAATAAATTTTCCAAAGATGATTTAGTAATATTAAATGCGGTAAAAAACAGGGTAAATCTGGCAGATGTTCAAACATCATTACTAAATATGCAAAGTACCAAGACAAATATGGAAGTCGCTAAATCACAGGCATTCGTAAATATTGAACAGGGAAAATATTTTGGTAAGCAAGCAGAAGAATTAGGTCGGATTCCACCCTCGCTAGTTGTTCCATTTTTGGAATATCTCGGTCTCCAAACTCAACGGTATGTAACAAACTTTAAGAATTATGCCCTTGTAGATGGTAAAGCAAATGAAGGATTAGTAAAGAGAGTTTTTGGAAATCAAATGGTAGTAGATAAAAATAATAACAGAATCAAACGTGTAATTTCATACAAACAAGTATATCCCTATGTAGCTAGTGGAGATTATGAGGGGTTTCTTAAGCTTCTAAAAGAGCATAATGTAGATATTGCTAATAATACAAATCCAATAGTTCAGTCAGCATATTTAGCTAGTATATCGCAACAAAAAGAACGTATGTTTTTTGAGGAATTAAAAGACCAATACAACGACGTTCCATCAGTAAAAAATTGGTTTAATGCTAAGGCTAATAACCAATCAAATAGTCAGATGAATACCAATACTAAACTTAATCTTAATTCTAACTCTAACCCTAATTTTAACTCTAATCAGTTATATCTTGGAGATATGATGAACAATTCTTTTCCTCTTAGTAGTGCTTTAGGTATGCAAAATCAACAACCTCAGAATGAGTTACTAGAACTTGTACCAGTTGAATCAACCACAGGTGTAGTTCCCGTACGTGGTATGATAATGCCAACAGCGTTATCCTCTATGCACTATAATATTTTTGGTAATCTCTTGGGTGGAGGACAATAGAATGGATAATAAAAACGGGTATAGTTCTTTTGTAAATCGGTCTAATAGTTTTGTAAATCAACCCAGTGATTTTGTAAATGCTGATAGTAGTTTACTTAGTTATTTGGGTGCTGG
>Ga0208198_1002755_pt1 | contig 12751 bp, 13 predicted proteins | sample AD_JPNTR2_MetaG_FD_184446 | JGI IMG/M metagenome (GOLD analysis project Ga0208198, IMG submission 184446) | Active sludge microbial communities of municipal wastewater-treating anaerobic digesters from Japan - AD_JPNTR2_MetaG (SPAdes) (version 2) | ecosystem: Engineered > Bioreactor > Anaerobic... | reverse complement strand
GCAAAACAGGTTAAGATGGGAGATCTTATGATGCCCCTCCGGGTTGCAATTACCGGAAGCCGGGTGAGTCCGCCCCTTTTTGGCTCTATTCGTCTATTGGGCGAAACGAAGTCTTTAGCCAGGGTTGACCGGGCTCTGGAATATCTCCGTTCTTAATGTGAAGTATAAAGCAGGTATGCAGTTGAACCGCCTGGTCAGCATATTCTTGAGCCTTCTCATAGTACTGGTTTTTTCAGGATTATGCTTTGCCCAGGCTCCCTCTGGTTCTGGTGGTTCCGGCTACCTGGATTTATCCTTCCTGGCTCCGGATTTTCAGAGGGAACTGGGAGCCCAGGGCTTTGTAACATCCTTCAGGATGAAGCCGAAAACTCTAGAGCTGGTTCCGCCCTTTTCAGGCCGTAGTGAATTTATCCGCCGCCATGAACGGCTTGAGCCCCATGCAGTTCAGGAAGCCCTCTTCCTTTTGCCGCCGCGGCGGATTTCTACAGACAAGAACAACCTCTACCGGCTCCTGCTCCAGGCCCCCAGTCTTACCGGCCTGAGCTATAACCGCAAAAAGGGAGGCCCGGTCCTTCTGTTTCGGAATGTTCAGTTTGTGACACTGCCGGACCCCGTTACGTTAGAGGCGGTCATCCAGGTAGAAGACACCGAATTTGGAACAATCAAGTTTAGAACAAGACTTGAGTATGATGAATCTAAAATCATCTTAAAGATGGTTAATCTTGATCCCCTCTCGTATCTGATTTTTCCTGCGGTTCCCCCCGGGCAGGCCCTGGTAGATATCGTGTACGGCATGTATCCGGCTTCTTCCTTTGTATATACTGCCTGGAGTGTCCGCTCCTATCTCTTTATCCCATCCGCCGCAACGGTGGAGACCCCTCTGTATAGACGGGCCATTAGTCTAAAAAACTGGTTTGTAACCCTTCTGGAGACCCTTACATGAATATACGCGTAATTGAACTTCCCCTCGATTTTGGTGCCAACCGGCGCGGCAGTGATATGGGCCCCTCAGCCATGCGGCTCGCGGGGCTGAAGCAGGTGCTGTCCGAGTTAGGCCATACCTGTGAAGAATCCTTCCCCGGCATTCCGGTCCCCGCCCAGGAATTCCTCGAAGAAGGGGACCCCCGGGTCCGTTTCCTCGCACCCATAGCTGAGGCTTGCACCGCCTTGGCGGAACGGGTAGAGGAGGCAGTCCTTTCAGGTTCCTTCCCTCTTGTGCTGGGCGGGGACCACTCCATCGCCATCGGTACCCTTTCCGGCCTTGGTGCGGCCTATAAAAAACAGAACCTGCGATGGGGAACCCTCTGGGTCGATGCCCACGGGGACTTTAATACCCCCGAATCCACCCCTTCCGGGAACATCCATGGCATGTCCCTGGCTATCGCCTGCGGCTATGGACACCCGGACCTGGTAAATCTCTATGGTAATTTTCGTAAACTGGATCCGGCTCATGTGGCCCTGGTCGGAGTCCGGGATCTGGACAGTCTGGAAAAAGTAAATATGCGGCAGGCCGGTGTTACGGTGTATACCATGACCGAGGTGGACCGGCTTGGCATGGCAGAAACGGCCCGCCGGATTGTATCCTTTTTTAAGGAACGGGTGGATCGGCTCCATGTCAGTGTGGATATGGATGTGATGGACCCCATGATTGCGCCGGGGGTGGGCATTCCCCTCTCGGGGGGCTTTTCTTATAGGGAGGTCCTTTTACTGGCGGAGGAATTGGCAGCCTCAGGCATCCTTGCATCGGCAGAACTGGTGGAGGTTAACCCTGTTCTGGATGTACGAAACCAGACTGCCCGCATGGCGGTAGAAATAGCAGGCCGCCTCTTGGGTGGAAAGGTTTTTTAAAAAAATTAAGGAGGTTCTTTCAAAATTCAGAGCGTTTTGAAAGAGCAACAGAGTTTTAGAAAAACATCAAACTTATTGGAATATTAAAATAGAATGGTTATTATATAGATGTGTGTACCCTGGGTACCATTGAATAAATGTAGCGTGGAGGTTCTATGAAACGTTTTAGTCTAGTATTGGCACTGGCGGTGTTACTGTCCTCTGCAACAAGCCTGTTTGCCGCATCCGGTCTGGCGGGGCTTACTGGAATTGGAGTATACGGCAGCCTTGGTTCAACGGCGGGAACTCTGGGTGGCGGTGTAGGTCTGTCATTAAAATGGGGAAGTTTTCCCGTCGTGGGCCTTAAATATGACTTTAACGCAAGCCGTTTTAATGCATCCCTTGACTACTATGTCATTGATGCAGAAGGACTTGCTTCGAACCTGAGCTATTTCCTTGGAGTTGGAGCCTATGCGGGGATTGCCGGTGGTTCCAATGGGGGCAATGCAGCCTTTGATATGGGGCTTCGTATGCCCATAGGGCTTCAGTTCTGGCCGGTTAAAAAATTCGAGCTCTTCTTTGCTCCGGTAATTGCAGTGCCCCTCTATCCATCCCCTAGTTTTGGTTTTGGTGCGGAATTTGGCGCCCGGGTACGATTCTAAGCATTTTCGTTTTATGCCTATCTACCCCCGCAGGCCTTGCGGGGGTATTTTTTTGCACTACACTGGTAGTATGAGTAAAGAGCCCTGTTGGCAGGAATTAAAGCGGCGCCGTCTTTTAGAATGTAACATATTTTCTATTGATGAAGCCATTCGGCAATGTGATGACAAAGAGGCCGGCACCTTCTATCTTATCGATGCCCCCGATTGGGCCGGTGTCATCCCCGTGGTTAACACCCCTGAGGGAAGAAAATTTGTCATGATCCAGCAGTACCGCCATGGAACAGGCCGCAGATCCATCGAGTTCCCCGGAGGCATCATAGATGCGGGAGAAGATCCGGTCCTGGCCATAGCCCGGGAATTGCTGGAAGAAACGGGTTATGCCGCCGATATGATCATTCCTCTGGGCTCTCTTTCACCGAACCCCGCCATGATGACCAACCATTTCCATGCCTTTGTCGCTGAGGACTGTCATCTGGTTCAGGCACCCAATCTTGATGAACATGAGGACATCCAGGTGCTACTAATCCCGGAAGATGAGGCCATAAATCTAGTGGGAGGCGAGGAAATGGGCCACGCCCTCATGACCGCCGCCCTCTTCCTGTACTCCCGCTATTTAGGCCGCTGTCTGTAATACGCCGCCCGGCGGGGGCCGTTGGTGATACCTGTTCCGGGGATCCTGGCCTGCGGAACCTATGGGTGCCCCTGCCCACAGGTTCCTCTGCCACCCCCGAAGCTGCTCCGGCCACCAGCACCCGCCTGTGCCTCGCCAGCCCCCGCCGGCCCCGCCGGCCCCGAAGCCGCTCCGGCCACCAGCCCCACCACCCCCGAAGCCGCTCCGGCCACCACCCCTCATCAGCCACTGGTGGTAGGTGTCACGCAGCCCCGCCGGCCCCCACCAGCCCCCGCTGGCCCCGAGGCTGCTCCGGCCACCAGCACCCGCCTGTGCCTCGCCAGCCCACGCCGCCACCCCCCATCAGCCACTGGTGGTAGGTGTCACGCAGCCCCATCAGCCCCGCCGGCCCCCGCCAGCCCCTGGTGTCAGATGTTTCGCAGCGTCCCGCCGGCTTTTAACCAGCACCCTTGCAAGGCCTCCGCTCCTTTACTATAATTCCTCCCATGTCCGGGACGTTCCGCTCCCTGCGGAATAGTAGCCGGACCATCTTTTTATATACGCACCTTCATACCGCGAAGGTGTATGCGAACGGCAGGTCCGTTTGCGCTAGGAGTATTACATGGCTGAACAGCAGAACGACTACAAAGGTCCCGCAACAATGGAAAAAATCACGTCCCTCGCCAAGCGACGTGGTTTTGTGTTTCAATCGTCGGAGATTTACGGCGGTCAGGCCGGCGCCTGGGATTATGGTCCCCTGGGTATCGAATTAAAAAACCGCATAGCCCAGACCTGGTGGAAGGAGATGACCCAGCTTCATGACGACATCGTCGGCCTCGATGCGGCAATCCTTATGCATCCCCGGGTATGGGAAGCCTCCGGCCACGTAGAAAACTTTACGGACCCCCTGGTAGACTGCAAAAAGTGTAAGGCCCGCTTCCGGGCGGACCAGATCGATCCGGAAAAATTGGCAAAAAAAGAATGTCCCGAATGCGGCGGCGAACTTACCGATACCCGCAAGTTCAACCTCATGTTCAAGACCAATATCGGAGCCGTAGAGGACAGCTCCAGCATCATTTACCTTCGCCCCGAAACCGCCCAGGGCATCTATGTAAACTATAAAAACATCATCCAATCCAACCGGATGAAAATCCCCTTTGGCATTGCCCAGATCGGCAAGGCCTTCCGGAACGAAATCGTCACCAAGAACTTTATCTTCCGGACCTGCGAATTTGAACAGATGGAAATGCAGTTCTTTGTAAAGCCGGGCACCGATGAAGAATGGTTCAATACCTGGCGGGAACGCCGCTGGAAGTACTATGAAAAACTCGGTGTTAAAATGGACCACCTCCGCTGGCACCGCCACGGGCCGGACGAACTTGCCCACTATGCTAAGGATGCCTATGACATCGAGTACCTCTTCCCCATGGGATGGAAAGAACTGGAAGGGGTCCACAACCGGTCTAACTATGACCTTTCCCGGCATATGCAATTCAGCGGCAAGGACCTGCAGTATATCGACCAGGACAACGGCAACGAACGGTATATCCCCTTCATCATTGAAACCTCCGCAGGCCTCACCAGAAGCCTCCTGATGCTCCTCTGCGATGCCTACGACGAAGAATATGTAGGAACCGGTGACCCCGCAACATCGGATAAAAACTCCGATGATTGGCGCACCGTGCTCCGTTTCCACCCCAATCTGGCGCCCATCACCGTGGCGGTCCTCCCCCTCATGAAAAAGGACGGCCTTGCGGAGCTCGCCCAGGACATCCGGGCTGAACTTAAGGAAGACTTCGCTACCGACTATGACCAGTCCGGCGCCATCGGCCGCCGTTACCGCCGTCAGGACGAAGCGGGCACACCCTTCTGTGTCACCATCGATTACCAGTCCAAGGAAGATAACACCGTGACCCTGCGCTTCCGGGACAGCATGGAACAGGTTAGGGTCCCCCGATCCCAGCTGGCAGAACGGATCCGCAGCGAAATTAAAAACTATAAACGAATAAAATAGGGGAGGGGGAACGCCTTCCCCCTGGGCCGGACCCCGGTTCCGGCCCACCCCCTTCTCCGGGGGCACCCTGCCATCCCCACACCCCCTGAGATTCCCCAATACTTACAGAAACTCCCGCAGCCCCCAAGCCCCCAGCCTGTATTGGTAAGTAAAATTTGGAACCTAATCGTTTTATGTTATTGAAACCTCACCCTAATCTCATTCCATAAGCCTAATTTCCTATATTAAAAATAGGTGGAATTACCTATACGCAGCTTTAAGAAACCCTCCTATCATAAAGTAGATTTCTCAGGGGCTATCAGCCCTAAAAAAAGAATGGAGGGATGAAGAATGAAAAGATTTAAGTACTTAGCAGGTCTTTTGTCTGCCATGATGGTACTTTCGCTGACCATCGGGTGTGCTCAAAAGAAAACTACCGGATCTGCTATTCCTGAACGGAAGCCGATTAAGATATCGGTATTTACGATCCAGCCGCGGCAGCAGCCAAACCCGGACAACAAGGCATACAAGTACCTGCAAGAAAAACTCGGGGTCACTTTTGAATGGGATATTCTGGTCGGGGAAGTGGCTCAAAAACGAGGCGTCATGATTGCCGGTGAAGATTATCCCGACATGCTTGAAATTAATGAAACACAGTTTATCGATGCTGGTGCGCTGATTCCTCTTGAGGATCTCATCGAAAAATATGGACCTAATATAAAAGCTCATTTCGGCGATCAATTGGAAAAACTCCGGTCTCCTGACGGTCATATCTATTACCTCACTAACTGGGGTATTATTAGAAACAAAGATCAGAGCCCCTATTACGGCGCTTCCGCAATGTGGATTCAGAAAGAGGTTCTAAAGGAAGCGGGATATCCCAAGGTTGTCACCATGGATCAGTATTTTGACCTTTTGGTGAATTATGCCAAAAAACATCCAACTATCAATGGCCAGAAAACCATTCCATTTACCATTCTAACCTACGACTGGCATGCATTCTGTCTGTGGAATCCACCCAATTTCCTTGCAGGTAATCCAAATGATGGTAACGGTATCGTAAATCCCAATACATTGGAATATAAAACCTTCTTTACCATGGACATTTCTAAACGATGGTTTAAGAAGCTCAATGAATTGAATGCACAGGGATATATAGATCGGGCTGCATTCTCTGATAACTATGACCAGTATCTTGCAAAACTTGCTTCAGGCCGCGTGCTTGGTATGCATGATCAGCGCTGGCAGTTCCAGAATGCAGATGATTCACTCCGTGACGCAGGCATGTATAATAGAACCTTTGCTCCGCTTCCTGTAGTCTTTGATGAATCTATCCGCCCCCATTACAGGGATTATCCGATTCCCAATCTTGGCCGTGGTGTTGGTATAAGCAAAAAAGCAAAAGATCCTGTACGGATCATCCAGTTTATCAATGATTACTTAAGCGAAGAAGTACAGCGAACGATGCAGTGGGGAATTGAAGGAGAAGACTGGCAGTGGAACGATAAGCACGAACCCTATCGGACCCCCGAACAACGGAAGAATTGGGAAAATGTAACCTGGCAGGAACAGAACCGGGCTCTCCTGGTCCGGGATATATTCCCGAACTGGGAAGGTTCCTTTAACGATGGTTATCCATGGGATCTCTCCTACTATTATCCCGAACGGGAAGCTATGACCCGTCCTGAAGATAAAGAATTATGGCAAGCCTACAATGTGACCAGCTATGCGGAACTCATGGATAAAAATCCTCCGCCGAACCCGATCTGGTATCCTACATGGAACCTTCCCAATCCTCCTGACGGTTCGGATGCTCAGATTGCCTTACAGCGCTGCGACCAGACCATGAGAAAATATCTCCCCAAAGTAATCCTTGCGCCTCCTGCGGATTTCGAAAAGATTTGGGCTGAATATGTAGATCAGATGAAAGCTAACGGTATTTCGATCTATGAAGCTTATATGGAAGACCAGGTTAAAAAACGGGTAGCTGCCTGGAGTAAGAAAAAATAATAAATCAAAACAATAACACCTCAAAGACCTTGCAGGTCTTTTGAGGTGTTATCTTTTTTTATCTGAGGATCTTTCAAAACTCAGGAAGGTTTGAAAGAGCAACCTTAGATGTACATGCAGTATTTTTACTATTCTATTCTATGTATATAATTATCTTGTTAGTGTAAAAATACTGCAAGAGGTTTTTGCAAAAGTAACAGACTTTTGCAAAAACCTCATCTATCTGAACAGCCATAAAAACAAAGCCCGGAGGTGTTATGCAAAACGGTTCAAACCGACAAGAACGGTACGTTAAGTTAAAAAAACTGAATAATACTTTAGTATCACAGAAACAAATGTTAATTATGTCGGTCCCCATTATTTTATACGTAATCTTATTCAGTTACGTACCCCTCTGGGGCTGGACGATGGCTTTTCAGAATTTTCGTCCTTCAAAATCTTTTTTTCAGCAGGAATGGGTAGGTCTTAAGTGGTTTAAATTTCTGTTCTCGGATCCAGTGTTTTTACGTACTATTAGAAATACTCTTGCGATGAGTATAATAAACACTTCCCTGGGTTTTATTACGGCTATTGGATTTGCATTACTTTTAAATGAGATTAAAAGTGTAGCTTTTAAGAGAATTACACAGACGATTTCATATTTACCCCATTTCCTTTCCTGGGTTATTGTTACGGGGTTAGTGGCCACCATGCTGTCAGTCGAAGATGGGGCTGTTAATAATGTATTATTAGTTATCGGAGTAATAAAAGAACCTGTTCTCTGGCTTTCAGAACCAAAATATTTCTGGGGAGTAATTGGAGCAACCTATGTGTGGAAAGAGCTAGGCTGGAACACAATTATTTATCTTGCCGCTATGGCGGGTGTCGATCCCACATTATATGAAGCTGCTGAAATTGATGGTTGCGGAAGATGGCGAAAAATGTGGTACATAACCCTTCCAAGTATTAAACCCACTATTATAATCCTCTTAGTTCTGAGTATTGGGCATATTCTGGATGCGGGCTTTGAAATGCAATACCTTTTACGTAATGGTTTGGTTCAAGATGTATCAGATACTATAGATATTTATGTTCTGCTCTTTGGTTTACAGCGATCCAATTATTCACTTGCGACAGCTGCCGGCTTATTCAAGAATGTTGTCAATATGACATTAATTTTCCTTGCGAATGAACTGGTGAAACGAACTGGGGAGGAGCGCTTAATATGAAACGAAGAGTAAATTACAACGAATATATTTTCAATACTATAAATGTGACAATAATGATTCTGTTCTCGATTACGATGTTATACCCTTTCTGGAACACCATTGCCGTATCTTTTAATGAGGCGATTGATACTATAAGGGGTGGCATTACTCTTATGCCAAGAAGATTTACCCTGCAGAATTATAGAATTGTATTTTCTAATGGAACCATATTTCATGCATTTTTAGTTTCTGTGGCTAGAACGACCCTTAATGTACTTACTAATGTCTTTTTTACAGCCATGATTGCTTATGTACTGTCACGGCCAAATTTTATATTTAGAAAACAGTTTACAGTTATACTGGTTGTTTCAATGTATATAAATGCTGGTCTTATACCAACCTATTTTCTTATTAAAAATCTGCATCTGCTTAATACGTTTTGGGTCTATGTAATACCGAGTATGGTGAGTGCCTTTAATTTTCTTGTTATTCGAACCTTTTTGCGCAATATTCCTGAAAGTATCATAGAATCGGTTCGAATCGATGGCGGCACAGATTTTATTATATTTTTTAAGATTATTTTACCCTTAAGTAAGCCTGTTTTAGCAACCGTAGCCCTTTTTGTTGCGGTAGGTGCATGGAACTCCTGGTTCGATACCCTTATTTATGCTTCGAGCAAGGTGAATCTCCATACGCTGCAATACAAGTTGATGGAGTTTTTACAATCTAGCCAAGCCCAGTCTCGGAGTGCTGGTGATATTGGTTCAATGGCCCTTTCTAAAACTTCGAATATGGTTACTCCCGTCAGCATCCGGGCTGCTATCACAGTCATTGCCGCAACACCGATTATTATCGTCTATCCATTTATACAGCGGTATTTTGTTATTGGTATGAATCTTGGTGGCGTAAAAGAATAATTTTCCTGGTACTAACGCGCGCAAGTTCGTTAGTACCTGTTATAGTTTACTATCTTCAATCCCTTTTATAAAATCCGCCGCAGCCTGAAATACTTCCTGCCGTTTTGCATCCCGGGTAAGGACGTGGCCCGAACCGGAGAGGAGGAGCTTTTTCTTCTGAGAGGTCCCAAGGGAATTAAAAATGCTGTTCATACAGTATTCGCTGCCAAGGGGGAGGGCCTGGTCATCCTTTGAATATATAAGGAGTGTAGGAACATTCACCCGGGGCATCCTTATTACCCGCAAAATAAAATGGTTCTGCTCCAGGCATAATGGCGGAATGATGTATGTTTTCCATGAAAACCAGTGTATCATAATTTCTTTCAGGCTGCAAATAATTGTAGTGGGGGGAGCCGATGCACGCCGAGCCCGTTGGGTTTTCTGTACCAGCGGGGGCTCTTTGAGACCCCGCAGAAGGGAGAAGCGGAGCGGGCGAAGATGCAAAGGCTGGGGGGAGCCGCTTTGGTAGTGCCATATAGTGTAGTGAAAAGAGGCTTGAATAAGATTTTATTGTGCTCCCCCTTTAAAAATGAATTATACTGAAATCAATCAGGAGGTCCCATGGAACGGCGAAAACAAATGGAACAAACACTTCAGGATAACTCCCCCCTGGCAGATGAGATAAACAATTTCTATCGGGAGCGGGAACGAATCAGGGATGCAATTGGAAGAATTGGAGGTATACAGTATTCCAGGGCTGATACTATTGTAAACCTTATCTTTATTATACTGGTGGTGGGTTTTTTTAGTATCGAGCTCGTGTTTAAGCCCTTGCCGACCACCGTGTCTATCGAGATTGGCGTTTTTCTTGTTTCTATGAAGATTGTCTGGATGATCCATGCGAACCAGAAATTCAATCATTTTGTGTTCTGGGTTCTTAATTCCCTCGAGTTCAGGATGAATACGAATACCCGGCTTCTTGAGGATCTGGAAAAAAAAGTGGATTTGCTGCAAAAATAAGAGAGTAGCGCCAGGGTGAACCGGTGTACAAGGAGTGTGATGCATGCCTGAACAGCTCATAGTTAAAAACTTAGGGTTTATCAAGATTCTGCCCGCCTGGGCTCAGGAGCTTTCCTATAAATACTGCTCTAAAACGGCAAACCTGTACCTGATTCATGGAAATATCCGGGATTTTCTGCCCCATAAGATGAACGAGGGGGAGTTTATCTTTGTCCGCATCCAGGAATATATTGCGGAGGTTCTTTTTGGTAATCGGGACATTATTGTATTCTATGACCGGTCCAGCGGGGTGTCCTTCTGCACCAAGGAGATGGCCCGGGATTATCAGAAGGCGATGAGTGCCCGCTTCCCCGATGTGGAGGTGTCCGACTTCGTTTCCTCCGAGCCGGAAAAGAGCTTTTTTTATCTGGAAAAGTATTTTTTGATGAATATACCCGAAAAGCGGCGGATTGTGCTCATTATCGATTATGCCGAAACGGTAATCCCCGCCAGCGATATTGCCAGGCTTAGCGAAGAGGACCGGTATTGCCTGGTGACCCTGAACCGCTGGTCCCACGATCCCATCTTTACTAAGGGTGATGTGTCGATTCTGCTGCTTACGGAAAACCTGGCGGATCTGTCGCCCCGGCTAGTAGGGTCCCCCTCAACGGTAAAGGTGGGGATCCCTATCCCGGACCAGGATGTGCGGGAACAGTTTCTGACATTTCTGGAAAAACAGGGGACCCTGCTCCTTGATCGGGGACTCGATTGCCGGCGGGTAGCGGCGGTTACGAGTGGTCTTAATTTGATGAACCTGAACCGGCTGGCTTCCGAAAGTTTTCAGGAAGATATGCCCCTGTCCCTTGAGTATATACGGCAGAAGAAAAAGGAAATTATCGAAAATGAGGCCGCGGGACTTCTGGAATTTATGGAAACCAACCATGACCTGTCCTATGTGTCGGGCCATGATTTTGTAAAAAAGCGTTTTAAGAATGCTGCCCGGGCAATAAAGCAGGGACGGCTCGATGTGCTGCCCATGGGGTACCTGATTGCAGGGCCGGTAGGCACGGGAAAGAGTTTTATGGTGAGCGCCTTTGCGGGGGAAATCGGGATACCTATGGTTAAATTCCGTAACTTCCGGTCCAAATGGCAGGGGGTTACCGAATCTAACCTGGAAAAGGTCCTCAATATCCTCAAGGCCATGGCCCCTGTGGCGGTGATGATCGATGAGGCGGACGCATTCCTTGGCGACCGGGACCAGGAGGGCGATTCGGGGACCAGCAACCGGGTCTTTGCCCAGATTGCAAGCTTTATGGGTAACACCGAATACCGGGGGAAAATCATCTGGTTCCTTATTACCTGCCGGCCGGACCTTATCCCGATAGACCTGAAACGGCAGGGCAGGGCAGAGGAGCACCTGGCCCTCTTTTATCCAGAAACGGAGGCCGAAAAGATTGCCCTCTTTGATACCCTGGTACGAAAGCTGGACCTGTCTATCCGGAAATTTCCCGTTCCCGATGTGCTGCGCCGGTTTAAGTACGATTTTTCCGGGGCTGACCTTGAGGCGGTACTGATACGGGCCAAATTCCGGGCCGCCATGGATGAACGGACCTTTGTTACCCGGGAGGATGTGGAGGAGGCAATGGCGGATTTTGTACCTCCCTCCTATCCCTATGAGATTGAACTACAAAACCTGGTGGCGGTTCTGGAATGTACCTCAAAAGAAATGGTTCCCAAGCGGTACCAGAATCTGGATCGGACGAGACTTGTCCGGGATATCCGGGAGCTTAAGTCCCTCATCGGTGAACGGGACTGAGTTGGCAAAGACCGCTAGATTTTATATGATGGGAGCCCCCGAAAGAGGAAGGAGTATTGTATGTCTAAAGAATGGACAAAAGCTTCAATAGCCAAGACTATTGACCATACCATCTTAAAACCCACAGCTACGGCAGAACAGGTGCGGGAACTCTGTGCAGAAGCCCGGACGAATCATTTTGCATCGGTCTGTATAAATCCCTGTTGGGTTCCCCTGGTCGCAAAGGAGCTGAATAACAGTGATGTTCTGGTGTGTACCGTCATCGGTTTTCCCCTGGGAGCCAATCCTACGGATATCAAAGTAGAAGAAACCAAATGGGCGGTTAAAAATGGAGCCCAGGAAGTTGACATGGTCATCAATATCGGTGCCCTTAAGGGCGGCGATTACAAAGGGGTCGAAGAGGATATCCGGGCGGTAGTAAAGGCCGCAGGCAAGGCAACCGTGAAGGTAATTATCGAGACCTGTTTCCTCTCTAATGATGAAAAACGAATTGCCTGTGAAGCAGCCATGAAGGCGGGAGCTCATTTTGTAAAAACATCCACTGGATTTGGTACCGGCGGGGCAACCGTAGAAGATGTTAAATTGATGAGAAAAACCGTGGGTGAAACCATGAAGGTAAAGGCTTCTGGGGGTATCCGGTCCTATCATGATGCAATTGCCATGCTCGAAGCCGGTGCGGACAGGATTGGAACTTCTTCCGGTGTGGCCATTGTGGCGGAACTTCCGGAATAGTTGGAGCTGTTTGGTCTAG
>Ga0208198_1002751_pt1 | contig 12757 bp, 10 predicted proteins | sample AD_JPNTR2_MetaG_FD_184446 | JGI IMG/M metagenome (GOLD analysis project Ga0208198, IMG submission 184446) | Active sludge microbial communities of municipal wastewater-treating anaerobic digesters from Japan - AD_JPNTR2_MetaG (SPAdes) (version 2) | ecosystem: Engineered > Bioreactor > Anaerobic... | reverse complement strand
GATTGACTGAAAAGTCAGTTAACATCCATCGCACAAAGTGTTCAGAATCTTTGATGGGCAAGCGGCAAAAGGCATAAAAAGCTCCCTTAGGCTGACGCAAGACAACACCCGGGATAGAGGTCAGCCCTTCATAAAGCACATCGCGGCGTCTCTGATATTCCTGACGAATTGGTTCAAAATAGTCCATCCCCATCCTATAAGCAGCAATGGCTGCATATTGCTCAACTGAAGGTGGACAGAGCCTGGCCTGGGCAAACTTCAGAACGGCCTGATAAACTTCTTCATTTCTGGTAACAACCGCCCCGATTCTGGCCCCGCAACAGCTAAACCTTTTAGAAATGCTATCCACCACAATTACCCGGTCCTCGATCTCCTTAAATTCCAGCAGGCTTTTGTGCTTCAATCCGTCGTAAACAAATTCCTTGTAAACCTCATCACCGATCAAAAACAAATCGTGCTTTCGGACCAGATCAACCACACGCTGCAGTTCTTCTTCGGTATACACTGTACCGGTCGGATTATTGGGAGAACAGAGCAGAATAGCTCTCGTTCTGGGAGTAATCAACGCTTCAATCTCTTCAGCCGGGGGCAGCCGGAAACCGTCTTCGACCTTAAGTGGTAGCGGAACAATTTTAACATCAGCAAAAGTGGCAAAACCATTGTAATTGGTATAAAAAGGCTCTGGAATAATTATCTCTTCACCGGGATCGGCTACTACTGAAAAGGAAAAATGGATAGCTTCTGAACCACCGATGGTGATCAGCACATTATCAGCCGTCAGGTCGAGGCCATAACCGCGGAAATAATCAGCTATAGCCTGACGGAGTTCATCAAACCCCTGCGATGGCCCATAGCCCAGAATCGGATCATGATAAGCTTGAAAAGCTTCTATGACCGGCCTGGGGGTGGGTATATCAGGGTCGCCAATATTAAGATGGAAAATATGAATTCCTCTCTTTTTGGCCTCATCGGCCAGAGGTTTAAGTTTTCGAATAGGTGAAGCCTGGATCTCTTGCGCTCGGCGGGATATTAACATTTATGGTTCCTCCTTTATTGTTATTAAAAATTAATTATAAGAAAAGAAACGTTTTTATACAATGATAACGGTCTGATAACCATCAAACAAAATCTGACGGTTAGGGGCGCGACGGTCGCCAGCTTAACTGCAATTGCCTGACAGTTGTGTCTTTCATCCTGGTTAAAATTTGCTATTAAATTTTATTTCTGATATTAATTTCAAGAATTAACTGCGACTATAAGCCCATGCTCCAGGATAAGAAGGCCCGGATCACTGAAACCCAAAGCTGGGGTAGTTATTTCCTGCTGAGAATGTCCGCGCCTCAAATCGCCCGGGAGGCCCAACCGGGCCAGTTTTTGATGATCAGGGTTTCCTCTGGCTTCAATCCTCTTTTACGGCGGCCACTGAGCATTCATAACTGCGCAGGCAGCGAGCTGGAAGTTTTTTTCCAGGTAACAGGAGAAGGAACCAGACTCCTCAGCCAAAAAATGGCCGGCGAAGAACTGGATATTCTTGGTCCCTGCGGTCATGGCTTTTCGTTAAAGCCTGAATTCAAAGGCCGGGAAATATTCTGCGTCGGAGGGGGACGCGGTCTGGCTCCGTTATACTTTCTGGCCAGGGAACTTCAGACGATAGGAGCCACTCCAGTTATTTTTTATGGTGGCCAGACACTGAGCGACCTGGCTTTGAAAAACCGCCTGGTGGCGACTGACTGGGAAATCAATTTTTCCACCGATGATGGGAGTTATGGTTTCAGAGGCTTTATAACCCAGCTGGTTGAACAGCAATTAAAAAAAAGAAAGCCAGCTTTTCTGTTTGGCTGCGGGCCGGAAGCCATGATGGCCTGCCTGGCTGAAATCTGTCAGCTGTCCAACCTGCCAGCTGAATTTTCACTCGAATCAATTATGGGCTGTGGGCTTGGTGCCTGCTGGGGTTGTGTCAGGAAAATCAAAAAAGGCGGAGCAATAAAATATCTCAGAATATGTCAGGATGGCCCTGTTTTCCCAGCAGAAGAAATTCTCTGGTCTGGAGATTAACAATGGTTGACCTGTCTTCTGATCTGGGTTTTTTGAGACTGAAAAACCCGGTGATAGCGGCCAGCGGGACTTTTGGCTATGGCCTCGAATTTCAGCCTTTATATGACTTAAATCTGCTCGGCGGCCTGGTGATCAAAGGACTATATCTTAAACCCAGAGAAGGCAATCCCCCGCCGCGACTGGCTGAAGCTCCCTGTGGATTGATTAATTCGATCGGATTACAGGGAATTGGCGTGGAAGCCTTCTGTCAGGACGTTTTACCAAAGCTTTCTCTTCTGCAGACGGCTATTATTGCCAATGTCTGCGGCGAAGAAGAAGAAGAATATGCCCGGGTGGCTGAATATCTTAGCCGGCACCAGGGGCTGTCTGCTTTAGAGCTCAATATCTCCTGCCCCAATGTGAGGGCAGGCGGGAAATGCCCGGCTCAAGATCCCGAGGCCACCTATCGGACGGTAAAAAGAGTTAAACAGGTATCGCCTTTACCCCTGATCACCAAGCTTTCACCCAACGTTACCGATATAACTTCAGTGGCGCTGGCCGCCGAGGAAGCGGGCAGCGAGGCAGTTTCCCTCGTAAATACTTTTCTGGCCCTGGCCATAGATCTGGAATCAAGGAAGCCAAAACTGGGTAATGTCCTGGGTGGACTGAGCGGCCCGGCTATTAAGCCTCTGGCTCTGAGAATGGTTTTTGAAGTTGCCCGACAAGTAAAAATTCCGGTTATTGGCCTGGGTGGAATTTTCAGCTCTCATGATGCTCTGGAATTTATGGTAGCCGGAGCCTCAGCGGTCGAGGTGGGGACAGCCAATTTTGTTAATCCTTTAGCCTGCCCTGAAATTATAAAGGGCCTGGAAGACTGGGCTGAAAGCCACGGCCTCAATCGCTTGAGTGAAATTGTTGGCAGCCTGAAGGTCTAAAAAGTCTGGAGATTTAAATTTAAATATATAGCTTTTTAATCCCGTTTCAACGGAAAGGAATTTAAATGACCGACCAGCTTGCTTCCAAAGAAATTAAGGAAAAAATAATAATTGCCCTGGATGTCAAAAACCAGGTTGAGGCCCGAAAAATTCTGTCCTCTCTGCCGGAGGCCACAATATTTAAAGTCGGGCTGGAGCTATTCACAGCCGAAGGACCGGCCATGATAGAACTGGTCAGGAGCTATGACCGTCAGGTTTTCTTAGATCTCAAGCTTCATGATATACCCAATACAGTAGCCGGCGCGGTCAGAGCAGCTGTTCGGCCCGGGGTGTCTATGCTTACCCTTCACACTTCTGGCGGTAAAGAAATGATGAGCCGGGCAATAGAGGCGGCCAGGGAAGAGTCGGAAAAGTCCAGCCTCGATCTGCCCCTCCTGCTGGGTGTGACCGTGCTGACCAGCCTCAAAGATAAAGATCTGGAAGAGATTGGTTTTAGCTCTGGATCTCGGGCTCAGGTCTTACGCCTGGCCCGGCTAGCCTGGCAAGCGGGTCTTAAAGGCGTTGTTTGCTCGCCACAGGAAATCGAACTGCTGCGAACAGAGCTTGGCCCTGAGCTCAAAATTATTACGCCTGGTATCAGGCCGGTCTGGGCTGAAGCTCAGGATCAGAAAAGAATTATGACCCCCGCTGAAGCTCGCCTTAAAGGCGCCGACTATCTGGTTATCGGGCGGCCAATAACTCAAGCGGTCAACCCGGCCGAAGCTTTTGCCCGAATAGTCGAAGAGCTAGAAGCCGCGGTATAAAGCACCGGCCGAAAAAATACCTCCCATGATCAGGCTGATGACTGCTCCCAGCACTATTTCCACCACCAGACTTAATATAAAATAACCCATAACTTTGTCCGGTGGAGTACCCATCAACCCGCCCTTAAAGCCAAGGTAGAGAACATAAAGACCATAAAGTCCGGCCAGAAGGACCAGCCAGCCCAGGAATGGAATGATATATAAGATACCGGCCAAAAAATAGGGAGTCATGGAGTAGGCAGCCAGTTTTAAAGCACCAACCAGATCAGCCTGGGAAGAAAAGTTGGGAGCCAGGGCCTTGATAATTAAAGCCAGGACATAGATCATGACTAAAGAAAAAACATAGGAAACCAGAGCTCGGCCCAGGGAGAAGGTAAAACTAGCTCTGACCAATCCCCTGACTGGCACAGAGACACCTATGAGCCAGAAACCAATAAGCTGAGCGACGGCCGGAATAGCGGCCAGAATCATTATGTAGGATTTATAAAGCTCGCCTGCTGAAGTCGACTCAACCTTTATTTTTTGCCATTCTTCGGCTGGCTTAAGACAAATTCCCTGAATCCGCGCCTTTATATTCATAGGCCCTCCTTCCGCTCAAGTATATAAAAACCAAAAAGGCAAGGTCAATTTATTTTTTATCCAGCCTCATAAATATATCCAGTAGACAGGAGACAAGCCTCAGGCTACCTCCTCTTCTGAGTCCGACAGGCCGTGACACCTGAGGTAAGAGGCCCGGACCGGGCAAAGGATTTAAGACTGGGGCCAAAGCAAAAACAGGCAGGAACGGTGGGGATTAGTTATTGTCGACCACAACCATGGTAATAAGATTAATGTCTGGAGAAAGGGCTGGAGGCGCGGGTCGGACTCGAACCGACGAATCGAGGTTTTGCAGACCTCTCCCTTAGCCACTTGGGTACCGCGCCGTCCTCTATCACTGGCTATTTTCCTTTAGAAAACAATGGAGCGGGCGATGGGACTTGAACCCACGGCCTTCTGCTTGGCAAGCAGACGTTCTACCACTGAACTACGCCCGCTCAGAGTAATCAACGGGTATAGAAAAACTAACAAAAATCAGCATTTCTGTCAACAGACAGGAGGAAGAGATTATATAAATCTACTTGACCTGAACCAGATCCCCTTTTTCAATGGCTTCCCGACAGGACAGAATCTTGACAGTGGCCGTTTTCTTCTGAACGTCAACGACAACCACATTGCCCAGAGCTTCACGTGGGAAGCCGGCTTTTTTCTGACGGAAGACAGTCAGTTGCTGACCCGGTCTTAAGCCCTGTTCTTCCCCGGCATTGATCAGAGCCCAGTGGCCTGAGCCGACAATGTTAAAGTCAGTGTCCAGATAAATTACCTGAGCTTCCAGGCTTTCACCGGGCTTGAGATTGTTGTCATAACCGACATCTTTCCCGATGACATTGGCCTTCTCTTCAAAAGGAATGAGATAATTGCCAACTCTTATATCACCACATCCTTTTTCAACTTTACCGACGCTCATATGATCTTCCAACCGGATAACCCTCACCCGGCCCTTTTTTTGAGCCAGATAACCCAGCTTGGGCAAAGACTGACCAATATCAATCGCCAGAAACATCTGGCCGATTTCCAACCCCTCTTCTCTGCCTTTATTGATATAAAAAGTATCAGAATCAGTCATCATAGCTCTTTCATCTTCTCGTTCAGAACCAACAATTCTGAGTTCCGGCAGATTTTGGTCCCAGATAAGAGGGCAGCAATACATATCAGAATCAGAAAGCAGCGGATACTCTTCAGCAAAGATCCCGGCTTTCTGTACCTGGTCTTCCTGAGCAACCAGATTGACCGGCCAGAGAATCACAGCCAGGCCGGCCAGAAGAAGAAAAAAATACCCCGACGGATTAAAAACAAACTTTTTCATCTTCGCACCTCTTGGCAATTTTCGTTCGGCTTTGCCTCTATTATAATTTTGTCCTTTCTTGACTGTCAACAGAAATTCTCATTCAGGTTAAGACCCAGTATCCTGGGTGAGTGGAAGAGCTGGGAGGTCAGGTGAGACGCGCTGGACAGCCGGCGGCGGGAAAAGAGCTAAATAAGCCCGGAGATTTATAAGCTCCAGGGTTGAAAAAGCAGGGCCCCTTCCATCAAGAGTCTTATTGAACATTTTATTTAAAAGAAAGGAGGTAAGCTCTGCCTGATAGAATCTATAACCCATAGGGGCTGTGAGCTTTTCGAGGGGTCAGTGGGATTGGCCACAAGAGCAGTGATAAGGACCAGTTTGGAGTTAGGTAATATCTCGGCCAAGGGCAGAACCGACAGGGTAAGCCCGGATAAAAATCCGCCGTAGTCAGTTCTGCCAGCTTTCTTTTTCGCCGCAATTCAGTTAAAATTCTGGAGAATGAAAAAGCCCCTTTCTATTGGCTTAATTTTTGGCGGCCGCTCGCCCGAACACGAGGTCTCTATAACCTCAGCCCGTGCCATTTACCGCCATCTCAGCCAGACAAGATACCGCATCTATTCAATCTATATAACCAGAGATGGACACTGGCAACAGGTTAGCTCTCCGCTGGTGAGCGATCAGGAGTTAAAAGAAGGCCAGGCTTACTCTTTTCTGCCCTGGTCATTATCCAGACAGCAAATAGAATTAAAGGCAGACGTTTATTTCCCGGTTCTTCACGGCCCTTATGGCGAAGATGGTACAATCCAGGGTCTGCTGGAAATGGCTGACGTAGCCTATGTCGGCTCTTCTGTTCTGGCTTCAGCTGTCGGTATGGACAAAGCTATCTTTAAAAACCTTTTGAGCTATCTGGGTCTGCCGGTAACTCCCTACCTGGTTGTGGTCGAAGAAGATTATAAAAATCAAGGCCCAAAACTGATCAGGAAAATTAATTCCGTTTTCACTTATCCTCTTTTTGTCAAGCCGGCCAATATGGGTTCATCAGTTGGCATCAGTAAGGTCAAAAAAAGAGCCGCCCTGCCTGCGGCTCTCGAACTGGCTTTTCGTTATGATCGGAAAATCCTGGTGGAAAAGGCTATAAGCGGCCGGGAAATTGAATGCAGTGTCCTGGGTAACGACAGCCCTGAGGCTTCTCTCCCGGGCGAAGTGATCCCCTATCGCGAATTTTATGATTATGCTGATAAATACCTTGAGGGGAAAACTAGGTTCAGGATACCAGCTGAACTTCCAGCTGATTTAACCCTCAAAATCAGACAGCTAGCCCTGGCTGCGTTTAAAGCCATTGATGCCTGTGGTCTGGCCCGGGTTGATTTTTTCCTGGAAAAAGACACCAACGCCATTTATATTAATGAAATAAACACCATGCCTGGTTTTACAGAAATCAGCATGTATCCCAAGCTGTGGGAAGTAAGCGGGTTGAGTTTCAATCAATTACTGGACCGGTTAATCGAACTGGCCATTGAGCGGCATAAAAGAAAGAAACGCTGTCTGGAAAGAACCTAGAAGATGGGCAGAATTCTCGCTATTGATTATGGTGATCGCCATCTGGGTCTGGCTTTAAGCGATCCTCTTCAGATAACCGCTCAACCTTTTGGCACCTATACCCTAAAAAGTAGCGAACAGGAAAACAGCCAGTTTTTTTCCAGGCTGGTCAAAGAAAAAAATATAGAAGAAATAGTTCTGGGGTGGCCTATCAGGATGGACGGAAGTGAAGGCAGCCGGGCTGAGTTGACCAGAAAATTTGCCAGCTGGTTAGAAGCTGTGACAGGTAAAAAAATCATCCTCTGGGATGAAAGGCTGACCACCAGGGAAGCCCTGAAAAGACTGGACGGTTTTAAGGGCGATTTCCGACAAAAAAAAGAAAGGGAAGATGAGCAGGCCGCAGTCATTATCCTGGAAACTTATCTGGAAAAGAAGCGATACGAGGCAGACCACGCTGAAAAAAATAGTTAACTTTTTTTTCATAGCTCTGATTATCATCAACTTAGGCCTGGCTAACTATGTCTCGATGATGATGAATAGTTCTTCACCGGCCAAAAGCGGGAATATTATCATTATTATAGAAAAAGGACTGAACCCAAAAAGAATCGCCAGAATCCTTAAAGATAATCAGCTGATCAAACAATCATTGCCCTTTGAGCTGGCTTATTCTCTCTATTACTATCCCCATTCTTTAAAAGCCGGAGAATACCAGTTTTCTTTGCCGGTTACTCCCAGAAAAATTATGCTTGATCTCATCTCAGGCCGGGTTTTGCTTCACCCCTTAACCATCCCGGAAGGACTCACTTACCTGGAAATCTCAGAGCTAGTAATAGCCAGGAACTTTCCCCTGATTGGTTCTTTGGTTGAAGCCTGCCAGGACACCTCCCTGGTAGCAGATCTCGATGCGGAGGCCCCTGATCTCGAAGGCTATCTTTTTCCTGACACTTACTATTTTGCCCGTGGAGTTAGAGCCGAAGATGTAGTTAAAACCATGGTTGGGGAATTTAAAAAGAATTTTGGTCAGGAAGAAAGAGAGCGGGCCAGGACTTTAAATATGAGTGTCCGCCAGGTGGTAACTCTGGCCTCGCTCATAGAGAAGGAAACAGGCCAGCCAGAAGAGAAACCGCTCATTTCCGCCGTTTTCCATAATCGGTTAAGATTGAAAATGAAGCTCGACTGCGACCCTACTATTATTTATGCCTTAAAACTTGAAAACAGATTTGACGGAAATATACGGCGGGCTGATAAAAATCTTAATTCCCCTTACAATACCTATTTATATCCCGGTTTACCGCCAGGTCCGATCTGCAATCCTGGCCGGAATTCAATCCAGGCCGCACTTTATCCAGCCAATGTTGATTATCTTTATTTTGTTTCTAAAAATGATGGCAGCCATGTTTTTAATCGCTCCTATGCCGAGCATCAGCTGGCCGTAAAAAAATTTCAGTTGAAAAATCACCGTCAGTTGAGGTAATATTATTCAGCTTGTAATCCAGGCAGGTATTGTAAATAAACTTTACAGAATAAGAAGAGAAAAAAATATAATTAAGGGAAAACAACTCTTTCTTGGCTGGCATAATTCTTGCAGTCTAAGAAAGAGGTGAATTGGATATGACAGGAGGAAAAATGCGAACGAAAAAGCTCTTCGTTTTTTCTTTGGTCCTGGTTCTGATTTTGGCCTTAACAGTTTCTTTTTCTGAGGCTTCACCTCAGAAAAAAGATCAGAAGAAAGACCAGAAAGTTAAGTCAGTTATCCCCCAGGATATAAAAGCTCTATTAGAACAGGGCTTACCGGCCAGACAGGTTAGAGCTGATGTGCCTTTCGAATTTTCAGATACCTATATTCTGCCAGCCAAAGGCACTTACATAGCCATTTTCGTCACCAAAATAAAAAATAATGATATGAGTTATGTCCAACCGGCCGGAAATCAGGATATCTATCAGAGTGACGTTGATCTCTTTATGCAGTTTTATCAACTGGGTGGCGAGACCCCGAAGTTAGTCGTTGAGCAGAGGACATTCAGCTCTTTTACCCTACCGGCGGCTGAATATCAACCTGAAGGAGAAAGCTATTATTATCTGGGCTATCCTCTGCCAGCTGGTAAATATGTTCTGGCTGCAGCTCTTGGGGAAAGAGCTACTAAAAAAATCGGAACAACCTATTACGATTTTGAAATCCCCGATTACGAAGAGCTGGCCCGGACTAATAATAAGCTGGAGACATCATCACTTTTTCTGCTGAAAGACATCCAGCAGATGGACACTCAAGAAAATTATCCCAATTTTCATAAAGATTATTTCAGCTGGATTATTTTCAAGGCTTTTCCCTATCCGGACAATAAACTAAGACCAGGTGACCAGCCTAACCTGATGTTCATGATCTATGGGGCCAAGACCGACGAAAATCAGAGTTTCGATCTCGAAATTAACTTCGATATCAGAAAAGATAACAACAAGATTGTTGCTTTTACTCCGATGAAATACGATACCAATTTTATTGAGCAAGCCATCCCTCTTCCGACTGTTAAAAAGGTACAGATCAAAGATGACCAGGGAGAAAGAATTGAAGACCGGCCTCTCGAGCCGGGGGCCTATGAAATTGTTTTAAATATCAAAGATAACAAATCAGGTTTGACTCTGGAAAAAAGGATACCTTTTGAATTGGTGACTGACTAGTTAATTCTGGTTTGACTACGGAAGAATGAAGGCAGCAGGCGTCGGCCTGCTGCCTTTTTTTTAGGATTGAGGATGAACCGATTGGTTGCAGGCTGATAAAAATTCCCCCCGCCACTGAACTATTAGGCTTGAAATTATTCAGAATCAAGTTTTAGAATCAAGTTCTGGTTCTTAAGAATTCAAGAAAATTTTTTTCTGAACTGGACTCTCCGATTCTGAATCATCTTTGAGGTAATTCTGAAAAGCCAGACGGGCCTGACTATACCTGCCCAGCAGCCAGCAGATCAAACCCAGCTAGCGCTCCGCAGGTTTGCCGCCGACCATTTGCCTCTGTCATAAGAAATACTACTGCCTATCCTCGCTGACGGAAAATCAAAGGCCTGGACTTCTGATCTCATCTGGCTCAAAAGAATTCTATTAACTCAATCAATATGTGTTTCAGATATTTCGATTTCTTATTTTTTCAGAAAGTCCAGCAGCTGTCTGGCCAGAGGAGCTTTATCACTCTGAGGCGCCAGTTGCAAAAATTTTTCCAGGCTGCTGATGGCTTCCTGGGTTTTATTCTGACTGATATAAAGTGAACCAAGCTGAAAATAAGCTTCAGCATAGTCTGGCTTGAGCTCAACCGTCTTTTGAAATTGAATCAGGGCCTCCTCTCCTTTCCCCAGATTGACCAGACAAACCCCCAGATTATAATGGCCATCAGGATCAGCCGGGTTAATTTCTACTGCCCGATGATAGTAATCAGCCGCCCGCTCAAAATCGCCCTCTTTCGCCAGGAGCTCTCCCAGCTCTTTATTAGAGCTAAAACTCTGAGGGTTCAGAGTAACCGCCTTCTCGAAAGCCTGCCTGGCCTCCGGCAGCCTATTAAGCTTTTTACAGGTAAGGCCAAGGTTAAAATAATAAGCCCAATTATCAGGATTGAGGCCAATGGCTTCTTCAAAGACGGGTAAGGCTTCCTCATATTTTTGCTCATTATAAAGTCTGGTTGCTTTGACAAAGTTTTTATCGGCTTCCGACAGGCTTCGGGCAACAGCCTGGTCAGCAGTAACCAGGGTCACGTCCAGCTCCGTCTCCGAGGCAATGCCCACATGAACTTCCTGAGTCCGTGGTACAAAGCCCTCCTTTTTTACAATCACCTGATAATAGCCTGGCTGCAAGCCGATCTGAGAAAAGCGGCCATCTTTTCCGGTTGTTGTCTCATATCTTTTGGAAGCGGTAGCCACCGAAACAACAGTTACTTCAACTTTTTCCAGCGGATTGCCCTGGGCATCAGCCACCTTCCCCTTTAATTTCCCCTGAACCTGACCCGGAGCGGCCGAGGCGCTACAAAAAATGACTATCCCGACCAGCCAGAGCCTTATAAGCAAATTAAATTTTTTCATGAGCCACTCTCCTTAACCGGCGAAATAATATCTGACCAGAATTAGATGATGAGACCCGGTTCCATTGATTATATCTTTTAGCCTATAGTTCATTATATCATTTTGTATCATTTTGATTTTTACCGGCCTGGTCTCCTGAAAATGTCGAAAAACCATCACTTCGCCTGCCAGCTGGCCAGTCTGGCTTTAATCTCTGGTTGATCCGGTATCAAAGACAGGGATTTTTCCAAAAGAGCCACCGCCTTCTCTTTTTCTCCAAGGTTAAAATGAGCTTCGGCGGCCAGGTTGAGAACACTGACTTCGGTACCCTCTGAGAGGAGTTCTTCCAGATAAATCAAAGCCGGTTTCCAGTCTTTTAAGCTGGCATAATCGAGGGCAATGACTTTGGCTGCTTCCCTGTCCCTGGTTTTCTCATAAACAGACAGGGCTAAAGATAGCGATTGAGGATAATCGCCCAGAGCATAAAAAGTCTTGGCCAGAAGAAGCCTGCTCTCGTCATCCGACTGTCTGGCCAGAATGTCTTCCAGCAGTTTTCTGGCCTCGGTGTAATTTCCCTTTAAAAAATGCTGGCTGGCCAGCAGCTTTATCCATTCTGTTGAAGGCGGCGGCTGATGAACACGGGCATATACCCAGGGTGCCGTCAGGGCAGCGGCCGATAGTATAATCAGGTTATCTTTCTGGGTAGCCTTAACCTTGTCACCTTCCAGCAGCGAAACTTCGAGCTGATAATAACCTGGTTTAAATTGACTTAAGTCAAGCGGCTCACACCAGATTTCACCTTTATCATTGATAATTTCACGTCCGAATTTTCTTTCAAAGGAAGACTGGCTGGAGGTATCCATATTTTTTAAACTTAACTTAACAGCCAGCTCGGCGGTCGGAACCAATTTTTTCTCCAGCCGGGCATAGACAGACAATTTTTCAGCTGGAGAAAATTCATTACGGGCACTGATCAAAAATTCATGGCCATCAAAAGTGAAGGCCTTAAACTGGTTATCTCTGGCCGGGGAAAAACTGTGGTAGAGAAGAAGGGGACTTAGCAGCGGAGCCACGGATTCAGCCGGAATTGATAGGGCTGTTTCAAAGGAAGTAAAATCACGGGCTGTTTTATTTTTTAATAGATAGAGAACTTTATAATCACCTGGCAAAAGCGGGAAAAGATCCTGAAAGGCCAATCTCTGGCGGGCATGAGCTTCAAACTGCTGCCGGTTAAGCCTCAGCGGGACTTCTTCTGTTCGACCCAGGACGGTCTGCCCCGATTTATCCTCAACTCTTATGGTCAACTCATAAATAGCAGAATAAATGCCCTGATTCTCAGCGAAATTGATCCTGTCCGGTTCGAGCGACCAGTGGATAAAATTCAGGCCGTTCTGATGAAAGACTTTGACCACGGCACTCGAACTTATGTAATTATGAGAATAATCTACTTCCACCAGATCTTTATAACTCAAATAGTTTCTGGCATAGGCCGTGGCAAATTTTTTTTCTGGCAAAGACTTAATG
>Ga0208198_1002744_pt1 | contig 12772 bp, 11 predicted proteins | sample AD_JPNTR2_MetaG_FD_184446 | JGI IMG/M metagenome (GOLD analysis project Ga0208198, IMG submission 184446) | Active sludge microbial communities of municipal wastewater-treating anaerobic digesters from Japan - AD_JPNTR2_MetaG (SPAdes) (version 2) | ecosystem: Engineered > Bioreactor > Anaerobic... | reverse complement strand
GTAAAGAATAATGCCTATGACCCTGCAAATTGGGATTTAACGGGCGGTGGTACTATTCCGTTAAATGGTCGTGTTTATCTTGACCCAAATGTTGCAGTTTTAAATTAAAGTTTTTATAAAGCGGAGCGTAAAACCCATCCATCAGAATGTGGGTGGGATGTAAGCGACAAAAAATATATAAAATAATTTGGCAGATTAAAATATATGTTGTATCTTTGTATTGTCCGTGTCGGGGACCGATTCGGACGTTAAGTAGAAACAAGTGGAGGCGTTAACATTGGTTAAGTCTATGAAACTTGAAGCCCATTAATCACGAAGTGTGGATGGGTAGTTCACACAAGGTTACTGAATGGAATTAAAACTAATTAGACACCCGCGCCTCAACGACACGCAAGGGCAGATATTTATCAATGGAGTTGAATATTGTAAGACACTTGAGGATATTGACCGTAAATTAGAAACGGCAGGTTGCCCCGCTAAAATCCCCAAACTCACCTGCATACCAAGAGGTAAGTATGAGGTGATAATAAATTTCTCGGATAGGTTTAAAAAATACATGCCTTTGTTATTAAATGTAAAATGCTTTGAAGGTGTACGTATTCACAACGGCTCTTATACTGAAAATACCGATGGGTGCATTTTGGTGGGGAGTGAGTTTATTGGAGACGTACTAACTGGTTCAAAAATTACATTCACCAAACTAATGACAGAACTAAAAAAGGTTGAGAAGAAAGAAAAGATTACGATAGAAATTTTGTGAGTCGTTCTATTTGCTCCTTAACCCCACCACCGCGCTCCACCTCTTTTAAAATATCAATCTGAAATGTAGTCACTATTTTATAAAACGGAGCGTAAAACCCATTCATCGCTTTAGCGTGGATGGGATGTAAGCGACCCCTTTAGTACTTACATTTTCCAAAGTTAAATAATATTTTGACAATTCAATAATTTTGTATAAATTTGCGTTAATGTTTCGAGCGTACAAATACAGAATATACCCAACAGAGCCACAAAAAGAGCTTATTGCCAAACATATAGGTAGTAGTAGATTCGTGTATAATCTTGCTTTAGAAACAAAAAATGCAGCGTATTTAGGCTCTAAACATAACTTTTCTCCTTTTGATTTAATCAAACAACTTCCCGAATTAAAAAAGGAATGTGAATGGTTAAAAGAAGTAAATAGCCAATCTTTACAGCAGTCCATACAAAATATGGATATTGCTTTTAAGAAGTTTTTTAAAGGTGCAGGATTTCCAAAATTTAAATCAAAGCATCGAGGTAAACAATCTTTTTCGATACCGCAAAATGTAATAGTTGAAAACAACCTCTTGATTATCCCGAAATTTAAAGAAGGGATTAATATTGTTTTGCATCGTGAAATTAAAGGAACGATTAAAAGTGCTACTATAAGCGTTACTCCAACAGGAAAGTATTTTGTTTCAATATTGGTAGATACTAATACTGAAATACCGACTAAAGCACCAATAACCGAAAACGCAACTATTGGTATTGACTTAGGAATAAAAGACTTTGCTATAACTTCTGATGGCGAAGTTTTTGAAAACCCTAAATACCTACGAAAAGCGCAAAGTAAATTAAAGTATGTACAACGTAAATATTCAAAGAACAAAGGCAAGAGAACAAAGAAGCGTCTTGCCTTACTACATGAAAAGGTAGTAAATAAGCGTAAGGATTTTTTACATAAAACCTCCACTAAATTAATTCGTGAGAACCAAACGATTTGTTTAGAGGATTTGTCGGTAAGTAATATGGTCAAAAACCACAATTTAGCACAGGCAATAAATGATGTCAGTTGGTCAACTTTTGTAAATATGTTAGAGTATAAAGCTGATTGGTATGGTAAGAATATTCTGCGAATAGGCCGTTTTGCTCCATCATCGAAGACATGCAACTGCTGCGGATATATCAATAAAGAACTTACACTAAAAGACCGTGAATGGACTTGTGGTAGTTGTTCTACTGTGTTAGACCGAGATGTTAATGCTGCCATTAATATTAAATCTTTTGCATTAAAAAATATCTTATCTGGAACAGATAGGAAAAATCAGGACGAACTGTTGACGTTAGTCAAAGTGTTGACTCCTGAAGCCCATCCCATCGCCTCTGGCGTGGGTGGGTAGTTCACTTAAAACCTCAATTTTCTCAGGTGAATCAATTTGTAAAAAAGAAAACCATTCATTCATTTGTTTGTCCATTGGTCAAAAATAGTTAAATTTGCATTAAAAAATATCTTATCTGGAACGGATAGGAAAAATCAAGGCGAACTGTCAACGATGGTTGAAGTGCTGACCCTTGAAGCCCATCCCATCGGCTATGCCGTGGGTGGGTAGTTCACTGTTATATATAAAATAGCCAATAATCAATCTTGGAGGCATGTAAAATAAGAAATTTATGTTATCGCAAGAATCTATAGATGAATTAAAACTATTAGGTAAGAAGAATAAAAAACTCCAAGACTGCTATGACGAACTTATTAAGTTTTTAGAAAGTCCGTATATGGAATCTTATAATACTGTTCATGAATTAATAGGATTTGTTAATAGTCAAATAAAGGATGCTGTAGATGGAAAATTATCTGTAAGAGTTGGAGAGGATGGTGTAGAGGAATCTTCTGATATGCCATTAGACATTTTTAGTTCTAAAGATAATAAGGGCTTTGACCGTGTACTTAAATACGTTACCGAGCTATCAAAAATACTTTTAGCTTTAGATGTTATCAGAGGCAAGGTTAGCCCACAAGCTATGGAAGCATCTAAAAAAGGCACTTCTGACATTGATGAAGCACGTATGAGATTAAAAGATAAAAGAGATTGAAGTACGAAAGAAATATTCCATTAGGTGAGTCTGGAATTATTTACGTTTGCCCTCCAGCTCCACCAAAAGAAAAAATAGATGGATATAACCTTCCTAAAAAAGACCAAAAATTTAGGAGACAAAAATTTCTTTCGGATAGTGAGTTCCTACTTTTAGATAAAGAAAAGAGAATAGAAATTTTATCCACTGAGCTTGACCGAAGACTGAATGGGTATTTTTTAATGATTAACGGTTGTCTGACTTACCTTACGGGTTCCCATTATTTCTATTTGAATTATTGGGATATGGGGGCGCAAACAGAAGATGGATTTCCAGAATACAGATGGTCTAACACTAAATGGTTTTACTTTAAAGACTTTTGTATTAAAGACCCAAATTGTTTTGGAGGTATAATGCTCACGCAAAAAAGGTTCGGAAAAACAGAAATTGAGATAGCCGACCTTTATAATGCAGCTACACTTATAGACACTAAGTGTCTTTTTGGTATGCAATCAATTAATGCTACTGATGCCCGTAAAAATCTTTTTCAAGATAGATTAATGCGTTCACATAAAGCTATTCCTAATTACTTGAAACCTATCTCTAATGAAACTAAATCAACTAAACCTATCGTTAGCGAACTTACTTTTTTCGGCAATAAGGAAGGTGGAAAATATACAGCAGCTTTAGATAATAAAATTGATTGGCGACCAACAACAGTATCGGCATATCAGGGAAAGAAACCTAAGCGTATTTTTATAGATGAACCGGGAACTATTGACGAGATGGATTTAGAAGAAGCATGGACTACTATTAGAGAGCAGTTGGCATTAGGAAAGAAAATAAATGGTAAGGCGTTTCTTCCAACAACTTTAGAGAATATGACCAATAAGGGCGCTTTTGCTTTTAAGGAAATTTGGGATAAATCAGATTACAACAAAAGAGACGAAAACGGACGAACAGCTTCAGGATTTTACCGATACTTTAAACCCTTCTATGAAGGATACGAAGGTTTTATTGATGAATATGGTAATGACTTGGTTGATGAGGCAAAAAAGTTTCGTCAAAACAAATTAGATGCAGCAAGTGAGGCCGACCAACGTAAAACGAAAAGACAATACCCAGAAACTCAAAACGAGGCTTTTGATGTAATGACTTCTACTTTTTTTGCTAATAGAGTAGTAGAAAAATACAAGGTAATTTGGGATGAAATTAAAAATAACAAAGAGGATAGGGCGAGTATTGTAATCATAGGAGATAAAATAGAGTTAAAGCCTAATGATAAATCTCCTTTTGTTTTTTTAGAACTTCCAAAGCCTAATGTTGATTATTACTTATTAGTTGATGGTGTTGGAACAGGAACTGAATCGGGTGGAGAAGAAGGTTCGGATGTGGCTGGAATCATAGTAAAGATGTACGACCCCGCGACAGGACTTCCATTTGAATTTGTGGCATATTTCAGGAAGCGACCTCAAACCGTTGAACAATCTTACGAATATCTTTTGGATTTATGTAAATATTATAATATTCACGGCAGGTTTAAAAAAATACAAGCAGAAGCCTCTAACTCAACAGCAGATCATTTACCCGATTTTTTAAGAAGAAACAATCTTATTCAGTGGGCTATGAGGCGTAGAGATTATTCAGGAAAAGGATATGTAGAAGTTGACAAGTATTTTCAGCCAGTAAATCAATGGTCAATGAGTTATGCACTAAGGGAGATGAATATGCTGTTAGACAAATACCCTAATTCTGTTCGCATGAAAGGAATTGTTAGCGACTTCCTGTTACCTTCTGATAAAAATGCGGATTTAAGGTCTGCCGCATTAATGCTTCCGTTTGTTTTGCCACCTAATTTCGACAAACCACAACAGCAAATACAGCCGATTATTCGTAGAAGATATGAAATAGTAAACAAAAACGGAACTAATGTTCGTGTTGTAACAAGCAAGGTTTACTACCCAAAAGGTTACATCCCACCTGTTCAAGAATAATTTTATTCAATCATTTAATTTTGAAACTTTTAATTTAACTTTGACGCAAACTCTTTTGAATGGACAATAGCGGAATCAGCTCAGGCGGCTCAAACTTAGTTAACACGGGCATCCTGCCATTTATTAACAACACCTACCAAATAAACGGTGTGCTTAACTACAACAAGCCTAATGATATGATGCTTGATAAGTACAAGTTTGCCAATGATGGGGAGTACTTTTTGCAGTACGGTCGTTATGTTATAAGAAATTTCTACAATCAGCCATACCCCTTCTTTCTGAATCCTTCCATTTCGCTTGGTATTTCAGATATGATGGTAAGAAACTTCATGTATTACTTTGGAGAACAAAGTAACGAAAGTTATAAGTATGAGATGCAGATGCCGGGGGCAAGTTCATTCACAGCCCCATTCGTACCCGACCAACGCATACGGACTCTTATTGAGCACATGGTAGGTAAGATTCGCTCAATGATAGAATCGGTTGAAGACTCAATGAGTGTTAAGTCTTTGGATTACGAAACAGTTAAGGTAAGGGAGGCTTTCAGGAGAAAGATAGAGATTAAATTGTTGATCGACCCTTTAATGCAGGACAATCCTGTGCTTTACGCTCCAGAAGGAGTAGCTAAAGTAACCACACAGGAGGAGGCTGATGCAATAGTTGACAAATATAGAACCAAACTCGAAAATGCGTGCCTTAAATTAGTAAGGGGAATTTACTACGAAGAAGAATTAAAGTTAAAGTTTGAAGATGCGGCAGTTAATCAGTTAGTTGGCAATTTTTGTCAAATAGTAATTGAGGTAATTGGTGATGCTTTAGACATTAGGGTTACTCCGTGCTACAATGCAATAATTGATAATAGAACTAACGGTGATTTTGGTCAGTACGCTGAGGTTGGTGGTTATGTTACTTCAATGACCCCCAGCGAAATCTTCTCCCGTTACCCTAAAGTTTTTGAAAGCGAAAAGAATCAAAAATTTATCAATACAATGGCTAAGTCTCTTGCTAGCAACTGGCAGGGGGCTTACGATTTTTACAATCTTAATAATATAAGATTCTGGGATAATTCAACTGGGAAGGTAGCTGTGGCTAAAGTGTTCTTCTTGGCGCAATCAAATCTTAGGTATAATGTACTTCCAAAAGGAAAAACAGGACTACGGGCAAGATTTTTAGATGATGACCCGTTAAAGAAAAGACACGTTAACACCCCTGAAGGACAACTCTACATCCCATCGGAAGACATAGCAGGCGATGATTGGAGTTGGAAATGGCATCAGGTAGATATAATAGGTAATGCTATCGTAGCTAATTATGGTTACGTACCTTACCAAGTATTAAGCTCCAAGAAAGGTCGCAGACCAAGCCCCCCGTTCACCCAATACGTTCACAGGAACTACATGGGATTCTTTAAGTCGTTCGTGGCTAGACTTTCGGCTCACTCAGACAAAAAGGAATCATTAAGGAGGAAGATTCAGGAAATGCAGAACAGGGACATGGGTAAGGTGTACGCTATTTATGCTGATAAACTCGCAGCCGCAGGAATAGACCCATTGACGGTATTTGAAGATTTCAAGTCTATGGGAGTTGCTATCATAGGAGTTGATGGTGAGCCGGGCAGTTTGACTAACGCCAAAGGTTTAGTAGCTGAGGAGCTTGATTTTTCCCTGCAACATCAAATCTCCCAATACATCAACATGCTTGTTTTCGAGGATAAGATGATGGATGATATTACTAATCTACCTCCATCTGTATTAGGCACTCAGGATAAGATTGTAGGCAAAGGAGTGCAAGAACAAACCATAAATCAATCCCAATACTCAACACTTTCTCTTTACAAAGGATTTGAAACATTTATGCAAAATACTTGTCAGCTTGCGTTGAATATAGAGAAAATGCGCAGGGCTGACTCAGGGGAAGAGGAAATTATTCAGATTTCACCAACTGATGCAGAGATAATTCAAATTGACAAGAAGGACAAGTATCAAGAATTGGGGATATTCTTTGAGCCACTTGATGAAATAGAACAAAGCAATAAAGGGCTTTATTCGCAGATTCTCCAAAGCTATAGCCAAAACGCCAGTCCTGAAGGCGCAGAAGCTATTCTTAACATCTTAAAGCTTATGAAAGCTAAAAGTTTCAATGAAGGAATTTCAATGTTGCAGCAGTTTGTCGATACACAAAAAATAGCAAGGTCTAATGAAGAAAAGGCTATGGCTGAACATCAAGGGCAAGTAGAGCAACAGTCAATTCAGATGCAGCAAGATTTTCAAATAGCCATGAAAAAATTAGATGGTCAAATTAAGATGAATGAAACAATGTTCAAAGAAGAGCAGCAAAATTTCAGGACTGAATTTGAAACTCTTGCTAAAAATTTCACATCTGAAATGGAAAGGCTATTAAAATTACATGACATAAATACGAGTAAGGAAATCGCACAAATGCAAATAGAAGCACAACCTGAGCCTGCATAAAAAATAAAGCGAGAATTTTTTAGTTTCCCGCTTTTGTTTTATATTTGTTTTCGTAACAAATCAAATATAAGATGACAAATTTAGAAAAATTAAATGAATTTTATGTAGGTAAGAAATATTTCATGCTTACCATCAACCGTGTTTACGATTCAGGTAAAAGAAGAAAAGACAAACATGGTAATTTAAATCGGATAGTTTATTGGATTGAATGTACTTGTGAGTGCGGCAAAATAAAACATGGTGAGAGAGCCACTATAACAAGCGGACAAATACAATCATGTGGATGTAAGCATGGTTTTTATTTTCTATCAAGAAAACATAGAGCCGAGTTTTTTGCTTGGATGAACATAAAGGCTCGATGTTATAAGGAAAGTCACAAAGAATATATTAATTACGGAGGCAGGGGAATAAAAATGTGTGATGAATGGCTAAATAGTTTTGAGAAATTTTTTAATTACATAGGAAACAGGCCTTCAAAAAATCATTCCATTGACCGTCCTAATAACGATGGCAATTACGAACCGGGAAACGTCCGTTGGGCTACCGACAAAGAGCAGTGTCGTAATTATAGAAGAAATGTTAATTTAACTTACAATGGAGAAACAATGTGTATTAGTGCATGGTCTGAAAAATTTGGTTGGCATAGGTCTATAATAAGAGGTAGGCTTTTATTAGGGTGGAGTATTGAACGTGCACTATCAACTCCTAACTTAGGAAGAAAAAAATCATAAACATTTGTATATTAAATATTTTGTGTAATTTTACCAACGATTTAAACATAGTGAAAAAATGAGTACCCCAAATCCATTAGCAGACGCGCCAGTAAGCGAAGATGTTCTTTTGCTTCAACAACAAATGAACGATAAAACTATTAAGGTAGAAAATACAGAAGAGTTTATCGAAAAAGTTGCAGAAAAATCAGCAGAGCAAAAACGTGTTGAAGAAGTCAATAAAACTGAAGTCAAAGAAGAGAAGAAGGAAAAACCTAAAACTTTGCAAGACTTCAACAAAAGCATTGGATTAGGGAAGAAAGCTAAGGAAGAAAAGGTAGAGCCAATAGTAGAAAAGATTGAACCGAAGGTAGAAAAAGTAGAACCAAAGGTTGAGGAGAAAGCAGAAGAAAAGCCAGCAGAAAAAGTACGCGAACGTAAGTTTGAAGGTTTTGAGAAAAAAACTGAGGAAAAGGTAGAGGAGAAAGTTTTTGACATTAATTCAATGCCTGCCGAACTAAAATCGGTTTACGACAAGGGTAAGGAGATTGAAAACGACTCAGACTATAAGTTACTGAAGGCTCTGAAGAAAGATGGAGGAAATGTATTAGAAGCCCTGTCAAAGTTAAATGACAGCAATCCAAAAGGATTAAGCGACAAACAGGTGTTTGAGAAATTGCTTAAAGAAGAGTTGGGGCAGAGCGGGGAGCAGGTGGCAGAGGCTTTGGAAAACTTCGATACACTTTCAATATCAGATAAGGTAGCCATAAAAAACTACAAAGAAAAACTCAGTAATGAGTTCGACAATAAAATTAAAGGACTGACAGAGGGGATAGATATTTACGACAAGGAAGGTGCAAAGCAAAGACAGGAATTAGCCAAACAGCAAGAGCAAGCCACTAAACAGTTTGTTAAAGATGTGGATGCTTCACTTGCTCAAATTAAAGGTCAGGATTTCTTAGGAATAAACATGGACGATAAAGAAATGTCCGATTTCAAAGAGTTCCTGAAAAGTGCAGATGCTCTACCTGTTCCTGTTAAGAAAGATGGAACTCCCGATGTTCAGGGGTTTATAGAAAATAATTTCAAAGTAAAGAACTTTGACAGTATAGTAAGTACAGCTATTGAGTATGGTATAGCACAAGGGTTAATGAGGAAGAAAGATGAGCAAAGTAATAGTGGGGCGTCTCGTGTCGAGCCTGCCGCACCAGCTTCAGCCACCAAATCAGCATCCCCCGGTGATAAAAATTACCACTTAAAGAACTTACCAATGTTACAACACGTTACCAAAGCTGTTAAGGCAGACTAATTAACGTGTAAATTTAATTGCCTTTTTCTTCGTCTTTAGGCGAGTAGAACTTTTCTAAGTGCAATCCAAAAAATCGGCTTGGCCGTGCGCTGTAAAGCGTAGTTTGTTGACTTCCTATAATTATAGGAGGGTGGATTTCACATAGGGGTTTCCCTATCTACTCAAAAAAAATGAATAATAACAATCCTCAAATCTATTCGTATGATGCTGCGTTGTATCAATACAATAACGTACTTCCCGGCATCCTGAATCGTGACCGTACGTGGGAGAAAGCATTAATACTCCCAAGTCGTATCAATATGGGCACATCCATGCCTATAAATGGACTTGATGGTGTACACAAACGCATCATCCGTCCACGCCAGAATGCGCAACAACAAATTGCCGCAATCTCACCAAGCACAGGTACAGCACAACAAATGACTATTACTTGGGCTGATCCATTGTTTAACACTTTCCGTCCCGGTGACGTAGTAAAAGACCTTACTACTTTTACTGAAGGTACAGTTGTTTCTTCTGTTCCCGGAGTTTCTGTTATCGAAGCAGAGTTTAACCCTACAATCTTTGACTGTACTTTACAGTTCCAAGTTGGGTCTATCGCTTCTTTCTCAAACAACCGTTCTATTATATACGGTTCAGGAGGAACAACAGAAGTATTCTACGAACAGACTACTCAGCTTGACTATCTGACCACAATAAACGAAACAGTTACCATTACTCGTAAGGAAGGTTTTGACTCTTACATAGGTCAGGACGGAGCTATATACGTAGCCTCTCAACGTGTTCGTGATATGCTTCAAAGAATTAATACTGAAATCGCTTACCAGTACTGGTTTGGTGATGGAGGTATTCGTCAGACTTCACGTGGAAAAGTTTCTTCAACAGTAGGTATCCGTTCAGCTATTATTAATCCTACAAGTTTGCCGAATCGTGAGACAGGTCTTTACCGTCCTATCAGTTCAGCACCTCAGCTTGGAGATTTGATTGCTATGGCTAACTACATGGCTGAAGTTACAGGTCGTGCAGAAGAGGACTTCCTGTTTGTAATGGGACGTAACGCTCTTGAGGCTATACAACAAGACCCAACAGTGAAGAACTTAGTAACTTATCCCGGTATTCAGAATACAGTAGGCGGAGTTAACGTTGAAGGATTAAATGTAATGCAGTTTGCTTTAGGGGCAATTCGTTACAACTTCATGGTAGCTCCTTTCTTATCTGACACCAAGAGAGTTCCTGCCTTCTTTAAATGGTCTATCTACGGAATAGATATGTCGGCTATACCTACTATTAACCCCGATGGTTCAGAAGGAGTACAGACGGCAATGTCTAAAATTCACTGGGATTCAACTTTAGGAGATAATCCTAACGGAGAATTACTTTTAAGTAACATTCCCGGTAAATCAGGTATGCCCGGATCAATGAAAGAGTTCGTGGGAAGTACATTCCGCACAGCGGCTAAGAACATTGATGGTATGGAAATCAACGCTCAGTTTGATGGTGGTCTATCAATCCTTGCTGGTGCTATGGCTTTAACTGAATGGACAACTGGTTCTTAACCCTTTAAATTAAATTAAAAATGAGTAACATCAATATTTTACCGTTTGTAATTGACGCAGCGTCATCTACAACAACCGACAATATCAAACTGCTTAATCGTAGTTTATATATCGGGGCTACAGCAGCCAAACAAGTACGCATAGGAGGCGAGTTCCTTACGATAGTTAATGGTTCATTCAAGAAAAAAGTGGCTACGGCTGCTGTTAACGGAGTGGATACATTAACGTTTTCAGGAACAGCAAATTCAGTAGAATATACATTTACTATAACTCAGTACAATCGCTTACTGAAAACGTATTATGTAAAAACTATTGATTTTTATTCCCCTGCTACTGGAACGTTAACAACAACTGATATTGCTACAATAGCCAAAAGGCTTATTCAGGCAGACCCTCAGTTGCACGTAACTGTATCTCAATCTACCAATGTACTTACATTAACTACAACCACAGGTTACGAGTTAATCACGTACTCTACAGCAACTACCAACGTTGCTAAAGCACAAACTACTCAAGGTGTTCTTTCTTACGGTCTTACTCCTTACTACGCTCTTAATCAGTACAGCTTAGTTTCTGGAACTGACTTCACAGGAAGTACAGCAGGGTACACCACTTACCAGTTTGATTATTTGCAGCCTTTCGCACCTGACCTGACTACCTACACGGCAGCAGTTCAGACATGCTTTATTGCTATCAACACTGACTCGGCTAACGCAGCAGCGTTAATCACAGCAGCAGACGCAATATTCGCTCAGGCAGCATTTAACGCTAATACTGTTAAGATTGCTTAATTAATTGGAGGGGCGTAAAAACCCCTCCTTCTTTAGTAAAAAAAATAGTAAAAAATCAGTAAAACAAAATAGTATGATACAAACTTATCATTTAAAGCCTGTGGGAACAGGAGCAATAGATTACGAAGCGTTCATTGATGAAACCTCAACAGGAGGTTCGATGTGGGCGGTAACAAAAGATTTCGGATTGATTAAAACGGAGTCCAGAGAAAAATGTTGGAGGATTCGTTTTGACAATTTAAAAAGATTGGAAGTTATTAAATTTGACGACTCTCGCATTGATTCATCAAAAGGAAACTTTTCAATAAGAGATAAGAATATTTCGGAAGCGATAGTTAAGCTGAAGAGACATCACCAAACCCGTGTTGAGGGAGAGAAAAATCCTTATATTAAAGGAAATGTGTTTTTTGTACTTGAGCACGCCTCTAAAACATCAACAAGAGACGCAGAATTAAATCTTAAACGAAACAAAGTTTTCAACAAGTTTAATGAAATGACGTTGTCTCAGAAAGCAGATTGTGCATACTACTATGGACAAAACGCCAACTTACGTCACTCAGAGTTACTAAATTTGATGGTTGACTTTAAGAATGGATGGCTGATGCGTAACTCAGACTTTATCCCCGGATACACGTTCATTGAGCACTTCTTAGACAGGTACGAACCAGATGCAGTAGGTGAACAGAAAATAAGAATGGTTATCAACAAAGCCATTATTACAGGAGTTATCAAAAAGCGTCAGGATGGTTTCTACTTAGATGACGAAAAGGTGGCTATTAAAAATGAGGGAGAGCAGGCTTTATTCGAGAAACTGCATAGTGACGACAGGTTATTTGCAGTTATTTCCAAGAAAACCAATTTCGATTTGCAGGTAGATGATGACTTAGGTTCGTCTAAGCCAAAAGAAAAAACCATCAACGAGTCTGTGGTTGCTGATTATAAAATTCAGGAATTAAGAGGCTACGCAAAAGGAAATGCAATATCGGGTCATTGGAATAAACTCCCTACAACAATGATAAAAGAGTTGTTGGCAAAGGGCTTAAAAGATGAAATGATAGAAAAGGGTTTTATTACAAAAGAAGCAGTTTTAGAAGAGATGTGAACTACCCACCCACGCCAGAGGCGAT
>Ga0208198_1002722_pt1 | contig 12856 bp, 16 predicted proteins | sample AD_JPNTR2_MetaG_FD_184446 | JGI IMG/M metagenome (GOLD analysis project Ga0208198, IMG submission 184446) | Active sludge microbial communities of municipal wastewater-treating anaerobic digesters from Japan - AD_JPNTR2_MetaG (SPAdes) (version 2) | ecosystem: Engineered > Bioreactor > Anaerobic... | reverse complement strand
TGACTCTGGCAATGTAACTATGGATATAGTTAAACTGACAAATGGACAAGCAGTTGCTTCTGGAATATCCATACTCGCAACTACATTTAATATGAAATCAACAGCAAATACAGTGGTCGCAAAGGAAGGTAAAGATTTATCACCAAATAGGCAATTAAAACCAAATGACAGATTGGCTTTGAAGTTTACTGGTGTACTCACAAATTTAACAGGAGTACAAGTAACTCTTTACTTAAAAAATCTCGCAAGAGGTCATTATAAATAAATACTATGGCAAAAATAACCGCTAACAAAATAATATGAGATAGCTCTGACTGAATACAAGGACTTAACGAGCAATATGGAATTGAAACAGCCAACAAACCACTTGGCAAGAGTTTTAATAATGTTCAAGCAGTAAATCCTTACAGGGTTATTGGTTATGCTATGCCTGGCTATTTGCCAGCAAGTTTGACTAATAATTCAGTTGTAGACGCTGTGATCAAAAAGATGGTTCCATTTGTGAGTGCAAGAGGTGCTCTTGAATATGGAATAACAAGCACTAAAAAATTAGTGGAAACATCTGCGACAACAATAACAAACGATGCTACATTTCCACACACAGTAACTTATAATAGTGCAGACGTTACGTCACTCAGTGATGTAGTTGTTTATAGTTCAAAAGTTTCAAGTGGTGGTGGCTCAGATCCTGCTTATCCAAGAGTATTTTATTCTTGAAATTCAACAACTAAATCCAGTTGGGGAGTTGGGATGTGAGCAAGATTAGATGTTGAATTTTATGACAACTTTATGACAACAAGGCCAGCCACTCCTTTATCCCCAACAGCAGGTGCTTATAACTATCCACACCCTATGATAGTTGGAGATGACGATTTACTTTATATTGGAGATGGCCCAAGATTACACGCTTTTGATGGCAAATATGCAGGTGATAATGATGGAAAGTTTTATAATTCTGTTCTCACTATTCCAGGAACTTATTATATAAAAGCATTTCAGAAATATAAGGATTTCTTGCTTATCTTTGCAGATGAAAATTTATCAGGAACTGCTTATTCATCTAACGCCAAAGTATTCTTTTGAGATTACTTATCTCTTGATCCGACATACATAATGGACTTAAATGATAATTTAGTAACAGAAGCATTTACTTTTCAAGGAAAGATTGGATGTTTCACTTCTGGAAGAAAATATGATACAGGGCTTTCTAATACAGGTAAAATACAATTATTTACAGGAACAGGTTTTGAACCAGTCATATTTTTCAATGATACACTTCCAGTTAGAGGTGGTGTTAATGTAGCTGCCAACCAGATTAGATGAAATTCAAGTGGTAAATTATATGCTTTTGGTAATAATGTTGGATTGCCACAAACACTTAATATTATAGGAAAAGGTGGAGGATCAACATCAGGTGCTTTATCAGATAGTTCAGGCACAATACTTATGTCGTCGGGAACAACAACCGCTGGTGGGCTTCAATCTTTCTCAGCGAACTACGATTATTCGGCTTACTTTCAAACAACTTCTGTTGAACCAGATTTCGGAACCAGAAAGAAAGGTAGAGTAAAAAGAGTAAAGATAATATTTGGTAATAAAAACATAGCGACAGCAGATAAAATAACTGTTAAACTTTATTATGATAGAGGTGGGAGTAATGTAACGATAGCAAGCGGAATAGCCGAAATAACTGCTGATACTCTGGTAATGCAATACGAACACGATACGAGCGGTAATCCATTACCAGACTTTGAGTCTCTATCACTTAGATGTGATTGAGGGCCAGGGACAGTTCATACTTCAGCACCTTGAATATCGTCTGTCGAAGTAGAATACGAAACCATTAATGCATAGTTTAATCAAATAATTAAATAAAAATATGTTAACATATACAGAATTAAGAGAATTATATGGATCGCTAACAAATAACACAAGTACAACTAATCTTACACTTGGTAATACTTTGATTAATCAAAGTATTAGAAAAATCACTTCAAGCCACGAATGACCATTTCTCGAAAAGACAGCAACATTGAAAACAATATCAGGACAGAACTATGTTGATTTACCACAAGATGTAGACAAGCTGTACACATTTTATATTAATATTAATAATCGTCTTCACCAAGCAACAGAACTTACGAGTAAAGATGATTTTGATGCTTTGGGCATAACTTATCAATGTTCTTATCCACTTTATTATTATGTCTTTGATAGAAGAATTTACTTATGACCTATACCATCAACTTCTGATTATGACATTGTAATTACTTATAAACAAAGAGTGACAGATTTAGATACAGATGATTATGATACTGGCACAATATCTATTACAACAGCCACAACATCCGTTGTAGGATCAGGAACAACATTTACAGCCGATATGGTGGGTAGATATCTAAAAACAACAGATAGAATTTGATATAAAATTAGTGGTTTTATAGATACAACTCATCTTACAATTGATAGAAACTATATTGGATCAACAATAACAGGAGCAAGTTATGTCATAGGACAAGTACCAGTATTACCAGAAGACTTTCAAATGCTACCAGTTTACGAAGCAGTTATGAACTATTGAGCCATGCAAGGAGAAATAGGAAGATCACAAATTTATAAAGCACTTTACGATGATATGTATAAATTACTTAAAAAAGAACATAGCTCTAAAACAACAAAAGTTAGGGTCGATACATTGATCGATAAAACAGTCGATAATCCAAACTTATATATAACAGAAACATAAAAATTAAAAAACAAATATGCCAGATTATTTCACAAAATATAATTCATTAAATAATGCTTTAAATTTATATACACCAACAACACAAGCTGGAATAAATCTAAATACAACAACACCTTGATTACAGACATTAAAACCATCTACGAAGAATAATATAGCAGAAGTAAAGTCAACGACACTTTCTAAACCAACATATAATCCGACTGCTAATACTATTAATACAAATGCCATTCAAAATGTATCTAATAATCCTCCAAGTAATCCTCCAAGCACACCAGATTTATCTTCTCTAATGTCGGGATTACAAAATTTATCTCAGGGACTTTCACAATTACAAATACCGCAACAACAAACTATACCAACAACTACACCAGTAGAAAGTGAAGCAGATAAATATTTCAAAATGTATTTGGAAAGTATAGGAATAACCCCAGAAGAAGAAGCACTTCAAAAACAACTCTCTAATATAATAACTGGAGCAGATTTAGGTGTAGCAGGTTTAGAAGGTCAGGGTCGTGGTATTCCACTTTCATTGGTAAGAGGACAACAAGAAAAACTTCTTAGACAAGCGGCAATCCAAGCCCAACCTCTTCAAAAACAACTTGAATTACTTCAAGCACAGAGACAAGTAAAAGCCGAAATGGCTAAAGCGGCAAGTGAATATTATGGAACAGAAACATACAAGCCAACAATAGTCGGTGCCGGAGAAACCTTAATTGACCCAGCAACAGGCAAAGTGATTTATCAAGGAGCTCCAAAAGCAAGTGACTTCAAATCTGTTGGTGCAGGAGAAACCTTAATTGATCCAATAACAGGTAAAGTCATTTATCAAGGAACTCCAAAGACAGATTACTCTAACTTAAAAGAAGTTCAAGGTGGTTTATATAATATGGCTACCGGTGAATGAGTAGTCCAACCAAAAGCAACAGGGACTGGAAGGGCTCCTACATCTTATGAAGAATGATCATTAGCTGGTGGTGAAGCTGGAACTGGAAAATCTTATGCCGAATGACTTCAAGGCAGTAAACCACCAACACAAGCAGAACAAACAGTGGCTACTTATGCTGCAAGAATGGAACAAGCACAGCCAATTCTTAAGAATTTAGAGAACACAATAGCTAATACAAGTTCTTTTGCTTTTAATAATTACGAAAAACTTCCAGCAGAACTACAACCAATGGCTTACAGACAATTTATGCAGGCAGCGAGAAACTTTATAAATGCTGTTTTGAGAAGGGAGTCTGGGGCAGTTATTAGTCCAACAGAATTTGCAGAAGCCAGAAAACAATATCTACCACAGCCAGGTGATAACGCAGACATATTAGCCCAAAAAGAAGCAAATAGAAATATAGTGTATAATTCATTTAAGAAAGGAGCTGGTTCGGCTTACCAATCATTAGATGAATTATTAGGAAATACTGCAGTTAAACCGCAAAACCAACCACAAACAATGACCTTGCCTAATGGGGCAGTGTTAACTCTCCAGCCAGATGGAACTTACGAATAATAAACCAAATAAATAAAATATTATGGGATACACTTACGATGAATTATTAAAAATGGGTGCTACACCAACAGACACAGCACCAACTCAAAAAAAGAAATATACTTATGAAGAGTTGACTGCTATGGGTGCTAAGCCAACTCAACCAACACAAACAACACAACCAGCTCAACCTTCAGAAGATATTGCTCTGGGTCTTTTAATAGGTGCGGCTAAGGGTGCGGGATCTACTTTAGAAAGTGGATTAAGAAGTGCTGGACAAATAGCAGGAGGTATTGGTGGTGCTATAAGTGTTCCTATACAAGAAAGACGACAAGCAGATTTAGTTACTCAATATGAACAAGCACTACAAGATAAAAATCCAGCATTAGCTAAACAGATATATAATCAAATAAACCAAGCAGGTGCTATGTCAAGACAAGCTCAATGACTTTTTGATAATCCTTTACTTGCTAAAGCGAGAGAAGCCTTAACTCCAAAAACAACTGCTGAAAAGATAGGATATGTCGGAGAAAAGATACTTGAATTGGTATATGGTGCTGGTAGTATGGCAAAAACTGCACTACCAAAAGAAACAAGTAATATAATCAAACTTGGAGAAAACCTCTTAAAATCAAAAAATGCTTGAACAAGAGTTGGGGGAGCAATTCTAAAAGATTTACCACACGCAGCTGGAACAATATTAACAACTCTTGGTTCGTCTGGAGCAGGAAAAACTGGAGAAATTAAAGAAGCAAAAGAGAATGTTACGTCAGCTTTAATAGCTGGTGGTTTAGATTTAGCAACAACTGCTGTAATTCAAGGTGGTAAGGAAGCAATCGACAGGTATATAAAAGATAAACCTGCTAAATGAATAAATAAACTAATAAACGTTAAAAAGGGAGATTTAACTTATGGTAAAAATCCAGGTGAGCAAATAGCAAAAGATAAAATAAGGGCTAATAGTTTAAAAAGTTTAGAAGAACAGGTCACCGGAAAAATAAATGAATTAAGCAATAAAGGGAAAGATATAATATCTAAATCAAAAAATGCCAACGCTACGGTTGACTTAACTCCAACATTGAATTCGTTAGACGAGTCAATTGAAAACGCTAAAAAAGGATTAGATAGTTTTGATCCAGATGTTAGAACGTCTGCTAAATTAACAGTAAAAAAATTGCAAGAATTAAAAAAGAATTTTACAGATTATGTATTAAAGAGTGGTAAGGGTGGAATAAAAACAAATCCTAAATTTGTCCCTGTCGCTTTAGCAAATGATGCTAAACAAAGATTAGGTGATGTTGCTAAATGAACTCCTGAAGCAGCTTCTTATATCAAAGATATTAACTTGGCAAAAGTAAAAGCATACGGAGCTACCAGACAAGCTATTGAAAATACAGTGCCAGAAATAATTCCAGTCAACGAAGCGTTGAGTAATTATATTTCTGCAAGACACGCTTTAAGAAAAGTTATGGATGCCGCTCAACAATATAAAGAACCAATATTAAGTGGTGCTCCTTTAATTAAAAGAGGCGTTGGTGGTTTGATTGGTTATTCTGTCTGAAAAGATTGAAAGGGGGCAGTTCTTGGTGGTCTATTAGAACCTTATGTTTATCAACTGGCACAAAGCCCATCTTTTGTTACTGCTATTTCTTCGGCTGTGAAATCGATGTCACCAAGTGACGTTTCAACTATAGCAAAAAACTCTCCAACATTGTGGAAAGAAATAATAAAACAAGGTTTTATAGGAAAAGCTACAGGTCAATATTAAAAAAGAATATAAACAAATTAAATATAACCAGTGCTAATATAACTGAAATAATTCACATATTTATAATTTAGTATTGAGTATATTATAAAGTATTTTTTGAAAAAAGTCAAGTGCAAAACTCTCAAATGGGTTTTGCTGGGTGGTGGTTGAATGTTATCCACCATCCAGCAAAGGTCATTTAATAAAAACTAAGAAAAACATATGACAAAATTACAATCATTGTTAATCTCCATTAAAAAGGCAGTGAAAGTGGTAGTTATATTTTTGTTGGGAGTAATAATTGCAGGATTGGAGGTGAAATATCCAACGATTATGGGATATAATATTTTCAATGGCTATACGATAGGAGCCTTGCTTTATGTTATATATGATTTTCTCAAACATAACTGGCTTAAAAAATTGCCATAAAAGAATTAAATAATAAAAATACCAATTATTTATAATATAATAACGCCTATTTTGCTTAGGTAAAATGGGCGTTTTTAATATCTTGTGGAAAAAAACTAAAAAAACACTTGACAAAATAAAATTGATTTGATACAATTTGATTAAATAAAGGTCGAAAAGCAAAAAACAAAAAATAATAAATTAAACTATAAAAATGATATTTGTGCTAATTATACTGAATATACTCGCACTCAAAAATCTGCCATATGGAGAATGTGCTAGTGGAGTATATAAATCAGCTGGATGATTATTAGTTAATTTAGCTATTCTAACAATAATGGTCATTGTTAGAATAATTCGTCTAGTCCACGAAGTTAAAAATAAATAAATTAAAAACAATGAAAAATAAAAAAAAAGTAACGTGACAAGAAGTTGAGACATATATAAATAAGAACTGCAAAATCAATAATAAATTATTAGGCATTAATATGAATGATTTAATCAAAAAATACGGAACATCAAGACAAAATTTACATATTAAGCTTAATAGAATAATAAAAAATAAAAAATATACAAAGGTCGGCGAATATATCTTAATCAAAATAAAATAATTATTATGGAACAAAAACAAGAAAAAGAACAACAAAGTGTTGGAGCAATGTGAAGTAAAGTAGGACATAACCAAAAACAAACAAGATATTATACCATTTCTATTGATACAAAGAGCTTAATGGATGACGAGGGTAATATTCCAGAAAAAATCAACTTAATCGCATTTCGCAACTTCTTTAAATCTAGAGATAATCAACCTGATTATAAAATATATATAAGAGAAAAAAGAGAAGACACTAACGAAATACCATTTTAATTTAATAAAAATTAAAAAATAAATATGAAAATACAAGAAGCATTACACATAATTCAACAAAAGTTGAATGCCCCAAAAACACAATATAATAATTTCGGAAAATATGCCTATCGCAGCTGCGAAGACATATTAAAAGCTGTCAAACAACTATTAGAAGAAACAAAAACTAATTTAATTCTAGAAGATGAAATTATAAATATTGGATCAAGATATTATGTTAAATCAATAGCTAAATTAGAGAATTTTGAAGGCGAATCGATAAAAGCTGTAGCTTATGCCAGAGAAGAGGAAGATAAAAAAGGCATGGATGGAAGTCAAATTACTGGTGCCAGTAGTTCATATGCACGTAAATACGCTTTAAATGGCTTATTCGGCATAGATGATACCAAAGATAGCGATAAGACTAATACAAGGCTTGTAGGGGAAAATAAGGGGGTTAAAACGCCTTCTACAAGCAACTTTGAAAAAGCTAAGCAAGCAATTGAGAAGACCAACAACACAACGACGCTTGAAGAGTCAATTTCCAAGATAATTACTTCAGATAAATATACCGATGATCAGAAAGAAGAATTGGTCCAAATGATAGAAAATAAGATTGGACACAATGGCAATTAAAAGACGAGATTATTTAAGTTGAAGCCAACTCAATATCTGAGAGAAAAATCCTAACCTATATTACGAAATCTATGTATTAGGTTTAGAGGCACCTTATACTAAGTGAATGAAAAAAGGTAAAGATCTGGCAGAATATTTGAAAAATGGTGGAGAAGCTGATAATGATGTTAAATCTATAGCTAAATTGATACCAACTTATCCAGAAAAAGAATTTGAAATTAAAGCTAAACTTAACAAAAATATCAACTTGTTAGGATACCTTGATAGTTTTGATCCAAAAGAATTAAAAATATATGAATACAAAACTGGGAAAAAATATACACAAAAAATGGCTGATAAATTAGGACAACTTGATTTTTACACTTTACTCGTATGACTTAAATATCAAAAACTGCCAAAATCTATTAAGTTGATTTGAATAGAAACAATAAATAAAGACGATATCGTAGCATTTAGTGGCAAGATTAAAACATTTGAAGTGAAGAAAACGATGAAAGATATAATTAAGATAAGCTCACGAATAAAGAAAGCTAAACAAGGTATTGACGAGATGTGGGAGATGGTTAATGGTTAATAAGTAGGGGTTGACTTTTTTATAAAAATATGATAGTATATTTGTAGATTAAAAATCTGGGACACAAAAGCAATCACAAAAATAAAGAAACACAAACAACCAGACCTGATCATTGTGATGCTTTGCGAGAGTAGTGATACTTTCGCAGGTGTCCCAATGCTCGGGTCTGTTTTAATAATTAAAAAGCAAATATGGAAAACCTGCCTGACTTCATTCAAATACCACATCAATTAATAATGGATCAGAAACTCCGACCGACAGATAGAATACTTTATGGTGTGATTTACTGAATGACAAAACTAAAAAATGAAAAATGCTTTGCTTCAAATAAGACTCTTACTGATATATGCGGTGTAAAATCAGAACAAGCTATAAGGGGTGCATTACTACGATTAGAGAAACAAGGATATATACAAAGAGTATACAAAGATGGAAAAAGAAAGATAAGAAGCGAAATAATACCATTAGTAGTTTACTCAAAGGTAGCAACAAATGTAGCTACCGTAGCAACAAATGTAGCTACCAACGTAGCAACAAATGTAGCACAGAATAAGAATATATATAATAAGAATATTAAAGAAGAATTACACACACTTTTTGATAAAGAAATACAAACAGATAACTTAAAAGAAAAAGAAAAGTTTATATCTTATTGAACAGAAAAAAATCCTGGAGGGAAGGAATTATGGAAAAAACAACCAGTATTTGATATAAAGAAACGCTGAGATAGATGAATAAAAAATGCTAATGATTGGACTAAAAACAAACCAACAGAACAGGCAGAAGATGACCATCAGAATAAAACTCCTTATTATGGAGATATAAAGCTAAAATTTGTTTGTAAAAAATGATTTACTACTGAAAAAACATTTACAGGAAAAGAATATAAACAGATGCATATATGGCAGGGGTTTGTGTATAACAAAGACGGTAAAGAAGTATGTTTGAATAAAGAAGACGAGAAATATATTATTTGAAAATAATAAAGGTCGTAATAAAAATATAAAAATAATCAACATAAATATAAATAATGAAAAGAAAACTTACATTTCTAGATTGATATAGTGTATTTTGAGTTATAATTATAGCAATTGAAACTATAGCTAGTGCTGTTATCAATGTTGAAAGCAATCCTTTTTTCGCTCTTGGACAGTTATTATCCTTATGTTTTTCACTACCTGTAGTTGCTTTTGTTATTACACATACCTTTGGAGAAAAGGAATAGATCTTCTCCTCATAGCCGTAATTCATTTACGGTTATGCAGAGAATATTTACTACATTTATAACTGCAAATAAATGACAAAAAAGAGGAAAAAAGTACGAGTGAAGACAAAAACCTCTGCTTCCGTATACAATACTATCTTTAAGATTATCGTGCCTCCTAGGGCATTGTAGAGCGTCTGGTGGCATTTTAGAGGAGATAGACATATCAATAAGCTTTATATCGATAAATTAAACAAAATAAATCAAGAACAAATAAATAGCAATCATCGCAAAAAATATGTAAATCATAAAAATAATGAAAAAACACTTGACAAAAATAAAAAACTTTGATAATATTGGATATAGCAATAAATAATTAAAATCTTAAATTTATATTATGGTAAAACAAAAGATAGATACGTCTTTAAAAACCCAAATAATCCAACGAATGATGGAACGACGCTACACTTATGACGAAATAGGCGAGATATTAGATATGAGTAAGCAGGCAGTAATGTATTATATTCGTAAATTTTCTCTTCAAAGGTCGAAAAGAAAAATTAAAAATAAATAAAATATATGGAAAAAGAAACAAATGACGCAACAGTAACAAAAGTAAAATGCCAAATCTGCGGGCACGAATGGCTATGAGGAGCAGTTAACGATAGTAATCGAGATGCTTTTATATGTAGCGATTGTATCAATAACTACGGAATCAAAGTTAAAGAACCATTATTTATGATTAAGGTTATTATACCTAATAAAAATTCTATAAAATATCAAACACAATACTTGGAAGAATTAGAAAAATTTATTTTAGATGCAACAAATCGATTTTTATTAGAATCATCACCTGAAAAATAGCCATAGGCGGAGGCATCAGCTATTTAGTTAAGCCTATGGCGATTAACATAAGCTGGTGCCTCCAAATTTAATAAACTAAACTTAATTATGAAAAAACAAACAAAAATAAATAAAGAGAGCAAAAAAGAAAAGAAGTTAGATAATACCGATTTAGCACTACTTCAACTATTAGCATTTTTTTCAGGAGCTATCAACGCATTACTAACTGCAGACAAACCAGAAGAGAAATTAAAAAATAATAAATAAACTAAGGAGATGTGCGATAAATGAGGTATAAAAAAGGTTATTATACCTAATAAAAATTCTATAAAATATCAAACACAATACTTGGAAGAATTAGAAAAATTTATTTTAGATGCAACAAATCGATTTTTATTAGAATCATCACCTGAAAAATAGCCATAGGCGGAGGCATCAGCTGATTAATATAGTCTATGGCGATTAACCCAGCTGGTACTCTCACTATTAATAAAAAATTTATGATTGAAACTAATCAAAAATTAAAAATATGGGGATTAGAAATCGAACCGATATATTCAGACATTACCATATGAAAATTAGGAATTAACCAACCATTTAAGATGATGAAAGATGGACAATTACGCAGTTATGTAGGAATTGGTGCCAAGATTATTAGCGAAGCCAAGAGACAAGGAGTTGATAAATTCCTAATCGAAAAGAAATGGGAGACCCCGCCGAAAGAAAGTTATTTTATGATTGATGTGCCGACAGAAAAAGACATCAAATATAAAATTAAAAATGGCGAATATGAAGATAGAGAAAGTAAATTTGGTTCAGACGCCCCAAAGATGAGAATATATTATTTTCTCATTAACAATTAACAAACAAGCTAAATCAAAATAATATGCTACACATTTTGTTTATTGATTGCTCGGTTAAAAACCAAGATGATAAAATAAAAAAAGCCATTGCTAAAATTCAATAAATGAAAAAAATAAGAACAATACAAATCACAGAAAGAGAACTTTTTAAACTCTATTATGACAAGGTGCACCCCCCTAAAAACCCTGCCAGACGCACAAAACACCCCCTGAGAGGCACGAAAAGGGATAATCTTATACATAATACTAAGAAGATTAAAAACAAGGCTTAAAATCAAATAAAATGGAAACTAATAAAATTTATCAAGGTGATACTCTAACAGTATTAAAAACATTCCCAGATGATAGCATAGATTGTATTATTACTTCACCTCCTTATTGAGGACTTAGAAATTACGAGGTTGAAGGACAAATAGGATTAGAAAAAACATTAGATGAATATCTTAAAAAATTGTTGGATATTACATTAGAATTAAAAAGAATTCTTAAACCAAGTGGAGTTCTCTGGTGAAATCACGGAGACTGTTATGGTAGTCATAGAGATTGAACTTATTCTGATATTCCATTGAAGGCACAATTAGGTGAAGGCGGAAAAAAAGACAAAGTAAAAGGAATGGAAAAATGTCTTTTACTTCAAAATTATCGCTTAATTCTTAAAATGATAGATGAGCAAGGCTGAATATTAAGAAATTCAATTATTTGACATAAACCAAACCATATGCCTTCTTCTGTAAAGGATAGATTCTCTAACTCTTATGAGCCAGTTTTTATGCTGGTAAAAAATAAAAAATATTGATTTGACCTTGATGCGGTGAGGGTACAACATAAAAGCAATTTTTATAAAGAAAAATTGGTTAGCAAACAAAGTCATCAGGAAACAAAAGAAATTAATAGATATTATAGAAATAAAACACTAAATGAAAGTTATAAAAAATCGGGTATAAGAAATGCTCAAGAACCAAATGAGCCAAATGCTTTTAATCCCAAAGGTAAAAATCCTGGTGATGTTTGAGAAATACCAACCCAGCCATTTCCAGGTTCACATTTTGCAACATTTCCTGTTAAACTAATAGAACCTATGATATTAAGTTCTTGCCCTGCTGAAATTTGTAAGAAATGCGGAAAACCAAGAGAAAGAAGCAGAACAGAGCATCACGGTCATAAAATGGTTGCGAAAGAACATCAAACTATTGGATGAACAGATTGTAACTGTAATGCTGGTTGGGAACCAGGAATAGTATTAGACCCATTTTTCGGTTCAGGAACTACTGGATTAGCAGCTATGAAATTAGGTCGTAGATATATTGGCATAGAATTAAATCCAGAGTATATTAAAATAGCACAAAAAAGATTATCACAACAATCTTTAATAAACTAATAAAAAATAAATATGAAATACAAATTTGTTAGTGGAGCATTGCCGGATACAAGAGACGAAAAAGCAAAAATGAGAGATTACAGAATAGAAGAATTAGCAACTGCTCCTATCATTGAATGAGTTGATT
>Ga0208198_1002690_pt1 | contig 12959 bp, 17 predicted proteins | sample AD_JPNTR2_MetaG_FD_184446 | JGI IMG/M metagenome (GOLD analysis project Ga0208198, IMG submission 184446) | Active sludge microbial communities of municipal wastewater-treating anaerobic digesters from Japan - AD_JPNTR2_MetaG (SPAdes) (version 2) | ecosystem: Engineered > Bioreactor > Anaerobic... | reverse complement strand
TCGCCCCGGAATATACCTTTGTCGTATAGCCATGATATCCAGATTGACCGAAGGGCGTTCCATGCTGGGACGCATAGCCCGCCGGCATAGTCGGGGTCTTCCCGGTCCCAATTCAAGGCGGGGACGAATTCCCAATGATTTTCAAGCCCGAAGCATACCCCGCCTTCAAGGTCGCCCGATATGACCTTGTCGACAAGGCGGTCATTGATTTCGTCGGCCATTGTGTCCCATTCCCGACCGTTGAATTCCGGGAAGCCGCCATGCTTCTTCCAGTCTTCGAAGCGGTCCTGGTCGCCGGCGAAGTACTTCTTCAAGATAGCGGCTTCGCCTTGTGATTCGACCCACTTCCGGCGAATATCTTCGTCTTCGCCCCCGTATTCGACTTCTGGGGTCGATATCTTCTTCAAGAAGTCTTCTGGGACTTCAAGGATTTCGTATCCTTGCCGGCGGGTATATTCCCCGGTCAGTTCGTTGGCCAGTTCTTCAAGGTCGACCGTCGAATATCCTTCGTACCATTCGGCGGCTTTTTCGTAGTCTTCCCAGGATAGCGGGCGGGGGGCGTCTTCGGTGAATTGGTCGATTATGACCCGTGTAAGGTCGCTGTATGAATCTTCAAGAAGCAAGCGGTCAATAAGTGACCCTTGACTAATTGCAATCGCATAAAGACGCCATAAGTCGGAATCGGCGATTCGGTTTGCTTCTTGGATAAGATTCGTCAAGGCCATGAAGCCGTTATAAGCGGCGACTGCTTCTTCTTCAATCGGACCGCCCTTCGACTTGGCCGCCTTGACCCGTTTGTCCCAGGCGTCGGCAAGTTCCTTATTCGGTGGATATTCCCAGACCCCGCCGGTCGAATCGCTTTCGTGATATTCATTCGAATAAATCAGGAATAGCCGGCCGGCTTGACGTGGGGTCAGACTGGTCAGACTTAATTCAAGTTTCTTCTTCAAGGCGTTGGATAGTCGCTTTGTCATTTTCGATTCACTCCCAGGGCTTCTTCCAGGGCGGCCAGACGTTCGTCGAAGGTGGTCAATTCGACGGCCTTCAAGATTGACCCGGCCAGATAGCCGACGGCGTTGGCGACCCTGGGGTCGATTTGACCCGTCTTCACTTCGTCGATTGTGTCGGCCAGAAGATTGACGATATCCTGGGGGGTCGGGGATTGAAGGACCGTGACGTCCCCGCCCGTTCCCCGCCAGGGCTTGAATCGCTTCGGGTCAATCACCTTCAAAGACGACCCGCCCTTCGACCGGGCGGCTTTGACTGCTTCGGCCTTTTCGGGGTCGTGAAGGAAGCAATAATCCTTCCCTATCTGGGCGTTCGCTTGACAAGGCTTCCCGTCTTTTGTAATCGCTTTACATTTCGCCATAATCCCTTCCTTGTCTGGTTATATCGACCTCATAATGGGGTCATAATCTTCGTTGGATATATCGTCAATCCATTTCAGAATCGCCGACCTTGAAAATCGCCATTGACCGGCGACCATGAAGGCGGGGATAGCGTTGTCTTTCGCCATTTTGATAATGACCCGGTATGATACACGAAGAAGGTCGGCGACTTCCTGGGCGGTCATGACCAGGGGAAGGGCGTCTTCGGCGTTGAATCCTTTTTCAATTTCGCTGTAATCGTCCCCTAACATATCGGCAAGTTCATCATCATTCTTGGCCATGATTATTCAATCCTTTCAGTCCCAGACGTCGCCGGCTTCGGCGAAGGCGTGGGAAGCGGCCTTCTTGATATCGTCTTCGGAAGCGTCGGCCGGCAAGCCCCGAATGGAATCCAGAAGAAGGCGAAGGGTCGTCGAAGTCTGGGTGAAGGCCCCGTAAAGATTGACGGCGGCGATATTATCTTCCTTCGACCTTGATTCTGGCCGGCGGGTGAATCCAGAAGCCATTTTGTCCCAAGAATCCGACAAGAATTCCAGGGCGGCGGTCAATTGGTTCAAGTGAATTTCGGGGGTCTTGTCGGTCATTATTGCCCTTTTTTCCTTTCTGATAATATACAATTATCTGAATAGGTCTAATCGGAAGAATATCCCGATTCCCTTTCAATCAAGCCGACCTTTATTGACCGGCCGTGACGATTGACGTCGAATAAGCCGTATCCCTTGAAGGATACTTCGGTCGTCCCGGTCTTGACCGTCTTCCCGACGGCGACCGTGAAGACCATCATTCCAGGAAGCCCGCCCAGGGCGTCGGCGGCGGCGGGCGTGAAGTGCCAGGAAGGACCGTCCTTCGGTGTCATTGTATAAGCCTTTCTGGTCGGTTCGTTGGTCATAATTCGCCTTTCCCGTGTGTAGAATCGTTTCTGTTAAGCGAAGCCGGCGATAATCCAGAAGAATTGTCGTGAATTGTCATTCTTGACCCCTTTGATAAGCGTCGACGAAGTCCCGAAGTTCTTTTCGCATGGATTCTTCCCGCTTGACGGCTTCCGACCAGGCGATATTATCCCGAAGCCTTTCGACGGCGTCGGTGACAAGGCCGGCCAGTCGTCGGGGTTCAAGGGCGTCAAGTTCCCATGAATCATTCCCGAATCGGGCGATATATCCTTTCGACCGTGAATCAGTAATCTTCGCCGGGGCCGGGGGAAGGTTCAAGTCTTCAATCTGGTCCATATTCAAGGCCAGTCGGTCGACGTAGACCCAGGTTAAGCCGGCGAAAAGATTCAAGCGTTCTTCGACGTCCCTGGTCATATCCATTCCCGAAGGGTCATGGTCGCCCAGATACAAGACCCAGGGCGTCTTCCCTTCACGGGACTTCTGATATAGCCGCTTGCCGGCTTCATACAAAGACGAAGCCGACGAAAATCCTTTGTTCGCTGTGAAGCGGATTCCCAGTCTTTCACATACGGGAATCAAGACCCCTTCCAGGGCTTGCTTTTCGACCATGACTTCGACATGGTTCGTCTGGTCCTTCCACTTATCCAGGGCGAAGGAATCGGCGGCGGCGTTGACGATTTCGGCGGGGTCTTCCCATGCCGGCGGGGTGACGGTCTCCCGCCCCCGGTCGACAATCATATCCCAGTCAATCAAGCCGGCCATTCGTGCTTCTGTCAAGATTTCGGCAAGCCATTTGTAATTCGGTTCGGCGTTCTTTGTCCCGTTCGGGTCTTTGACCCACTTATTCGTATCTGGAATTTGTCGCCGTTTTCTTTCGTCTGGGAATAAGTCACGGGCGACAAATTGATAATAGACTTGTCGGACCGTCAAGTCGTATCCTTCGGCTTGATATTCTGACAAGATATTATTGACAAGATTAATAATGACCTTCTTGTCGTGACTGAATCGCTTGACGACGAAGGCTTCCTTCATTCCTTTTCTTCCCGACCCCATTCGCCGGCTTCCCCCCATGCGACGATTTCGTCCCTGGTCGCAGTAAGAAGCCAGGAATAATGTTCGATTCCTTCTGGCCAGTCGGCGAAGATGAAGTCCTTCTGGTCCGGCGTGAATCCCATTTCGTCGATTCGCATAATCGCCGCTTCTTCGGTCCCGATTCTGAAAGTCCCTTGATTCTGTGACATTGATTGACCCCTTTCAATCCGAATGATTTGATTTGTCGTATCTTCGACCCAGGTCGGCGGCGACCCGTTCGGTCGCCTTCCCGGTGGCGTGAAGATATATCGTTGTGACTTGAAGGCTTGCATGACCCAGAAGGTCAGATACATCCATTATCGAATGACCATTCTGGGCGGCGGTCATAGCGGCCGTGTGTCGTAAAGAATGGGGGTGAATTCCATGACCCTTCCCCAGGACCCGATTCCCGTATGACTTGACCAGGGCGGCAATCGACCGGGACGTCAACGGCGTTTCTTCCTTGCCGGCATGACCCAGACGACGGGCGGCGATTCGGCCGGCTTCGCTTGCCGTGAATAACGGCGACGAATCGGTCAAGTCCCCCCGTGTATCCAGATAAGCGTCAATCGCTTCGGCGGTCGCTTCTGGAAGTTTGACCGACTTCGTCTTCCCGCCCTTCTGGGTGTAGGTCAAGAAGACTTTCTTTCCTTGCCGGTGAAGGGACCCGACCGTCAAGCCGGCGACTTCGTGAAGCCGTAAAGCCAGGGTCAAGAAAAGAAGGATAATCGCCCGGTCCCGAAGTCCTTTCGGGGAATCGTCAATCGCTTCAAGAAGGCGAAGGTCTTCCCCGTCTTCCGACCGAAGCCAGGTCGCCTTCCCGTAAGGGTCGACGGCTTTTCGCTTGACCCCGTCGGTCGGATTGTCTGGCCGAAGTCCCCGGTCCTTCGCCCACTCGAAGAAGGAAGACAAGGCCGATAAGCGAAGATTGATTGTCGCTTGGGTGTAAGGTTCCCCGGTCTTCGGACTGGTCGAAGTTTCAAGGTGACGGCGATAAGATATCACTTCGTCTTGACTGACCTTGTCGGGGGGCGTGCCGGCGAAGTCAAGGAATCCCGACCAGGCTTGACGATAAGCCCGCCGGGTGTCTTCGCTTGAAAAGTTGTCAAGCCAGGAAGCCGCCGCCTTCTTCCAGTCGTGAAGGACGTCGGTCGATAAGGAATTGTCGTCTTTTGGAATTATCGAAGTCATGGTCAATCCCCGAATATAAGCAGTAGAATCACGCCGATTAATAACAGAATCCCGCCGACAATCCAGGTCGGACCGTCGTCGGCCGGCTTTGACTTCTTCCCGTGAAGGATATCCCAGATACCCCGCTTGAAGTTCATTTTGTCCCCGCTTCGTGACAAGGGATATCACATATCACCCCGCCGGCCAGAAGTCCTTCCCCCAAGTGGGGACAATCGGGACAACGAAGAAGGTCTTCCGGGGTCTTTGCGTAAGCCCGTTTTGAAGCCTTGTATTCGGCTTCCAGTCGGTCATACAAGGCTTGAAGCGATTCGGCCTTCTTGTCGTCGCCGGCGGCTTGGGCTTCCAGAATCAGGTCAAGACCCTTCGATAAGCGGCCGTAAAGGATTCGGGCTTTTTCCTTCGGGTCGGTCATGGTCGCTTGAAGACTGGTCATTCCTGAATCGCCTTCCTTGCCCGAATCGCCGTCCGGGGCTTGCCGGCGACGTTGACTTCTTCGGGGTATAACATGACCCGCTTTCCCGGCCATGCGTCGGTATCTTCCGACCCGACGGCTTGGGCGATTTGGGTCGCCAGGATTTTCGACAAGACGACCCCTTTCTGGGCTTCCTTGAAATACACGACCCACTTATCAACGGGGGGCGTCCCCGGCGTTGGTATCATCTTTTCGCTTCGAAGGTGTGAGATTGTCAAGGCGACCGACTTCCCGGCCAGGTCTTGACCCGTTGCGTACTTACTGGGAAAAAGTTCATTCAGTTTCATGGTTCATTCTCCAAAAGAAAAGGAAAGGCGGGAAGCCCGTCAAAGGCTTCCCACTTCGGCGATTGTCGGGACCGGGATATCAACGGCGAAGCCGATATCGGTCAAGAAGGCGACCGGGATTCGGGCTTCGGAAGATTGTACGGGTCCCCCGATTGAATACTGGGTGAAGGGGCGAATAGTCTTCCCGTTGACGGGAAGGGCTTCGACCGAAGCGATTCGGCGTCCATCCCCGGCGGTGAAGACGTTGACAATTTCGACGGCGACTTTCTGATTCTGAATTCTCACAAAAGCGATTATCCTTGTCATCTTCCTGGTCTCCCTATTCGATTTGATTTTGTCTTACATCAAGGGTCTTTCGTGGTCGTCGGGTGTCCTTTGATGTATCTATATTATCACGTGTTATCAGAAGTGTCAAGTAGTAATCAGGAAGTCGGGGAAAATTTAAGATTGTCATGCCGGCGTGACAATGCAAGAAAGTCCGACCAGTTGGACTTTTTCGCCGGCGAATAGTGTCATCCTTTCGGGGATTTGAATACGAATTTCGCCGAAAAAGATGCCATTTTAATGACATTGTAGGGGGCGTGGGTTGAAATAAACACCGCCTTAATTCACCAGAATAAACACTTTTTCCAACGGGTGCAGGGAATATTGACTGCCTTAATTGACTAATTTATTGAATTTTCACCGCCTTAATTCGCTTAAATTTTTCCTGTTTATATTGCCGAAAAACACGACATTTTAACGACATTTTCGCCGGTGTATCTGAATACCCTTGAAGGTGAAATACGGGGCTTATAAGCCGTTCTGGAAGGTCAAGGGACGTCCCTATCCCGATTTCAGGGACGCCCCTATCTGTTTTTCGATAAATTATCCAGGGACGCCCCTTATTTTATCCAGGGACGCCCCTTGAAGCGAATTAATCAGAATTTTCAAGACTTGATAAATCAAGCGTGTACAAATAGCGGGGCGACGTTGACGGCCGGCGATATTCCTTGATATTCAGGTCCCCCGAATCAAGCCGGCGAAGACCGTCGGCTAGTAATAAGGCGACTATCTGGGAAGCGGGAATCCTTTCGGATTCGGCAAGGTCGAAGACCCGCTTTTTCAATTCCAGGGGAAGGTCAAGATTCACCCGACCAGGAAGCCGGCTTGCCGCCTTCTTTCTTTCCTTCGCCTTCTTCGCCCGGTCCGATTTCGACCCGCCGACCTTGTCTTCTTGTCTGGCCATGATATCCCGGACGGCGGGGTCAATGACTGTTTGTCTTTTCGCTTCGGTCATCGTATCACCTCTTTGATTCTTTCAAGAAGGTCAAGGTATCCCCCCGCCCTTTTCCCGTTGAATTGATATCCCATGATTGACGGGGAATCGGGACAATATTCCCATAACGTCTTCCCGAAGGCGGCGGCTTCCCTTGCCTTCGTATCCTGGGGAATCGGCGGCCAGACTATCTTCCCGAAGGCGTTGACCAGGTCCCGAAGTTGTGTCGTCGTTTCTTTTGTCGTCCTATCAAAGAAGGTCGGAAGGATTGAATATCCTTCGAATTTATGATTATTATCTTCGCCTTGTTCTACTTCGGCCATTGACCGAAGGATTTCATTCACCCCGTCAACGGCCATAGCGTCCAATTTCGTCGGAATCAGTATCCAATGGGAAGCGACCAGGGCGGCGACGTGAAGGACCCCCAGACTGGGCGGGGTATCAAGGATTATCACGTCGTAAGTCGACCCTTTCAGGGCTTTCTTGATTACAAGTTCCCGGAAGTTCAAGGTCGTGACATATCGACCGACCGATTCCCCGGTCTTGTCGCTTGCGATAATATCCAGGTTCGGGCGGGCTTCTTCGGCGACCTTGTGAAGCGGTTCGGATTCGACAAGAAGTCGATATAAGCCATTCGTCTTCTTCATTCCCAGGGCGAAGGCGACGTGACCCTGGGGGTCAAGGTCGACGACCAGGACCCGCCGGCCGGCCCTTGATAAGCCGTGACCCAGATTGACGGCGGTCGTCGTCTTCCCGACCCCGCCCTTCTGGTTTGCGACGTTGATTATCGTTGTCATGACTTGTCTTCCTTGCCGGCGGCTTCGAAGGCGTTCGGGGACCATGTATCATCTTTCCCGATTTCGGCGAAGTTGCTTATCTGGGGGAAGAATTTGAATTGAATCTTTCCCCGTTCCCCGTTGCGATTCTTCACGAAGGCCAGGTCGACCCCTATCCATTTTCGCTTGACTTCCCCGTCCCCGATTGCCGAAGTCCCTTTTTCGACCTTGCCGGCGGCGTCCTTTCGGGCCATCATTATCGCCCCCAGGTCGGCCCCATATTCGACCCCGCCCGATTCCTTGAAGGCCGATATATCAGATACTTCGTAACTTCTTCGGGATAAGGAAGATATCGCCATTATCGAAGCCCCCAATTCACGGGCGATTCGACGAAGGTCAGATACAACGGCGTCGACCCGGTTCCTGGGGTCTTTGAAGTCTTCGACGGTGGGGACAATTTGAAGATAATCGACGACAATCAGAAGGGCTTCGGCGTTGGTCGCCCGTCTGACTTGCAAGCCGGCAAGCCGAATCAGTTCCGGGGTGGTCGTCTTGTCGCCTTCAAGAATGAAATATCGGCCGGCGGTCGAATTCAAGAATTTGTCAGAAGCGGTCTTGACCCGTTCCCATCCAGGGGACTTCGGGTCAAGTCGACCCCGAAGAATGTCCCGATTTTCAATTCCAGACAATCTTGAAAGGGTCTTGACCCTCAATTCTTCCCGGCTTTGTTCAAGACTGACAAATAAACAGACGGCTTTCGGGTTCTTTTCGATAATCTGGTCGGCGACTTGCTTCGCCCAGGTGGTCTTTCCGACCGACGGGGCGGCCCCGACGACGAAAAGTCCTTCTGGAAGACCGTTGGCCAGATTGTTGAAGTGTTTGAATCCCGTATCAAGCCCGATAAATTCCTTCTTGGTTTGCTTCGCTTCAAGGTCGGCGAAGTAAGTCGGCCAGTCTTCCGCTTCTGACTTGAAAGTCCCGACCATTCGCCGGCTTGATTCCTGGTCCATAACGACTTGATTCACCCGTGAAAAGGCTTCGGCGGGTGAAAGTTTCTTGTCGTCGAAGTCGGATTGAATCTTCTGAATAAGACCCCTTGCCGTTTGTCGGCGGGATTCTTCGACGAAGATTGACAAATAGGCTTCGACCTTCCCCAGTTCGGGGATATCCATTCCTTCAAGTTTGCCGGCCAGGTCAAGAAGGGCTTGACGTTCCTTGACCTTTTCCTTTTCGGTCGGTTCGGGTTCGGGAATCGTCGCTTCAAGCGTGACCCGGTCGACGTGCTTCGTCTGTGATACATCGGGATATATCACTTCGGCAAGCCGGCGGTGAAGGTCGAAGTAGTAATCCTTCGGCCGTGTGTCGGCGACAATCCTTGTAATCAGTTCTGGTCGGCCAGACAAGGCGGCTTTAAGAAGTGTTTCTTCAATAGCCTTGATATCTGGTCGGTTCGGTTCCTGGGCGTTGAAAATTAAGTCTGTGAAGTCAGTCATGGTATTGGTCTCCCTTCAAAGTGTGTGTCGTATAATAGGGAAGTCCGGGCGTTAAGCCTGGTCTCCCCCGCCGGTCAAGTTGGTCGCTTGGCCGGCGACTTTTATCGACGTTTGAATATAAGATTCAAGGTCAATTGGTCGGACCCGAATCACCCGGCCGACCCGAATTGATTTGATTCGGCCGTCTTTGACCATTCGTCGGACCGTCGGCATTGATACTTGAAGCCGTTCGGCGACTTCCGGCAAGCGAAGAAGATTGATTTGATTCTGTGTAGTCATGTTATTTATCCTTTCACCCCTTCGGCGGGGTTCTTTGTAATTCTTCCCGTAAAGTAATCAGTCACGTCTTGACCTTCTGGAAGTTGAATGATTTTCGGCGAAGGTTTCCCTTGATTGACAAAGATTCGGGATATTTTCTTCGCCGCTTCTTGACCCGGTTCGTCTGGGTCGGTTGCGATATAAACTTGAAGCCCGTCGAAGTATTTCGCCCATTCGGGCTTGAATCCCTGGGTCCCGACAATCCCGACGGCTTTGTATCCCGCTTGATATAGTGTCATTGTGTCGGTCGCCCCTTCGCATATGAAGACGGGCTTCCCTTCGTGACGTGCTTCCAGGACGGCGTCGAAGTTGTAAGGGCAAGGGACCCCGCCGGCCAGGTTGTCGAAGCGAAAATCTTTCCCGGCGTTGATATCCCGACCTTGAAGATATATCGGATATCGCTTCCCGCCGGCAGTAATCCAGAAGGGGAATAATAAGCGGTGCTTCTTGAATCTCAATTCAAGGGGCGTCCCTTTCTTCTTGTCCCTGGTCATAAGACCCAGTCGGTCAAGCGTGTCGACCCCGAAGGATTCAATCATGCCGGCCGAAGCCCGGTCCCAGTCAATCCAGGTCAAGCCGAAGGCGGTCTGGGTCGCTTGACTGATTCCCTTCTTGTCACGAAGCCATATATGACCGGGTGAATCCCCGTCGCTTTGACCATAAGACAAAAGGGCGTCGATTATGGATACACGAAGCGAAGGACGGTCGGTCGAAGCGGTCTTGATATCGTCCGACGTCAATTCGCAGTCGAAGACCCCGGAAAGAATCCAGGCGATTTCGTCGACCGATAAGCCGGCGAATTCTTCCGGCGTCAAGTTGTATTCGCATATATACAGGGCGAAAAGTAATTCGTCCCGGTCGTATTCGACTTCGACCCGACCGTCTTCAAGTCTGGTCCACTTTCTTTCACCTTCCCCGTTCTTCACGGCGACGACTTTCGCCCCCGGCGGGAAGGTGACGGTCAAGGAATTCCAGGACGATTCGGTCTTGACCGGTTCTTCTTCGGGTAGGGACGCCCCTTTCGGAAGCGGGGCGGGGCGTCTGGAAGAAGGCTTTGAAGCGGTCATGCCGGCTTTGTTGGCCAGATATTGAATCGCTTGACCCTGGTCCCCGTGATATCGGACGTCGGCGACAAGACGAATCACGTCGGCTTTGTACCCACAACGGAAGCATATCGCCCCCTTCTTCGGGTGAATCGCCATATTCGGCCGGCCCTGGTCGTCGTGGGAAGGACAACGGGCGAAGAAGGAAGTCCCGCTTCGCTTCGGGTCAAGGCCCAGTTCTTCGGCGATTTCGACGATATTGATTCGGTCTTTCAAGGCTTGCAAGTCAATCATGCTTCACGCTGTCCTATATCTTTCAAGTAGGGGGTAGGGGCGTCCCTTATGCTTATCCCCGGGGCGGGATAGCGTAAGCGATTCCCGCCCTGTTAATAGATATCTAAAAGATATCTATTAACTATCTACACATTTTCGCCGGTATTTCGGCTTCTGATTTTGCCGGCGAAGTCCCCGATTTTGTATTCGAATTTCGTCCTTTCTTCCCTTTTCGGGCGAATTCTTAAAGAATCTTGAAGCCGTTTTGTACACGCAGACCCCGTAACTTGTACACGCAGACCCCGTAACTTGTACACGCAGACCCCGTAAGTCCTCATGATTCGGCCTTCTTTTCTTCTTCGCCGGCATGGTCCCCGGGGACTTCCTGGTCCGATTCGTTGTCCATATACCAGTCGGGGGACTTCGTGAAGGAATATTTGACCTTGCCGGAAGTGTCTTCTGTATTCACTTGGAATTGTGCGACGACCCCATAATCCCGAAGGATTTCGAATCCCCTTTCAAGGTCGCTTCTTGTCTTCGTGACCCGACGGGTATCCAGGTCAAGCCGCTTGGCCAGTTTATCCAGGTCTTGATTCTTCATAGTCTGGTTCGCTTGTCGTAAGACGTAAAGAAGAAGCCGCTTCAAGGTCTGGTTCTTCGGGAAGGCCTTCCGAATTTCGAATATCTTATGGGGAAGCGTTGTCGTCCCGATATTCGGGTCATTCCCGGTCAGGCCATTGACCAGGCGGGGGTCAAGCGTCAATTCAATTCCTATCGGTCGGGGACCTTCTTTTCGCTTCAAGATTTGAAAGTCGCTGTATTTCGACCGGCTTATATTTTCGACTTCGTCGTCTGGAAGAAGGTTCGGCGGGGTGACGTCTGGGGGATATATCAAGGTGTAATTCGACAAGATACGACCCCGGAAGTCGTAAGGATACCTCTTATCATCTTTCTTCTTTCGCTTTTCACCCGGGGGAGTGTAATTCTTCCAGTATCCCGTCTGATATATTTCAACGGTGTAAAGAAGGTCAAGTGATTCGTTTATCAATTGATACTGGTCGCTTGAATAGGTTTCCTTGTCGCCCAGGGCGACCGATACGTCCCGGGCGAATTCCAGGACTTCCAGAAGTTCGGTCGGGGTTGTCCGAATCGGGGCGGTCGGATTCGCCGGGTCCAGAAGCGCATAAAAGCCATAGACGACCCATTCGACGAAGGGGGGAAGCGGTTTGTCGAATCCAGGCAAGTACAATTGTTCGGCCGGTCGCTTCTGTAAGGCGAATATCTTCGGTCCCCATTCGATAATCTGATTGTCGACCTTGAAGGTCTTTCTTTTGGTCATTTCGTCCCCCGATTCCCTTTCATAGCCGCCGCCGTTATGCCGGCATAATCCATTCCGGTCATTTTCCTTGTGACTGATTCAAGGGTTTCGCCATCGTCAAGTCGGACCGGGAAGCGTTTCTGGTCCTTTTCGTCGTCAACGGTGTATATAATCGCCCCGGCCATGACCCTTGACCAATCAACGGCGGGACCCTTCTTGACCAGGCGAAGGCTTGAAGTGTCGACATTCCATATATCACTTGACAACATATCTATAAATTGGTTAAGACTGGTTTCTGTGACCTTCAAGGCTTCTTCAATCCCCTTAAGCCGGTCCCGAAGAATCGGGGCCAGGACGGGGATTCCTTCGAAGAATTCCTGGGATATTAATTCATAAGTTAGTTTGAAGGTTTCAACGTCGTCAAAGACTTCGCCGATATTCCGAATCGCTCTTTCAAGCGGGGAATAGAATTTTTGACCCAGGAAGGAAGATATATCCCGTTTATTCTTTTCCTTCCAGGATATTGGCCGGTGACTGGTCCTTAATTGACCCATTCGACGAAGCAAGTCGGATATCGTTTCCCTTTTTTCTTCTGGGTCGTCGGTCGGATAATAGAATTCCCGGACGAAGTTCTTCCCGACCATTCCGGGGGTCGTCCCCAGTTCGTCGGCAATTTTCCGAAGGCCCCGAATTGTCGCATAATACCAGGCTTCGCCGGCTTGGTCGCTTGACCCCATGAAAGGGTCGTCCCCTTCGGCTTCGTGAAAGTCTTTGACATTGACCGTCCCCAGGTCTGGGGCGTAGTATCCCAGAAGCGGGGAAGCGTCGGCGCAAAGGACCCGGCCCAGGGCGACGAAGTCAACCTTGTCGGCGTCAATCAAGTCGCCCCCCCAGGGCTTCTTCTGACAATCCAGATAGAATTCCTTCGCTTTTTCTGTGATTTGGTCTTCTTGAAGTGTCCCGTCGACGTTGTAAAAAGTATTCAGGACGTCGGGCGAATTCTTGTCGGCCCGTTTTTCGTCGCCCCGGAATATACCTTTGTCGTATAGCCATGATATCCAGATTGACCGAAGGGCGTTCCATGCTGGGACGCATAGCCCGCCGGCATAGTCGGGGTCTTCCCGGTCCCAATTCAAGGCGGGGACGGATTCCCAATGATTTTCAAGGGCGAAGCAAAGACC
>Ga0208198_1002681_pt1 | contig 12976 bp, 15 predicted proteins | sample AD_JPNTR2_MetaG_FD_184446 | JGI IMG/M metagenome (GOLD analysis project Ga0208198, IMG submission 184446) | Active sludge microbial communities of municipal wastewater-treating anaerobic digesters from Japan - AD_JPNTR2_MetaG (SPAdes) (version 2) | ecosystem: Engineered > Bioreactor > Anaerobic... | reverse complement strand
CACACCCACCGGTGAGATGCTCACACTCGACGATCTTGAACTGAAATTCTGCAAAGAGGAAATCGAAGACATCGAGATAGGTACTCTTAAAAGGATCAATGTTCCCGATTATAAATTACCCTTTAAATCAGTGCATCCTGTTGTTATAAGGACTCCAGATAGCTATTATCTAAGAGATGGTGCTGATTTGGTCAAGGCAGCTGAAACTGATGGCTTGGCCTTCATAAGGGCTAGAGTTCTTTATACAGACAAATCATGCTCTCAAGCACTCGAAATAAGCAAAATCGACAGCAGGCTTTTATCAGATAACGGGGATACAATCTTTGCGGAAAAAATCAGAAATATTTCAAGAGAAATCGATATATTGCAGAAAATACCCAGTATTTATATGACAAAAAAACAAGGAGGTATTCAACCAAATAATGACAAAATCGATATCCTTGAGCACTTGGCTGAAAAATATCACAAAAAGAGATCTACAATGGTCAATTATAGGTCATACGGTATACATATAGATGATATAGCCTTCAATAAAATAATAGAAAAAGACAAGAAAAAGGAGTTCTTCGAATCAATCCAGGCAAGAAAAACAGCACTTATAAAGGAGCTTAATAAAGTAAAAACACCCTATGACAAGATTACAGAAATCGTTTCAAAACATGTTCTTAAATGGCTCATGGAAGAAGATGAAAAGAAAAAAGCCCCCCCTCTATCAATTGAAAAGAAAAATTCACCTCAAACTTCAAATCAAGAGGATGAAACCCCTGATAACTTGATAGAATTAATGGAAGAGGAATCTGAAACGATTGAAGAAGAAACTGCCTATGATGACTTGGAAAATCAAAAAACTCCCGACGATGACATTGTTAATGAACAAATCGGCATGGACAATATCCTTATAAAACTCAAAGAACTCAGCAAGAAGCTTGCCTTGTATTCAGAGGCACAGGAAACAGCAACGGTCTTGGAAAGAGGCATAAGAGAGATTGCGCAATCTTTACTCGACATTTCCATTGAACTCAATAAAATTGCCGAACAAACAACAATTGATATGGCAATAAGAAAGGCTATGTAAAATGGGAGAATTGATCCACGTTATTTCAGGAACCGGGCTAGACATAAAAAGTCTGCCCTCCCAATTCCCTCAAGGCATACTCGTCAACGCCGTTGATACTGGTGCTACCCTTGGTATCTTTCGGCAGACTAAAAACATTATAAACTGGGTGAAGTCGCACAATCCCTCCGTGAAGACTGTTCTTGACTGTGGGGCGTTTAGCGCAATGAACGCTGCAAAAAAAGGAAAGACAATTGTTTATGATATGAGCAATCCTCGAAATTATTATGGAAACTACTTTAATTTGACTCCTGTTCACGCTATTCGAATCCAGAGGAAACTACAGCTGGATGTCATGATTAGCTTGGACAAAATCGCGCCGAAAGTTTCCACAGACCCCGAAAGGGAGTATCAATGGATGGCAGTCCACACATTTAATGTCCTGAACTGCATACGGACAGTCGAGCTAAAAGAAATTTATTGTAAGAATATTGACATGGCACTTCTGGTGCCGCTTCAGGTCTATGACCTGCAACAATTCTCGATATTTTTGAAAGATATTCAAAGGGTGATGAATAAGATTGACGGATTTTCTTGTCCACGGCGAAACCTTAATCCAATAAAGCTTATTTTATTTTTACTAAAGATTTATCTGACCGGAAAAACCCAAATATGTCATATCCTTGGTACAACTGCCTTCGGCATGGTTGTCGTCTGCGCATATGCAGCTCGACATTGGTTCGACGTTATTACTTATGATGCGACTTCATGGAGGTTGTACAGTAAATGGGAGTATTATCTGTTCCGCTATAATCTAAAATCATTAAGGCTGAGAAAAGACATCTTTGTTGATCGGAGTGTCCTAAGCGCACCGCTCAGCTGCGACTGCGAATGGTGCCAGAAATATGCAAACCTGGGAGAAATACGGGATTTGGAATATTCACAAAAGAGAGAGTTTCTTGAACGGCACAATTTTTTTGTGATCGACAAGTTTTGCCAAGAAGCCTTTGAACATGCAGATTCCGTCAGCGAGCTGAAAAGATACCTTTTTGCAAGGACAAAAGGCAGTCGCAATGAAGAAATTGAACAGATTTGTCGTTACCTTGAAATTGCAGATAAAATAAAAGATACGATTTCGCATAAAGGTCTGGAAGCGCTTTGGAGACAAAATTGTAAATAGCACTAAAAACACCACCCTATAATGGGGTGAGACCAAATCAGGAGGTTTTAAGCAATGCAACATAACAACAATATAGATCAAAAAAAGCTTATTTCGAATTATTTCACAATAATCAACAACAACGCCCATATTGATGGTTTTCGAAACATATTTATAAAACCCGATAATAGAACATTTACCTTCCATATAAACGAGCTCAACAAAATGGTAGATAAGATTTGTGAACTTACAAATCAACATGACGTCTACTATGAGGTATGCCTGCAAAAAGAATCACCTTTACCAGGAAGAAGGGGAAGTGAAAAAGGAGTCATTGCGGTCCCGGGTTTCTGGCTGGACATAGACATTAAGGGTGGTCACCACATAGAAGACAATCTATTCCCTGATCTGAAAACATCTTTATCATTCCTTAAAGAGTCAATTGCATTAACTCCAACCCTAATTATTTTCACTGGCGGTGGCATTCATGTATACTGGCTCTTTAAAGAACCATATCTGATAAGCAAAGAACATGACAGACATCTCATTTCGTCTTTATCAGACCAGTTTCAGACCAGTGTCATCAACATAGCTAGACAAAATGGTTATCACATCGATAAAACATCAGACCTCGCAAGGCTACTCAGAATTCCAGGAACATATAATAGAAAAGGAGATCCAGTCTTAGTGACCATACTGACTTATGAAGACAATAGATATTCTATAACTGATTTTAATTTTATCCCTCTACCTTCCGCACCAACTGAAGCAATACAAAATATTCCCCCCGGTCTCATCCAACAAGGCACCAGAAACAACACTCTCACAGCTATCGCAGGAAAACTTGTTCAACTGGGGCTATCGAAAGACAAAATCACAAATCTTCTCTCAGAAACAAACACAACCCATTGTACACCCCCTCTTCCCGATACTGAGATTTTACAAATCGTCAAAAACATTCAACAATACCAGACGGATACAAAAAGTTTTACCGACCTTGGAAATGCAGAGCGTCTAGTCAATAAATACGGGGAAGACATCCGCTATTCCCATCAGGTAAAGTCATGGTACATCTGGGACACTATGAGGTTCAGCCTTGACGTTACAAGCAGGATCACTGAACTGGCAAAGGAGACCGTAAAAGAAATATTCATCGAATCCGCCAAATATTCACAATTAAACCCCAGACACGCTGATGCACTCAAGAAACATGCCATGAAATCATCAATGCACCAGAGGATCAACGCCATGATTACTTTGGCTCAGAGCGACCCGAAAGTGGCAATAGATATTGACAAACTTGACACATCCCCATGGTTTCTAAACTGTCAAAACGGAACCCTTGATTTGAGAACAGGAGAATTGCATCCCCACAGAAGAGAACACCTGATCACGAAGTTGATTCCTATTGAATATGATGCAGACGCCCAATGTCCACAGTTTCTTGAATTTCTTTACACAATCATGGGAAGAAACACCGACCTTGTATCCTATCTCAAAAGAATTTTTGGGTATGCTCTCACCGGAACCACCATTGAGCAGTGCATTTTTATCTTCTTCGGTATCGGCGGGAACGGCAAAACAACCCTTCTGGAGATCATCAGGAAGGTTCTTGCGGATTATGCCAAAAATGCAGAATTCGATTCCTTCATCTACAGGCTGAACTCTACAATACGAAACGACCTCGCAAGGCTCTGCGGATCACGTTTTGTTACAGCCTCTGAACCTGAAAGAAACGTAACTCTCTCAGAATCTCTCGTCAAACAGATTACAGGAGGCGAACCTATTACCGTAAGGCTTCTTCACAAGGAGTACTTCGAATTCTTCCCAACCTTCAAGGTCTTCTTCGCGGTCAATAAAAAGCCTAACATCATAGGGGCTGATACAGGCATCTGGAGAAGAATCAGGCTCATTCCTTTCAACGTCACCATTTCAGAGAATCAGAGAGATAAGAATCTTTTAGAAAAACTCCAAAAGGAACTTCCAGGTATTCTTTCCTGGGCTGTTGAAGGATGTATGGAGTGGCAGAGAGAAGGTCTTCAGGAGCCGAAAGAGGTTCTGGAAGAAACAAATTATTACAAATACATAATGGACGATTTTGCAGACTATATAGCAGATCAATGTATTGTCGGACCAACGGAATATGTGGGAACAAAGGAACTCTTTCAGAACTACACAAATTGGAGCAATTATAAAAAGCTGAAATCAATTGGTAAAAAAGAGTTCAATGAAAAAATAAAAGAACGAGGATATACCCAGAAAAGGGACTCTAAAACACAAGGATGGAAATGGAGCGGAATAGGACTGAAAAAGAACCTGGTCCAGGAAACACTAACGGACAGTCCTAAAGTTGATGAACATGAAAGGACTTGCAATGAGTAGCTCTACAGGTCGCATACCCGGGAAGAATGGGAAGAAAAAATGTATATTTATATTTTTATTTATATTTTTATTTTTAATAATAAAAAAAATAAAAATAAATAATTTTTCCCTTTTTTCCCTTATATATTTTTTAAAAATAATTCTGATCTTTTTCTGGGTCAGTTCTGTTTCTGATACCAGACCTGAAATGAATTCACATGAAAAAGGAGGTATAAATTATGAATATATTAAAACTATCTGATTCAACGAATAAAATATTGAACAGCAAGGATTTTGTATACCCTGACGACTTTATAATAAAGGTAAACAAAGTTACTGGGGTCCACAAGTCCTGCATCAAAAGTGTATGTGAATCACTGCATATATCTAATGATACTGAAATCATTAATGACATTGCAAGATTGATTATAATATGTACTCTTATTAATTCTGACAATGGTAACAAAAATTTTTTAAAATCTTTAATTGCTGATAAGATAGATGAGGCCTTAAAAAAAATTTTTAGAGATATGAATAAGCTAATGATGACACTAGATTGTGGAAAGAAAAGTTATTGTGATTACTCTTATGAATGGAGAAAAAGACTTAAAAAAGTAGTATTATTTGCGATAGGGTATTATATTAAGAAAAATATTTTAAAGTGATGTTTAAAAATGGGTCAGCGGCGAGATTCTTTTTCCAGATCTGGCCGCTGCCAATCTTCACCAACAGGTGATGCGCATGAAAGAATCCGGAAAGACTTTTTTGCCGCTATCTCTTCCACTTGCAAAGCTGCTTGAAGTATGTAAGAATCACAATATGATTAAATATTTCTTTATATCTCTTATGATATTAACGGCTCTTGCCGGGTGCTGACTCCCCTGAAGCCCAGCGGGAACTGGGATTCAACGCATTATGGGAAAGGTTTTATTCAGCCCTGAAAATGGACAAAATCATAACTGGAATCGGCCGATGAAACATCAAAGGATTATGATTATTCGGTATAGTTAGTCAATTACTAATGTATTTTGAAGGTTTTAATCGGCAAAAAATCAGTCTTGCTCTATGGTATACTTCTTTTATCTAACAAGCAGAGGTTAAGATGATAACAAAAATAGTATCAGGCGGTCAGACAGGTGCAGACATTGCCGCCCTTGATGCAGCTATCGAATTGAACATCCCACATGGTGGCTGGATACCGAAAGGGAGGAAGACTGAAGCAGGTCCATTACCTGATAAGTATCAACTCCAGGAGATGCCCACAAGAAGCTACACCAAGAGGACGGAACAGAATGTTATTGATTCTGATGGGACAGCAATTTTCTCTCATGGTCGCTTGTCAGACGGCTCTCCCAAAACGTACAATTATGCAAAGAAACATAACAAACCATTTCTTCACCTTGATATGACAAAACTTTCAGTCGATGAAGCAGTAAAAGAAATATTGCAGTGGATAGAAGAAAACAATATACAGGTACTGAATGTTGCCGGTCCCAGGGGAAGTAAAGACCCTGAGATTTATGCTGTTGTAAAAGAAGTGCTGACAATAGCTCTCAGAAAGAATCTTGCCGGTTAATAATGGACACAAACAAAAGCAAATATTATTCAATGGAATATATCGAAGAGGATGAAAAAACCATCGTATTGTTTTATAATGACCGGAATGAACTGGTGGCAAAGAGGGAGTTACCGAAATATGCTACTGCTGAAGACTATATAGAAAGGAACCGGCAAAACTGATGGATACAGCTACCCCCGATAAAGATAAACTTATCAAAATCATCAAAACCCTTCTTCATACAGATGAGGATCTCAATTTCCTTCTCCGGTTAAAGTAAATTTGTTCTTGACAAAACGCTGAAACTGTCTAAACCATGCAATATATGTTCTTTCCGTGCTTAAAGACCTGTGACTGAGCCTGATTGTCTCTACTGTTTTTTTCCTATACTGCCTTCCGGTTGTTGGCAAGTTCTTCTGAAATGCCGCTTACCACATAAGAGCGTTGCGATGAGAGAAAATAGATGTAGAGTCTTTAAGGCATGGTCTGCCTGATTTACCTGCCAATCTTCATGTTTTTTAGATAAATATTTAAGAAATTGAGACCGCTGGTCATTTATGATGAATTGAGATAAAGGAACATCAAGGAAACTATAACCTTTCGCAACCCACTTCAGATAATACTGAAGATATTTGTCATTTACCTTGCCTTTAAATTACAGAAAGCCTTTAAATGAATCTAACATAACTGATATGCAATGCTATAGTCCTGTAACAGAATATATCTTTATAAATCATTATGTTGCATTGATGTCTGATTTCTAATTGATCCCTTAGAAATATTCTTGACAACATAGTATCCGTTTGCTATGTTTAATCATGATGTTGAATAAAGTTAAAAGAAAATGTTAGGCATGAAAGGAGAAGACAATGAAAACACCTAAATTTATCACCGCAGCAATGCTTTTAACTGTACTGTGGCTCACCAGTGGTGTCGCTTTTGCGCAAAGTTATAAGTATAATTTCCCTGTGGCACTCAAAGGCGTTCTGATTTTGTCAACAGCTGATCCCGCAATTACATATGATGAAAAACCACATCAGTTCCCAGCATTAAAGCTAGCGCAACCAATTTCGGTGCTTTGTGCTTCAGGTGAAACAGATTGTCAACCGGAGATGGGAGTCACTGTCTTGCATTTGGTGCTAAAAGAAAAGGAAATGGCACAGTTCAAGAAATTGAAGGGTAAGGCCGTCAAGGTGAGTGGGACCTTGTTCCATTCGGATAGCGGCCATCATTTTACTTCGGTGCTGCTGGATGTGAAGTCAATAACCCCCTAAATATTATAGAGTGTGACCAGACAGAGAATCGAGGTAGTAACGTGGCGGAACTTATAAAGAGAATTGCATAACTACCGGATCCAGCCAATCGCCGATAAACTTGGCTCTGGCTGATCCAGGTGTTAGATGCAAAAGGAGATAAATAGATGGCCGTTCCAGATTATCAGAGCGTGATGTTGCCGCTTCTCCAGTTTGCGGCACGGAAAGGAACTGAAAAATCAACCAGCGAGGCTGTTGAAGCTCTGGCAATGGAATTAGGTCTTACAGAGGACGATCTGAAGGAGATGTTGCCGAGCGGCATACAGTCAACCTTCGGTTAATCGTGTCGGTTGGGCCTCAACTTACATGAAAAAGGCTGGATTGCTCGAAGCAACAAAGAGGGGATTCTACCAAATTACCGATCGTGGGAAAGACCTCCTTAAGAAGCAGCCCAAGACCATTAACGTAAATCTACTCAAGCAATATCCTGAATCTCTTGAATTTCTACAACTCAAGGGTACAAGAAGCGGGGACAAAACTCCAGAATCTAAGAGGACATCAGACATTTCGACAGATACGCCATCAGAGGCATTAGAAACTGCGTATGAAAATCTCCGTGACGAACTCGCAGATGAATTACTCGCCAGGCTTAAGAAAATAATGAATGACTTCAGCGATTTATCTGATAATCCAGTATCGTTGCGGTAAAAATCCCCCACTCCTTATTCAGAAGTGGGGGGCTCTATTATAATCTTCATATCTGCTCTGTATCACATAAGCGTCAACGAAGATCAAAGGGATTTTGCAAGAAAATCCCATTAGAAAGAATATTATCCAGCTCTCCCCCTTTGTTTCAAATGAGTAAAAGAGTAAACTCCGGCATAGCCTATTAAATGAAGAGTAGGATATGAAGCAACCGTGGCCGGTAAGTCCTTTCGCATGAAGCAGCGGCAAACGATGCGAAAGGGCAGCACACATAAGTAAATCCAGTGGCCATCTGGATTTTGCCGTCATAAATATAGTTAGCAATATTTATATATGTATTTTATACGAAGGGTTCTAATTTTAATGGGTATAGCGGCAAGAACTGGAATTGAATTTTCATTTACAGAAGTAGCTTCTCCAGATACTGCCGATGAAACAATTATAACTATTTTACCATCTTTTGAAATGCTATAATCTCATATGCACATCTGTAAACACTGTAGTAATTATACTGAAGAACCAAAAGACAGCAAAAGGAGATCCAATATGAAAGCAATTGCAATTAATGGAAGTCCCAGAAAGGGTGGGAACACGGAATTTTTACTGAAAAAAGTGCTTGAGCCGATTAGTGAAGCAGGAATAAAAACGGAACTGATACAGATTGGCGGCAAACAGGTGCACGGCTGCATGGCCTGTTATAAGTGCATGGAAAACAAGGATTCGAAATGTGCAATTAATACAGATATAGTGAATGAATTCATAGGTAAAATGATTGAATCGGATGCGATTATTTTAGGTTCACCAACATACTTTGCCGGTATGACATCAGAAATGAAAGCATTGATAGACCGTGCAGGATTTGTTGCCGTTGCGAACGGACGCCTTTTCTCTCGTAAAATCGGTGCTGCGGTGGTTGTTAATAGGCGGGGAGGAGCAACGAGCGTCATGGATTCTATCAATCACATGTTTTTAATGTCCAGAATGATTGTGCCTGGATCAACATACTGGAATTTTGGCGTTGGACGGGAAAAAGGAGATGTCGAGAAAGATGTAGAAGCCCTCGAAAACATGAAAGACCTGGGCGAAACAATTGCATGGCTGGTCAAAAGATTAAAGAAGTGATATTAACATTGATGATATGACCATCAATTAAAGATAGAATGGAATGTTCTTTTAAATTGGTAAGTTAAAAACCTTGGCTGTGTTGATTACTGTAAAGAGGCCATCGTCATTTCATATTTTCAGAAGTTTCATTAAGCCTGTCTGAGGAGGTAAGGATGAACAGGGTTATTTTTTTAGGTACACTGCTATGCATTCTTTGTTGTGCATTCACTCTATCGGCACAAGATTGTAGTAAAGCTGAAAATACCCTTGCAATTGTCGCATGTCATGAAGAACGCTATGAAAAAGCGGACAAAGAATTGAACAAAGTCTATGGAGAAGCCATGAAATCTCTTTCCCCTTCTGCACAACAGAAACTGAAAGAAGCTCAAAAGGCATGGCTGAAATATCGGGATACAGGTCTTGCTTTTGCTATAGAACTCAACAAGGATTTAAGGTCGTATGGAAACGTCGTTGTAGCTGATTACAAAGCTACAGTCGTGGAAAAGAGAGTATTGGAGCTGAAATATCTCATGTCAGGACCTGAGGGACCGCCAATTAAATGGTAATATGGAGAAATGTGCTGTTTGTGGTATGAGGCTTGTATCCTGTGGGTGTATGAAAGAAGGATAGTCAGCTTAGGATATTCATAAAGACAATATAGATATTTCAGGAGATATATCGGCAAAAAGTTTTTGTAAGATTTTTTGCCGGTAACAAGAATAAACTTCCCGCAAAGGTCAATCCGGATAACCCAGGATCATTCTCTTTGCCTCTACTGTCAGAACAGGAGCAACCCATTCGATAATCTTTTCAACCGGCACATCATCAAAGCTATCCCGAAACAGCACATACTCTATATGAAGGCGTCCGTCCCTTGTATGCGAATTAAACAGAGCATCATTGTTACCGTCAAATTCTACAGGAACAATGAAATCTTTACAGGTTGCAATGTCGAAAGAAGTGTTTGCCTTCACCCATTTCCCGTCGAGATACAGCTCTGCAAATCCGTGATCAGGCAACTCATTTCCTATAAGGATATTTGCAAGCTTTTCAGGGAGAAGATGATTCTTGAGAACAGCAAATCTCAGACGGGATGGTATTCTAACAGCGCGTGAGAGGGCAGCAAGAAGAACAGCCTTCTGAATGCAGAAACCGGTTTTTCTTTCAAGGGTATTGCTGGCTCTAAAATGTTCAGGTAGAAAACGTGGCATGAAAGGATTGTATTTAATCTGATCACGGACAAAGTAGAAAATGGCAATAGCCTTTTCTATATCAGTTTCGTAAGGTTCAGACACTTCCTTTGCCTTCTGCCTGATAGCTATATTGTCAGAATCTATTATGTCTGTTGCCCTTAAATAGAGACTCATAGGCTCTTCTTTCATAAATCACCTTGTATATTTTATAAAAACTGTCCTTCTAAGTATGAAAATACCTCTGGCAGATTACGAAACAGAGGATATTCTTCTTTTTCATTCCACGGCATCTTCAATCCGGTAGCAATAATTCCAGCTCTTGCCGCTTTCTCTAATGTAAATGGACTATCATCAACAACAGCCCAGCAGTCATCAAAAAGGACGGTCTTGTCGTAGCTTAGATGGATTTCATCGAACATGAGATCATTCTTTTTTAACCAGTTTACTGTAGTGTTAAGCGTTCCTTTCTCTCTGTGGCTTGCAATGATGATGTGAGTATTCATTTCTTTCAGCGATGTCAGAAATAGTTGGGCATCTGGAAAAGGGATAAACCGTTCCTGATCTACGTGAATGTTTTTAATGATGGAGTAGAACGTTCGAGCAGACATGTAGGATTTCCAGAAATCAAATTTGTTCCATTCTACGAAAGGAATAATATCAGGATTTACTTTTCTCATTCGTTCATAGAGAACAGAGGCAAAATCCCATAAGGTGTTATCGATATCGACAATGATCTTTTTCACGGGGTCTTATTATATACCATGAGATGCTGTTGCTAAAGGGATAAATTGCTTATTATCTGTAATACATCAAAGAGGTACATTTTTAAGATATACTTCACAAATAGAAGAGGTCCCAGATTAAGGCTCTTATGAGTTTTAAAATTCTGCCGGTAATAAATTCTCGTACTTCAAATATTTATTATATGGGGGCATATGATGTTTGCCGCCCCCCCCTGTTATGTCAGGATAGAGTATGCTGATAGAGATGGATAGCGGCAGAAAAGTTGGAATTGAGTACTTATTGTGTATTCAGGCTTATGCAGAAATATTTCAAGTTGCACCAGGGCGGTTTGAAAATGTTTGTTTTTGGGTTTAATCTTACTGATAGACAGATAAGAAATCTATTCTCTATTGATGCCGGCAGTTTCTCTATAAAATCTTGCCGATAAAAATCTATTGAAGATATTTCCACCAAGGTGAAAAGCTACCGGGTTTAAGAATATTGAAGAAAGTTGCCAGTTCATGGGATTTTGATATGATATTTTTCAGTTTCAGTTTCAATAAGACTCTTTCCGATGCTTCAATGTAAGCAAGACCTGCTATAATCTATAGAAATAAGGATTGTACAGAGGTATTATGAATGGCAAAGATTCAGGATATGGTCCTCTGATCATCTAGGAATTTGGTTTCTCAATGGCCATGGTGATTCTGCTTTTGTGACTAAAATAGTGATATGTTGCAGCTACACATAAAGAATTACCTGTTGACAAATTATGAACAAAATGAAATCATGCAACGGGTGGAGCAATGATCACCAGTCCAGGTACCGGTGTAGAGATTATTTTACCGGGGCGTCAGGACAATATCCTGTTTTCAGGAGCGCCTAATCTCATTGTGACATTTGTCTCCGCCCTTTATATTAACAACAGTTAGATACAGTTCTGTAAATGAGTTGAAATATATTTTCTACCCGATATCGGCAAGAAACTGGAAGAGAGAGTTTGAGGGGAATGGATGGGATAGCCACAGTTGTTGATGTGAGAGAGTATTGACAACTTCCTGAAATCCTCAACTGACAAGCCGCCAGAAACTATGGAATATTTCAAATGGCATTTGATTATTGGATTGACGGTTTTCTTCTTGCAATCCAGCTAATAATACAGGAAAATTATTTCATGGGCGGGGAACTATTGATAGTTAACTGTAATAAACATCTCAGGTATATGGCAATTTTCAGAACTGTGATATTTGAAAAAACTTTGGTAAAATGTAAAAACCGGGATACACCGGGATATATAGAAATAATTGCGTATAATACAGAATTATTTCTATATATTTAATTGTAACAAGAGAGAAATTATGAAGAAAGCAATCATTATCGGCGCAAGTTCTGGGATAGGGCGTGAGTTGGCCAAAATTTTATCAAGGAATGAGTACATTGTTGGCGTCATGGCAAGGCGAGTTCAGTTATTGGATCAACTGCGCGATGAAGTAGAAGAATCAATATTTGTTCAAAAAATCGATGTTGCGGACGTCGAATCCGCAATGAAAACTCTGGCGGAGTTTATAAAAGAAATGGGCGGTGTAGATCTTGTCGTACTTAGTGCAGGCACCGGAGACGTCAACAACAGCCTTAGTTGGCCCGTGGAAAACCAAGCTATTATACTGTTTCAGTCCAATCCAGACAAAAATTGGATTAAAAAGGTGTTAGTTGAACGCTTCTCATAGAAAGTGATAAATTAATTAATATGGAGGAGGTAAAATGTATGAACGTTCAACTGACGACAGAAGGTCAACGTATGAAGATAAGGAGGTTTACCCCGCAGGAGAAGTTAAGGGTCCTCAAGGAATGGGAGATGAGCGGAAA
>Ga0208198_1002679_pt1 | contig 12985 bp, 8 predicted proteins | sample AD_JPNTR2_MetaG_FD_184446 | JGI IMG/M metagenome (GOLD analysis project Ga0208198, IMG submission 184446) | Active sludge microbial communities of municipal wastewater-treating anaerobic digesters from Japan - AD_JPNTR2_MetaG (SPAdes) (version 2) | ecosystem: Engineered > Bioreactor > Anaerobic >... | reverse complement strand
CCGAGCATCATCAAGCAATACAGGGTAACAGGGAATTCCACCAGCACTTTTTATAATTTTTATAATTTTCTCAGGTTCAAGGAAAGATTCTTCATCTTCTGCAACAAAAGCTTCACCTCCAGCCTTTAGCAGATTTGAGCGGATTTCATTCTCGAGAGCTGCAGGCATGCTCATATCAAATTTTGATTTTTTGCCACCGTAGAGGGTTTCAATAAACTTTAACTGCTCCTCCTGAGTGGCAAAGTTTTCTGCTGCAAGTATTCTTACAGCTTTTGCCAGATGCCTTTCCCTTACCAGTTCCCTCGCAAATCTCTTTTTAACCTCTTCAAAGCTGAGGCTAAGACCGGTCGCTGATCTGGTAATCAGAACATTGAGTTTGTCGAGCATCTGTCGGAGCTGTTCCTGGGTTTTTTCCTTCACTGCTGAAAGTTCAGCCAGCAGTTGAGTATCGAGGTGAAACGGATAATCGAGTCCTTTGCCTGAGAAATAGATTCGTCCCGGATTGTTCGGGTCGTTGATTCTTATTCCCTTTTGCTGGCACTCTTTCATCAGGCCGATAAACTCTATGTTAAAAAGAGGGAAGATTCCGTTGCTGATGCAGCCTTTGAAGAATTCTTCAAATCCGTCGGCAACGTAAAAATCGTTTATTCCCAGAACCTTGATATTTTCTTCGGTCGCCATGGAGAAAATCATCTCCATACCGGGGAAGGCACTGAAAGAGAATGGAGTATGGATATGAGCGTTTACTTCGCGGTATTCAGGAAGATCTTTACCTGAGAATATTTTCAGGAGTTCATCCGGCGGCGGGAAGTGTGACAGTAAATAATTGTTGTTTATCCTAATTTTCATGCCTCCGGGTTTTTATTTATCTGAATAGTCCATAACAGCAGTCAAAGATATGAATCTTTGCTAAACACCTTCACGGTTTAGTTTTATTACAGATTCATCAGTAATTATGTGTACAGGGTTATGATTTTTTAAAGGCATTATTCTGCAGTGAATAGCATCAATTATCCATTCGGGCTGAGGGAAGAAATATTTCTCCATTTCGAATGCCGGTACTATCCAGTTACGTGAGCCCACCACTACCGGAGGTGCATCGAGGTAATCGAATGCAAGTTCCGTGATTGTCTGTGCCATTTCCTTGAGGAAAGAACCCCTGGATGAAGCATCACTGGCAAGAACGATTCTGCCGGTTTTTTTAACTGATTCAATTACTGGTTCGTAGTTGAAGGGCACCAGTGTACGTGCATCAATTATTTCTGCTTCGAGTCCGTATTTTTCTTTCAATATGTCAGCAGCTTTTACTGCGGTATAGAGTGTTGCACCTATGGTGAGTATTGTTATGTCGTTTCCTTTTCTTTTGATATCTGGTTCTCCGAGTGGGATCTCGTAGTAACCTTCGGGTACGCCGCCTTCGTGGAACATTTCGCCCACATCGTATATTCTCTGGCTTTCGAAGAAGATAACAGGATCAGTTCCGTTGAGGGCACTGTTCATCAGACCTTTTGCATCGTAAGGTGTGGCAGGGAAGACAACTTTCAATCCGGGTATATGTGCCACAAGTGACGACCAGTCCTGTGAATGCTGTGCGCCATATTTTGAACCAACCGATACTCGTACCACAACAGGCATCTTAATGAGATTGCCACTCATTGCCTGCCATTTAGGAAGTTGATTGAACACCTCGTCACCTGCTCTGCCAAGGAAATCGCAGTACATTATTTCTGCTATCACCCTGCCGCCACACATTCCGTAGCCAATAGCTGCACCAACTATTGCACCTTCTGCAATGGGAGTGTTAAACAATCTGTGATATGGAAGTGCTTCTGTAAGTCCGCGATAAACCGCGAAGGCACCTCCCCAGTCACGGTTTTCCTCACCCCAGGCAACAAGGGTGGGGTCCTTGTAAAACCTGTCAAATATTGCTTCGAAAATACCGTCGCGAAGTTGATACAGCTTTGCTTTTGATACAGGGTTGCCATTTTTGTCGAGATAAAATCTCTCTTTCGCTTTTATTGCTTTAACTCTTGGGTTTTCATCGGGAGGCATAAGAGTATCGGGCTGGCGATTGTCAAATTTTTCGACCTGCTGGTTCGAGAACATCATTCTACCAATGGCATCACTGTCGGCTTCGAGGTTGATATGGGGCGAGAGTTTCGGGTCAACGCTCAGCCTGAGGATATGGGTAATAAGTTCTGTTGTGTTCTCCCTTATTTCGTCGAGTGTTTCCTGGCTGGTGATTCCAGCTTCGGTGAGTGATTTGCCATAGGCTGTTATGGAGTCTTCCTGCATCCATGCTTCGAGTTCTTCTTTTGTGCGGTACGATGAGGCATCGGAAGGTGAATGACCGCTAAAGCGATAGGTAAGTGTATCGAGAAGAACAGGCCCTTTTTTCTCTTCAAGTATCTTTCTTTTCCTGCGGAAGGCATCTATCACGGCAAGGGGATTATAGCCGTCCACTCTTTCAGCATGCATCATGTCGGGATTCACACCTGCACCCACTCTTGCCAGAATGCCAAAGCCCATCGTTTCTCCGTAGGTCTGTCCACCCATGCCATAGAAGTTATTCATGAAATTGAAAATCAATGGAAGCCCTCCCTGATATTCACCGCTCCAGAGCTTTCTGTATTGATCCATTGTTGCAAAGCATATTCCTTCCCATACCGGTCCGCATGCCATTGAGGCATCACCGATGTTACAGACAACAATACCTGGTTTGTTGTTAATTTTCTTATAAAGGGCAGCACCCACTGATATGTCTCCCGAACCTCCTACTATAGCGTTATTCGGGTAGATACCGAAAGGGGTAAAGAATGCATGCATTGAACCACCGAGGCCTTTATTGAAGCCGGTTTCGCGGGCAAATATCTCAGCCAGAGCTCCGTAGAGAAGAAAATGAACTGCAAGCTCTTTTATATCACCTGTAAAGTCTTTTTCTACCACTCTAAGAGTGTTTCCGCCGAAATAGTTTTTCATTAACGAATAGAGTACCTCTTCATCCAGTTTGTTTATTGCCGACAGACCTTTGGCAATGATTTCGCCGTGACTTCGGTGAGAACCAAAAATATAATCGTCGGTTCCGAGAGTATAGGCCATGCCTACTGCTGCAGCCTCCTGACCGATTGAAAGGTGTGCCGGACCAGGATGGTTATACTGAATTCCACGGTATTCGTTTTTGGTCTTGATACTGTTGAGCATCGTTTCAAACTCCCTGATTATCACCATGTCGCGATAAATCCTTATGAAATCGGCATCGGAGTAATTCTCTCTCTCTTCTGCAATGGTTTTGCTGTACTGGTTTACAGGTATTTTTCCGAAAGTGATGAACCCTGGTTTTCTGACCTCCTTTGGATCGATGTTTTGTGTTCTTGGCATATAAATTTGCTTTATTTCATTTTCCTGATTTTATCCTTTAATTAAATTAATTCAATCTGTATTTATTCATTACTATTTTCCTTCATATTAATTCTTCAGTTCTTGTTTCTCATTTCTATTCAAATATAATCTGGTTAGCTTCCTGTTTCTCTCTTTTTTCTTTCCCTCCTGCAAAATGTTGAGTGAGAAAATGTTCTTTGTTACGATATGCTATGATTTTACAGCAAGGTTGGGAGGTTAAATGTTTCAATCTGTTCTTTTATCTCTTTAAGGAAGAGTGTTGCAGGGCCGCCATCTATTGCCCGGTGGTCGTATGTGAGTGATAGCCCGATTACCGGGATGAAGCCCATCACACCGTTGCCAAGGTCGGCAGGGCGGTGGATTATTGTGCATACACCCAGGATTGCTACTTGCGGCAGGTTCAAAACTGGTGTAAACATTTCCACGCCGTATGCTCCAAGATTCGTAACGGTGAAAGAGGCTGCTGTGCTTTTGAGCAATTCGGGGTCGATACTTCCCCGGCGGCAGGCCTCTGCTGCTTCCTTTAGTTTTCCGGATAAAACCTGCAGACTCATGCTGCCGGCATTCCTTATTGCAGGAACCATGAGTCCTCGCGGCGTGTCAACAGCCAGCCCGAGATGCACGTCCGTGAAGGTTCTAATTCTATCACCTGGAAAATGACTGTTGACTTCCGGGAATTTTTTCAGGGCTTTTATGACACAATAACAGATCATGTCATTCAGTGTAATATCACTGATTTTCTTTCCGGCTTGAATCTCTTCCTTAATTTTTTTTCTTGCTTCAAGAATTTTTCTTACATCGGCGCTCATATGATGAGTGAGCTGTGCCGAATTTTGAAGAGATGCGTGCATTGCCCCTGCAATTATCTTTCTTATATTTGAAAGAGGTTTATCGGTGTATTCTGCATAAGATGGTTCGGCATGCAGCAACTGTGCAGCGCGGGGTTCTGGTTCCTGAGCCCTTGTTTTCAGTATATTTTCTACATCCCTGATGATTATTCTCCCTCCTGGTCCCGTACCTTTTATTTTTGTGATATCTATTTTTTCTTTCAGGGCAAGGTTTCTGGCGCGGGGTGAGATTTTTATTTTTCCTTCAGGCGTTGCAACGGTTGTTGTTTCAGCCGGGCTTGAGGATAAGGGTTCCTGAATTTGCGGGGTAGTTACTGCTTCATTGGTTGTTTTGTGGGTTGTACCGGGTATGAATGGCTTAATATCTTCACCTTCGGCTCCGATAACTGCAATGGCAGTAAGAACCGGCACTTCGTCGCCGTCGTTGAAAAATATGTCGAGTATTGTTCCCTCAGCTGGCGATTCGAGGTCGAAAGAGGCTTTGTCTGTTTCGTACGAGCAGAGAAGATCTCCTGTTTTGACATAATCGCCTTTATGTTTGAACCACGTGGTTATTACGCACGTTTCGACCGACTGTCCCTGTTTTGGCATAATTACCGGTGTTGCCATTGCTTATAATTTTTAACTTGTTAAGATATGTATCAGATCAATCTTATTAAAATAAGATTATATGGCATGTGCAAAAATAATTAATTAAACTTGTATTTACAAGTAAAAAATAATATATTTACATTTTAAAATTCAGGAGGTGGAATCATTACCCAGATATAAGGAACTTTACAGGATTTTAAAGAAGCATATACAGGATGGGATATACCGGGAGGGTGACCTGCTCCCATCGGAAAATGAGTTATGCAGCATATATGGCATGACGCGACCTACGGTGAGGCAAGCACTTGCTTTGCTTGCCGCTGACGGTCTGATACGCAAGCATCAGGGCAAGGGGAGTATTGTTCACCGCATGCCACGTGAGATAGGGATCCTTTCGGTTTCGGGAACAACATCAGCAGTAGGCAACCGGGGACTGAAAACGGACATAATTGTCAAGCCTTCAATAAAACCCTGGCCGGATAACTTCATGTTTCCACTGTCGGAGACAGAAAAGGAATCGGGATGTATCTACATGGAGCGTCTGAGGCTGCTTGAAGGCACACCAATATTTTATGATATTAATTATATAGCAAATATTAATTTGCCACGTTTTACTTCACGCCAGTTTATGGACAGAAGCCTGTTTAAAATCCTGCGCGATCATTATGGCGTTGAGATAAAAGGTGGCGAGCAGCGCATCAGGGCAATACCGGCGACGGATAAAATAGGCAGATTTCTGAAACTGAAAAAAAGCTCACCCGTTCTGCATCTTGAAAGAAAGATGGAGACAAATGTGAACGGGCTTTATGTTTATTCTTCAATATATTGTAATACAGAAAAATATTCGATATTCGGGACGTTCTGAATCTGAAATGGCTTTCAAAATTTATTCATAAAGATATCAGATAGTTTATGTACAAATTGACTTTTATGGCTGAATAGTAATATTGCATTGTACTTCTGATTTAATTAACCGGCACATCAATTTTTGCGAATCATTCTTTATCTTTGATTGCAAAGTTTTTAATATGCCTCACGGAAACATTGCAATAGTCTTCGACTGCGGCGCAACCAATGTGCGAGTTGCCGCATTGAACGAGAAAGGAGATATAATAGCTTCGGAATCGTACCAGAACAATACCAAACCCGACCCCTTCTATCCTGGCTGGCGCATATGGGATGCTGTAGAAATATGGGACAAAATGTGCATGGCATGCCGGAAAGTTATTGCCGGAATTAACAAGAATGACATCGCGGGGGTAACGGTAACAACTTTCGGAGTAGATGGAACACTTTTTGACAAAAATGGCAACATGCTCTACCCTGTCATCTCGTGGCAGTGCGAAAGAACGGTGCCTGTAATGCAGAACATCGGCAAATACATACCTGTTGATGAGCTCTATTCCGAAGCTGGCGTACTGCCTTTCAATTTCAACACGATAAACAAACTTGTATGGTTCCGCGAAAACAGACCTGATTTGGTCGAAAAGGCACATATGTTTCTTTTTATGCCCTCTATATTCATCCTCAGGCTTTCCGGTGAGATGATGAATGATATGACCATGGCAGGAACCTCCATGTTGATGGACCAGGGCAAAAGAACATATTCGGAAAATATTTTAGGTAAAATCGGCTTTCCCTCGATAAAACTTTCTCCCACGGCAGAGCCTGGAACTGTTGCAGGCAAGGTGACAGAAGTTGCAGCTTCTGAAACAGGGCTTCCCTCAGGCATACCTGTAGTATTGACAGGTCACGATACGCAGTTTGCTCTTTTCGGTTCCGGTGCGGGTGTAAACCAGCCTGTCCTTAGCTCAGGAACATGGGAGATACTTATGGTAAGGGCACACTCTTTTAAAGCTGGTAAGGAACAACTTGAAAACGGAATCACCACCGAGCTTGACCCTTTGCCCGGGCTTTTTAACATCGGCAACCAGTGGATAGCATCTGGCATGCTTGAGTGGGCGCGGCGGGTTTTATATGCTGATGTAAAGGAAAATGTGTATGATGTCATGATTGAAGGCGCATCGAAAGTACCACCGGGCAGCAGGGGTATAAAAGTGGTACCGAAGTTTTATGAGGAGTTAAAAGGCAAGCCAGGTGGACAGATACTTGGTCTAACCATGGACTCTACGCGCGACGAGATATATCGTGCCATGCTGGAAGCCCTTGCGGAACGGTTAAGGGAAGGGAAGGAGGCTCTTGAAAATGCCGGGGGTTTCAGCACCGGCTCAATCCTGTGCGTTGGCGGCGGCTCACGCAACAGGCTCTGGAACCAACTGCGTGCCGACTATACAGGCGCCCCGGTAAAAGTGATTGATAAAACCGAAACAACAGTACTGGGAGCATCTATGTTCGTGCAGGCAGCCTCAGGAAATGCAGCCACACCAAATGAGGCACTCAAACAGGTGGAGTTCAAAACAGAGATTTATGAACCGGGACAGGTTTGTTAATAATTAGATAATGAATATCTCCTTCTTTAACGGTAAATTTCTGCCTCATAATAAAATATGCATTAGTCCCGAGGATCGCGGTTTCCTTTTTGCCGACGGGGTTTATGAGGTTGTCAGATGGTACAACGGCTTTTTCTTCGACATTGAAGGGCATCATGCACGTCTAAGAAGAAGCCTGCGTGAGTTAAAAATAAAATGGGGGGAAGAAGATTCATTTCCCGTTATTGCAGAAAAGCTCGTGAAAATGAACCACCTCGACGACAAACCTGCTCTGGTCTATTTTCAGGTAACACGCGGTGCAGCACCCCGTTCACACACCTTCCCTTCACCACCGGTCAATCCAACAATATTTGCCTTCGCCAGACCCTTTACCCCTGAATCATCTGGAAAAGAAAACGGTATTTCCGTTATGCTGAGGAAAGAATTGAGATGGGGCCGGTGCGACATAAAATCAATTGCACTTCTTCCAAACACATTATGTTTTACTGAAGCAGCCGAACAAGGTTACGGTGAATGCATCTTCGTCAAAGACGGATTTATCACTGAAGGCTCACATTCAAATATTTTTTTTGTAATTGACGGAGTCCTCCGCACTCATCCCGAATCTGAGTCAATACTCTCGGGTATTACAAGAAAACATACAATAAATGCTGCAATGAAGTGTGGCATAAGGGTCGAGGAAAGAGCTGTGCATGAAAAAGAACTTCTTCAGGTGAGTGAGTCATTCATCACAAATACTTCGGCCGAAATTACACCTGTTATTGCTTTTGGAAGTATTCCGGCAGGAAACGGTAAACCCGGACCACTGACAGGCCAGATTCACAAGAAATTCAGGGAGATAGTTGAATCTTATGCCCGCAGGTGAGAGACGGGGTGTGGAAGTTTTTCTATATTTGCACAAATTTTTCAGAAGACAATGTCAGAACTTAATCTAAGTGAACAGGAAATTATCAGACGCCAGGCACTCGAGGAGATAAGAAAACTTGGGATTGACCCTTATCCTGCAGCCGAATACCGGACAAATGCTTATGCAAAAGAGATACTTGAAAATTATTCTCCCGAAAAGAATAATTACCAGGAAGTATGTCTTGCAGGAAGGTTGATGTCGAGACGGATAATGGGAAGTGCTTCATTTGCCGAACTGATGGATTCGACAGGGAAAATTCAGATTTATGTAAAACGTGACGAAATCTGCCCGGGAGAAGATAAAACACTCTACAACACGGTTTTCAAAAAGCTGCTCGATATCGGAGATATTATAGGAGTAAAAGGATTTGTGTTCATAACACAGATGGGCGAAATTACGGTTCACGTAAAGGAGTTGACCCTTCTATGCAAGTCGCTCCGCCCTTTACCTGTTGTTAAGGAGAAAGACGGAAAACTCTATGATGCCGTTACCGACCCGGAATTCCGCTACCGGCAAAGATATGTGGATCTGATTGTTAATCCTCACGTCAGAGAAGTTTTCAGAAAAAGAACCCTGCTCATTCAGTCGATGAGGGAACTCTTCAACTCAAGAGGATACCTCGAAGTTGAAACGCCAATTCTTCAGCCGATACCGGGAGGAGCCAATGCAAGACCTTTCATCACTCATCATAACGCACTCGATATACCGCTTTATCTACGGATTGCAAATGAACTCTATCTGAAACGACTTATCGTGGGAGGCTACGAAGGTGTTTACGAGTTTGCAAAAGATTTCCGTAACGAGGGGATGGACCGTATGCATAACCCGGAATTTACAGTGATGGAGATATATATTGCATACAAGGACTACAACTGGATGATGAACTTTACCGAGGAAATAATCGAAAAAGTTGCACTTGACCTGCACGGTACAACAGAGATTGTTTACCAGGATAGAGTTCTTAATCTAAAACCTCCTTACAGAAGAGTTCCGATGCTCGACCTTATAAAGGAGACAACGGGTATTGATATATATGGCATGGATGAAGCAGAATTGAGGAAAGTGTGCGATAAGCTGGGTATTGAACACACCCCGGCAATGGGCAAGGGGAAACTGATAGATGCCATCTTCAGCGAGAAATGTGAACAGCTGCTCGTACAGCCGACATTTGTAATTGATTATCCCGTTGAGACATCACCTCTTACAAAGATGCACCGCAGTAAACCGGGCCTTACAGAAAGGTTTGAGCTTTTTATCAATTGCAAGGAGATTGCCAATGCTTATTCTGAGCTCAACGATCCGGTTGATCAGATGGAGAGGTTCAGGGAACAGCTCCGGCTTTCAGAAAAAGGGGATGATGAAGCCATGTTCATTGATTATGATTTTGTGAGGGCTCTGGAATACGGAATGCCACCCACTTCTGGTATGGGAATGGGTATTGACCGTCTTACAATGATAATGACCAACCAGCCATCCATTCAGGATGTGCTTTTCTTTCCCCAGATGAAACCGCTCGGGCAGAAACCCAAAGCAGAGAGCCCTAAAGAAGATTTTCTTAAACTTGGCATTCCGGAAGAGTGGATAGACCCAATCAAAAAACTTGGATACCATACCGTCGCAATGCTCAGGGAGGTGGAAAAGCCCTCAAGACTCGCCAACGACCTTAACATATACAACAAGAAAAATAAACTGGGGTTGGCCGGTTTAAGTCCCGAAACCGTTGAAAAATGGCTAAGGTGACAGCTGAAAATGTCATTGAAGTCAGAGACGTCTGGAAATCATTCAAATCGGTACAGGCTGTCAGAGGAGTAAGCATGTCTGTTCCGCGGGGTAAGTTTATTGCCCTTGTCGGGCCAAACGGAGCAGGCAAGACAACCCTCGTGGAAATGATAGAAAATATTCGCCGACCCGACAACGGAGAAATAAGAATTCTTGGTAAAAAATGGAAAGGCAACGAGGAAGAACTCCGGAGGACAATCGGGATATCCCTGCAGCAAACCTATTTCATTGATAAACTAACTGTTTATGAGACTCTCAGGCTCTTCGCCTCTTTTTTTGATCTCGACAGGGAACGAGTGGAGGAGATTATCAATCTTACAGGTCTGGATGAAAAGAGAAAATCTTATGTAATTAATCTCTCAGGCGGACAGAGGCAAAGGCTGGCACTTGGAATAGCCCTGATTAACCACCCTGCTATCCTGTTGCTTGATGAACCCACAACAGGACTCGATCCAAATGCACGTTATGAGATCTGGAACATACTTAAGTCGTACAGAAAGACCTCCGAAGCGTCTATGATACTGACAACCCATTATATGGAAGAAGCGGAGACGCTGTGCGATTATATCATTTTAATGGATCAGGGGAAAATATTGCGAGAAGGAACCCTGCAGCAGTTGCTTGAAGATGATAAAGGAGAAAAAGTCATTGAGTTTACGGTTGAAAACAGCCTGATTCCTCCCGATATAGATAAACCGGGTCTGCCGTTTAAAATTACAAGGGACCAGGAGGGACAGAAAGCATGGGTAACAATAAAAGACTTTGACGAGCAGATGCCATTGTTTCTTACTTACATTAAATCGGAAGGTCTGAGTATAAAGCATCTTGAATGCAGGAAGAAAACGCTGGATGACCTTTTTATATCACTTACCGGGAGGAGGATTGATGGTTAAAAGAATTAAACCATATCAACTCTGGCAGCTTACAAGTGCTACGGCAAAAGAATTACTTCGCGAACCTGGTGTTATATTCTGGGGAATAGTCTTTCCGGTTCTTATGGCACTCGGCCTTGGTCTTGCATTTACGAAAAAGGCAGTTACCGTACGTAAAATAGCCGTGGTTGCTCCGGAAAGGACCGAAGGGTTTTCCGTGTCACATCTTCCGTTCCATGAATTTCTGGATAAATACGGAAAGAAAAACACCGTCGCCTCCACTGAAGATTACATGTGGAGAGTTGATATCAGAGACGATAAACTTGGCGATTATGAGTTTCTTTTCTATGAGATGGATCGTAACACTGCAGTGATGTTACTTAAAAGGGGGACAGTCAGCATTATAATTGACGACACATCAGGTGAAACAGAATACCATTTTGATCCGCTCAATTCGGATGCACACCTCACCTATCTTAAGATTTCAGGACTTGCTGCTTCTGTAAGGGGAAAAGCTGAAACAGATTATCAATCGGAAGATGAAGTCAGACCGCTGACACTTTCAGGGACAAGGTATATAGATTTTCTTATTCCCGGACTGATAACAATGGGAATAATGATGTCGTGCATGTGGGGCATTAGTTATACTATTATTGAGAAAAGGTCGAAAAAGCTTCTGCGACGTATGGTGGCGACACCCATGAGGAAATCTCATTTTCTCATTGCTCTTATTACGGTAAGAGTGACATTGAACTTTATTGAGTCGTTTGTTTTGTTTCTTTTTGCATTTCTGGTTTTTGACGTCAGGATTCAGGGAAGCCTTCCGGCTCTGATAATTATATTTCTTGCAGGCAACATTGCTTTCGCTGGTATTGCAGTTTTTGTTTCGTCGCATACATCGAACACTGAAGTCGGAAACGGTTTAATAAACTTTGTGGTGATGCCCATGATGGTGCTTTCAGGAATATTCTTCAGCTATCATAATTTCCCCGACTGGAGTATTCCGGTTATTCAAAAGCTGCCTCTTACTATGCTTACGGATGGTGTAAGGAGTATCTTTAACGAAGGCGCCGGATTCAGCCTTATAGCTATGCCTTCATTGGTTCTTGCGTTCACAGGTGTGATCTTTTTCGCTGCCGGACTGAAGATATTCAAATGGTATTGAGTCAGGCCTGTATTTTCTTTGCGGTTACTGATTAAAAGAGGGCATGAAAGGAGGGCCAGAGTACAGTATTTTATATAAGTTATTTGCGTACCAAATTTGTTACCTTTGCCAGTTGAACTGATATGTTATGGGAAATGCCAGACGATTGCCTCCATGGCTTAAGATGCAGAGAGCCAGCGGGGAGAATTATTCAAGGATTAAAAATCTTATTTTAAAATATAATCTTCACACAATATGCTCGAGCGGTAACTGCCCCAATATAGGTGAATGCTGGAATGCAGGAACGGCAACCTTCATGATTTTAGGTGATATATGCACAAGGTCGTGCCGCTTTTGTGCCACAAAAACCGGTAAGCCGTTGCCGCCCGACGAAAATGAGCCCGCCCGCCTTGCCGACGCTGTAAAAAAACTTGCCCTTTCACATTGTGTCATTACTTCAGTTGACCGCGACGACCTGCCCGACGGCGGAGCCTCTTTCTGGGCAAGAGTCATCACCGAAGTGAAAAAAGAAAACCCCGGAATAACCATTGAAGCACTTATTCCCGATTTTGACGGAAAGAAGGAAAATATTCAGAAAGTAATTGATACCAGCCCCGAGGTACTTTCCCATAACCTTGAGACAGTGAGGCGATTGACGCCACTGATACGTACAAAGGCAAAATACGAAAGAAGCCTCTCGGTTGTCAGATATATTGCCGGCTCAGGCATTCCGGCAAAATCAGGCCTCATGCTCGGTCTGGGTGAGACAGAAGAGGAGATTCTGGAAACAATGGACGATCTTCTTGATGCAGGCTGCTCCATTCTTACTCTTGGCCAATATCTCAAACCCGCAGAAGGATACATGGAACCAGTGGCATATATACCACCTGAAAAGTTCGAAGAATATCGTAAAACCGGACTCTCCAGGGGGTTCAGATTCGTTGAAAGCGGTCCACTCGTTCGCTCATCATGGCACGCAGAAAAACATATCGAAG
>Ga0208198_1002672_pt1 | contig 13014 bp, 9 predicted proteins | sample AD_JPNTR2_MetaG_FD_184446 | JGI IMG/M metagenome (GOLD analysis project Ga0208198, IMG submission 184446) | Active sludge microbial communities of municipal wastewater-treating anaerobic digesters from Japan - AD_JPNTR2_MetaG (SPAdes) (version 2) | ecosystem: Engineered > Bioreactor > Anaerobic >... | reverse complement strand
CAGTGATCAGTGTGTATTGTAATTACTTTCAGTAAGAAAGTAATAAAAGAGTACCATTGCCCTGGGGCTTTGTAAAGGGGGGCGGGGCAATTTTTAGCCTGTAATAAATTTTGTGTAAACGGCTATACTACAAGAAGGCGTCGGTATGGCCACTACGAAAGCAGTGTTAGATTAATTCTTAAAAGAGTATCGGGGACCGGAGGATATTACCGGTCCGGATATTTCCCTGGAATAAAGAACATCATCGAATTTATTTATACCAATACTTACTCGATTCAAGCATATTGGTCACATTAATAGTTGTATATACGAGCCCAGCGATAATTGCACTGTCTTTATTGATCACCGGATCTCCGCCGTCAAAGATCTGGTACCTGTGCTTATAAACTTCCGCAACCGCTTTGCCATCGCGATTAACAATTTGATATTTCTGGTCGTTTGTTTTTAATTGAGCAAGGCTATTATCCATATTTCTTAATGGATTCTTTGAAGGGCCCTTTCCCCAAAAAGGAACCGTCTCATACAATGGTTCATATACTGCATAGACTTTAAATTGATTGCTGTTCATAGTAATTATCATAAGTTCAACTGGATAATTCGGAATTGTATTATAATTATCTAAAGATTTATTATAATTCACAGAAAAATTTTGTTCAGATACCGATGAAAAATTAAACCAAACTCGCTTTTCTCCATACCCCTGTTCACCGTAACCCTTAGGCTTATCATCAGCAGCAACTACAAAAGGTAATCCTTTAATAAAGACATTTTGATTATTTGTTACTATATTTCCATAAAAAATAAATTTTTTAAATGTTTTTTCATAAAATTCTGAAGAAAAAGGTTTCATATCAAATTTATTGATATTTCCTCTACAAATAATTTGGTGATCTTCTAAACACTTGTCATCTAATTGGGAAATCAGGGAGTCTTGGAACTCCAGCTTTAATTCTCCATTATCCAACAAAGGTCCCGCTGGGGGATATGAATAATCCCCTACTTGCTCTACTCTTCTACCATATCCTAAGGAACTGCAAGAAATCAAGAAGCTTAAGCTGAGCAATATTCCACTACTAAGTACAACAAGTTGTTTAATAACTCCTTTCATTTTGTCAACCTCCAGACAATCACTTTTGTAACATAGACGCTCAAACGAAAACAATATGTTTTCGCATGAGCGTCTTTTGTATAAATCAACTAACTTATTTAATTAAAATCAGCTTTAATACATTAATACCGCATTATATAAATTTTTCCGGTATTCTCCGAGCACAATTGGATATGAAAAATCTTTTTTACCAAGGTTAAATGGTAAATCAATAGAGATTGCAGGGACAACCTTTGCCTTTCCGACTAAGTCGATACTGGTATTCATGATGGTTGAATCTTGTAATGTTATAGCTGCTTTGGTATCCAAACCACTTTCAAGTTCATAAGTAGCTTGCAACACCGAAACTCCTATACCGGCTCCCATGCTTAATGAAGGATAGATAGAAACAGAAGCACTTGCCCCGTTTACGATTCCACTTTCAGGCTTGAGGCTTGCATCCTGAGGTCCAACATAATAAACAGTTTCATTAACAAAATTCCCGTTTGCGTAGGGGGAAAAATAGACTTCCGGACGGTAAACCCAAGCAAAAAAAACCTTAAACCATTTTACGAGATTTGCTCCATAATTCGCACCAATACAGAATCCTGCACCATAGATCCCATTGTATCCGCAGAACATATTTGTCGAAAAAGATGCAGCACCGCTAATAGTTAGCGGGATATCGAAACTAGTTTTTAGTATAAGATTGATAGTTACCGGTCCAACAGGCACAGGTACTTTGACCTGTACATCTTTTCTACCCCCAATAAGGCTTGCTGAATATCCCTTTTTAAGGGTAAATACATTTTCAGACAGTAAATTTATTGCACAATCAAAAGATGCATTGACATTAGAATAAGTTATTGAAAAGGTACCCTTAATGCCAAAATCCATTCCCAGATTACTTAAATAATCTGGTATATTGTGGTTTTGAGTAATATAATTAAATAAATCATCATAAGTCTTCCGAATTATTGGAACCTTATTGTAAGAATCAAACTTAGCTTGCAGAACAGCCTTCTGATTTTTATAATCTGTATGTGTGACTGCACGATTTGTTTCAGGTTGTATTTCGGAATCTTGAGAACCTAAGCGAACACTGAAAAGGGGTAGGATTTCGGTAATATCGCTACTACCACCATCTTTTTGTGGACAGACCGATGGATATTTATATGCTAAATACAACCTGTTCAGGGCAACTAGCTCTGTTTCCGAAAGCGCAGAAGTATCCGCTACAAAAGCAGCAACTTCAGGATCTAAGGACTCCCCAGTTTCAAAAGCGATTGTTCTTATTAAATCTTGTTCATTGAGTAATTGGTTTAAAGCCGAGACAACGCTAGGTTTATCATTTTCAGAGAGTTGCACACGTTTTTGTATATTTTTAGGCAAACTCTGAAACAATGATAAGGGCGTTATAAGTTCATTAAATTCGTCTTGCGTAAAATAAAAATCTTCTGTATGAGTAGCACTTTCCAGTTCTCCTTCATCAATTATTCTAGCGCTACGACTACTCACCGTCTTGCGCACCCGTTGATACTTACCTGTTGTATTATCGAGCACATAATCACCATTTGTTACCCCTAATACCATAGATCGGTTTCCACTAGTTCCTTCGTATTTATTGATAATAAACTTCCCCTCGGGATTTACACCAATAATCCCACTCGGATATATTCCACGACTGTACTGTTCTGCTAATACTGCAAACATACTGGTATAGCCATCTTCCTGACTGCTTATAAAGGTTAAATATACCGCATTCTCCATCCCTGGACGCTTTTGTACCGGTGGTGCATATTTTAAATCCGATTTGCCGTCTCTGTTAATATCTACCGACTCATTTCTAGCAAGATAATAACTTTCCTCGCCCAATTCCACTCCTTTCACATCATACAATTTTATGGAAAATACCACCTCATCTTTATTTATTGAACGTACCAAAAGCACTCCATATTGGGCATCATTAGGTCTATCTTCCGATATCAAAGTACCGTCAGAAGCAACTTTTGTATCTATCCTACCCAATCTGATTGCAAGACTTGCACCAGAAGAAAGATGCCCAGAAGCAGGATTATCGGGGTTATAGATCACACTACCTCCCATAAATCCTTTTTGAGATATGGAGCGAAATTCAGTTGATACTGCATTAAAATTAATATTTTGCCTATTTCCTGAAAATGGTAAAACACATGATGCTAGAAGGAAGGAAACAATGAACAAAATAGCCCTTTTTAGGGCTTTATCAAATCTTTCATACATTTTATACCTCCATTACTTTTAGGTCTATTACTTTTCTTTGCCAAGCTGCAGCTTTTTAGCTTTACATTGTCAGAAAAATTGGCTTTCGTAAAAACTGTCAAGTTTGTTTTAAATTTTTATTGATCAGCGAAGGGAGATGGTCCCCCCCCAAGGTGCTACTTGAAGTCAACGAAATCAAGTAGCATTACTATACATAACACTAACCACAGGAGGGACCATGTTTACGTTTAATTATTATTAACTGGACCTGCCCCGGTTTCATAGAGATGTAGTTAAGCCCCTTTCCCTGCAACCATCGCGGGTGCTTTGTCTCCGCTCCGTGAGTGCAGCCTAATCCGATTATAACTAATCTGATTATAATACACCTCGCTGTATTCCAAGATAGCTGATCTGACTTTATTACGAATTGTACGTCCGTCAAGATCATCCACATCCCTTTTCAAGGTCTTATAAAATGATTCAGCGCAAGCATTGTCCTAGCAATTGACTCTTCGCGACATGTTCTTAACCAACATCGGAAGTGTCGCTGCCGAGCAGTATTGAACACCTCGATCGGAATGAAAAAGCAACCGACCTTGCGGCTGTCTCATTATAATGGCCATTATGAAAGCAGTGTTGGATTAACTCTTTAAAGAGTATCGGGGACCGGAGGATATTACTAAATATCTCCAAGAAATGGACCATGCCTATCCGAGATAGGGGTATGGCAATGCATCAATGTTGCATATATTATGGTGATCGGGTATCACTGCGATTATCATCGTTTAGAGAATTCCTGTTTACATAAAATTTGGGATGGTTTCGGAGAACCAGGAATTACAGTTACCACCGTTGTGGATATACTCGATCGTTATAAAGGCGCTTTGTTTGGTCTTGCAGTTGGGGATGCCCTGGGAGCAGCTTTAGAGTTTAAAACTCCCGGTAGTTTTGAGCCCCTACAGGATATGGTTGGCGGTGGTCCCTTTGGCTTAGAACCAGGCCAGTGGACAGATGACACCTCCATGGCCCTTTGTCTGGCCGAAAGCCTGATCGAATGTCAGAGCTTTAATCCGAAGGATCAAATGGAGCGATATCTTTCTCAGCAGTACCGGACAATGTTTTGATAAATGTAGAAAGGGTATCAACTCTAAACCAAGGAAGCGGGCATCATGCGTAAAGACTTTGCCATTAAATACCTCACCGCCTTAGAACTGATCGAGCGGCCCCAGGGGGCGACAATAAAGGAACTGCAGCAGGCTCTGGGAAATGTGAGTGATCGTACCGTCTATCGGGTGCTTGATTCCCTGCAGGACAAGGGTGTCCCCGTATACAACGAGCTGGATGTGTATGGGCCCACCAACCAGAAGCGCTGGAAATTGATGGGTAAGATCGGTGAACGTGAACGGGATGGGCTGGTTCAGCTGGACCAGAAGGAACGGTTAATCCTTTCCCTGGCGTTGCAGAACACCAAGTTGTTTGAAACAGGATCTCTAAAAGAAAAGATTGATGAGCTGACATGGAAGCTGGGCCGTCGGGGAATTCTGCATCAATCCGATCGAGCCGGAGATCTGCATGTAAGTCTTAAGCGGCGCAAGGACTACAGTGGCAAGGAACGGATCATCCGGACGATCCTGACCGCCCTGGAAAAACGGGAGGTCTGCACCGTAACCTATAGCGCCCTTTCTACAGGGCTGACAAAAACCTACGATATTCATCCCCTTACCTTTATGGAATACGACAACGGACTCTATCTCCTCGCGGCGGTACCGAAACATGGGCAGGATATCAGGGTCCTTGCGGTCGACCGCATCCAGGATCTTTCGGCAAAGGCTGAACATTTCGAGCCCCCTTCCGGGTATAATCCTGAACAGCTTCTGGCCGCAAGCTTTGGTATCTTTATCGAAGATCCCATTCAGGTGGAGCTCAAGTTTAGTGCCGCCGCCGCACCCTACATTCGGGAACGGATCTGGGCAGAGGAGCAAAGCATCGAAGCCTGTGAAGATGGGGGCCTCATACTCCGTTTCCGGGCTGCCGGCCGGGAAGAGATAAAACGGTGGATCCTGAGTTTCGGTTCAGCCGTGAAGGTTATAGGTCCAGAATCGTTGGTAACCATGGTCAGGGAAGAGCTACAGGGAGCCTGCGCCAACTATGAATAGGCCCTGAACCACTGAAAATACGACGGTTTCTGTCGGATTTCCCCCCTATAATAACATCGTACAGGGGGATACTATGAGAAGACATGGACCTCTTTTTATCCAAGATAATATCAACGAGACCAGGTTGAGGACTCGGAGCCGTTCAGATCGTGTCCTGGATTCCTATCTGGAACTGTATATCCGACGTCTCCTGCCGGAACATCGATTCACGAGTACTTTTCTGGCACTGGTGTACTCCGCTCTTGATGAAAACCGAATGCGGGCGATCGCGGAAAAACTTTATCATTTTCTCGCTCCGAAACAGCTCGTCTCCGCCGAAGTTCTGGAAAGCGCCGAACGCTATGGCTGCGGTCTTGAGATTGATGATGACCCGGAAGAGATAATCAATGCTATGCTGTATGTGTCGGAAGCAAAGGGTCTGCAGGGGGAAGCCATAGAGATCCTGGAAGGACTTTCCAATTTTGTCAGGGAGCCCATTGAGAGGGTGGAAAAAATGGAAAGCTTCTCTTCTCTGGTCAACGCCTATGGGCTGGACTCGGATGAGCTGCACCTGATCCTGTTTTTATTCCTTGTAAGTATAAACGAAAAACTATTATCGTTGGTATCGGAGTGGAAGACCTCGGAAATGCTCCGGGGGATGAGCATCTGCACCGGTGTTGCCCAAGGCCGCCTCAGGGCACTCATCAGCTCCAATTCAAAATTGCGAACCTATAATCTGGTAGAGATTACTCCACACCAGCGGTTCATCCTTGAACTGAACGATGAAGTGGTTGAATATCTTGCTGCTTCTGAAATGGGAAGCCTCTACGAACGCTTTTTAAGACCCGCTGGCAGCGGAGCCTATCCTCTGGATAGTTTCCCGGTTCGCAGGGATCAACAAGAATTGTGCCGGACCCTGTTAAGCGGCTCCAGACCGGTACAAATCCTGCTGTACGGCAGGGAAGGTACGGGAAAAACCGAGTTTGCCAGGGCTCTGGGGGCAGCTACAGGAAAAAAGGTCTATAGCTTTATCCGAAGCGAAGATAGCCGGAGAGATAATCTGACCCGTCTGAGCCTGACCCTGGGAGCCCTGTCCTCAACAGATACTATCGTCATTATCGATGAGGCCGAGTCTATTCTGGATGGTGGTAAACTATGGTTTGGCGATTTCATGATGGGCAACAAGGACCAGAAGGCCCGGATCAACATACTGTTAGACCAGGTCAGGTGTCCGGTTATCTGGATTGTTAACTCCATCGCGGGGATACAAAGCTCAACCCTGCGGCGTTTTACCTTTTCCATAGAATTCAGGGCCCTGAAACCGCAGATCCTGGCTGAACGGGTATGGACCGCCCTGGAAACGCTCCCCTTAAGCGAAGATGTCAAGCAGCGGGCTGCGGAACTGGCATCCCAGCGGGAACTGACCGGTGCCGCAATAGCCAACCTCCGTGCAGCCCTGGAGGAACTGGCTGGCCATCAACTTGATGAAGACCGCCTTATAAGGTATGTTGATACCCTGTTTATCGCCAACAGCGAGCTGGTGGGCGGTAAACAACGGGTGCGGGAGCGGACAGGAACCACCTACAATATGGATGTGTTGAACCTCTCCCAGCCGCCTGACCGGATTCTGTATGCCGTGGCCCATCATATCGAAACCCTACAGACCGGTTCAAACGTCTCTGGCCGCCAGGTCGGGGGCCTTCGCATCCTCTTTTATGGTATGCCAGGGACGGGAAAAACCGAACTGGCCCGCCATATCGCTGAGCGGGTCGGATGCAAGCTGGATATTCGGCGCGCCTCGGACATCCTCTCCCCCTATGTGGGTGTGGCGGAAAAGAATATCGCCGCCATGTTTAATGAAGCGGAAGATTCCGGGGATATACTGTTAATAGATGAGGCCGACGCCTTCCTCTACGATCGCAGCCGGGCCCATCGTTCCTGGGAGATTACCCAGGTTGATGAATTTCTGACCCGTATGGAAGAATTCCGCGGTGTACTGATCTGCACCACCAATCTGCTCGGCAGCCTGGATAGGGCCGTGATTCGCCGGTTTCAGCTCAAGGTCGAATTCCAGCCCTTGCATCGGTCTGGTACGGAAGAACTTCTGCGGACCTATTTCCCCGACCTGAACTTCAGCGCTGCTTTGCTGGATAGCCTGGCCGCTAAGGGCCCCTATGTGCCCGGAGATTTTGCCGTCGTACACAGTATGATAGCTGCGATGCCGGACGCGGACATTACCCCCGACTTCATCGTTCAAACCCTGATCGAGGAAAGCCGTCACCGGAAACCGGCAGGAACCAGCATCGGCTTTACCGCATAGGAAGTTCCGGGCAAGCATTGAGCAATGTGCAGCAGGTCTATCACCTCTAATAACCGACCGAGTTATTAGAGGTGTTCGCAATGTTAGTATTTATTTTAGTATCAGTTACCAGCTCCACTTCCAATTAAAGCCGGCTGGCGCAGCAAACCACTTTCTTGTAGCAGTATCAACTTTTATTGTGGCATTTCCATACTTGACTCCCACGGCATCATAACGACCCCATACATCGTCCCGTCCATAACTACGGAGATGCGCACCAAGGAGGTCAGTTCCATAGCCACCATTTTCCCTGTTCAGCCCCGTATAATTCCAGACTGCGGTAATCACAAATAAGCTGCTTACACTGAGTATAGGTACAATATCACTGGTGTCACCCAGACGTTTTATTGTTCCTTCTCTCCAAATGAACGTGATGAGCGGAGAACCAAAACAGACCGTATTCAACACATTATATTCGCTTTTAATAGTACCATTGCCAGCAACTTGCTGAGCTACCATACCCCCAAGGCTGTGTCCCGCAAGGATAAGGTTAGACCCTTTAGGAACGGAGCTCCGAATTGCATTCACGATTGCATTCACATAGGCACCTTCGATGCTCATTGCAGCCTGCAAGTCATTGACGATACCCGTGGCCTGATTAGATTTAAGTTGTGTTCCTGAAAGTGTAACCAGGTAGATGGATTTGGTACTTCCGTTCGCAATCAGCTGTCCCTGGGTTATAGAGATTGGACCTACTGTGCTGTTATAGCCATCACAGACATAGCTGTACACACTGGGGCTTGTGGTGAATGTTTTGTTCAGATTGAGCCCCCTGCCGATTCCGGCAGAAAATTCTCCATCTGTTATAAGTGGGTTCGAACAGGATGCAAAAGAGAGTGCCAGGCCAACACATACGGCGACACCCTTCAACAGATGAGTATGGATCTTCTTCATTCTAAACCTCCTTTGAATGTTTGATGCTCAACAATAGCTGCGATGTCTCGAAGTTAATGTGTTTAAATAATTGAATGACATTCATTATATGTCAAGAAAATTAATTTTGGAGAATTTAGACTTCAGTAGAAAAAATGAAGATGAGAACGAACTTTTCCTGCAATAACAATGGGCGGGACAACTACACAGATCTACTTTTTTTATGGTAGAATCCCGGCCTATGCAGCATCCATTTGCTCGAACCGAGCTTATCCTTGGTTCCGAAGCTTTAGATATACTTAAAAAGAGCCGGGTGGCTGTATTTGGGCTTGGCGGGGTAGGGGGGATGGCCGCGGAAGCGCTGGCCCGATCTGGAATTGGCCATTTTCTGCTCATCGATTTTGATGTGGTTTCCCTTACCAATTTGAACCGGCAGGTAATAGCCCTCCACTCTACCCTGGGGAAACCCAAGGTCCAGGTGATGAAGGAGCGGATCCTGGATATCAATCCGGAAGCCCAGGTCGAAACACGGCAGGAAAAGTATACCCCGGAGAGGGGGGACAGCTTTTTTTCTCTGAATATAGATTATGTGGTGGATGCGATCGATATGGTAAGCGCTAAAATCGATCTTATTGTAAGAGCCCGGACCCTGGGTGTTCCTATCATCAGCTCCATGGGCACCGGCAACAAGCTGGACCCCTCCCGCTTAGAGCTGGCCGATATCTATGAAACAGAGGTCTGCCCCCTTGCCAGGGTGCTCCGGCGGGAATTAAAAAAGCGGGGAGTGCAGAAACTGCAGGTGGTGTACTCCCGGGAATCCTCGGCGCTCCTCCAGAATGGGGAGCGGGCCTTTACTGAAGTCGGAAACCCGGGGAAACATCTGCCGGGAAGTACCGCCTTTGTCCCCCCTGCTGCGGGGCTCCTCATCGCATCCTGGGTGGTCCGGGACCTGCTGCAGCGCAACATGACACTTTTACAAAAACCATCTGGTTCAGACAAACTCAGTAGTATATAAGGGTGTAAGATATAAGATAATTTTACTAAGGCGGTGATAAACTAAGAAAGTAGAGAATATGGTATAATAGAAGGGGCCCCTAATAGATCGTCCCCTATGGCGGACACCAGGAATACTCAGGAGGAATTAAAAAAATGCCTGAAAACGAATGGCAGACAAGAAAAGAAAGGATTGATGCTCAATTAAAAGCATTAAATCCGGCATGGGAAGTTATTCCTTACGAAGAGAATCTTGATATAAGTTCATTAACTCATCATGCCGTAGAAGAGTTTCCAACAGATAATGGGCCTGCTGATTATGCACTTTTTGTCAACGGGAAATTGCTTGGTATTATTGAAGCCAAAAAAGTAGCTATAAACCCTCAAAATGTATTGGAACAGGCAAAACGTTATTCATCTGGATGTAAAAATACTATTGGTGTCTGGAATTCTTTCAAAGTTCCTTTTTTGTATTCTTCAAATGGAGAACAAATCTGGTTTGCTGATATAAGAGAAGATAATTATTACTCACGCGAATTATTAAACTTCCATACACCTGATGCACTTGAAGAAATGTTTAATCGCGACATACAAAGTGCCAAACGATGGCTAGCTGAAACCCCTAATGAAATTGAAAGATTACGACCATATCAAAAAGATGCCATAAGCGCCGTCGAAAAAGGTCTAATCGAAAATAAAAGAAAAATGATGCTCGCAATGGCAACTGGAACTGGTAAAACATTTACAACCGTTTGCATGATATATAGATTGATTAAATCCGGTTATGCAAAACGTATCCTTTTTCTTGTGGACCGAAGGGCTTTGGCAGCACAAGCGGCTCAGGCATTTTCTGCTTTTATCACACCGAACGGTAATAAGTTCAATCAGGAATACGAGGTTTTTTCTCAACGCTTCAAAAAAGAAGATTTTGAGGAAGGCGAAAAGTTTGATATAGGTGTGATGCCTAATCAATACCTTACTATGCCAACTGCAGCGCATACCTTTGTTTATGTTTCTACTATTCAACGTATGGCAATCAACCTTTTTGGAAGGGAAGGATCTTTCAGTCAGGGAGAAAGCGATCCGGAAATTGATGAGGAAGCGGATAAAATCACAATACCAATTCATGCTTTTGATGTGATAATCGCTGATGAATGCCATCGGGGCTATACTTCTAAAGACACCAACATTTGGCGTTCTGTCCTTAATCATTTTGACGCGATAAAAATCGGCCTGACAGCAACGCCAGCTTCGCATACTGTTGCTTATTTTGGTAATCCGATTTACCGCTATACAGTAGAGCAAGCTGTATTAGATGGTTATCTTGTGGATTACCAGGCTATTAAGATTAAATCTGATGTCCGTATAAATGGAATTTTTCTCAAAGAAGGTGAGAAAGTTGGGCTTAAAGATCCTGAAACCGGAAAAGAATTAATAGATGCGCTCGAAGATGAAAGGGAATTTAATTCAGAGGATATCGAAAAAAAGATTTCTTCGCCTGATAGCAATAGAAAAATTCTAGAAGAAATCAAAAAATATGCTATTGAGCATGAAAGAAGAACTGGCAGATTCCCGAAAACACTTATTTTTGCAGTTAACGATATACCGCACATATCACATGCCGATCAGCTTGTTATGTTTGCCCGTGAAGTTTTTGAAAGAGGCGATGATTTTGTCCAGAAGATAACAGGTAACCCCTCTGTTGACCGTCCTCTTGAAAAGATCAGGCGTTTTAGAAACCGCCCCCGTCCTGCAATTGTTGTAACTGTTGATATGCTTTCCACAGGCGTTGATATACCTGCTCTGGAATTTATTGTTTTCTTACGACCTGTGAAATCGCGTATACTCTGGACGCAAATGCTTGGCCGCGGTACGAGAAAATGCCCAGACATAAACAAGGAATACTTTACCATATTTGATTGTTTCGACGGAACATTGATTGAATATTTCAAAGACACGACTGATTTTGTTGTTGAGGTAGAAGAAACCGGAAAAACAGTGACAATAGAGCAAATTATTGAAAATATCTGGAATAATATTGAACGCGATTACAACACAAAGCGCCTGATTAAAAGGCTGCACCGTATTGAAAATACCATGAGCGCCAAGGCTCGTGAGGATTTTTCAAGGTATATTCCTGATGGTGATATGGCAAAATTTGCAGATAATTTACGAGAAGCTTTAAAAAATGAGTTTACTGCAACAATGAACATTCTTAGAAATAAGGATTTCCAAGATCTTCTTGTTAATTATGACAGAGCGAAAAATCCATTTTATGTTGCTTATGAGACAATAGATTCTGTAGTTTCAGAATGTGTTTTTAAGTACAATGAAAAAGCACTGAAACCAGTAGATTATCTTACTGCCTTTTCAGAATTTATTCAGAAGAATAAATCAGAAATAGAGGCGTTATCCATTCTTTTTTTAAATCCGAGAAAATGGAATACAAAGGCTTTAAAGGAAATCCGAGAAATTCTCAAAAAGAATTCATTTGACGAAGAACAACTTCGTAAAGCATATGAGTTATCAAGTCATAAATCAATGGTTGATATTATCTCGATGATTAAAAATGCAGATGACATGACCAATCCTTTATTAACCGCCGAAGAGCGCGTTAACCGGGCAATAGATTCATTAATAAAAGAGCATACTTTTACACTAGAGCAGTTAGAATGGCTTAATTACATTAAACAACATCTTGTCGTAAATCTTGCCATAGAAAAAGAAAATTTTAACCTTGTACCTGTTCTCGAACGACACGGAGGACTTGCGAAGGCACAAAAGATTTTTGGGACCGAACTTGATAAAATAATCGAAGAAATAAATAACAGGTTGGCTGCATAATGAAATATAGACATTCGGCAGGTTTTGGAAAAAGAATTGAATTTTATGTTATTGGACGGATGCTAAAAGAAGGGCTTGATTTGTATATACCTCTGGTTGATGATAATGCTATTGATGCTGTTGTTAGAAAAGAAGACGGCACTTTTGTAGAAATCCAAATAAAAGCACGATCAAAAGATGTTAAATTCGGTGATGGTGCGCTTTTTGCTGCTATACCACATGAGTATAGAAAAAACTACTGGTTCATTTTTTATTCTGAACGCCTTGATACAACATTTATTCTTTCATCAAAAGAGTTTCTTAAAGAATCAGTACAAAATAAACGCGGAAAGAATACGGGATTGAGGAGTATTTGGTTTAATGGAAAAAATACAAAAAACAATACCGAGCATGTTAAAGAACAGTTTAAGAAATACATTGTAACCGATTTTTCCCGTATATTAAGCGATAACCCTGATAAATGAAGAAGGAGATTTTATGTC
>Ga0208198_1002665_pt1 | contig 13043 bp, 27 predicted proteins | sample AD_JPNTR2_MetaG_FD_184446 | JGI IMG/M metagenome (GOLD analysis project Ga0208198, IMG submission 184446) | Active sludge microbial communities of municipal wastewater-treating anaerobic digesters from Japan - AD_JPNTR2_MetaG (SPAdes) (version 2) | ecosystem: Engineered > Bioreactor > Anaerobic... | reverse complement strand
ACAACATACCGAGAACTGGATTGACGCGTATTCCAGTTTTGTCGGTGGCGGAAACACAATAATAAATGGCAAAGGAGTCAACATTACTGTTGGGACTAAACCACCAAACAATCCGAAAGCCGGAGATCTATTTGTAAAAACCGATGCAGTTCAGGCATTTTTTCTTCCGGCAATAGCAGACCCCGCACCCGACCTAAACAACGCTATAATGTATTGCAAATTAAGTGAAGGCAAATATCAATTGCGTATTAGATACCCAAGTGGCAATATACAAGCGATTAGCACAGAACTGTAGAGGTGTTTTTATGAATGAGTTATATATCAAGTCTACGGATAGAGCTTATTGCAAACAAAGATATGAACCGATATCTACTAGTCTAAAGCCGATTGCAGAGTTAGTTGATGCTAGTAAGCATATTACAAGTATAGTTTCTTATAACAATGGTATATATGTCGGGACATATGAAAATGGAATCATGTATAAGTGGAACGGTGCTGATTCATGGGTACAAGTAACAAATCAACATCCTACAGAATACGGGATTGTAATATTTGTTTATAACGGTAAAATAATGGCCGGAACAACTCCTAATGGGTTGCTTTTAGAATGGGACGGTAATAACGGATGGATAGAAAGAGCCTCCAGCATAGGTGAAATATTAATTGCTACTTTTGTTGAATATAATGGTGAATTGTACGCTGGAACTCAAGTTGGTGGAAAACTGCTTAAATGGAACGGATCTGATTCATGGATACAAGTAGCTGGAACTTATAATAATCAGTTTTACATCAATACTCTTTGCGTATATAACAATAAAATATATGCTGGAACTGCTCCCGATGGTTATTTATTTGAATGGAATGGAATCGATTCATGGGTACAATTAGCAGACTTTATACCTTTTTTTGTAGGTGCGGTTTATCATAAACAAACAGGTATTAAAAAATTAATTGTGTATAATAATAAACTTTATGCTGGCACTACCCCAAATGGTGTATTAGTAGCGTGGAATGATAACGGGTATTGGGAGACTACTACTTTCCCTTCATCACCTTTATATTATTGTGATTCTCCAATTAACGACATTATTATATATAATAATTGCTTTTATTGCTGCACAGAAAAAGGAGATAAAGATAAAAAACATGGGCTCTACCGAATTGACACTAACAGTAATACACAATTAACTCCGCCCGTCGATGTAGCTCTCAGATGTTTACTGATTTGGAATGGCTATTTATTAATAGGTACAAATAGTTGTAAGCTCTATTTGTACAATGGTATAAAATGGCATAATATTTATCCCGGTATACAACATTATGACGGTAATTGGAAATAATTAGTTTGCGCCTGACAAACGCAAATGATATTATATCAATACTAGGGATAGGGTCGCTCCCAAAAACAAGTTTCGTCGCTTGCTTCCCTGGTATAACAAGGCGGCACCATGGCGAGGGTGTAGTAAAATACATCTGCATATAAGAGAGATTACTTCGGTAGTCTCTCTTTTTTTTTGCATAGGGGAGGGATACGAAAGGTGGGTGTAAGCATGGAATTATTTTCAGTTATTGTATCGATTATCACATTAATTGCTGTAATTATAGCGGCCGTTGTGAATATATCGAACATGGTAAGTAAGAGCGCGTCCAAGGCGGCTGAAAACGCAGAAACAAAGGTGATGCTGAGAACTATAGACACCAAGGTTGACGGCATTGCAGCGCGTCAGGTTACCATTGAAAGCACGCTAAGAGAGCACGGGGAAAAACTCGTTGCTGTTGAAGCGTCAACAAAATCTGCGCATCATAGACTTGATGAAATAACAGGTGTCAGAAAGGCGGTGAATAAAAATGTTAAAGGTTAATACAGATTACATACCGCTCGGCCACCCGAATAGGCCGGGAACAAAACTATATGGGTTAAAAGCAAGGGTTTGGCACGGTACCGCAAACTTAAACTCCACAGCCGGGGACGAGATGCACCGGAAGTACATGGGGCGGGCGTACAAAAAGCAGTGGAATTCAAAGCTTGGGAAGTATGAATACTTTGAGGCTGATGGGCGGCCTTTTGTTTTCGGTGGAGCCCATGTTTTCATCGATAAAGATTCTGCAACAATAATGGTTCCGTTGGATGAAGTTGTTTGGGGATGCGGTGACAGGCCAAACGACTATAACAACGGATACAAAGGCCAGACCAAACTAGCCACGGAAGTATTCAACAATCAAAATAATTATTACACCTGGAACATTGAATTGTGCATGAATGATATGTCTGCCTGGGAGCAGGTGTTGTCAAACGCGATTGAGTTTGCAAGAACTTACATGCCAAATCCGGATATTTCCGACTACCGGCATTTTGATATGACCGGAAAGTATTGCCCGTCTCCGATGGTCGATAATTCGCCCGGGTTATGTCCGGCGTGGGTATTATTCAGGGACAGGGTCAGAAAAGCTCTGTTGACTCCGGTGATACCTTCAGACGTTCCGGTTATCCGGATAGGCGGTGAGATTATCAATAACAAAATGGATGTTCAGCCATTTTCTAAAGACGGGCGTGTTATGGTCCCGGTTCGGTTCATAGCTGAAGCACTTGGGAAAAAGGTTATTTGGATTAGTGACGAAAAAATAGTAGACATCAGGTATTAAACCATCCCGCCGCATATAGAGGCGGGGGATTTTGAAAGAAGTTTGGATGAAAGGGTAAGGTGATTTTATGTTACAAACATTATGGGAATTAAGGTTTGTTATGATTGTAATCCTGGCTGCTGTGATTCATGGCTTGGTGACGTGGAAGGAAAGTAAATCCCGTCTGTATGCGCTTATGTTACAGGCAAAAAGTAAGGCGAAGAATGCCGTGTTGTTGTCCGGCCAACAGCAAGAAGAATGGGTGGTTAAACATGCAATGCAGTATTTGCCTGCATCGTTCAGAATATTCCTGAGCGAGGATGTAATAAGGGGCATGGTCAGGTGGTTGTACAAGAAGGGCAAGGACTATCTGGACGACGGCAAAATAAATAATTCCGTGAAATAATAACAAAGCCCCGGTTTCGGCCGGGGCAAATCTCCAAACGTTTGGAAATATAAAAAGCCCCGAGTTAGTCTCGGGAGTTGATATTCGTTTACATTGTCCCATTCTCCCCTGCTGAAGTAATTAAAATACACTGTTGTTTTGCGAATAGTCCCATTCGTCAAGTATTAGTTTGAAATCAGAATCTTTTCTTAGCCCTTCTATTGCATCAACGCCTTCTATTAGCGAATACCCCTTTTCGTAATCACATGAGCGAGGTGGTTTCACTATTCCGTGAAACTCCAATACGTCAAACCACCCATATTCTTCTGTGTTTGTGACCATTTCGTAAACTATTCCAGTAACTTTGCTCCTCATTTGAATTGTTCTTACTCCGTTTTTTATTAGACCCATCTTACCCTCCTTTCCGGCAGTTTCCGGCTGACTGCCAACCGTAATTTGCATCGCCCGGACTTGTGACCGGTACCGCACAAGCGGTAGTGCATTACCGGGCCGATGGCCCGTCACTCTGCGTTAGGCTTAGTTGGAGGGGATGACCCCTCCGTTGTTTTGATTAGTCAACCAGTTTTCTAATTTCTTTTTTGAAGTTCTCTACTTGCTCCCAATCCCCTTGTTGACACCAATCTATGTAGTTCTGCTCCCAATCCCTGTAAAAGTTTTCGTATGCGCTCCAGCTTCCGTCTTCTTCCGTTGCCTTCCAAGCTTCTCTGATTTCGATTTCCCAAGCTTCAAACCACTTTCTCAAACTTTCAGTCATTTTTGTTTCCTCCCTCATTTTTTTGTTTATCGTATTCGTTACCCTACGTATAATATATCACGAATACGACACAATGTCAACACTTTTTTTAAAGTTTTTTCAAATTTGCAATAAAAATTTGAAAATTTAATCCGAAAGGTATTGCAAAAGAAATTGATTAGTGATAGAATGATACCAAGTGGTAACAAAACCAATTGAAAAGAGGTGACTCGTATGCAGAGTTTCAAACATGCAGCGGAGGGGTGCATATACTGCGGACATAAAGAATTGAAGAAGATGGAGGCATTGGAGCTTAATGAAAGTGAGGGGTTGAAATGCTGACAAAGAAGCAGTTGCTGGATGCAGTAAAATGCGATGCAACTTGTCAAAATTGTAGCTTGATAAGGGTTGGAGAATATAAATCTGATTGCATACCTGAGATTGCCAAAACCGCCCTTGCGTACAGGGAAATGTTGGAGCGTATACAGTTTTTAGCGACACAAGTATATGACAATGACCATATTGCCGAAGATTGTTGCTCTATTTGTGGAGGACAAGGATATCATGAAGATGATTGCGAACTTGCCGCACTGTTGAAAGGGGAGTGAGGGGATGCTGGACAAAGAAGAACTGGACGAGTTAATCAAAGCTAAAGAAGAAGGGCGGCTGGTGGTTTTGCCGTGCAAGGTGGGGGATACGGTGTATTATACCTTATGTGGTCGTATATTCCTTGTGACAGCAAAGCAATTTAGAACGAATGCACTTCAGGAATGGAAAGTTGTAATTGCATTCGATTCTAATTACAAGGAAATTCTTGATTGTGTCGATTTCGGCAAAACCGTATTCCTCACCCGTGAAGAAGCGGAAAAGGCGTTGGCGGGAGGCCCGGGACAATTATATAGAGGCGATTGATAGATGTATAGAGTTTTGAGACAGCTTGATCCAGTGGCTTGCGCCAGCCGGGGTCGCTGGGGAGGCTGGATGAATATAAGCGTAAAGGAGGCTTATGGAATGTATGTATATCTAAGGAGTGAACCGCAACTGTGGACGGTTGGATTTTATACGCCAAACGGTGAATGGATACCCGAAAGCGACTATGATGGAGGTTGGAATGCTACAAGAGAACACCTTATTCGGAGTAAGAGATAAAGTAAAAATAGCAATAGACAGACTAAGAGCATTTGAGCCGCCGGAAGGTTATTATCTTGCCTTCAGCGGAGGCAAAGACAGCCAATGTATTTATCACCTTGCACTTGAAGCTGGCGTAAAGTTTGATGCACACTACAACCTTACCACTGTTGACCCGCCGGAACTGGTGTATTTCATCAGGGAGAATTACCCTGATGTGATAGTAGACCGACCGCAAAAAACGATGTGGCAATTGATAGTTGAAAATGGTGGTCCACCGACACGAATACAACGATATTGTTGCAGGGAATTAAAAGAGCGTGGAGGGGAAGGGCGCGTAACAGTAACGGGTGTAAGGTGGGAAGAAAGCACAAGGCGCAAAAACACAAGAGGCCTAGCGGAATTTATGGGACATAGCACAAAAGACAAAATTTTATTTAACGACAATGATGAAATGCGACAGATGATGGAGAATTGTCAGAAGAAAGGAAAGTTTGTTTTAAATCCTATTATAGACTGGACTGAAAGCGATGTATGGGAATATATCAGAAGCCGAGGTCTCAAGTACTGCCGCTTGTACGATGAGGGAGAAAAAAGAATAGGGTGTATAGGATGCCCGATGGGAGGAACCAAGAGCATGGAAGCGGAGTTCAAAAGATGGCCTAAATTCAAAGACAATTATATGCGTGCATTTGAGAGGATGTTACAGCGCAGAAAAAGAATAGGAAAAGACGCAACATGGGGTAGTGCAGAAGAAGTAATGCACTGGTGGATATACGGAAAGGAGAAGAAACATGAACTTGAAGGACAGATAGATTTATTTGAGGAGGTCGAGACATGAACCGATTTAAATGCCCCGCTTGCGGCGGGAATCAATACACGTCAGCGGACACAAGGAATTGGAGAAGATGGAGATATTGGAGCCTAATGAAAGTGAGGGGTAGAAATGAAGCCAATAATATTTTCCACGCTGATGGTACAGGCGATACTTGCAGGCAGAAAAACACAGACCAGAAGGGTTTGTAAAGCCATAGAAAATTATGATTTTGGTTGGGGTTTGGATAGAGAACCTTATATTAGCGATTATAAAATATTTGCCAAGGTAGCACCTCGTAAATGGGATAATGTGACTTTAAAAAATGTATGGCTGTATGACTTACAAACTGCTGTTGATGAAAGCAAAACATGTATCTTAAAGCCACCATACCAACCCGGCGACATCCTCTGGGTTCGGGAAACATGGGCGGAAGCACGTGAGAAGTATTATTACAAAGCGGATAAAAAATGCATTGGCTTTGACGATTATGATTGTCTGCCGAGAAATGTTGAGTACCACGAAACTTGCGACATATGCGAATACTCTGACGGTTACATTAAATGGCGTTCCCCCATGTTTATGCCCCGTGAAGCGGCGCGGTTGTTCCTGAAAGTGACAAGCGTCAAGGTTGAGAGGTTACAGGATATAACAGAGGAAGATGCAAAGGCTGAGGGCGTGATTTGTGGGCAAGGTCAAAAACGATGGACTGCACGATCAGCTTTTATGGACTTATGGGACCGCATAAACGGCAAAAATAACCCGTGGGAAAGTAATCCCTGGGTATGGGTGATTGAGTTTGAAAGAATCAACAAGGAGGAAGCAGAAAGATTGGAGGGGTTGAAATGAAAAAACTTGAACAAGCAATAGAAGATTTTGGGCTACTTTTATCAACGATAGATGCACAGCAGCAGGTGCAGGAGCTTGCACAGGCGAAGGCAGACGGGCGGCTTGTGGTGCTTCCGTGCAAGATAGGCGAAAAAGTATATCGGTATTGCAACGATGCAATCAATGAAGGTACTATTATAAACATTTTGTTGAATGTGAAAACTGGAGAAATTGGCTTAGAATACGAAATGCCAATTTGCTATACATGTTCTCGTTCAGGAACATTAGGCAAGAATCTATTCCTCACCCGTGAAGAAGCGGAAAAAGCATTGCAGGAGGGGTTGAAATGGCGAGAAAGAGGTTTGTAACCTCAGAAATCAGCACAGACAGAAAATTAGCAAAGTTGGCAGAAAAGAATCCGGTTGCAGCAGCCCTTTGGCCGTGGTTTCTAACGGCCTTGGATGATTGGGGAAGGATGAGTGCGGATCCGATAGAAGTCAAGTTGGCGATTTTTCCAGCTTTCCCATACAGTTCAGGCGAGGTTGAAGAATTCATCAAATTGTATCATGAATTTGAAATGGCGTATTTCTATGAAGCTGATGAGAAGCCTTATTTAGCAATTAATCCAGACACGTGGTTGAAATATCAGACATACATACGAAAAGACAAGCTAGAGAAGCAAAATTCAAAGATTCCTGAGCCTTTAGGTGCTCCTTGGATAGCTAAAAATAAAACTGTTGATGATTTAGCTACAAAAAATGTAGCTAAACAGCAATCAGCTACAATAAATGTACTATCACCTTCACCTTCACCTTCTCCTTCACCTTCTCCTTCAGAGAATATATCTACGTCCGAGCACAGCCCGGACACGACGCCAGATCAACCTGAAAAACCTAAAAAAACAAGGCAAATACCGCTTTTTGATGAAACTACAGAGCAGTATAAGCTTGCACTATTTATGCGAGACTGTGTGCTTAAAAACTTGCATAATGCCAAAGTACCAGAACCAACACCAGAAGGTTTGCGACGATGGGCCTATGATATTGACCTGATGATACGTATAGATTGCCGAAGCCCTGATGAAATCAGGGAGCTCATAGATTGGTCGCATCGTGATCCGTTTTGGAAAGCCAATATATTGTCGCCGGGCAAACTCCGTGAGAAGTGGGATACTCTTGTTGCAAATAAACAGCGAGCTGAAGAACGCATCAGGGGAGCACCAGCCCATAAATCAAGCAATCCATTCAAAGACAGGTTGAGGAGGGTTCAAAGTGACGAGGGATGAAGCAACTGCAATACTAGCCATTCTAAAAACTGCATACCCTGCATTATACAAGAATATGAGCGACGAAGAAATAGATGATGTAATTAACCTTTGGGCTGCTATGTTTCAAGACGACAATGTAAAAGTTGTAACGGAGGCAGTAAGAGCTTATATTGCAACCGACACAAAAGGGTTTCCTCCGATAATCGGGCAAATTAAAGAAAAAATCAGGAAAATAACCCACCCACAGGAAGTGACGGAAATGGAGGCATGGGACCTAGTAAGGCGAGCAATTACCTATTACAACGCCTCTGAGGCTTTTGCGAATCTGCCGCTTATCTTAAAAAAAATAGTCGGCAGCTCAAACACATTGCGGGAGTGGGCCTTAATGGACGTTGAGACTGTCAATAGCGTGATACAATCAAACTTCATGCGAAGCTATAAGGCGAAAGTGGCGCAGGAAAAAGAATATGCCATGCTACCAAGCAGCACGAAGCAGCTTATAGCCGGACTGGCTCAAAAATACAGTTTAACGGAGGGCAAGTATGAACTATATAGCAAATGCTCGACTGATGCTGACAAAATGTAGAGATTGTCTTGGGTGTAACTTGCTAGAAAATGAAAACTTCCGGGGTGACAACAATTGCAGAAACCTTCGTAATGGTGTTTCGAAGGATGAGAAAAGTATCAGAATGTGGGGTGTTAATCGTGAGTATGAGATGGACGGAAGAGCAATACACAGAATACTTACGCAAGAATAACAAACTGCCGGGTCAAGGACTTATTCTGACACCCGCTAAAAAATCAAAGTACAGCAACAACCGGGTACGGGTGGACGGCATCTTGTTCGACAGCCAGCTTGAGGCAGATTATTACTCAGATTTAAAACTGCAACTAAAAATGGGCACAATTAAGGGGTTTTGCCGACAGCCTGAATTTGTGTTGCAGGAAGGGTTTGCTGCAACAAGGCCAATCACGTACCGCGCGGACTTCATAATTTTCCACAATGACGGCAGTTATGAGATTGTTGACACCAAGGGATTTGAGACGCAGGAGTTTAGGCGGACTAGGAAGATGTTTGCTGCGAAGTTTCCGGGATTGGAGCTGAAGGTTGTTAAGCAGGGAGGATAAGGAGGTTGAATAACGTGATGTTGAGCGATGAATCTACTGCAAAGTAATGAAATTGAGCTAGTTAATAAACAAGTACAAAAAATTAAACAAGCAAAAGGAGAGAAAATGCAATGATACAAGATAGTGGAGAAAGAAGACAGTTCGATACAGGAGCAGTTAGGGACGCAAGACCTGGAGTCGGTAGGTGTGATTTATTACCATTAGGAATTATTGGAGAAGCATTAGAGGATGTGATATTAGAATATATCAATGCTTATATAGTTCAAGGGAATTTAGATCGGCTAAAAGTAGTTTTGGAAGAGTTTGCGTACGTCTATGAGGGAAGTTATGAAACCATGTTACTTGAGGTATCAAAGCACTACGAAGAAGGGTGCAAGAAGTACGGAGAAAGGAACTGGGAAAAAGGAATACCATTGCACTGTTACATTGACAGTGGGGTAAGACACTATCTCAAGTTTAAGCGAGGCGACACAGACGAACCGCATGACCGAGCGTTTGTGTGGAACATGCTTGGAGCGATATGGACACACGAGAATAAGCCGGAGTTGATTGATTTGCCGTTTGTGGTAAATAAGGAGGGATAGATATGCAGAAAGCAGACCTCGAACGATACAGGCAACTTGAAAAAGAAATTGAGTTGCTCAAGGCAGAGATACAGGAGATATCGCCAGAGTTCACCACTGACAAGGTCACTAGCAGCATGGTTGAGCATCCATACATCCTCACACATTTCAAAATTTCCGGCTATGACAGTGAAGGTTACAGCGTCAAGGTTAAGCGACTTGAGCGAAAGCTGAAGCGCAAGCTTGACGAGCTGATGGACGAACGGGCAAGGATTGAAGAATACATTGAAAGCATTGACAATGCGACAATAAGGATGATATTGAGATTGAGACACATAAACGGGTTGAAGTGGGAACAGATAGGGCGTGAGCTCGGATATAGCACTCAGCACATAAAACGAATGTATTATAGGCACATAGAGAATATGGAAAAAAATGTTGCTACACTATGAGCCGTTAAGCAGTGCTATAATAATAGTGTAGAAGTTCGACAAACTAAAGTGTAACAAACTGTAACGGCACTATGGCGGGAATGTAACAATCCTATGCGTATAGGATATGTGCACAGATGGTGTTACAAAAGCAACTTGACGTAGGGTTATGGTTGCAAAGGTTGCGATATGAAAGTAAACAAATTTATTTCCCCCTTCCAGATACCCTGACATACAGTGAGTAATAAGGGACAAAAATACACTGTATGCCGGGGTATATTTTTGTTAAAATATTTTAACATAAACAGCAACAGAAGTCGCCCACTTACAGAAGTGGGTGATGAATGTTGCTAAAAAAGTAGTGAAAACCAAACTACTAAAATTAGCCATATGAATGGTAAAACTGGGGAAGGAACAGCCCTTTGAGCGTGGGTAAACTTGCTCCGATGGGAGTATTGACCACGAAGCTGCCACTTCTATAAGTGGCGGTAGTTCACATAGTTAGAAAAACAAAGATAAATACAGACAAATAAAAACAAAAGGACATAATCGTCTTAAATCGTCTTAAATCGTCTTAAATCAAGCTTGAATGCTACGTAATAATTACGTATAATAAAAATGTACCGAGGCGGTACACAAATAAACAATCTGAAAGGGGATTATGATTATGAAAAACTATGATGTTAGGGTGGGAATTGATATGATAACGGCTAAACAAGCGAGGGAAACTGCTAAGCAAATAACAGAAAATAGGGCTGCTCAGCAAATGGAATTAATTAAAAAAGAGATAGAAAAGAGCATTAACAAAGGAGAATTTGATTGTTCTATAAAAATGACCGAAAAACTTTTTGAAACAAATAAAACAAAACTCGAAGAGTTAGGATATAAAATTTCCGGGTGGAATCAACTGACCGAAGAATTCACAAAAATATCATGGGAGGATGAAACATGAAAGCCTTTCAGATAATAACCGAAAAAAATTCATACATAGTTTTTGCATGTTCGACAGACCAAGCAAAAGTATGGCTTAAAAGTTTTGGGCCTAATATGGGCGAAGAAATTATAAGTTGTACAGAAGTAAATTACAATTGTATTTACAGTTTAAAAGGAATAAGCAACTTTTGTTTAGAAGTTGACGAAAACGGCATAATAACACATCAGATAGATTGTGTTTAGAGGGGGCGATAAAATGCCCTCTAAAACTAAACTAGTAACACCCGGCATCAAGGTAACAGAATTAGACATCAAGAAACTACAGTATATATCTCAACAGCTTAATACAAGTCAAAGCAAGTTGATACAGAACTACATAAGAGATGAGTATAAAAGGCTTAAAAAAGCTGAAAAAGATGGTTTTGAAATACTTTAATGGGAATGAAAGGGGAATGATAGAATATGGATTTAAATAAATTAAATATAAATAAAATTTCACACAGTATAGGCAATGAAATAAACAATCAAACAGATAAAAAGTTTTACGAAACAGTACAAAATTACAATTTTGCTTTTATAAGTTTTGTAGAATCCTTAGAAGACAGAGACTTAAAACCAAAAGAAGTTATAGAAATACATGAGTTGTTTATGAGGAACGTAATCAAAGAGGTTTTGGACGAATACCCAGAACTATTTTACTACAAAGACATAGAAGATAAGAGAGCAAAACAGATAATAAGCGAAACAAGTGATTAAGGGCCGAAAGGCTCTTTTATTTTGCAAAAATATTTTAAATATATATTGACAACGTCATGACAGGTGGTATATAATAAGAGTATAAAATAAATCCAAGGGGGATAATGATTATGGATAAAGAATTAAGAGCAATGATGGGAAATGTGACAGATGAAGAATTTAATGATTTAATATCTGATGCAAAAGAAAACATTGGTAAAGTCATGGCAGCGGTAGAAAGTTATAATAAGTTAACAAAAGAGTTAAGTCAAATAAGCAGTATGGGATTAATAAACATAGAAGTATTAGTAAGTCAGAAAATAGAAAAATGCAAAAGCATAATAAGGGAATTTGCAAGGCTGAAAGGATTTGAGCAAGAAACTTTAACATGGACACTAGAAGAAGGAGACGCAATAACATTTGATGATGTATTAGAATTTACAAAAAGGTATATAGGGGAAGATGTGTAAAATGAATTATTGCACTCAAAACAATGGAAACTGTAAAACATGCAGCTTAGTAAACTATAACAGAGACTGTCAAAATAACTTTATATCCGACAAGCTGCAAATAAGGATATCAGGATATGACAGACATAAATTAAAGGTAATAGCGCAACATTATTTCGGCAAATTCGAAGGTATGCAGACAGCAACACTGGAAATGTTAATAGAAAAAGAATATAAAGCAATAACGGAGCCTAACAAATAGGCTCTTTTTTATTCCCATTACTAAGTTAACCCTGGTTACCTCCGCCAGGATTAATATATTTTATACAAATAATTTGAATAAATTTAAAATATACGAGTAAGCAGGTGATATTATGCCAAATAAACCAAAACGACCTTGCAATCACCCAGGATGTCCGCTACTTGTTACATCTGGTTATTGCGATAAACATAAGCGACAACAACAGCAGCAAGAGGACAGCAGGAGAGGAACAGCGCACCAACGCGGATACAACAGCAGATGGGCGAGGTATAGTAAATGGTTCCTGAAACAACCGGGCAACCAGATATGTAAGTTGCAGCTGGATGCCGGATGTGCATACGTAAGCCAATGTGTTGACCATGTTATTCCACCGAGCGGGGCAGACGATCCATTGTTTTGGGATAGCAGTAATCATCAGGGAGCCTGTATACATTGCAATTCAGTAAAGGGCCACAGAACCATGAGAGGGGATGGATGAAGAATGGCAGGAAGATCAGTATACGACTTACAAGAAGATGAAAATTTTATTCAAAATAAGTGAGGTTACTTTTGGAAATTGTTATCAATGAGATTAGAAAAACGGGTTATACAGGAGAAATAAAGATAAAAGCAGAGCCACGAGAGAACAGCATAAGTTTAGATAAGCTTATTAGATATTGTAAAAGTATGGGGCTTAAAATAACGCAACAGTAATAGTAGAAGGGTAGGGGGAGGGTAAATCCTCGTAACCTTTCAACGGAAGAC
>Ga0208198_1002661_pt1 | contig 13055 bp, 12 predicted proteins | sample AD_JPNTR2_MetaG_FD_184446 | JGI IMG/M metagenome (GOLD analysis project Ga0208198, IMG submission 184446) | Active sludge microbial communities of municipal wastewater-treating anaerobic digesters from Japan - AD_JPNTR2_MetaG (SPAdes) (version 2) | ecosystem: Engineered > Bioreactor > Anaerobic... | reverse complement strand
ACCTGAGAAACACGCTCTAACCAAGCGCTGCATCGATGACCCCGACAGCCGTATCGATCTCCTCATCCGTGATCACAAGCGGCGGGATCAGACGGAGGTTTCCATCGGCGGCGCAGTTGACAAGAACACCGTTATCAGCGCAGGTCTGCTGCACCTCCGTACAGCGGTCACCGACCGAGATCCCGATCATCAGCCCGCGGCCGCGCGGGTTGTGAGCGGCAAGCCCCTTCATGAACAACTCACCTTTCCGGGGTATGTCGGGGAGAAGACCCTTTATGATGCCGATAGTCGCGAGTGCCGCCGCACAGGCAACAGGTCCGCCCGCAAAGGTGCTCCCGTGCTCACCCTTCCTGAATTCCAGCCCCTCGCGCGCAACGAGCGCCCCGATGGGAAACCCGCTTGCAAGCCCTTTTGCGATCGTGACGATATCAGGGGTGACACCGGTGTGCTGGAAGGCAAACCATCTCCCTGTCCGGCCCATACCGGTCTGCACCTCATCGACGATCATCAGCGCACCGGAATCATCGCAGATCTCCCGGATTCCCTGGAGAAAACCATCGGGAGGGATCAGGACACCCGCCTCACCCTGGATCGGCTCGACAAAGACCCCGGCGGTATCCGCATCGGCAACTTCCGCCAAGGCATCAAGATCACCGTAGTCGACGAAGGTGCAGGGGGGCGAGAGCGGTTCGAAAGGTTCCCTGATCGCGGGTTTGTGAGTGATGGCAAGCGATCCGCACGTCCTGCCATGGAACCCGTGGGTGAACGCAACAAACTTCTTCCGGCCGGTCCGGATGCGTGCAAGCTTGATCGCCCCATCATTCGCCTCTGCCCCGGAGTTTGAAAAGAACGCTTTTGCAAGCCCCGTGATCTCTACAAGCCGTTCAGCAAGTTCCGCCTGGTTTGGAACATAGTAGAGGTTTGAACAGTGGATCAGCTGCCTTGCCTGATCACAGATCGCCCGGACCACCTTCGGGTGGCAGTGACCTGTGCTGCAGACCGCAATTCCAGCCACACAATCGATATACTCCCGCCCCCGGTCATCCCAGACGCGTGACCCCTCGCCCCGGACGATCTTGATAGTCCGGGAGAACGCGGGCATGTAGTAACGTGCATCAAGTTCCCGTGAATCCTGCTCCATTCTCTCCACCTCACTCATACTCTATCGTTGCGGGTGGTTTCGGGGTGACGTCATAGACGACCCGTGAGACACCGGGGATCTCGGCTGTGATCCGCGCCATTATCCGAAAGAGGGTCTCGTAGGGGAGACGGAGTGGATCGGCGGTCATTCCATCCCTGGACTGGACCGCCCGGACAGCGACTATCCAGCCATGAAGCCGGACGTCCCCCTTGACACCGGTGCCAAGACCGATTAAAGCGGCAAAACACTGCCAGGGTCCGAACTCCTCCACCAGACACTCCTCGACTATGGCGTTTGCCTCCCGGACGATCTCGATCTTCTCTCTCGTCACCTCGCCAAGCACCCGGACAGCAAGCCCCGGCCCCGGGAAGGGCATCCGGTGCTGAATCTCCGCCGGGAGCCCGAGCGCGGCGGCGACCTCGCGCACCTCGTCCTTGTAGAGGTCTGCGAGAGGTTCGATGACACCCTTAAAATCGATGTTGAGAGGCATGCCGCCCACGTTGTGGTGGCTCTTGATACCCCCCTCGCTCTCGATACGGTCAGGGTAGATCGTCCCCTGAAGGAGCATCGTCGCTCCCGTCCGTTTTGCCTCGCGCTCGAAAACCCTTATAAACTTCTCGCCGATGGCCTTACGCTTCCCCTCTGGATCGGTCACACCCGCGAGCGCCTCGAAGAACTCGTCTGCGGCGTCCACCACACGGAGGTTTTTATCGGCAAAGAGCGAGCGTATCCGCTCGGTCTCACCCTTTCGCATTAGTCCGGTATCCACATATATCGGGATCAAGCGATCGCCTATCGCGCGTGCTCCGAGCGCCGCGCAGACCGACGAGTCCACACCGCCGGAGAGCGCCATCACAACCTTCTCACCGCCGGCAGCATCGCGTATCCCACTGACTGCCTGATCGATAAATTTCTCAACGTTCATCATTCTGCTCAGCCACCTGGCTCTGGGTAGATTTATTCTTCTTGCATGCTTCCACAAACCCTACATAGGGCGGGGAAGGGCGGGTCGGACTCGACCTGAACTCGGGGTGGAACTGTGTCGCGAGGTAGAATGGGTGACCCGGGAGCTCGCAGACCTCCATCCGCTGCCCGCAGAAACCCGAGAAGACGAGCCCGGCGGCTTCAATATCTGCGATGAATGCGGGGTTCACCTCGTAACGGTGACGGTGCCGCTCCACGATCGAAGTTTCGCCGTAGAGTCCGGCAACCATCGTCCCTTCTTTGAGCGTGACGCTGCAGTCCCCAAGACGCATCGTGCCCCCAAGTTCACTGATCCCCTCCTGCTCTGGAAGGAGGGCGATGACATGCGTCCCCTCGCCAATCTCTTCGCTTGTGGCATCTTCTATGCCAAGTATGTGCCGGGCATACTCGATCACGGCAAGCTGGAAACCGAGGCAGAGACCAAGGTAGGGTTTTTTGTTCTCGCGGGCGTAGCGGATCGCCTGGATCTTGCCCTCGATACCGCGCTTCCCAAAACCTCCGGGAACCAGTATGCCATCGATATCAGCGAGAGAACGGGGGTCGAACGCCTCCGCATCCAGCCAGCGGATGTTCACCTCTGTGGAGAGAGCTCTTCCAGCGTGCTTGAGCGCCTCCTTGATGGACATGTAGACGTCCTCGATCCCGTACTTGCTTACTATGGCGACCGTCACCCGGTTGGTGTACTCCATAGAGACAACCCTGTACCAGGCCGGATCCGGCTGCCTGTTCTCCAGTCCAAGGTAGCTGCAGACGACATCCGCAAGCCCTTCTTTCTCAAGTTCCATCGGGATCTGGTAGATGTCAGGGACGTCCTTTGCGGAGATCACGGCCTTTGCCGGGACGTCGGTAAAGGCCGATATCTTCTTCTTTGTCTGTTGGCTGAGCACCTCTCTGCTCCTCCCAACGATGATGTCGGGCTGCAGCCCCAGTTCCCGGAGCGCCTTGACCGAGTGCTGTGTGGGTTTGGTCTTGTGGTCACCCATGGTGTCGACCGGGACCAGGGTGACGTGGACCAGGATCATGTCCTCCCGGGCAAGCTCACCGTGCATCTGCCGTACGGCCTCTAAAAACGGCATGCTCTCGATGTCGCCCACAGTGCCGCCGACCTCAACCAGGCAGATCTCAGCCTTTCTGCCGCCGTCGACAGGCTCCTCGGCCGCACGCCTGATGCTCTGCTTGATCTCGTCTGTGATGTGAGGGATTATCTGGACGGTCGCGCCGAGGAAGTCGCCCCGCCGCTCCTTCTCGATGACGTTTCGGTAGACCTTGCCCGTCGTTATGTTGTGGATCGATTTCAGGTTGATGTCCAGGAACCGTTCATAGTTGCCGAGGTCGAGATCTACCTCCCCGCCGTCGGAGAGGACGAAGACCTCGCCGTGCTGGGCAGGGTTCATCGTGCCGGCATCGATGTTCAGGTATGGGTCAATCTTCACCGCCGTCACTTCGTAACCACGATTCTTCAAGATGCGGCCGATGGACGCCGTGGTTATACCTTTCCCGAGCCCGCTCATGACGCCGCCGGTTACAACGATATACTTCAAACTCTCGCTCCTCCCCCGATCGTTTCCAGATCTTCTCTCCTAGATATGTGATCCCGCGTATTGAGAATCTATTGCTCGGGAGATCCCGCGCGCCCCTCTCTCTGAAGGGAGGGCGGCGCTACCTCCCGATAACCGCATAAGATGTCGATGTCCGGGACAGGAGCGCCCCGTCCTCCCCGCCCGTTACCTCGCCATCTGCAAACGCCACCCGGCGGCCTTTGCGGATGACATCCCCGGTGGCGGCGATCACACCGGAATTGACGCCCTTTATGAAACAGGTATGCTCGTCGATCGTGGCTATACGCTCTCCCTCCTCAAGGAGGGTGTAGAGGGCAAGCGCGACCGCCTCATCCGCAAGCGCCACGTAGACACCACCCTGGAGCCACCCGGCACCGTTCAGCATATCCGGTCTGACCTCCATCCAGAGAGAGGCATACCCATCTCCAAAATCCTCAACCTCTATACCCATCATCTTGAAGAAGGGATTCGCATCCCTTCCAACCTCTTTTAACCTCTCAATGTAGCCCATGCTATCATACCCGCCTTCTTGAGGGTTTGGGATTACCAATGATAAGCATTATGAATACGGGTGCCGGTGGAGAAGGGGTCACGCAGATTGGCGTTATTCTGTCCTGCTGAGTGTCTACAGGCATTTATGCGATGAAAGGCTGATCAAGCCTCAAAATTCCTGCGTTTTAGCCAGGTAAGCATATGACAACAAATATCTCTTCCACCTTCCACCAGTAGATCCATGGAAAGAGCGTGGCAGCCAGAGGCTCTCCAGAACAGGAGACTCGAACAACTCAGGGCTACCATGGACGATTATATAGCGAAGAACATCGAGCAGATTGAAGGAAACCTCCCCGTCTTCTTCGGGCATGTCGCCGCCACGCTCGATCGGTCGTTCCCCGACCTCGATGACAGAACCTACGACGATTTCATTGATGAAACAGGTTTTGCACTTCTTAACGCAAAGCGCGGCCCCCCGACACCCGAGTTCCTGGAGAAGGTGCTGCGGCATGCCGTTGGGAACAAAAAAGAGCAGAAGGGGCGGGCAACGCTTGAGGTGATGGTGGCCCTCAACCTGATCGATATCGGCAGTTACTATCAGGCACTCGAATACCTTTCACGCCACAGGAACCATGACATCCGCATCAACGCCGCAATAGCCTACTGCTACTACGCGCTCTCCCTGGCAAAGAACCAGAGTCCTGGTCCCCGCCCCGACGACATGGAACTTCAGGCTCGCGAGGAGATGCTGACGCTTGCCCTTGTTCGTCCCCCGCTCAGCCGTCTTGGGCCGCTCGATCGTAAGGAGAGCCGGCTGAACTCGGTATTCTGGTACATGCTTGACCTGGCGTTCACCTGGTTCCCAAGCGAACCGGCGTTCTACCGCATCGGCATCGCATGGACAAAACATGTGGGAGATGCTGAACGCCGACTGCAACTCCTGGACCGTGCCACCGAACATTTTGCAAACGACAGGTACTTCCTGGCTGAGGCATTCAACACCAGTGTGGACCTGCGCAACGGGAGCGGTGCCGCATCCATAGTCAAACAGATGATGCAGCAGTTTCCAGACGACCACGAGCCGCTCTATTATGGGATGAAGCTGGCAATCCTTGGTGGAAAACCAGGTTCTTATGCAAGGTTTCGGAAACTGGCAATCCTGAAAGAGTTTCCCCGTCGCCTGCTCCTGCTGCTTGACACCGTGCTCGAGGTTATGTGCAATCACAGGACCGAAAGTCTTCTCTGCTTTGAGGAGGTGAAGAAGGCTTCGATGGCGCGCGATTACTACCTGACGGCGCTGGAATATATCCTCCGGGACTTCGTTGAAGGGGATGAAGAACGTGCAAAACGCGCCAGATCTACGTTTTTCTCAAGCGTTGACCAGTATTGTATGCAGACACTCAAGATCAGGATATAATGATGTGGTGTTATGATCAGTCTTTCGCGGGGCAGAAAGATGACAGGTGGATGGAGAGGGCGTGCCCCGGCGGACTTTATAGCCGGGTTGCACGATGGCCTGCTGAAGCGACGATCCTCAAACGTTGAGCAGAAAGGCGTAACGATGGATATATTTACTCCTGAGAGAAGAACATCCTGCAAGGCGTGCCTGCAGATCCGAATATGGAGGCGTCCAATGGAAGTCTGGTTACGATGAGAGAGGAGAGAGGAGAGAACGATACCGTGGAGGCGCCCAGCACGAGAAGCGATGGCGATGAATCGCCAGAGCCGGGAAGAGAACTCTGCCTCTCGATCCTCCGCAAAGCCCCGGATGGGTTCGTTCTTCTGGATGGGAAAGGCAGGTACCGCTACATGAACCCGGCTTTTACCAGGATCACAGGGTATACCCTGGAGGATCTCCCCGATATCAGCACCTGGTTTGAGTGCGCCTACCCGAACCCGACCTACAGGCAGAAGGTGCATGAACTCAGGCAGGAGCTCTTCAGCGGCAGGTGCAACTCCATGGTTGTTACCATTGTCCGGAAAGACGGCAGGGTGCGCGAGATCGAGGCCCGCCGAACACCCATCGATGACGACTGTATCCTCCTCTCCGTAAGGGACGTCACCGAGCAGACCCTGATCGAGGAGAGCCTCCAGCAGACCGCGTCCGAACTGAGCGCGGTGATCGATTCTTTCCCGGATCTCTTCCTCAGGCTGAACGCTGACGGCACGATCCTGGACACAAGGGCCGGCCGACTGGTGGAGAGGCCGATGATCACCCGGACGCACCTGGGGCAACGGGTGCAGGACCTGCTACCCCCAGGAGGTAGTGAGGCGTTCCTGGGTGCACTGCGAGAGGCCGTCAGGACCAACGCCCGCACCGCGCCTATCGAGTTCGAGTGCAGGGCGGAGGGGGAGACGCGCTGCTACGAAGCCAGGGTTGTGCCGCTCCATGACACGCACCTGATGGCCATAATCAGGGATATAACAGAGAGAAAGAGAGCCGAAGAGGAGCTGCAGCGTTACCGGGAGCACCTGGAGGAGGTTGTTGCCGAGCGAACCGCCGAACTCAGGCGGGCGAATGAGCACCTCAAGCACCTCGTCTACTGCATAGAGGTGACCGAGCGCAAAGCCGCAGAGAGATGGCTGGATCGATCGGCTGAGAAGGGAACTATCGCGGTGGATGAACCCGAGACTGTGAGGATCACCACCAACGAGACCGGGACGATCATCATCGCCGACCTGACAGCAGAACGTCTCTCTGGTTTCAGCAGGGATGAACTTGTCGGAAAAACGGTCTGGTCGCTCTTTTCCGGCGGTGGTGTGAGAGAGACCCTGAGCCGTGAGGTGCTGGAGGGCGGCAGATCCGCTGAATGCTCAGAAGGTGTGGCGCTCGTAAGAAAAGACGGGTCGAAAGAGGCGGTTCATATCTCCGCCGAACCAATCAAGAGTGCCGCTGGTGCTGTGATCGGCATGATCTGCACACTGCGGAAGGGCTGAGCGGACGTCAGAGCCTGAACCCGCAGGACTCCGGATGCACCGCTCCGGGGTCCTGGGGCGCCACGCCGACACCCACCTGGTCAGAGTAGAGCCCGAGCCCTTCGAGCGCTGAGAGACGTACCTTCTCCGGGGTGTTGTTGACCTCGCTAAGATGGGCAAGCATCGCCACCTGGATATGATCGGCCAGACGCTGGAGGCACCGGGCGGCATCAGGGTTTGAGAGATGGCCTCTCTTCGATCTTATCCGGTTCTTCAAGTATGGAGGGTATGGACCGTTCTCAAGCATATCGGGGCAGTGATTGCTCTCAAGCAGAACAGCGTCGCAGGTGGCGAGTCGATCAGAGATTGTGGTGGTGATGGTGCCGGTATCGGTGCAGCACCCGATACGGAGATCCCCTTCGGCGATACAGAATCCACAGGGTTCCCTGGCATCGTGAGAAGTCGGGAAGGGCTCGATCGAGAAGTCGCCGAGGGAGAACCTCTCGCCGGAACGGCACCGCCGGAGATCCGCCATGGACGCTTCGGACTTCTCCAGGATAGCCTCCAGGGTGCCGCCGGTTGCATAGACCGGAACACCGAGCCTCCTTGAGAGGACGTCGAGACCGCGAACGTGGTCGATGTGCTCGTGCGTGACGAGTATGCCCTCGATGAGCGAGGCGTCCCCCCCGGCGGCATCAAGGCGCCGGAGCGTCTCTCGGGCGGATAGACCGGCGTCGATGAGCAGCGCACCCCGCTCCCCCTGAAGGCAGGCACAGTTGCCTTTGCTCCCGCTGGCAAGGATCGTCAGTTTCATCAGTTCTGTTAAGATTCTCTGGAGATAGGGGATAAAGGTATTTGAGGCCATCAAAACCGTTCCTCAAGGCCGGAGGGCCCGATCTGATGAACCTTTCCGGGAACGGATCCATGGGAGATCTGTATCGCCGCAGACCGCTTTACACCATCTGGATCTCGGAGGCCTGGTTTTCATGGAAAAAAAGGTTAAGTCAGGATCAAGGTGGTGGCATCCAGCAGGGCTGCTCCAGTTGTCCTGGGCGCTGCGGCATCGCCGATTATATCCAGGCGTGGCACCTTTCCCAGGAGTTCGTAAAAAAGTTCCTGCCGGGGCGCCATGCTGCCAGCGACCACAATCGCATCCACGCTTTCCACCGTGGAGGTGGTTCCATAGTAAGGGTTGAGCAACGTGACAGTTTTGCCTTCGTAATTGGTGACCACCTGCATGGGTTCATTTCGAACCTGAAGTTTTCCCAGGCGCTGGAAAAGGGGTAACGAGATGGTCACATCGAGGTTCATTGCCATGGCAAAACCGGGTGTCACCCAGGTCACGCGTCTGCCCTGCGTGGCGAGCAATTCAACAACTCCCGCCCCTTCAATGGTCCCCCCGTAATCCAGCACCAGCACGTGATTACCCTTCACCCGTCCATCAAGAGCATCCAGAGTTGACCAAAGACCCGGGCCCCAAATTCGTGAACAGCATCGGTGATCGCTGTCAGGCCTGGAATGCTCCTTTTATCGAAAGCATGAACCATGTTGGCATAACTCCCGGAAGGATGCACGCCCATGCTCGGGACAACAACAAGACCAACGCCGCCCATGGCACGCTCACGGTAATAGAAGACCTGTTTGCGTGTGGGCATATGGTCTTCCCCACCAAAGGCAGGTTCATGTGGCAGCATCACGATGCGGTTGCGGATCTCCACGTTTCGAATCGTGATGGGCAAAAAACCACATGATGCCCTTTGGGCCACAAGCATACCCCATTAAAATAGTCGGGTGGCCATTTCTCCTGGGGTAGTGAAGGCTGACCCCTTTTTGGGACCTGAGCCCGTGCAAAAAACTAACCCAGCCATCGTTTCGGAAGCATACCTGCATCAGCGAATGCGTATACGAAAACGCTCCTGAAGCGTTTTGGAGCTACCCCATCTCGTGAGGTATTATGAAGGAACCAACCATAACATGTGGAGTCGATGTTCACAAGATGTTTCTCCAGGTCTGCATTCTCTCGCGATCTGGAGAAGCCTCTCAGCATCGCTTCCACAACACTCTCAATGGGATTCTGGCACTAAAAGACCTTGTGCTTGCTGAAGGGTGTGAGATCGTTGCCATGGAATCGACCGGGATCTACTGGTATCGACTCTTCCTGGAACTCGAGTCAGATATTCGAACGATTGTTGCCAACGCGCGTCAGATCAAGAGTATCCCAGGACGCAAGACAGACATGAACGATGCCCGATGGATTGCCGAACTCGCTCTCCACGGGTTGATCCGGCCCTCCCGGATCTTTCCCCGGCGCGATCGTGAGTTCCGGGATCTGACCCGCAACCGGGAGACACTGGTCAGAACCCGGACAACCATCAAGAACCGGATTCATAAGATCCTGGATAGCGCGGGTATCCGCCTGAACCTGGCGCTCAAAGATCTTTTCGGGAAATCAGGTCGTCATCTCCTCTCAGGTCTTGCCGAACAGAAGGACCTGGAGACCACCCTCGCGACTATCCCCTCGCCCCGGATCCTCCGCCGTGCCGATCAACTCCGGGAGATCCTCCAGGGTAGCCCACTCTCCCCCATCCAGTTGCATCTCCTTACGACCCAGTTGCATCTGCTTGAGGAGATCGAGGAGAAGATCGCTCATCTGGATGAGTTGATCCTTGCCTCGCTCGAGGATCCCCAGCTGGAGGCAGTCGCGATCTGTACCTCGGTGCCGGGGATCAGCATCACCGCAGCAACAACAATTCTCGCAGAACTGGGTGATGTCCGGGATTTCTCCACCGCGAGTCGTCTGGTTTCTTGGGCTGGGTTGGCACCGTCGGTCTATCAATCTGCTGATACCCAGGTGTGCGGCAAGATCACGAAACAGGGGTCAAAGAGTCTCCGCTGGATCCTGGTGCAGGCGGCCCAGGCGGCCAGCCGGACTACAGGTACTGTCTTCTCCTCCTTCTTCCGGCGGATCGCCTACCGCCGAGGGAGGAATAAGGCAATTGTTGCTCTCGCCCGGAAGATCCTCAGTATCCTGTGGCATCTCCTGGTGAACCGGGAATCCTACGTCGAACCGGGACTCAAGAGGGTGCGGAAACTCCCGGCGCGCATGACCCTGCCGAAGATCTCGATTGATGATGCCGTCGAAACCCTGTTGAGTGCGGGGTACCGAATTTACTCGCCTGAGAACCAAAAGTCAACCGGTAAGGGGGTGAGAGCGGAGAGGGCCACCCACCCCCTTTGACATTTTCATACGAAAAGGTGTGGATACTTTTTTGAAGCCATTTTTAACCCCATTTGTCAAATTGAGCGATATTGACCTGTAATCATATATATTCTTTATCCTTGATCCTGAGTTACCCCCAATATCACAGGCGTGGTTCAGTTTTCCGGGGTCCTTCAGCTCCATCATCTACTGCCGCCCCCCGGAGAGGAGCAGTCAGGGATGACACACCTCTTACCCACCGATGATTAACCTCAGACACCCGGACGTATCAACAGGTTTACCTCCGCGCATGAGAGGCTATAAAACCAATATCTTCAGGCCATACGCTGGTTTGATGAAACTCTACCGGGAGGGACCGGGGGGGCATGTACATCGCCACAGACCTGCAGATCGCCTGGTAAGGGGGCGGTGGGTGAGGGTTGACGATGAAAGGCACTTTCACAGACGTATGAGGGGCAGGTGGGAAGTGGTCGACGAGAGACGTTCAAGATGAGGATGCAAGGCCATCGGTGAACTGGCCTGGGGGCCTTGCAAGAGGGAAGAAGGATTCTCCAAAACCCTCATCGGACTGAAGCGATAAGATCTTAATGGCGACTGTTATGGCCTGGCCGTTTACAACAACAGTTCTATGGCACTGGAGGAGGTGCGCCTGCAAGGATGGTTGTTGAGTTCACCATATGGTGGATCCTGCCGCTGATCCTGATCGGGTTCACCATCGGTCTGCTGGTGAGCGTCTTCGGCGGCGGTGGCGGTTTCTTCTACGTGCCTCTCCTGACACTCATCTTTCAGGTGCCGACGCAGTACGCCGTCGCCACCTCCCTTGCCTCGATCATCCCGACCACCATCCTCGGTTCTCTCGGCCATTACCGCCAGGGCAACCTGGACGTCCCTCTGGGTTTGATCTTTGGCGTTGGCGGGATCATCGGTGCGTTCTTCGGCGCCTTTGCATCGGGCATGATTCCTCCGCCACTCATGGGAAAACTCTTCGGCATCTTCATGATCGTGCTGAGCATTCCAATGCTTTTCAGCGCCCGGAAGAGGGCGGGTGCCGGCACCGGCGAGAGCCCTGCGGCCTCACGCCCCCTCACGACAGTGAGGGCGGTCGAGGGCACGGTCTTTGGCATCGTTTCCGGCGCCATGGCAGGACTCTTCGGGGTTAGCGGAACGCCGCCGGTCATCGCTGGACTGTACCTCATGGGGCTGCCTGCTGTAAAAGTGGTTGGAACATCCATATTCGTCCTCCTCTTCAACGCCGTTGCAGGTCTGACCGGCCACCTCGCGATCGGGCAGGTTCACTGGGGGCTCACCCTCTTCCTTGCGGCGGGGGCAGCTACAGGGGCGTATCTTGGACCGCGATACCTGAGCAGGATAAAGACACCCGGCCTGGAGAGGTTCTACGGCCGATTCTTCACCGTGCTGGTCATTGCCCTTGGAATCGTCATGATTCTGGAGTGAGGGAGAACGGCCAGCGATCCGGATGAGCAAATGAGAGCGGATTTATGCGGATGCTCCAGCCAAAAAGAAAAGCGGCCCACCCCGATCCGGCCCGGCTCGCGTGCGCTGAATCTCATCTTACAGCAGGCAGGCAAAAATAAGCGTTCGCCCAACTCACAGACTCCGTTTATTGCGGTCGCAGTCGCCTCATACCTCGAATGAAAAAGCACTTGCGACGGCACAGAGACGACTCCGTGAAAACACCTACCTCCGTTTTGTGGGCTGGAAGCAGATCGCGGCCAATGGACTCTAACTCCGGGATGCAGCAGAGGTTCTGGGCCGCGTTTTTCTGCAATTCCGAACTCTCTACCCCTACTGCAGGATCCTTGACCGACTCTGTCAGGCAAGGGTCACCGCGGATCTCTCGCAGCAGATCCAGACCCCGATAGAACATCTCTTTGAAGAATCTCTCAGTCAGCCTCCATGGTGGAGAAGAAGTGCGTACCAAGCCCTGCAAGCACTGCCGCACATGCAAAGATGACAAAGAGATCAAGGGCAAGCGGGAATGTCGAGATCCCAACCAGCGCTCCTCTCAGTCCGTCCACGCCATACGTGAAGGGGTTGAGGCATATGATGTATCCAAGCCACTTCGGCATGAGATCCAGCGGGAAGAGGGCGACAGACATGAAGAAGAGTGGCATCTGAAACAGCGACAGTATGGCCATGAAACCCTCCATCTCACCCAGTTTTGTGGCCAGTATCAGACCCAGCCCCATAAATGTGGCGCTGGTCAGAACCATGAACACGATCGAGAGTAAGACAATGGGCGAGTTCTGGAGATTGACCCCCATCAGAGTCGCGATCAGGAGGATGATGAGAGCCTGTCCTATGGATATGGTCATCGCCCCCGCCTGGCGGCCGAGCAGAATTGAGAACCGACTGACAGGAGCGACCATCACCTCTTTCAGGAAACCAAACTCCTTATCCCATACAACCGAGGCGCCGCCCATGAGAGAACTGAAGAGGATGGTCATCCCAATAATCCCCGGCGCCAGAAAATCGAGGAAATCCACTCCCGGCGGAAGCCCAAACATCTCGCTCCCGTTCGCCGATACCATGCTCAGAGGCAGGCCCAGGAATGCAAGGAAGAGAACTGGCATAAGTAGATTTGAAACAAGTCTTGCCTTCACCCTGAAGATCCTCTTCATCTCCCGCAGCCACATGATGTATATCGGCAGGGGATCTATCAGGCGGCTTGTCCTGGACCCCCCAGAAACCGTTATTTTCTCCATACCTTCATCTCCTTCTT
>Ga0208198_1002659_pt1 | contig 13057 bp, 10 predicted proteins | sample AD_JPNTR2_MetaG_FD_184446 | JGI IMG/M metagenome (GOLD analysis project Ga0208198, IMG submission 184446) | Active sludge microbial communities of municipal wastewater-treating anaerobic digesters from Japan - AD_JPNTR2_MetaG (SPAdes) (version 2) | ecosystem: Engineered > Bioreactor > Anaerobic... | reverse complement strand
GTTGACAGAAATACCTACGATAATACAATATCATTCTTTAGAAGAGTTATCAGTAGAATGAAAGCATCCCCGTCAGAGAAAAATTCAATGCTTAAAAAACTTGAGCGACTCTAATAAAATTACAGGCCAACGATAAACTTAAACCAGATTTTATCTCCTTCAGGCCTGTTTTCAACTGACATTTCTTTCTGATATTTAAGTATAAAACTTGTTTTACCGCGGTCGTATTTTACCTGTGGACCAATAGCAAAGACCTTGCCTTTATTACCATCACCAAACTTGATACCATTTTGTTTATCATCTGTGGTTTGAGTATACCAGTAGCCACCAATCCCAGCAGTCCATCCCTTGTTGATTTTTTTCCCGACTGTATAATCGCAGTGAAACTCCTGACCTGATTTATAATCAGTCGTGTCATTTTCAAAATTGATATCATACATAAATTTTCCTGAAACCTCCCAGCCACTGTCAGAGATATGAGTAAATGCAAACACTGGTTCGATTGTCCAGTAGTTCCTGCCGATATTCGCGATATCATCCTTATCGTATGCGCCGGTTGGCACCACAAACTCAATTCCTGCAACTGAATGAAGATTTTTAGAGTGCCACGAAATAATACAAGGGTCTATAAAAATATCACCAAGCCCTGTTTTTGAATCATCACCAGCAGGTGTCTCCACATCCATGTGCATAATCGGAATAAGAGCGTGCATACCCCAATAACCACCGAGAATTTTTTTATTGCTTACAAAAAGCAATCTCGATACATTGCCATATACAGAAAGTTTGAAATCAGGTACTACACTTTTGCCATGAGAATTTCTGAAGGTATCTGAAAAATACCCGGTTGTGTAGTTTATATAGTAAAATCCTGGTGGAGGAACTGCACCCAGCATAAAATCCTCTGCACCGTTTGGATATGCTCCGCCTCCACCTTCTGTTGCAAAGCATATCCGAGAAAAAACCATAACCCCGCAAATCAGCAAGACAATCCTGAAGGTTTTCATAATGCCTCCTTTGTGTTTATATGGTAGTGCCAAACATGGCTAAGCATTTAGTAGTGTTTTTGTTTATTTTTCAATAATTTCAAAAGTTTTTATATCCCCTTTAAATCTCATGCACTTTTTTCAAATAAACAATTTCTGAAACTTTTCTATTTCAGCGGATATATTCTCTGCGCACAAAACAGCAGAAATTGCGCATACAGCATCTGCCCCTGCTTTTATAATGTCAGGCGCATTTTCAATTGTTATTCCTCCAATGGCAACAACAGGTACAGATACAACCCTTTTCACGTCGCTGAGAACTCTTATTCCCACTGGTAATCGCGCATCTGGCTTCGTGCCAGTAAAATAAATTGGCGAAACAGCGACATAGTCAGCACTGTTTTTTTCTGCCTCTATTGCTTCTTCAACACTATGAACAGTGGCGCCTATAATCTTTTGTTGCCCGATAATCTTCCTTACAATGGAAACAGGCAAATCTTCGCTGCCAACGTGAACGCCATCTGCATCTACAGCAAGACATATATCAACCCTATCATTGATAATAAACAATGCGTTTCTTATGATTTTTCTTAATCTATTTGCCTCCTCATACATCATTCGTGTTGAACGATTTTTTTCTCTGTACTGGATAATACCCACGCCAGCATTCAAAGCACACACGACATCATCAAAAACACTTTTTTGGGTAAGATTTGCATCAGTAATAAAATAATAACCACTAATTTTTTTATTCATTTATTTTCTCAATGTTTACCATTTCTTCTATTGTTTTACTATCAAGAGAAAAAAGACAGTCAAACAAATTTGTCTTAAATGAACCAGGACCTTTTGATATTTTTGCGGCAATCTCGGCAGAAATTCCAAAACAGACAAGTGCTGATACTGCTGCGAAACAGAGATTGTTTTCTACTGCTGCAAAGGTGCCGATAACTGAGTTTACCATACATCCAGTTCCAACAACATGCGTAAGCATCTCGTCTCCATTTTTTACAATATATGTTGAATTTCCATCAGAAACTATATCCTCTTTTCCAGTCACAACAACTGTACATTGTTTATTCTTTGCGAGTTTTCTCGCAATACTTAACATATCCTTTTTAACCTCACCTGCATCAACGCCCTTTGTTTTAACATCTTCTCCTGCAATTTTAGCAATCTCAGAAGAATTACCCTTGATGATATCAACATAAAAAAAATCAATCAATTCAAGTGATTTCCTGTCGCGAAGCCCTGTTGCCCCTGCCCCACAAGGATCAAGAATAACAGGAATTTTCCTGAGGTTTGCTGCTCTTGTCGCAATCTTCATAGATTCAACAAAATCAATTGTTAATGTACCAATATTCAGGACAAGAGAAGATGCAATATTAACTATTTCTGCCACCTCCTCAGGTGCATGTGCCATAATAGGAGAACCACCAATGCATTTCACAATGTTAGCGCAATCATATATTGTGACCCAGTTTGTAAGATGATGGATAACTGGCTTTCGCTGTCTTATTCTCAAAAAAATATCACTTATATTAAGATCCTTAATCATTACTTGTCCTTTTGAAATTTCACACTGTATTAAAATAATAAATACCTTTGATATTCTACCATACAATAAATCAAGATAAACACGGTTAACTTCCTTTTAACGCCCCGCTGCATCCAAGATTTTCCCAGAGGTGCGACAGAAAGATTTATGATTTTTCTCCTGCGTTCTTCTGACATCTACTTGACATATGAATGATAGATAATGTTAAATAAACACTAAAGGAGGAATGAATGCTAAAGTACAAACCTGAATTTGAAGAAACAAAAAAGAGATGGAATTATTTCTGGAACAGACAGTTGTATAAAAGACCAATTGTTATGTCTGGCTGCTATAAGGAAGGGAAAGAAAATTATCCTGAAGATGTTTTTACCCTAAGATATTACAGAGCATGTAATGGACTCTGGAAACAACAGATAGAAATCTTCAATCAGTTTGCCGAGAATTTTGAGTTTCTCGGGGACGGAGTTCCTTCCTTTAACCCTGATTTTGGCCCTGATCAATTTGCAGCATTCTATGGAGCAAGGTTAAGATTTTCCGAAAACTCAAAACACACAAATTGGGTAAAGCCAATTATAGATGACTGGAATAAGTTCCTCCCGCTGAAATTCAACCCTGAAAACGAAACTTTCCAGAAACTTCTAAAGTATACTCGATTAATTGCCGATGACTCAAAAGGAAAATATCTTGTTTCCGATATAGATAAACATTCAAATATAGATACACTTCTTGCACTCAGAGGCGCAGAAAAACTTTGCATGGATTTGTATGACTGTCCTGAGATAATTGAGAACGCAATGCTTTCTTTGAGGAAGGACTTTCCTGAAATCTGTAATCATTTATACAGAGCAGGTATTGATAATAATGGGCTCGGTACAGCCCACTCTGGATTTTACAGCGAGAAGAAAATTGGCGTTGTACAGGCGGATTTCATATGTATGATGAGCCCAGAAATGTTCAGGAGATTTGTACTTCCAGCGATTGAAGAAGAAATCGAATACTATGATGATAGTTATTTCCATTTTGATGGACCAGGAGCACTCAAACACATTGATGATATTCTCTCTATAAAAAAGTTAAGGGTCTTCCAGTGGCAGGCAGGAGAAGGTCAGAGACCCAATTTCCAGTGGCTTGATGTTCTAAAAAAAGCACAAAAAGCAGGTAAGGCAGTTCACGTTTTTGGAAATTCACAACAATCATTGACACCCGAAATTGTAAAACAACTTCATAAGGAACTTAACCCTGTAGATGTAGTATACGACGGTGTTGCAGTAAAAAACAGAAAGGAATTTGAGGAACTTGAAAACTGGCTTGAAAAAAATACATAGAAAAAAACATGAAAAAAATTCTATTAATGTCTACTTTATTTTTAATCGGCCCTTTCATTATTAATGTTGTCGGCTATACTCTGCTTACACCAACAACTCCTCAGGAAAATTTGCCATCAATCATTATCCATTATGATGAAGAAGCAAAAGCAGGATACAACATTGATTTTTCAAAACCACTTGTCTGGTATGACTCTTCGAAAGAAGCAACAATGAGAAGAGCGGGATCATTTATTCAGGAATCAGTGAAAAAGATGACAGGCAGGATAATCCCATTAAAATGCAGCAATGATATTTCAAAAGGAATAGTACTTTTAATGGTTAGAGATGCGCCCGACCATATTAAAAACGACCCACAGATAAAAAAAGCCCTCGCAAATGATGGTACTGATTCTTATAACAATAAGGAGGCATACTACATAAAAACAGAACCAAACAGGGTGCTTGTGATTGCAAATAATCCAGAAGGGATAATTGCAGGTGTTGTTGATTTAATGGAAAGTACTGGTTATGAAATTCTCGGTATGGGCCCTAACTGGATTTATGCGCCGGATTATAAAACAAAACCAGTTGTTTTTAATATAAATAAAGCAGGCAGACCAGGGTTCTATATAAGGGCTCTTTGGCCAACAAGCGGCCAGAGTTATGGTGTTGGCACAATTATGGAAAAACCACCTCATCCTGATGATGAGACAGTTGATGTAAGTTGGTACAGATGGTCAGTTGGAGCAAAAATTTATGGTTCATCAATGCCCGGATTTCCAGGACATGCAATGCAGGCATATCATAAATCAGTGATAGAAGCAATGAAAAGAACAAATACCACAGAGGGATTTCTTGTTCCAAAGGCAAGTATTGGACTTTTTACAGAAAGGCCTGAGGCATCAACTGACAATAATGGCGAGATGTGGATCAATAGTGACCCTGAAGGAACACCTCAAACAGGAAAGGTATACATCTCAAATGGCAAAGAATGGATAGAACAAAGTTTACTCGAGATAGGGGCAAATCTTGATTTATCTGTTCCTCTTGTTAGACAGGTAATCCTTGAAGAAATGAAGAAACAGTCAGAGCAATTTTTTGAGAAAAATCCTGACGAGGTTTTTATTTTTGGACACGAACCAGAAGATGGCGGTGGATATTCTGTTCTTGACAAATATATGAAATACAAAAACTGGTATCCTGATTATTGCAAAAAAGAAGGAATACCTTTTGGTAAACCTTATGTCCTCCACGGTTATAATGGATTAAATCAACCAGTAGAGATATGGGATCCATCTGCGGCTTCTGACACTGTTTTTGGTTTTGCAAACTGGATTCTTCACGAATACGATAAATGGATTGATTCCCTCCCTCAAGAAAAAAGAATCACGTCAACAGGTAAGTCAAAAAAGGAACTTGTAAGAAGCAGTGGATATAGTTATAACTATCATGATGTTCCACCTAACTTCAACCTTGACCCGAGAATACGGGTTATGATAGCAAGTTATCCAAAAAACCGTGGATGGGGAAAATGGAAAAATTTTAAGAGTCAGTTAGATATGGCAAAAGCATTTCAGATAATGCTACCACGTGAGCCATCGGGCGACTACAGAATTATCAGTTTGTCCTATTATTCAGACCCTGGAACAGCAGGAATTCCTGCTGCATGGAGTGCATCGCCAAAAAGTATTCTCGATGATATGAAAACAACATACCACGCAGGGATTAAGGCACTATCCTGTGAAACCGATTTTAACTTTGGTAAATATGGGCTTGCATATTATCTTATGGCAAAGGTTATGTGGAATCCAGGGATAACTCTTTCTGAACTTGAAAAAATAAGAGATACATGGTTCCAGAAAGCATTTGGAAGCGCATGGAAAGAAATGAAGGAGTACTATGATTTTATGCTTACTGATAATCTTCCTGTAAATGGACCAAATTCATGGGCAAGGGCAATAAGAATGATTGATAAAGCAGATAAAAAGATAAATCCAGATAAGGAACCTGATGCACAAAAAAGGATAGATGATGTAAAACAATACTGGTACTACCATTATCTTGAAGAAAGTGGAAAGGCAACACCATCTTCTCAGGAAATGAAGGAATATGTCTGGAAAGGACAGATGTCCTACATGGTTGCAATGCATGCTGTTGTAAGAAGAACCTTCAAGATTTATGATGTTAAAAAGGCAGCAGGGGAATATGCAAATGGACCAGCCCATTATACACATGAGGAAACGCAGGTATGGTGGAACAAGGTGCTTGATTTCTGGAAACTCGTACCAGTGGTATATTTCAAGGATGCTGTGCTTGCAAATGGGAAAAAAGCATCTGATGTAGATATAAATGACCTTGTGATTGTAAAAGAATTTCAGGCAGAATTTCCAAGTCCCTGTAACTATTATTTGACAACACCAATTGATGCCCCGTTTTGTTATAATAGCGGATACCAGAAACCTGTTAAGTTTTTAACTATTGCCAGACAACAAGGAGATATTATTGGTTTCAAAATTTTCTGGCCTTATAATCCAGATGATGCGTATTATAGAGCAAGGGACTTTAATTATGGAATTGAATGGTGGGACACAAATACAAAAAAATGGGTTTCAATAGTTGACGAGACAATGACAAAACAGCCATCAAAAGAGGTAGTGATGGCTGACGGTAAAAAAATTCAACTTGTTGATGTTTCAATTCAGGCAAAAAGACCGGGCACATATCGTTTTAGCACTGGATACGGCGGAAACCTTGCTTCAATCACAACGGTTTACTACGATGTACAAACAGGTAAGTATTCAAAACCATGTCCGTTTACGTATTTTCTTAATCAAGAGGGCTTAACACAACATCCAGCATTCTTTTATATTCCAAAAGGAACAAAATCGCTTGACCTCGAGGTATTTGATACTTATGGATACAAAATACTTACAATCTACTCAGGACTGTTTCCAACAGAACAATCAAAAATAAGAAAGATTGATATCAGCAAACAAGGAACATACACTATTAAACTAAATCCAGGAGAAGATGGAACAATCGCGAGAATTGAGGGAAATGGATTTTGTTTTCCTTATTTTTATTCTATACCCCAATTATGGGCAAAATCCCCTGCCTCGCTTGTTATACCACGAGCAATTGCAGAAGCAGATGGGTGGACAATACCTAACCAGGAAAAATAATGCCAGACAAAATAAATGTACTACTTGTTGGTTGCGGTGCTATCAGTAGAGCATGGTTGATACCCGCTCTTAGGGAAAAAGAAATGAAAATTGTTGGGCTTGTTGATATTAACCGCTCTGCAGCAGAAGAAAAAGCAAAAGAATTTAATCTAAAGAATCTGGTTATCAGTGATAATTTCAAAGATGCATTAAAAGAAACAAAGCCAGATGCTGTTTTCAACTGCACTGTGCCAGAAGCACATTATGAGATAACGATGCTCGCCCTTAAACAAGGGTGCCATGTTCTTGGAGAAAAACCTCTTGCTGATACTATTTATCACGCGAAAAAAATGGTTGAGGAAGCAGAGAAAAGGAAGAAAATTTTCGCTGTTATTCAAAATAGAAGGTATTATCACTACATTAGGGGAGTAAAAGAATTTCTTGCTGGAAGCAAAATTGGAAATATCACAACAGTTAATAGTGAATTCTATATTGGAGCACACTTCGGAGGATTTAGAGATAATATGGAACATGTTCTGCTTCTAGATATGGCAATTCATACTTTTGATATGGCAAGATTCTTAACAAACAGCGATCCTTTATCTGTTTACTGCTATGAGTGGAATCCTTCATCCTCCTGGTATAAACAGGATGCCAGTGCAAATGCTATATTTGAAATGACAGGCGGAATTGTCTATACTTATCTCGGAAGCTGGTGCGCTGAAGGAATGAATACAACCTGGGCAGGAAACTGGAGATTTATTGGAGAAAAAGGAAGTGCAATCTGGAACGGCATGGAAGAATTCGCTGCGCAAAAAGTTATCGGGAAAACAGGGTTTATCAGAAAAACAAAGAATCTTAATATTAAGTTTCCAGTAAAAAAAGACGAGTATGAAGGACATTCCGGGCTGATTCGCGAGTTTTTGCACAGTATAAAAACAGGCAAAAAACCCATGACTTCAGCAGATGACAACATTAAAAGTCTCGCAATGGTCCTTAGTGCCATTGAAAGCAACCAGAAAAAAAAGCCTGTCAGAATAGAATTTTAGGCAGATATTATGAGAATCAGGATAACAAAAAATATTCAGTATGGAAATGTGTGTGATGTTTCTGTTAGATCAAGCAAGAATCAAGCAGAAGTATCATTTTCTGCATCTCCACAAGGAGGTCCTGAATCTTTATGGTTCTGTTTCAGAATAACCGCAATAAACAAAATTAAAAGGATAAAAATAGTTCTCAAACACCCGTACAATATGTTAATGGGTGGCTGCGAACTATCAAACATTTTGCCCGTTATAAGAAAGGATAAAGGAAACTGGCAAAGGATAGAAAGAAACTATGAATTTTTGGCTCTGCCGGATGGAAGATATGAAATATCATGGATCCTGAATAATCCCGGAAAGATCAATGAGATATCTCTATGTTACCCATACGGAGCACCTGAAATTGAGACCCTTGTGAAAGAATCAAAAGGATACTGGAAAAAAGACACTATTGGGGTTAGCACAGAAAACAGACCAATGATAAGATTATCTAATGACTATTCCTTTCCTGATTCAAAAAAACCAGGGATTTACATTGTTGCCCGACAGCATTCAGGAGAGACACCAGGTTCTCTTGTTCTTGATGGTTTTTTAAGGTATCTATCAGAAATTCGAAATAAAGAAAGCATTGTATGGGCTGTTCCACTGGTTAATATTGATGGGATTGAAAAAGGATACTATGGAAAGGATAATTACCCGATAGACGTCAATCGTGCATGGGGAAATCCATCAATGAGACACGAGACACTTGTAATTCAAAGAGATATTAACAGATGGAAGGAAAGATGTACTCCTATTCTTGGCATTGATTTTCATGCCCCAGGTGGTGCACAGGGTGATGGTATCTATTTTTTTCTACAAAAGGAGAAAAGCGCCTTTATGAATAAAGAAAGATCTTTGATAAACATTATCGAAAAGAAAATCGGGAAAACTTATATGGCAAAACAGTGTGCAGTAGTTGCACAATATAGAGAAAGATGGAATGGTCTTACATTCAGTCAATACTGCAGGAAATACATCAATATTCCTGGACTCTGTGTTGAGATCCCCTACGCATTTTGCGGAAAGAATCTATTAACTCAGAAAAAATATCAGGAAATTGGTAAAAAAATAGCATGCGCAATTATAGAAACACTCAAATAGAAAAAAAATGTCACATCTAAAATTATTTAATTACGAGATTTCAAAACTCATTCTCGGTTCGAATCCATTCAGCGGATTTTCCCATAAAACACCGGATGTTGACGAAGAAATGATGGATTTTTACACCTGCGAAGAAATTAAGAAAACATGGGATATTGCGCAAGATAAAGGTATAAACGGTTTCTGTGCACGAGGAGATATCCATATGTTAAGATTGCTCAGGGAATATTACAATGAAGGTAGAATGAAAAACTTCTTGTGGTTTGCGCAAACAGTCCCAGAACTTGCAAGTTTCGAAGCAAGTTTACATTTAATTAATTCAAGTAAGGTAAAGCCGGCTTGTATATATCACCATGGTGGGCAACTTGATAACCTTTTAATGGAAGGAAAAAAACAACTTGTAAAAGACCACCTTAAAATGATAAGAGATACAGGATATATCTCTGGCATGGCATCACATCAACCAAAATTCATTGAGATGGCAGAAGACGAAAACTGGGATATTGATTTGTACCTGACCTGTTTTTACAACCTTACAGGCAGAGGGAAAAAAGGACTCACTTCTATAAATGGTTCAAAAGGAGAAATCTTTGACCCAGAGGATCCACCAATGATGTGCAAGGTAATAAAACAGGTTAAAAAACCCTGTATCGCATATAAAATTTTCGGTGCAGGAAGATCCTGCAAAGATGAGGACAATATTTACTCAGCAATGAAGTTTGCTGTCGAGAATATAAAACCAGGTGATCTTATAATGCTCGGCGTATTTCAAAAGTATGGAAACCAGATACAACAGAATGTTGAGATTCTCTCGAGGATACTATCAGAAAAAGAACTATGAGAAAGACCATTTTTATTCCTGATTTTGAAAAACCTATAAGAATTCCTGCAAAAGTAAAAATGGAAATTGCACAGCCACCTGTGGCAATTGCAGGAACAAAGATTACATTAAGATTGAAATTTCTTATTTTGAAATATATCGGACCAGAAGAAATTCTTAAACTGCAAATTTTTGGAGGAAGAAACAATAAAGGATGGTTTTCCAATATTCAACTTGATAATCCAAAAGAAGATGGATTTATTCTTGTAAAGTATAATAATGTACAATTAAAAGTTTCACAAAAAAATAATCCATATGGCATGCTTACAATTTTCCCACCAGAGGGCGGAATTAAAGCAGGCAAAAATATTTATGTAATAATGAGAAATGTTGATGTTGGAACAATCCGTTTTTTGAACAAATTTTTTGTTCTTTATAGAGACAACTTAAAATCACCAGAAGGCCCACATAAGGCAGAAAGTGTTTGGAATCGCGAAAATCAAAAAAAAATTCTTGCTGCCTGCATGATGCATATTCTTGGTGGAGAAATCCACAATATAAAAACCTATGGACCTTCAGATGTTTTCCCTAAAAAAAAGTTTTCTCTTCTTATCAGACCAGAAGATAAATTTCATAATCTATCTTCAAGAATACTGAATAAAAAAATTGAGGTCTTCTGCGAGAAAACAGGATTAAAAAAACAAATAAAAAAGGTAAAAAACTCAACCTGTCAGCAGGTGAAAATATCCGTGAATAATCCAGGTGTTTATAGGATAACAGTAAAATATGGAACACAAGAATTTATAAGTAATCCGATAATATGCAGCGAGAATAAAGGATTCAATCTTTACTGGGGAATGATTCACGCACATACAGAGATGTCTGATGGTGCAGGAACAATTGATTATTATTTTCATCAATTAAAGAATGAAGCAGGCCTCGATTTTGGAGCCCCTGGGGATCATGACCACCTATGGGAAACAACAGATAAGATGTGGAAAAAAACCTGCAAAACAGTTAAAAAATGGAATTACGAGGAAAGGTTTATTACTTTCCCTGGCTATGAATGGGCAAAGTGGAGAAGAAATGGAGATGGAGATAGGAATGTTTATTATTATCATGACAATAGACCAATGTATAGATCAGATGAAGGATGCTATCCAGACCCGCAGGCACTCTTCACAGCATTGAAAAATGAAAAATCTATTATAGTACCTCATCATACTGCGCACGGTGGAAACTTTTGTGACTGGAAGGATCATAATGCGCAAAAAGAAAGATTAATTGAGATTTATCAGGAAAGAGGAAGCTATGAATGTTCAGAAAAAGATGGAAATCCTGTACCCGAATGTGAAAGTAGATGGAAACCCTTTGAAAATGGTTATGCAATCAATGCTCTCATTGCAGGATGGCGCACTGGCTTTACAGGTGGCGGCGATGATCATATATCCCATGCTGGAACTGATTTTCCTCGTGGAACCTGCAATTATAAGGATGGTCTGACTGGTGTTTTTGCAAAAACACTTACAAGAGAAGGGATATGGAAGGCACTCTGGAACAGAAAAACAATTGCAACGACCGGAGCAAGGATTTTTCTTTATTACACGGTAAATGACAAACCACTGGGATCAGAAATTTACGGATGGGAAACGAAAACAAGGCGGTTTCATATTATTTTCCATGGCACAGACAATCTTGATAGAATTGAGATAATCAGAAATGGCAGGATAATATATGTGAGCAAAGAAGAGGGAATTGACACTGAATTTTTATGGGAAGATTGCGACCCAGTACAAAAAATACTTCTTCCGCCAACAAAATTCTCGAAGGAACCATTTGCCTTTTACTACATCAGGGCTGTTCAAAAAAACAAAGAGGTCGTTTGGGCAAGTCCTGTATGGATACTTGGTTTTTAATAGTTATTATCAGAAAACTATAGAAGCCCCCTCTCCTTGAACTATCCCTTACCCACAAGTTCCCCTTAAAGGGGACAAGGGGGATTTTATTATGAAGGGGAGACGTAGGCAAATCCATCCCTGTCTCCTCGTTTATATCGCGTTTTTCTACTGGTTCCACTTTTATTTTTATCAACCATATATCTGGTTTCTTATCATCGCCAAAATAAATCCGCCCTATCATTATATACCTTGTTTGTTGCACTGAAGATATTAAATCATCATTCTCCTTGCACTATTCCGAAAATCAAACACAATTTTCCGGTACTTTTATATTTTATTATGGTATGATATGATACAATGAAGGGAAAAATTATACTTGCATGGAGGCAAGAAAATGTACAGAATATGGGGGAAAATCATTGCGGGTGTAATTCTACTTGGGACTGTTTCGTGTTTTGCCGCTGATATGGAGTTTACTAATAAAATAAGATCTATTACCACAAATATTATTGAATCAGTATCTGATATACAAAAAAAGGTTGTGGCAATTACTGATTTTACTGACCTCGAAGGAAATGTAACAACTCTCGGTAGATTTTTTGCTGAAGAAATAACCATTACACTTGTTCAGAGTACAAAACAAATCAATGTGATAGATAGATTACAATTGAGCAAACTCCTGATTGATAGGCATATCTCAAATCAGGGTATTATTGACCCTGCCTTCGCAAAACAAATCGCCCAGGTATCAGGCGCAGAGGTTATCATCACTGGGACTGTTTATCCTGTTGCTAATTCAGTATACCTTTCTGTAAAAATAATAGATGTAAGCTCTGCAAAAATCTATGCAGCAGGATCTGAGATAATAGCAAGAGATCGTATTTTGGATGATCTGATTAAATCCACTGGCACCAGCATCACACAACAAAAAGAAGTAGCCGCTGATGAAAAACCATTTTCTCCACAGGTAAGACAGGCAGATGTTTTTGTGTTCGTCCTAAAGGAGGTATTGTATGAAAACAATGTTCTTACATTGAATATGACCATAAGAAACAGTACCAGTGAGTTAAGATATCTCACAATTGATACAGTGCGAGCAGTTGACAACATTGGTAATGAACGCTTTCCTTCACTTCTTACT
>Ga0208198_1002656_pt1 | contig 13065 bp, 11 predicted proteins | sample AD_JPNTR2_MetaG_FD_184446 | JGI IMG/M metagenome (GOLD analysis project Ga0208198, IMG submission 184446) | Active sludge microbial communities of municipal wastewater-treating anaerobic digesters from Japan - AD_JPNTR2_MetaG (SPAdes) (version 2) | ecosystem: Engineered > Bioreactor > Anaerobic... | reverse complement strand
GGGATCAGCTAGTGGGGCACATTGGGCATGAAAATGGCGGGAGTACGTGGGAATCGAACCCACCGCGGCCAGGTTAGCTGCCCGCCACTGGATTTGAAGTCCAGGAGGCCCACCAGGACCAATCTACTCCCGCGTGAAAGACTGAGATGTGTATGTTCCCATTATAACCGTACATCCTTTCCTCGTCGAGGGGGCACCGAATCTAAGCCCTTACGCGCTGTCCCGTTTTGCGATTGGCAAAGGCCGAAAATGCCAGGCTGGTGCCGAGATATCTGTGCGGAGCAAACTGCCTGGGTCGCCCGGGGTGATTCCGGCAATCCTCCTTAACTTCCATGCCAGAATCCTTGTCCCCAACGCATTCTTATACGCATTAGCATGACTTGAGTAGGTCTCGACAAGTCTCTGCACGATTCCGAAGTCCGCTTTACATGCGGTTTGAACCTGAACCCCACTTTATCAGGACACGATGCTGCTCAGGCATGTTTCCGGAGTGTATGGGGAGAAGTAGAGGTTGGCAACGAACCTGGTCAACTTTGAGTCACATCCCATTGAGGCGAACCAGCGGGGATTCTCGTGGATATGTTCAATGCGTAACGCTCGCAAAAGCCAGTCCAACGCGTGCCAACAGGCTTTTTTTGAGTTTTCCCCAAAAGCCCATACGTGTGCAGGCAAAACCCAAGATCAAGCTGTGCCGATTACTTGACCTGCCTTCGCTAAAAACAACCTCGAACTGAGCTTTATACACATTCCCATCGGGCAACTTTCCCTGTGCGGTATCCACGCGATAGGCGTTTGAAAGGGTTCAGCTACTCTTTCAAAGCTACTTGTTGTCGCAGACCGTTGCGGGACCAATTCGCGCTCTTATGCACATTCAGCTGACTGACATCACCGTCAAATTGGGCAGCACAAAGCTGTAAACCGCCAACAAGCTATCTGCGCCACACGGAACGCGTAGTCTTGGATAGCAGAATAGCGCTTTACAGTATGTTCCTTTACTTCAACCCCAAGCCATCCAGCGCGATTCTTGACCGGCCGCACAGTCAGTAACAGTCAGCCGAAGCATGCAGCAGAACCAATTGCCCTTGCCATCAGTCCTCATGCAGATCTTTGACCGGAAGCCGCTTGCGGCCCGCAGTTTGGCAGACATCAACGTGCCCATATAGGCCTGCGGTCGACAGCCTTCATAGCATACAGTTGCTGGCTGGCAATGAGGTCACCTTGGTATAGCACGTCGAGCCACCCTACGCGATCCCCTGGGCATACTGGCGCTTCCGGCGATTCGGGCACCCTTATTTCCACGGATATTCCCGGCACCTCGTCAACGCGGACCACTACATCGACATCCTTCGCAGTTGCAACCTCCACAGAACGATCGAGTCCACGGCGGACGAGAACATCGCCCACAGCCACTCCGGCTTCAGCCGCCCTTATCCGCGTGAACGTGGAGAAACCGTATTCCAACAAGTCTGCCGCATCTTTGAATCTGGCATTGGAGCGAAGGACAACGGCTATGAACTGCAACCCATCCCGGGTCGCAGAGGCTGCCAAGCAATGTCCTGCTTTGGAAGTGGTTCCCGTCTTGATCCCGTCGGCGCCAGAAAAACCCCAAAGAAGCCTGTTGGTGTTGTATACTACTTTCGCCCTCCCGCTTTCCACAGAAGATGTCCAAAGTTCAGGGCATCCCACAATGTCGGCGAATTTGGGAAGCCTCAACCCCCACATGCACATGAGGGCTATGTCGTACGCTGTGGAATAGTGTCCAGGAGCGGATAGTCCGTGCGGGTTGGCGAAATGGGTGTTCTTCAAGCCCATGCTTGCTGCGCGGGCATTCATCAACGTCACGAAATCTTCTACCGATCCACCTACATGCTCCGCCACAGCCGTTGCGCCGTCATTTCCTGACCTCAGCATGGTAGCGCGGAGTAATTCCTCAAGCTTGTAATCTTGCCCAGGAACAAGGTTGAGTGTCGATCCGGGAACCTTGGCTGCATTCGGTGATACGCGCACGATATCAGCCAGATCGCCCCGTTCAATGGCGACTATGGCTGTCATGGCCTTGGTTATGCTCGCCTGTTCTCTTCGTTCATGTTCGTTTTTGGCATAGAGCACGATCCCGGTGGAGGCTTCGACTAGTATGGCGGCTCGGGCGCTCACCGCAGGTCCTTCGCGGAAAGCGCGGTGGTAGATGAGTTCGGGACGCCCAGGTGGGCTGAGGTATGGGGGCGACAGTGCGGGCACCTCAACGGGACAGGCTGTGCGCAGACAGACTCCGATGACCACCCCGATAACAAATGATGTTAAAACCTTGAAGGCTCTATAAGTGAGCAATTTGGCCCAGCGCCCCCGATCAGCCCAAGTTGACTGCCTTAATTCTTACGCCAAGCGAAGTCTAGCTAGAACGGAGGAGGTATGTCATTGGGTGTGTTAGGGCCTGCACCCGGGCCGTCAGTGATATAGGGATTATGAGGGCATTTGCGACATCGTTCCCGTGCTACATAGAGTTTGAGCTCGTCAGGGATGGTGACCTCGGGCATATCGCCTGTGATCATTGTTGTACGTCCCAACGACGTAACATGGATCACCGGTCGTTTCCCATAGGATGATCCGAGGTATCCCTCTGAAAGAAGCTGCTCGATTATCCCTTGGATCTGGGCGATTGTAAGATGGCCCAAGGCACCAAAATGCCTGACCTGTCTAATGTCGATTGTGCGAATCTGTTGTGATCTAGACCCCTTTAACAAGAGAGCTATCTTGGTGCGTCCGACAGGCTGAGGTATTGAGTCCACACATTCCAGCACGATGCAGGCAAGACGCTTGCCATTGAGCAACTCGTCACGCTCCGGCTGTGCCGCAACCACATCGTCACCTCCAGTATAAGTTATTGCACCAACAGATTACCATAGGTCCCTTTAGATGTCAACTGTATCCTATTTTGCGGTTATAGGCGTAGCAACTACAAACTGATTTGTTTCATAAAACCTCTTACCATCTCCAGATATTATAATTGGAGCAGGGTTCTCCCAGAATGATCCTGTCGCTTCCACTGAGAGCGGTGCGTCGGGCGGAAACGCCAATTCGAACTGGGCTTCGATCGGCTCTTCTCCCGATAACACGGTGCTGATTCGCACCATATCGCCATCTTCTTCAATAAGACAGCGGCGGTTGCTAGAGAGTACCGCCATCCCTTGAGGACCTACAATGCATATCTTAACGGAACGAATAGGGGCACTCGATAACAGCCTAACCCAGAGCGCGGGACCGTCCATCTCTGCAACGAGGCTCAGCCGCGGAGCACTGAATGAATATGGTATGAGATGCGAGGTGGATCTCGCGTCTATCTTTTCGGGGCCTCTCTCTCCAGAGCGCGAAACGACAGATATCCCCTTGATGTTGTCATTGCTTTCAAATACTAGGCTATGCCCTCCAAGTCCGTCCACTACATGCGTAACCAATACTGGCTGGGGCCTTCTCGAATTATAGCTGGGGTACAAAAACAGGCTGGCGGTCAATATCAAAGCCAACACACCCAGAATCCACATGAAAGTCTTGCGAGCGGAGGGCCTCCTCTTCCTGCTTTCTGGAACTGAACCTGGAGCAACTCGGTACTCTCGTAGCGTCGTGCCGGGGGCAATGTCGTAGAACAGGTTGCCAGGGGAATAGAAGGTCCCTCTCCTTCCCCTCGGTTCCGTTGCCAGGACGAGTATGGCGATTGCATATGGCAGCGCGAGCGCCGCAACGAGAAGGCAGAGGAATATGGGAACCAACAAGAGGTCCGCAATAATCCGGTTTCCCACGCCAACAACGGCCTTGCACCCAAGCCACACTACGGGCACCGGAGCAAGGCAAGCAAAGATCTTCCTTGCCGTTCCTTCCGGAAACAAGAGAGCAAGCGACGTAAAGATGAGCCCGAGAGAGAACGGGAAAGACCCGGCCCGTAGGATAGGCACGGAAAGGCAAACCAAGGCTGTCTGTATAATCATGGCAAGGCGAAGCATCGGGGCGCGAAGAGGCTCTCGTACACCAGTACCTGTAAGGGATAGTATGAGAATTGCGAAGAAGAGTGCCCACACTGCGCCAGCGAGAATGTAGGGAGCGGGATATGCGGTCCACGGCCGCTCGACGCCTCGCACTGCTTCAACCACGACAGACGGAAGAAAGGCGGTCCAAAGAACCACAGTCATTACCGCATAAACCGCCAGCGCCATTCCCACGGCCTTGACTGTCCCGGCAGATCTTACTCTGGAAAGCTCATCATATAGCATGCTGTTGCTATATGCGATGCAAGCAATCCCAATCACGACTGCTGCAGCCGCCACGATCACACTGGTTATGTAGGAGACTGAGATAATATCCCCGAATACTCTTAGGGAGATATAGGTCCCAGTGGGCTTCCCAATTCTGTAGGCGGAGGCTGCCCAATCTGCAGCAGCCACTACAGCATCTGCAGCCATGGCCACTCTCGCACCGTTCACTTCAGCAGCAACATCCAAGTATGGGTCGAGTGAATTGCCTGAGTAATACGGGAGCGAACGCGCAGTGGTAATGGTTACAGCCGGAACGCCTGCCACCAGGAAAGGTGAGTGGTCAGTGTGCACCTGCGGCATCATGGCTATGGTCGTGTCGAACCCTACCGGCTTTCCAGTGGAATCGGCCACGGCATCCACCAGCCGCTCAAATGCCTTGGGGGCTAACGCCCGGGGCCCTCCCCATGGTATAAGGCGCACCGAATCTCCACGGCCTACTGCATCTATGTTGATCATGATCGCAACGTTGCGGGGATCGATGGGGCCGGCGGCTGTGCCCTCGGTAAATGCCTTCGACCCGGCCCGCCCCATCTCGTTGGATCCGAATGCCACAAAAGCAACTTGCGAGCGGCCAATCAGCCGGCCAGATAGGAGCCTTGCCGACTCCAGCATGGCGGCGAGTCCAGAACCGTTATGGTCGGCACCGGTTGAATCCATTCCATAAGTGTCAAGTGATGCTCCGATCAGGATCAGCTTCGAATCAGGCTTGGCCGAAGGTGCAACGGCTATGACGTTTTCAGATACTGAAACCCCGTCCGCAGTCTCGCGTGAAAATGGGACTCTTGTCACGGTGTACCCATACCCTTCCAATGTATCTGCAACATAGTCCGCGGCTGCGGTCTCCCTCATCGTACCGGTTGGCCTCGGACCGATCTCGAGCGAAAGCTTCTGCACATGCATTCCCGCCAAAACAGCGCTCGCCCTCTCCCGGGCAGGGCTGCCCGCGACAACGCCCAGCGGGATCAGCATCATTGCTGCTAGCAAAGCAATCGCTGAAACAAGCCACCTGAGGCGGCCTATATGACAACGACTTCCTCTACGTCTCAACGGTCATGTTCCACCTCTATTCTGCCGGTTCCCATCGTGAGAACCACGTGTATCACACGGGGCACAGTTTCGTAGTTTGCAGAAACCCATCTTCGCCCCGTACCGAACTCCGTGTCATGCCCGCGTCCATCTCTTTCCAGGCCGATCCGGGATTCAATGTTTCGCCCGGGTTTCGCAGGGGCCACAGGGTCGACCGCGATATCAGCTGCATCGGGATTTCCTGAAAAGTCTGCGCGAGCTGTGCCGGATCCCACTTTTTCCCGTGCTCTATCTATTCCCGAATTACCTAGTCAGGAGATGTCGGCCTCTTTGGGCCAAAAGCCCGCGAGTTGTCTCAAGCCCTGTGCGGTAAAGGAGAACACGAACTTTCCACTTACGACTCGAACTTCAACGTCGCGCACGTCAAGTCCTTCAATGATTCCATCGACACTGCCGAGGCCAACCTTGATGTCGAAGAAGTAGTCAGAGCAGGCTCACCTACGGCGATTTCGTGTTCATCTTTTCACGGCACGACGGTCTATTCGCTGGCGACCAATAACCGGCCTTGGCTGCAAGCATGTTCCGGCCGCGTCCAGCCATGATCTTCATCCTTCCCGAACCCATGTCCATTCTGAGGTTGAGTTCCTCATGGTTAAAGTCTCTCCGCATAACAGCAAACGCTTTGTGCGTGAGGTTGCCGTCTGTATCCGCAACTCGCCGGGCGTCAGGGGCCGTGGCAAGAACCAAAAATACGCCGGCGAGTGGCAGAAGGGCTGTGCCAATGGCAACGCCCATTTTTCTGTTTCTGGCAATCCTGTATATTCAGCGGAAGAAGAACCCCGGCCAATCGATTTTCACGCCATTCTCCTCCTCGCCGGTACACTCCATCGGTTCTCCAAGTTTTCTTCGTTCTGCCGTACACATGGACCCAATTTGGCATAGGCTAAGTGTGACCTGGTTATTGGAGGGAATCAGATTATGGCCACTGTAGCCCAGGTGAGGCGCATGTTTGCCGGAGGCAATACGTCCGGCGGTTTTCGCTCCTTCTATGACAACATAATAGGACAAGATGCTACCAGAACCATAGTCCTAAAAGGAGGCCCCGGAGTCGGAAAGTCAACTCTGATGAAGTACATTGCCGAACACATGGCCGATCTCGGTTACGATGTCGAGCTCTTTCACTGCTCCTCGGATCCGTCTTCTCTGGACGGCGTGGTTATGCCGGGAATCGGTGTCGCGCTCATGGATGGGACCGCCCCTCACATGGTAGATCCCCGTTTTCCAGGGGCTGTAGACGAAATTCTGTATCTGGGAGACTACTGGAACGAATCTGCGATGCGTGCCAAGAAGGACGAGATAATAAACTGCTCCAAAGATGCATCCCGCCACTTTCAGCGCGCCTACAGGTTCCTCCGGACTGCAGGGGACGTGCTAGATGACTGGAGCGACGCAAATGCTGAAGCGCTTGATGCAGGTGCCGCCAACAAGCTCTGCCACCAGATAATCGTGGACGTTTTCGGACAGACGAGCGTGGCTGACCACCCCGGCAAGAAACGCAGCCTCTTTGCATCGGCGATAACACCCGACGGCTTCGTCAACTACCTCGACACGGTGGTAGCAGGCTGCTTGAGGCGGTTTGTCATCCACGGAGGCCCTGGATCCGGAAAATCTACCCTCATCGGGCACGTAGCCGACCACGCGATCCGTTCAGGGCTAGATGTGGAGCTTTTCCATTGTTCGCTCAACCCCGAAAGTCTCGAGCACCTTGTGGTACCTGCTATCAAAACAGCACTGATCACGTCTGTCGAACCGCATGTGTGGACCCCTCGCAAAGACGACATCGTCATAGACATGGAGCAATGTCTCAATCGAACAGTTGTAGAACGCAACGCAAGGATAGTGGATTACGACCGCAGCCTAATGCAAGAGGCGATGGACCGAGCAATATTCTTCCTCGGCCAGGCGCGGGACGCGCACCGTTTTCTGGAATCCCTATACACTCCCAACATCGATTTTGATGCTGTCAAAGGGCTAAGGGAACGAACTCTCAATAGAATACTCGAGTATGCAAGTGAATCTCGCCAGGTTGCCCCGGAGCACGGGAACTGAACAGGTCCCAACAGTTCACTGCGGAATCCTGGCATGTGCGCTACCTGTTGTTGGGGTATTAGTTGCCTAATGAAAGCCGAGATAATTTCTATAGCACTACCTCTACAACATCCCTGTCGATCCGTCTTATGGTCTCCGTTATCTTGTCAGCCAGAGCGAGGTCGTCTTTGCACGCTGCCCGCACTTGTCGGAGAAGGTCGATGGCCCGCCGGAAACTGGAGACTACGTCGCCTTCGGCATAACTTGAACCCTTCATCAAGTCAGCGAAGTCCTCGCCCTGGCTCCATCTGTAAGCAAGCGGGGCAAGGCCGGTGAAAAACTGGAGTGAGCTTGTGCCTACAAAGCTCTCTTCAACAACCTCTATAGCTTCGGCTACTTCACGGATTCGGGCAAGATCGAACGGGACTGACTTCGCAGCGAACTCTCCGCGCCGCGGCTCATAATCGATGCAAACCGCCAATGCAGCGATTTGGTCTATGTCGAACTCGTGAAAGACGCCTGCAAAAATCAGCTCAGTCACAAGGAGTTCCTGTGTGTGTATTTCGCGGCATATTTCCCCCCTAGGCAGAAGAACGCCATCTTGCACGTAACTGAGTCTTTCAAGGAGTGCCTGTTTCCTTCTGAACTCGTGCACATACCTTTCCTCGCTACCTAGCCTACGCATGCGCTCGTATAGATTCTCCATGCGGCCGACTACGACTCCCCTCTTAGACAGCAGTTTTCGGCAGGCCTTCCTCCGAGCGACCTCGCATTCGCGGGTATCCAGTGAACCGAGCTCAGCTCGGATCTCGTCCATTTCAACTCTGAGCGCAGCGCGTTTGCCGCGGCTTCTTTTCCTTTTGGAGGCTCTCTTCAGTTGAACCCGGGTCTCCGCGAGACGGGAACGGAGTTTTCCGGCGTAGAGCGGACATCCCGGTTTGTCCAGAAGCTCGCACGCTTCCGCGATGATCTCGGATTCCATTGCTCGCGCAGAGCTCAAGGCCTCCTCTATTTCCAACCTCTCGGCATCCCTCTGATAGCTGGCGAAGTTCTGCTTCAAGACTTTGCGTATTTCCTCCGGCGACCGGGTCGCGATCAGGTTGACGACGGTGTTGTATGATATGGTAAATCGGCTCACCAAAGGCTCGACGCTTCGTTCATCAGTGCTGGGATATTCTTCGGGACGGAAATAGTTGAGGTCCACGAGTATGTACACGTAGCCTTCAGGGTCTATGCCCCTCCTGCCCGCGCGCCCCGCCATCTGGAAGTATTCCTGGGCGCTCATGGGCGCGAAATCGACGCCGTTGAACTTGCGGACTCCGTCAAAGCACACAGTTTTCACAGGGAAGTTGATGCCCACGGCAAAGGTCTCAGTAGCGTAGAGAACCTGCACCATCCTGCGCTCGAAGAGGTCTTCAACGATCTCTTTGAGGACCGGCAAAAGCCCGGCGTGATGGTATGCGATCCCCCTACCCAGTATTCGGCGCATCTTCTTAACGCTCGGCATCGACTCGATATTCATTCCTTCGATTCTCTCATCGAAAAAGGAAAGGACTTCTTTTCGTTCGGCAAAGCTCAAGTAATTTGCCGTTCTTGCCAGTTCTTCGGCTTTTTCCTCACACTGTCTCCGGCTGAAGACGAAGTAAAGGCATGGCAACTTCTGTTCCTCCGTGAGATAATTCACGAGGTCGACATGGGTTGTCGTCTGGTATCTCGGGCCCGCTCCAGCCGCCAAAGCTTCGGCCTCTTCGATTTCCCGGTCTCGTTCGGCCTTGTACTGCCTCATCTCCTTCAATGTGCATGCGCCGCGCGATTTCTCGTACACAAAGTGTCTCAGGGGAACTACGCGCTTAAAATGGCGGACTACTGCCACATCATGTCCCTTTATCTCCCGCATCCAGCAGGCCAGCTCGCCTGCGTTGGGTATGGTTGCAGAGAGCCCGAGGAGCCTCATCTGCTCCGGCATGAATATAATCGACTCCTCCCACACCGTGCCGCGGTCCTCATCGGAAATGAAGTGGATTTCGTCGAATATTACGTGGGAGACGCCATCTAGGGCGTGGGGACTCAAATGGAGCATGTTCCGGAAGATCTCCGTGGTCATGATCAGTATCTGGGCCGATGAGTTGATGACGACGTCGCCCGTTATGATCCCGACGTTCTCCTCGCCCAAAAGCCGTTTGAACTCCTTGAATTTCTGGTTCGACAAGGCCTTGATGGGCGCAGTATATATCACTCTGCTCTTTTCGTTGTACATACGCTCGATGAGATAGTCGGCCACCAATGTTTTGCCGACGCCTGTAGGAGCAGAAACGAGGACGGATCTTCCGGCCTCAAGATGCCTGATGGCTTCCTGCTGGAAGGGATCGAGCTTCAATCCCCTGTATTCTACGGGCACAGCAGCGCGCTCCTCCTCGGAAACAGGGAATTCGATATCCGGCGCAAAAGCCGCCACAGAACGCGACAATTCCTTTTTGCGTCGATGTTCCGAGCCATGCTGTGTCGGCCTTTTGGCATTGCCGGGGCCGTGCAAGTCCGAAGATTTCCTTGAACGGCTCTTCGCCGGGCCCGGCTGTTGCTTCTGCCTAGCCGTCGGCGCGCCCGCTCCGCCGCGTCTCTTGCGCGACGACTCCTTGTTGCGTGCCTTGGAATGTTTTCGATCCTGCATTAATTTATCACCTCAGTAGAGACAACGCGGACCCGAGTCCGCTCTGCTTTGAAAGGCAAGCCCTGGCTGCCATCTTGAGTATACAGGTTCTCGGTGCCTGGGACAATTCAGTCGGCGATATTCGAAAGCGGTCGCACCGCCCAGCCCGGCCTATATGGTTTAGTACAGCCCCATGCCAGCCCCAACTATTCAAGGCATCGCAATCGAGGCGCGTTTCGCGGAGGCTCGGAGACAATCCTATTCGCCTGCAGAAAAACCCGGAGCCTCTTCTGAAAAATTGCTATAGGAAAAGCCGATGCGGAATTGGAGGTAGTGATTATGGACCCGAGGGTGTGGGAGCTGGCAAAGATTCTTGTAGACTACTCAGTCAGTGTCCAAGATGGCGATGTGGTGATAATCAGCGCGGATCTCGACGGTTCGCAGCTGATGGATGCGGTGTACAGAAGAGTCCTCCAACGGGGAGGACATCCTAGGTTCAAAGTCTCCATGCCCGAGGTGACGCGGATTCTCTATGAGAAAGCATCACAAGAGCAGTTGGCCACTTTGCTCCCGATCGACCTCGCGGAATATGAGGCATCGGATTGCCTGATAAGCATATCCGAGACTGCGAATGTGAGCCCTGCCAAAATGGGGGTTAGGCGCCGAGCCGTACAGCCTGTCTCCGATTGGTTGATGAAGAGCAGTGTGAGGTGGTGCTGCTGCAACTTCCCATGCAATACACTGGCTCAAAAGGCCGAGATGTCGCTAGGGGAGTACGAGGATTTCGTCTTCGGAGCTACAAACGTGGACTGGCCCGAGATTATCGAAGCGCCAAGTGGCGGCCGCAAAGAAGCGACTGATCTACGGTTCTCCATAGCCGACAGGCCGGGCATCAAGTGCGACGGACATTACAATATGCCCGATGGCGAGGTCTTCTTTTCGCCTGTGGAGGATTGAGCGGAAGGCCAGTGCTGAGAAGAATGAGGAGTTTCTCATGGAGATGCTCGATACCGACCCGGGAGCGAGGTATATAGGGGAATTCGGGATCGGGTCGAACATGGGGATAACCAAGTTCACCCGGGACATATATGATCGCAGACCTTCGAAAGGGCGGCGAGATCCAGTTGGATGGGGTGCCCGTCCAACGAAATGGGACATTCCTGAAGTAGGATCCTTCAGTCAGCACTGCCCCCTCAAGCATGCCGAAGCCAAATCGCAGCGTTCTGATGGGATAAGATGCTTCTTTTTTGCCTAACGCCAAAAGGCCCATATTGGAGTTATTTTCGCCAAATACCGATAACGGGACACGCAAGTTGGCAGACTCTGCGCCTTGAACAAAACGCGTCTTTGGCTGCAATCTTCATCACATGCGTCCCCCCGCAAGCCCGATGTTAGCGCGACTATTGCCGCCAATTAAACCACGACACTCATTGCCAAGCAACTCTTCTCAATTGCGTAGGCCAACCTGAACAGCAGCATCTTGCAGTACCCGGGCGGATTTCTCAAAGTTCTCACATTCATCCTCTGTGAGGGGGATGTGGAGGAAACGGTCGACACCCGAGCGATTAATCACCGCGGGCAATGAAAGACATATGTCGCGGGCGCCGCAAAATCCATCTATGAGGCAAGAGACAGTCATAACAGCACTCTCATCGCGGAGTATGGCGCGGGTGACTGCGGTGAGGGCCAAGGCTATTGCATAGTACGTGGCGCCTTTTCGCTCTATAACTTCATATGCTGCATCGCGCACTTCCTCAAAGATTCGGGTTCTGATGGAGCTGTCGCATGCCCTCCCGCACACAGGGCAATACTCGTCCAGACGCAAGCCTGCAATGTTTGCGGTGCTCCAAAGAGGCACTTCTGAGTCTCCGTGCTCGCCGATGATGTATGCATGAACATTTCCAGGCGCGACCTTGCAATGCTCGCCGATGAGTTGCCTCAACCTGGCGCTGTCAAGAAGGGTGCCAGAACCTATGACTCGACTAGCAGGAAACCCCGACATCACGATCGCGGCATACGCCATGAGATCGACTGGGTTGGTGACGACGAGCATTATCGAATCCGGACTGGCGGCAGCAGCCTTGGGCACTATGTCCCGGAAAACCTCCACGTTGCTTTTGGCGAGGTCGAGCCTGGTCTCTCCCGGTTTCTGCGCCGCCCCGGCAGTTATCACCACAATGTCCGAATTGGAGGTGGCCTCCCAGTCTCCGCTCCTTATGCGGACAGGAGGCGCAAAAGGAGCGCCATGCGAAAGGTCCATGGCTTCGCCCTCCGCCCGCTGGACGCAGGCGTCCAGCAGGACTATCTCTGACGCTGCCCCGCTAAGCATCAAAGTGTATGCATAAGTCGACCCTACAAGGCCAGCGCCGATCACAGAGACTTTATTCCGCCGCCTAGTGTGGATAAGGTGTTTCATTGCGAACTCGCTCCTTCGATGTGCTCATGAATATGCTCCCCAGAGAAGCGAGTAAGCAAACGCCCTCCCCGCCTGAAGTGGAAAGGGCGTCTTGTCAACAACTTATGCAGCCTGTCAACTCAGTTAATCGGCGGCTACTTGTGCTTCTGCATTACAATGGGCCTCTCCATAATGCAGTGGGCGCCTCGCTTTGCTATTGGAAAGTCAATCGGCCCCGCATCAGCGTATCCATCCATCTTCGCCGTCACTTTGTACATATCGCACTTAACTTTGACCGGAGTAAACCAATATCCATTTTCGTCAGTATCACAGTTCAAGCTGTAATCGGGGTTGGAAGCTGATGTGAGTGTTACTATCGCGCCGCAAATAGGAACCTGAATGACCTGCCCCTCGCTGCCCTCTGCGCACTCAACGACACGACCACTGGCAGTTGCCCACCCTCCGAAGTACAGAGTGCATCCGGTCAAGCATGTGCACATCAGAACAATAGCTGCACCGAGCAAAGCACGCTTCATCTGCCATTCCTCCATTTAGGGCCTATGCGCAAGATTTCGTCATAAGCAACAATTATCCTGCAGATCTTG
>Ga0208198_1002652_pt1 | contig 13078 bp, 9 predicted proteins | sample AD_JPNTR2_MetaG_FD_184446 | JGI IMG/M metagenome (GOLD analysis project Ga0208198, IMG submission 184446) | Active sludge microbial communities of municipal wastewater-treating anaerobic digesters from Japan - AD_JPNTR2_MetaG (SPAdes) (version 2) | ecosystem: Engineered > Bioreactor > Anaerobic >... | reverse complement strand
TACGACCAAAACCCTGAAAGTTTAAAACCATAGCTACTCATAAGCTTTGCAAGAGCAAGGGCAGTGGCAATCTTTGCAAACTCAGCAGGTTGCAATCCGAATGAACCTATGGGTATCCATGACTTTGACGCATTAACCACACGGCCAAAAAGTAACGTTGAAATCAGCGTTATCAGAATAATCCCATAAAAGATATAAGCAAATGCCGGATAGATTCTATCGTTGGAGTAAAGAATAACAATTGCCATGAGGAATGCAAAGAATATCCAAACCAGCTGTTTGCCATAGCGCTGGCTGAAATCGAGGATATTTCTGTGCTCATCGCTATAGACAGCGGCATAAATATTCAGCCATCCCATCAATACGAGAACAACGTACAGGATGGTTGCAACCCAATCGAGGTTTCGTAGTATGTTATTTCGCCTTTGCACGTCTATCTAATAGGTTTGCGTCAAGTATATATCGTTCCAAATCGGGACGGGAAATAGAATCCTTCAGGTACTTCTCAATCATCAAACTTGCAATAGGTGCAGCCCATGTAGCGCCAAAGCCAGCATTCTCAATATAAACCGAAATTGCAATTTTGGGATCGTCCTTAGGTGCAAATGCAAAGAAAACTGAGTGATCCTTACCATGAGGGTTTTGGGCTGTTCCGGTTTTACCGCAAATACGAATATCGGGCAAAGCAGCTATTCGCGCAGTGCTTCCGCTACCCGGCGCTCCGTTTACTGCCAAATCCATTCCCTCAATAATGTAATCAAAGTACTTTGGCTCAATTGAGGTGATATGCTTTTCCCGGTACAGGGAGTTTAAGGTATCGCCCTCTATTGATTTTACCACATGGGGTGCAATGTAGTATCCCTTGTTGGCAATTGTTGCCACAAGGTTTGCCATTTGTAAGGGAGTAACGGAAAGCTCACCCTGCCCAATAGCAAGCGAAATGATGGTAAGCGAATTCCAGCCTCCCTTTCTAAAGTACTTATCGTAAAATGAAACCGAAGGTACTATACCCTTTAGCTCATGCGGTAAATCGATATTCAGCTTGTTGCCGTAACCAAACGATTCCACATGCCTTTTCCATACCGAGAATCCATTTTCAACCGAACCAAATTCCCTTTTATCGATAATGTTCCGGAAAACATGGCAGTAATAGGTATTACACGAAACCTGTATAGATTGTATCAGGTTGGTAGGCGATGGATGGTTATGGCAACCAACACCACGTCCCACGGTGTATCCTCCATAGCAGCTATATCGGGTTTCAGGCGTAACAACCCCTTCCTGTAATCCGATTAACGCATTTACCACCTTGAATGTTGAACCGGGCGGGTATAGCGCCATGATTGAACGGTTGAATATTGGCTTTAACGAATCCTGTTGGAGAACCTTGAAGTTAGCAGTCCTTTGCCTTCCAACCAACAGGTTGGGATCGTATGTTGGGCTCGATATCATAGCCAGCACCTCGCCGGTTTTGGGTTCAATGGCAACAATGCTGCCTATTTTATTTTGCATTAAGCGTTCGCCATACTCCTGAAGCCTTGCATCAATAGTACTGGTAATGTTCTTACCGGGTATTGCTAACGTATCAAATTTCCCCTGCTCGTATGAACCCTTGATACGGTTATGAACATCGACCATGAAGATTTTTACACCCTTTTTCCCACGTAGAATATGTTCATAGGAGCGCTCAATACCGCTTATACCAATGTAATCGCCCTGTTGGTAGTATGGGTTATTCTTAATATCGCGATCATCAACCTCACCTACATACCCTAGCAGATGCGCCGCAATGGGTGGATTATATGAACGCACCGTACGGGGTTGAATTTCAAAACCCTGATACTTATACATCACCTCCTGGAAACGGGCAAAATTTTCGGCAGAGATTTGCTTAAGCAAAACCACGGCTTTACGGGGGGAATAGCCTTTTTGTTTTGTTGCCTGAATAAATGCATCGCGAACCTGTTCAACCGTAAGCCCAAGCATAGTGGCAAACTCAAGTGTATCAAATGGTTTTACCTGCCTCTTTACCATTAAAATATCAAAAACCGGCTTATTGGATACCATGGGCACTCCATGCCGATCGAGAACTAGTCCTCGGGCAGGATACTGTGTGATGTAGCGGAGCACGTTATTTGCTGCCGAGAACTTGTAGGAACTATCAATTACCTGAATATAAAATAACTTGCCAATTATGGCAGCAAAAACAAGCATTATGATTACCGACACTACAACACGTCTGCTACTTTCAGCTCGTAACACCACTACCTTGACATTTTATTGGGAGCCCGTAAAAGCTCAATGATCACTATAAAAAACGTTGAAACAGCAGTACTGAGAATAATTCGAACCAGCGTTAACCAGAAGTGTTTAAACGTAAATACTTCCAGAACGAATAGAGTAAAGTGATGAACTAGCACAGCAATTAGGGCATATACAACAAACCACTCCAGTGAGGTGTTCGTAACATCGGGGACACCCCTGATATCCTGAACCGATTTAAAACTCCATCGGTTTAAAATTACTGGCCTAAAATAGGCTAGAACCAGCGAAGCGGTGGTATGGAGTCCAAGTGTGTTGGAAAAATAATCCACAGCAAATCCTAGTGCAAAACCAATAATAAGCAACATCCAGCGGGTAATTCGGTAGGGAAGCAATAAAATAATAAGTATGTAGATATACGGGTTTACATAACCCATGAAATTGATGTTATTAAGCACCAGAAACTGCAGTAAAAGCAGTATTACCGTTAAACCTAAATATTTTAGAATATCGCTGTACATCACTTCATTGTTTGCAAACGATCAACCTCGCTTTTCACCTTTGAATCGACCAAGTACACATAGTCGAGGGTTTTAAAATCGGCGAAGAGTTCAACCGTAATTTGTAGGAAACTACCATCCTTATTGTAAAAATCAACAACACGACCTATTGGGATATCCCTGGGGAAGATGGTTGAAAAGCCACTGGTTACAATGGTATCGCCAACTGCCACATTAACATGAAGGGGAATTTCATCAAGTACAACACGCCTGTAATTCATGCCATCCCACGAAACCGCTCCAAAAGCGCCCGACTTCTTATGCATAGCCGAAACCCTTACATCGGTATTTAACAGTGAAATGACTGAGGCAAAATGTTTAGTGGTAGCCGATACAATGCCAACAACGCCGTTCTTACATATAACGCCCATCTCCTTGTAAGCACCGTCTTTTGATCCCGCATCGAGGGTGATGTAGTTATGGCGGCTGTTAATTGAGTTATCAATAACCCTGGCTGGAATATACCGGAATAAACCGGAAGTGTCCTCAATTCTCATGAATGAATCCTGAAGCATTTGCAGCTTAAGCCTGTACCCCTCTATTTCGTTTCGGAGCCTGACGTTTTCCAGTAGGAGTAGTACGTTTGAACGCTGCAGTTGGAAAAGGCCTGTTACCTGTGATGCTTGCTTATGCCAGAGTCCGGAAATTGACTTAGTTACTGCCCCAACCTGCGATTTCTGGTAGTACGTAGTGTTAAAGTATAGCGAAAGCGATATCCCTAATAGAATTAGGAATATCAGATGAATGTAAAGGCGCTTTAGAATCTCGTACAGGTTATTCATCGCAAAAGCATCGCTTGAGTTACCTCATCAGGAATGGGAACGACAGATTTTTCAATGCTATACTGGTACCCCTTGCAACCGCATGTAAAGGATCCTCAGCAACGTGGAAAGGAATGTTCACTTTCTCGGTTAACCGTTTATCGAGGCCACGGAGTAATGCTCCACCACCAGCCAAGTATATACCCTTTTGAACAATATCGGCATAAAGTTCAGGTGGGGTTTGTTCTAGCACGTTAAAAATAGCCGATTCTATTTTTGAAAGCGATTTATCCAAACAGTAAGCTATTTCCTGATAAGAAACAGGTACCTCAATGGGTAATGCTGTCATTAGGTTTGGCCCACGAACAATAAAGTCAGCCGGAGGGTTGTCCAGGTCAGGAAGAGCTGAACCCACATTTATCTTGATATCCTCAGCGGTACGCTCACCAATTTTTACGTTGTGCTGCTGACGCATGTATGCCTGAATGTCGGCTGTAAAGCCATCGCCGGCAATACGAACCGACTTGTTGCATACAATACCTCCCAAGGCAATAACCGCAATTTCGGTGGTACCACCACCTATGTCCACCACCATACTACCCTCAGGAGCCATAACATCGAGCCCGATACCAAGGGCGGTTGCCATGGGTTCGTAAATCAGGTAAACATCACGACCACCAGCATGTTCAGCTGAGTCGCGTACAGCACGAATTTCAACTTCAGTACTGCCACTCGGAATACCTATAACCATGCGGAGCGATGGAGTAAAAATTGGGTTTTTGGTATTAATCATGCTAATCATCCCACGAATCATTTGTTCAGCCGCATTAAAATCGGCAATTACTCCATCCCTGAGCGGGCGAATGGTTCTGATGTTCTCGTGGGTTTTACCATGCATAGCCCGGGCCTGTTCTCCTATGGCTATCATTTTCCCGGTTGAGTGATCAATTGCCACTATGGAAGGCTGATCGACAACTATTTTATCGTTAAAAAGAATGATAGTGTTAGCCGTTCCTAAATCGATTGCCAGCTCCTGAGTTAAAAACGAAAAAAGTCCCATATCGAATTAATATTTATTTTTCTAATGTTTAAAGTGTCGTATTCCAGTAAAAATCATGGCAATGCCGTTGGCATTGCAGAAATTGATGCTCTCCTGATCCTTTATTGACCCGCCAGGTTGAATAACAGCCCTCACCCCTGCCTCGTAGGCAAGCTGAACGCTATCCGGGAATGGGAAAAAGGCATCGGAGGCCATTACAGCCCCATTCAGGTCAAATCCAAAGCTCTGGGCTTTTGCAATAGCTTGCTTTACAGCATCAACCCTTGATGTTTGCCCCACGCCACTCCCTACTAGCTGGAGGTTCTTAACTAAAACAATGGCGTTTGATTTGGTATGCTTTACAATTTTATTAGCAAAAAGCAAATCGTTAACCTCGTTTGGCGTGGCCGATTTTTGGGTTACCAGTTGCAGCATCGAATCGGATTCGGTAACCGAATCGCGCTCCTGCATTAAAACTCCATTTAAGGCAGTTCGGTAAACCTGTTGCGGCAGGTTAAAATCCTTCATCCTCAGAATTATCCTGTTCTTCTTGGCTTGTAGCACTTCTAGAGCAGCATTATCAAAGTTGGGGGCAATGAGAACTTCAAAGAAGATTTTATTAATCTCCTTAGCCGTAGTCTCATCAATTGACCGGTTCGATATGATAATGCCACCAAAGGCCGATACAGGATCACCAGCAAGTGCATCGGCCCAAGCCTGAAGGATACTGGGGCGTGAAGCAACGCCACAGGCGTTATTATGTTTTAAAATGGCAATGGTTGGCTCTTCAAACTCCCTGATAAGGTTAACCGCCGCATCGATATCCAATAGGTTATTGTAGGAGATTTCTTTACCGCAATACTGATCGAACATTTCATCGAAATTGCCGTAAAAAACCCCTTTCTGATGGGGATTCTCACCATACCTCAATCCCCTAACACCCTTTAAGCTTTTACGGAAGAAGCTCTGAGGGAACTCAGGGCTAAAATAGTCGTAAATGGCCGTATCGTAATGCGAAGATGTGGCAAACGCCTCGGCTGCGAATATCCTACGTTGCTCCAGCGATGTGGCACAATCCTGCTCCGTGAGCATTTCGTATACCCTTTCGTATTGCTCCCTGTTCGATACAATTAAAACATCCCTGAAATTCTTAGCAGCCGCCCTGATAAGTGAGATTCCGCCAATATCAATCTTTTCAATTACCTCAGGTTCCGACGCGCCTGACTCAACAGTCTTTTCAAAAGGGTAAAGGTCAACAATAACCAAATCAATCTCGGGAATGCTATACTCCTGGAGCTGAAAAAGATCGTTCTCGTTTTCGCGCCGGGCAAGTATTCCACCAAAAACCTTTGGGTGCAATGTTTTCACCCTGCCTCCAAGTATTGAGGGATAGCCCGTGAGCTCCTCCACAGCAACAACCGGAATCCCCAACCCCTTGATGAAATCCATTGTTCCTCCGGTTGAGTAAATGGTAACATTTTTTTCGCCTAAATACTTTACAATTTTATCGAGATTATCCTTGTGGTAAACCGATATTAGTGCAGTCTTTATAGTTTTCAAGCCATCCATCTTGCTAGTATTCAATTACTTGTAAAAAATATGAATCCTGTAACCTGCCCCTAAAATTGGTTAAATCCTTTGAAAAACCAATACTTAGCAATTAAATTTTTTCAACATCATTTAAAATAATTGACACTATAAAATGTGACATTTTGCCAAGTTTAACTTAATCGCATTAAACCTTCCGTGTGTCAGCCATTCTAAAAAATGTTACACTATTTAACAATCTAAGGCCATTGAAAAGTAAACCTTTGGCTATATTTGTTGAATGAGCATTTGGTAATATCTGAAAAAAATCTCAAGCATAATACTTATAGAGAATGAATTCTATTCGTCCGTTTATAATACTAATAAAACTTGCTCGCGAAAGCATGCAGTTTGCTTACCAATCAGTAAAAGCAAATAAGCTTAGAACCTTTCTGTCGCTGTTTGGCATCACTATTGGCATTTTTGCCATTATATCGGTATTTACCATGATTGACAGCTTAGAGAAGAATGTGCGTGACAGCCTACAGGCGCTAGGGAAAAAGGTTGTATACGTTCAAAAGTGGCCTTGGGGAGGCAATGAGGAATACCCATGGTGGAAATACCTCAATAGACCAGAACCAACCCTAAGTGACCTTGAGGAGATACGCAGGAAAAGCTTACTAACCGATGCTGCATGCTTTAATGTAGCATACAATAAGCAGCTAAAGTATAATGGCAACAATATCCCCGATGCTACCATTTACGGCATTAGCACCGATTTTGATAAAATTCGAACTTTCGACTTAAGCGAAGGCCGATTCTTTAACCAGTTTGAGATTAACTCAGGAAGACCATATGCTGTAATTGGCAGCGATATTGCCAAAGACCTTTTTCAAGGTGCAAATCCATTGGATAAAACCATCAAAATTGGCGGGCAAAAAGTTACAGTTAACCAGTTTGAGATTAACTCAGGAAGACCATATGCTGTAATTGGCAGCGATATTGCCAAAGACCTTTTTCAAGGTGCAAATCCATTGGATAAAACCATCAAAATTGGCGGGCAAAAAGTTACAGTGATAGGAGTATTTGCCAAGGAAGGGAAATCGGCCATTGGGGAAAACAGCCTCGATAACATGGTAATTATTCCGCTTAACCTTGCTCGAACCATGGTCGACCTAAGGAATTCCGGCCCGTGGATAATGGTTAAAGCAAAAGATGATACTAGCGTGGAGGATTTAATTGATGAGTTACGTGGCATACTCCGCGCCCACCACCGGCTTAAACCCCTGGATGAGGATGACTTTGCGCTTAACCAAATTGACCTGTTGAAGGATAGCCTCGACTCCATTTTTGCATCAATCAATTTTGCCGGAGGATTCATTGCATTTTTCTCCATAATTGTTGGAGGATTTGGAATAGCCAATATTATGTTTGTTTCGGTTAAGGAGCGCACAAGCCAAATTGGTGTTCAAAAAGCACTAGGGGCAAAACGATACTTCATACTAATCCAGTTCCTCTACGAGGCGGTTCTATTGGCTGTGGCAGGTGGGGTTATTGGCTTGTTGCTTATTTTTATTGGCACACTTGCAGTAACCCATGGGTTGGACTTTAACGTGTCGCTTACCCTGTCAAACATCATCCGGGGCTTACTCATATCGGCGGTTATTGGAATAGTATCGGGATTTGTGCCTGCATGGGTGGCATCACGTCTAAGTCCTGTTGAGGCAATAAATACAAAGGCTTAGCCAAGCAAACGTTCCACCTCTAAGGTTAACTCCACAAAGTTATCAACTGAAAGCTGCTCGGCTCGCTTAGTACCGTATTTATCGCTAATCTCAATGCCGTTAAATGCTGAACGGATGGAGTTCCTTAAGGTTTTACGCCGTTGGTTAAAGGCAGCTTTTACAACCCGTTCAAAAACGCTGTAGTTACAGCCTAAGTCATTTACACTATTTCGTGTTAAACGGATTACTGCCGACTTTACCTTGGGCGGTGGTGTAAAGCATCCCTCGCTTACTGTGAACAAATACTCAATATTGTAAAAGGCTTGTAGAAACACACTGAGTATCCCGTAAGTTCTGGAACCAGGCTTTTCGGCTATTCGCTGGGCAACCTCGCGCTGAACCATTGCTACTACCTCAGGAACAAAATCGCGCTGCTCAATTACTCTAAAAAAGATTTGTGAGGAGATATTGTAGGGTAGATTTCCTATTACAGCAAATTTTCCTTTCAGCAACTCCTTAACATCAAATTGCAAAAAATCGGCCTCAACCACGTTTAAATCAGGCAGGTTTCTTTTAAGGTAGCTGACCGATTCACTATCAACCTCAACTGCTACAAGTCTACTACCAAACCTTTGGTAAAGATCGAATGTTAGAACGCCCATTCCCGGGCCAATCTCAAGCACGGCATCACAACCATCGGCTCTCAGGCTTTCGGTAATGCGTTGGGCAACACGTTTGTCGTTCAGAAAATGTTGACCTAAATGCTTTTTGGGGCGCACTTCGGGCATGTTACTGGGGGGTATTTGTTAAAACGGAATCAATTCTAGGCCTTAGCACAGGTTTTGGCTTAGATACTCTAGTCAAGGAATCGAGCTTTAAGCCTAAAGCATTTACGGTTAAATGTTTTGCAATCACTTTCCCCGATTTATCGATAAGCAAACTGCCTGGTAAGCGAGCTATTCCATAAAGCTGAAGTTTGTTGATGCTGTAGGTGTCGTTTAGTGAAACCTGATACCAACCCAGGGTGTCGGATTTAGCAAGGTTGTTCAACATTAATGAATCCATCTTTACTCCAAAACTCACCACTTCAAAACCCAAAGGTTTGTAGGTGGAGTAAAGATTTTTTAAGTTTTTGCTATTGCCTATTGATTCTTTATCCCAGAAACAAAGCAGAATCCATTTTGCCCAGATTCCCGGAATGGAAATATATTTCCCGTCAAATGTTTGGAACTGAAGGGGTGGTACAACCATGCCCGGCCTTAATGAATTTTCAATTTGCGAAATACTATCGTTAATCCTATGGTATCCAATGGTTTTCTTGTAATCGAAAACTACTTGTTTTTTAGGGTAAAGCAAGGTTAAGCAGCTATCAACCTTCCTATATAGCTTGGAATAGCTGGTGTAGGGTAATAGTTGCTTTGAATCTAATGTTGCATTTACAATGAAAACAGATGTAAGTTCAAAGGGATTAGATGCCACAAACATGTATGCATCGTTCTGTAAGCCATTTTTCAACGAATCCTTTAATTGATTGTAAACCTTAATGAGGGAATCTTTTACCAAGACTTCAGTACTATCAATGGCATCAATTTTTACCTGAAGATTCTTAAGTGTCTGCGAAACCTTATTAATATCATTCTGAAAATTGACTACTTGAATCGTTTCGGGCGAACCATCGGCTTGCCAACTATTACTATAGGTAAGTGTTATTTTTTCACCCGGCTTTGCCGATACTATCAACGGGTAATCCTTCTTATCCGTTGTGATGGCTATTACTTGAGGTTCTTTGGTATTAAAAACGATTGACCCTTCTCCTTTAGGGTCGAGAAGCATCGAGTCGGCAAAGTTGCTTCCAAAATCAGGCACCCTAAAGTAAACCCAACGCTCCGTCCAATGTGGAACTTTAATGGTAATTTCAACCCTATCGTAATGGTTTGAGCATGCAGTAGCAATAAAAACTAAAATTGAAGCATGTAAATGAAAGATGATTTTTTTTGAAAAAAAATTTATGGGCATCGCAAACGAATTATATCTGAATAGTCCTAATTGATCAGGTTTCAAAATTAACAAAAACCCGAACTAAAATTGGACTAAAGTCATCTTTTTTTGCTAACTTGTTGCGAGTTTTTCAGAGTAAAAAGTGTTTAAATAAAAAATTTTTGAGCCATGAAATACCTATCATTTGACAAAGAACAGCTGGTTAACCTGGAGTACTCGCTGAACCGGGAAATTTTAAGCACTAACCGTGCAGGTGGATATTTCAGCACAACAATTATTCTATGCAACACACGCAAGTACCATGGCTTGATGATTTTGCCAATCGATGAGTTTGACGGTGAGAATCACGTTTTGCTTTCGTGCGTTGACGAAACTGTAATACAGCACGGGCAAACCTTTAACTTGGGTATTCATCGTTATCCCGGGATATATGAGCCCCGAGGACACAAGTACATCATTGATTTTAGCTATGAGCCAACGCCTACCCTTACCTACCAGGTTGGCGGTGTAATTTTCAAAAAGGAGTTGCTATTTGTACACAACGAGGAGCAGTTCATGATTCGGTACACCTTAGTAGATGCGCATAGCTCCACACACCTGCGAATTAAACCTTTTCTTGCCTTCCGCAATGTACATAATGTTTCAAAGGCCAATATGTGGGCTAACACAAAATTTCAACCATGTGCCAATGGGGTTAAGTATAAGCTTTACACAGGGTTCCCTACGCTACACCTACAGCTGAACAAGAAAAACGAATTTGTAGCTTGCCCTGATTGGTACTACAACATTGAGTACATGGAGGAACTGAAACGTGGGTACGAGGGGCACGAGGACCTTTTTGTTCCAGGTTACTTCGAGATTCCAATAAAAAAGGGCGAAAGCGTAATCTTTTCAGCCGCCACCGAGGAGCAAACGCCTTCGACCTTACTTAAAAAGTTTAATGCGGAAATACTCCGACGCCCAGCCAAGGATAGCTACAAAGCTTGCATGGAAAACTCTGCCCGACAGTTTATTGTTCATAAAGGGAAAAGCTGGGATATAATTGCTGGTTACCCATGGTTTGGAAGTTGGGGACGCGATTCGTTTATATCGCTACCGGGACTAACATTAGGCATTGACGATCCTAAAATGTGCAAAACACTGCTGGACTCGCTTAGCGCAAAGCTCAAGAATGGACTTTTCCCCAACATGGGAAATGCCACATCGCAGGCCTTTAACTCGGTTGATGCACCCCTTTGGTATTTCTGGGCTATTCAGCAATACTACCTATATACAAACGACCACAAGGAGGTATGGCACGATTATGCCAAGAAGATGAAAACGATCCTCAAAGGATTCAGGGATGGATTACCATTTAACATTAAGATGCACGACAACGGGCTTATTTGGGCAGGAGAGCGGGGTTATGCCCTTACATGGATGGATGCCGTGGTTTATGGCAAACCCGTCACACCCCGAATTGGCTATCCGGTTGAAATAAATGCCTTATGGTACAACGCTATAATGTTTACCATTGACCTTGCCACCAAGAACAAGGATTACCGTTTTGTAAAGGAATGGCTACCTATTGCCGAAAGGGCAAAAGCATCGTTCAACAATCTTTTCTGGCTTGCCGAGAAGGGCTACTTAGCCGATTTTGTTGATGAGGATGGCCCCAATACCGATATTAGGCCGAATCAAATCTTTGCCATTTCGCTGCCATACACACCACTCGATGAAGATAAAATGCCAAGTGTGCTTAAGATTGTCGAAAAGGAGCTATATACACCCAAGGGACTACGAACACTCTCGCCAAACAATCCGCATTATAAGGGGAGATACGAGGGCGACCAACCCACACGCGACTCAGCCTACCATCAGGGTACGGCATGGCCATGGCTCCTAGGAGCCTATGTTGAGGCTCATTTCCGCCTTAACCCCGAACACGCCATTAATGTGGCTGAAAATATTCTTGAATCGTTCCAGGAAGATATTAGTATTCACGGTATTTGCACCATTTCCGAGGTTTACGATGGCGATCCCCCTCAACGTCCAAACGGCTGCATTTCGCAGGCATGGAGCGTTGCTGAACTTATAAGAATATATCAAATGGTTGAAAAACACAAATCAGGAAAGGGTAAATAATATGAGAGTTCTGATGTTCGGTTGGGAGTTTCCCCCTCACATTACTGGAGGTTTAGGAACCGCTTGCTATGGACTTACCCGGGCATTGGCTAAACAGGGCACTGAAATTATTTTTGTTGTGCCCAAAGCTTATGGCGATGAAGACCAGCGTAGGGTTCGCCTTGTTAGCGCCGAAGATATTGAGGTGTCGCACTCATCCAAAAACCTTGAAGAGTTCTGGAAACATATTAAATACCTGGAGATCAGCTCAAACATAGTTCCCTATGTTGATCCTGAGGAATTTAGTAAAATTGTTGAGTACGCTGAGAACGAGAGCGTTGAGTACAATATAAACACATTTAAAAGAAAATTTAAGTTCACAGGAAAGTACGGCCCTAACCTAATGACCGAGGTTACCCGCTACGCTATTACTGCTGCATCGGTGGCTTGGCGGGAAACGTTTGATGTAATTCATGCTCATGACTGGCTTACCTACCCCGCTGGCATTGCAGCCAAAATGGTATCGGGAAAACCCTTGGTTGTTCACGTTCACGCAACCGAATTCGACCGCAGTGGCGAGAATGTAAATCAAGCGGTTTACGATATTGAGCGTCGAGGCATGGAAGTTGCCGACATGGTTGTTACCGTTAGCAACCTAACCCGTAACATCGTGATAAACCGTTATGGTATTCCCGAACATAAGGTAGTAACTGTTCACAACGCCGTTCATTTTAAGGGTGATATTGAGCAAGAATTTGAGCGAGGGGTTGATGAGAAAGTGGTTACATTCCTAGGAAGGGTTACTTTTCAGAAAGGACCCGACTACTTTGTGGAGGCGGCCAACAAGGTGCTCAAACGCACCCAAAATGTTAGGTTTGTTATGGCTGGAAGCGGCGATATGCTAAACCGAATGATTAGGCGTGTTGCGCAACTTGGCATTGCCCCAAGGTTTCACTTTACAGGCTTCCTCAAGGGAAACGAGGTAAACCAGATGTTCCAGCTATCGGACGTTTATGTTATGCCATCGGTATCGGAACCATTTGGGATAAGCCCGCTTGAGGCCATGCGCTCAAGCGTTCCGGTTATTATATCAAAACAATCGGG
>Ga0208198_1002645_pt1 | contig 13097 bp, 10 predicted proteins | sample AD_JPNTR2_MetaG_FD_184446 | JGI IMG/M metagenome (GOLD analysis project Ga0208198, IMG submission 184446) | Active sludge microbial communities of municipal wastewater-treating anaerobic digesters from Japan - AD_JPNTR2_MetaG (SPAdes) (version 2) | ecosystem: Engineered > Bioreactor > Anaerobic... | reverse complement strand
ACAAGAAGAATTTATGCGGGGCAGCAAAAGATAATTTTTTAATTTTTTCAAAATTAATCAAGTTTTCATTCGGGTGCTCTTTTTTCTCATTGTTTCGTTTCGCTACGCTTCACTTCTCAATGAGAAAAAAGCATCAACAACGTGGTGAAACTTTACAGCTAAGCCCCTATTTGTGCAGATGATCCGATGAGCCGAGATGGAAATTCGTAAAATACAAGCAATAAAAAAAAGAGCTACATTTCTGTAACTCTTAGTTTTGTGGGCGTTGACGGATTCGAACCGCCGACCCTCTGCTTGTAAGGCAGATGCTCTGAACCAGCTGAGCTAAACGCCCTTGTTTGTTTATGTACCTGCTTTCGGTAAAAGCGTTGCAAAGATACATTGTTTTTTCAAATTGACAAAAAATTTGTTTAATTTTTCGCATATAAAATTTTTAGATGCTGTAAATTGGTTCTTATTAATAATCTCATCATTTAAAATCCTGAAAAAATTAATAAAACTGTCTATTCATCTACATTCTCTTCTGAAATTTAAGATAATACCTGGCGCCGTCTGCCATCAGAATGAAAACGGCTGTTTTTCTTGTTGATAATAAGTGTCGAAGGTATATTCGACAGATACGATTTATCCTTTTCCAACAATGCGTTCCATGTCTGATAGCTGATAAACATCAGACTAAATTTGGAGAAACTGTTGGAATTGATTTTATTTTGCTTGTTGAGCTTGACAGAAGCGGGGAATTGCTTTTCCAAATCTTCAACATACCGGGCTACTTTCTCGCTGGAAGCCACCACTCTGTTCAAATCGAAAATGGTAACCGAGGCATTGTTGTTGTTGCGCAAGAGACGTCGTGCATAATGTAGCAGAAACTCGTCTTGCTCACTGTAGAGCAAAACAGCAGCTGAGCTAATTTCCGAAAATCCACGATTAACAAACACTCCCACCGTACAATTACTCTGTTCTATGAAATACTTGGTCTTGTCCTTAATCAAAGTTCCCGGATAAAACACCACCTGTTGTTTTGAAATATTATTGATCAGTCTGTTCAGCCATCCTATATTTTTAAAAACAGCTCTTTCCTTAAAGAATGGAATACCCGACAAGGAAAGTCCGGCTCCCACCAGAAGGAAATCGAAATTGTTGGTATTTGCCATTCGTACAATGGCATTTTCTATGCTGTCAACCACTTTATATTCCGTTTCGATAGGGATATTCAGTTGCTCAGCTTCCTGTTTTACCTTATGGAAACTTTCCTCTGCAAACTGATCTCCATAAATGGGATTGGTATCGGTGCCGGGCGTAATATGAAGTACAGTAACGGAAAGAGTATTTTTTACTCCTTCCAAAACATTTTTGGCAACACGTAACAACATTCTCCCATTTTCCGGATTTCCTACAGCAATCAACACCTTGAAAATTCCCATTGACTGCTTGCGAATGTATTCTTCTTCCACATTCTTTGGAGGGAAAACTTTCTCTATCAAATTCAGAATCGGAGTGGTCATAAAGGTTGTTACTATGGCCATGATTACCAGCATTACAAAAATGGAAGGAGGAAGAATGTGCATTTCATAACCAATATTCAACACAATCAATTCCATCAATCCACGCGTATTCATAAGTGTCCCCAATGCCAGACTGTCGTGCCACGACTCGCCCAGAAAACGTGCGGAAAAAGCCCCTCCGACAAATTTACCAACAATGGCTGTAGCAATAAAAATTCCGCAAATTCCCCATAAATAGGGAGAATTGAGCAACCCTATTTCGGTACGCAAACCGGTGAATACAAAAAACAGAGGCAAAAGCAAAGTCAACGAAACATCTTCAACTTTTTCGATCACCAATTTTCTGAAATTGGAAATGGGAGGCATTACCACGCCGGCCAGAAAAGCACCGAACAAAGCATGGATACCGATAAATTGTGTAATAAAGGCAGAAGAAATCAAAACCAGGAAAAGAAAAGCAACAATACTTTTATTGAGGGTTTCAATATTTTGATAAATTTCGCCAATTTTTTTCAAAAAAGGTCTGATAACGAAAAACATAAGTAAAATATACGCAACAGACAATCCAACCGTATAAAGTGCGCTAACGGAATCACCGGTTTTTGAAATGGCAATGACCAGTGCCAGTAAACACCATGCTGTAACATCATCAATGGCTGCACTGGCTATGGCAATTGTTCCCAAATGTGTCTTGGTAAGACCCTTTTCCTGAACAATACGCGCCAAAACGGGGAAGGCGGTAATACTCATGGAAATTCCTATAAACAGCGCAAAAGGAAGAAATTTAGTCTGATTAACGGCAAACTCTTCATAATAAACATAGGCCAACGACATTCCCAAAAAATAAGGAATGAGAATACTGGCATGACTGATAACCAGCACTTGACTTACCTTTTCTTTCAACGCTTTCATATTCAACTCCATACCGATAACAAACATAAAAAGAATCAACCCTATCTGACTTAGAATATACAAATTGGGTAAAGAATCGGCAGCAAAGAGAAAATTGAAAATATTGGGAAAGAAATGCCCCAACAAAGAAGGTCCGAGCACAATGCCGGCTAAGATTTCTGCTATTACAATTGGTTGATCTATCTTGGAAAAAAATAGTCCAAAAAGTCTTGAAACCAAAAGTATGGCAATGATTTGAAGCAATAAATGGGTGATGGGCTCGCCCATATTGTGGGACACAGAAACTTTAAACTGTTCCCAGTTGCTGAGATTGGGTTCCGGAGAAAGAACTTGGGTAGAAACACTTTGTGTGGTTAGATGATAATTTGCCTCCACGTCGCTCCCTTTTTGTATCAACAAATAAGCTCCAACACAAAAAAGAAGTAACATGAGTACATAATAAAGCCATGTTCGCAATTTGATTCTGGACATAGAATTTACTTTATCATGCTATGCAGTGAAAATTCATTTTTTAAATTCTCTGACAGCCTCCCACAGTTAGGAAAAGTAAGGAAATCCGCTACAAAAATACAAAAAATTAAAAAAACAATGCAAAACTTTCTGCTAAATCAGCACCTTTATGTTGAACTTAGCATAGTGTTAGCTATCGTAAAAGATAAATCGGTTGTATGGCGTGAACTATATGTATTACATTAAATTATTGTACAAATAAATTATTATCTTTGTCCTTAGTAGATGATAAAAAAAATTGTAAAAACATTTATGTTTTTTATTTTCAGATATTTAATAACGAAGCTTTGCCCCAAACCTCACTTACTTTTTTGTCTTGAAACAAAAACGTAAGCAAAAAAATTAACTTAGTTGAAGCAGCCATGCTCAACATAAATCAAATAAATTTGATTTTGTTTTCGCTTAAACGCTGCTTTCAAGGCTGTGCGCACTTCACTCGAAAAACTTACGCTCGAAAAGCTGAAATCGCCCAAACTCATTCCGACAAAATACGTCGGAACTCTAACAAGGACGATTTTTAAACGCTTTTCTCACTTGTTTTTCGGCTCACCGGACAAGGTCAACCCAAGTGCTTGGCTGATATGTCGTGTTTTACAGATATATAAAACAAATATTTCAATTTTTGCCATGTATTAAAGTAATAATTATAAAGCGGTGAAAAGAAAATAAAGAATACTAATTTTCGTTTATAAAAAATTGAGAGATGATAAGTGTCGCAAAATATTGAAAACAATTATAAAGTAATAGAATTCAAAATTTAGAAATTTCCTCATCAGCGAGCGGATGAACAAGAGAAAACTGTTATATCGTTATTTGATTTCGGATACACTGGCTTCACTGGTGGTGTGGGTAGTGTTCATGATTTTCCGAAAAATAGTGAATGATGCAGCTATTTTTGAAAATGTTCAAATTTTCTTTCCGAATTACAATTATCTTTCCAGTCTGATACTTTTTCCGTTGAGTTGTATTACAGTTCATTATCTTTCCGGATTTTATCTTTATCCTGAAAAACATTCAGGCATAAAAATATTTTTTACCACTTTTGTAGCTTCATTGATTATTTCCATTGTCATTTTTTTTGTGTTGATGCTCGACGATATTGTGGTATCTTACAAATACTACTATTATTCTCTCGCCGTGTTGTTCGGATTGTTGTTTGTGTTTACTTATTTGCCTCGTCTTATTATTTATTCCAATGTTAAAAGCAACTATCGTTCAAAAAAATGGACTATTCCGACGGTTATTATTGGAACGGGACAAAATGCCATCAAAATAGGGAATGAGCTGGCAAAGGCAGCTCCTGAAAAAACTGTGGTAGGATATGTGGAAACGAATTATGGAAAGCAGATATCACAGGAAATGATACTTGGCAATTTACATCAAATAGAAAAAATTATCGAAAAATACAACATACAGGAAGCCATTATTGCACTCGATCAAACTGATGATTATCAGCTTTTTTCAATAATCAATTCCCTCTATCGCTTCAATATCGATATTCAGTTTACGCCACGACTGTATGAAATTTTAACCGGAAGTGCCCGCATCGACAATTTAAGCATTAGTCCGTTGGTAAGTATTACCGACATAAAAATGCCCGATTGGGAACAAAGCGTCAAACGGACATTCGACATTGGCTTTTCGCTGTTGGCTTTGGTCTTGCTTTCGCCCGTTTTGCTGTATTTTATGATTCGGATTAAAACGGATTCCAAAGGCCCTGTTTTTTATCTTCAAGAAAGAATCGGACGTTATGGTCGGCCATTCAAAATTATTAAGTTCCGAACCATGTTTGAAGGTGCGGAGAACGGCATTCCCCGATTGAGCAATCCCAACGATAATCGGATAACGAATATTGGGAAAAAGTTGAGAAAGTATCGCATTGACGAAATTCCACAATTTATCAACGTTTTATTGGGACACATGAGCATTGTTGGTCCGCGTCCCGAAAGGCCATACTATATTCAGCAAATAGTTCAGGAAGCTCCCTATTACTGTCTGTTATACAAAATTCGGCCGGGACTCACCTCGTGGGGACCTATCCGCATTGGCTATTCCGACAGTATCGAAAAAATGATCGAACGGCTGAATTACGACATTATCTACTTGGAAAGCATGTCATTGATTACCGACCTGAAAATTCTCCTTCTTACTTTGGAAATTATTTTTAAGGGAAAAGGAGTGTAAACTTGTACAAAAATTTGAATAAAAGAACCAAAATTTGTCAAAGTTTTTCGCCTAGTCGATGTAAATCAATAAACAAAAAATACCGAACCAGTTATTCCCGCATTGCTTTTCTGAGAAACAAACCCGATGTGAGGGTCATGACAACTCCAGCCGGAATACTTGCCCATGCCGCTCCAATAACGCCATACAAGCGAACAAAAACAATATAAACGGCTACGTTGAATATCAACGAAATAAAACTGCTCCAAGCGTTGTACTGAATTTTTCCCAATCCAAAAATGGCTGCACTCTGAAGTTGGTTCAGCAAGCGGATACTCCAACCTACCGACAACAGGACGAAATAAGGAATGGCCGGATCGTATTTTCCCGCAAAAATAATCCTGATAAGAAAAGGCCCTGCCAATATGGCCAGCAGCAATGTAACGCCAACAACCAAATAAAGCTGTCGGTTGTATTTTTTAAAAACCTGCAAATAATGGCTGCGGTCGTGGGCAAGTCCTGAAAAATAGGGTGATGCTATTTGTTGCACCGTAAAAGGAAAAACACGCAGCACTACAGTCAACGTCAATGCAAAACTGTAGTAACCAATTTCTTTCATGTCTTTCAACAAATAGTTGATCACAAAAATATCGGCATAAGCAGAAATTTCGGAAAGCAGATTGGACATCAATGAAGGTTTTGCATAAACTAAATGTGTTTTAAAATTATGTTTGACACTTTCCCTGTCTTTGGAAAAAGTAAAATCTTTTCGCAACAACCGGAACCCAACAAAAAACATAACAATAAAACTCAGGTTGTAAGCCACATAATAGCCATTAATTCCAAACCACCACGTGAACAACACAATGGCAACAATGGCAATCAGTTTATTGGCAACAGTTATGCGGGACATGATTTTGATTTGTTTGCTGGCCTGAAAATAAGCAACCAAAACCATGAAAGCCGAATTCGTAATCAGAGGGAAAAGTCCCAGCGGAATAAGCCTGCGGATGATGGCATCGGAAGAAAAAAATCCAAAAGAATTCAATACAAGTGCCAACCCGTAAAAAACAATGGTGGAAACAATGGTAAACACTACACCGGAACTGAAAAGTTCACTGATTTCTTTTTGTGAACGGTTTTCGGAACAAAGTTTCAAGGTAGAAGCATGCAAACCCATTCCTCCGATGATGGAAAAAACAGAAAGAAAAGTGGTGATAATTTTTATTCGTCCAACGTCTTCGGGCAAAAGGATACCGGCCACAAAAAGCTGCGAAGCGAAAGCCACCAGTTGAATCAAAACATTGGCCGACAGCAAATGGAAAAAGCCTTTTGCAGAAATTTCGGATAAAAGTTTATTGAGCCGGAGAAAAAACTTCATGTTTTTCATCTTTTGCCTATATTCTTTCTGACACATACATTTATTTACTAAAGTTTCGCATTTCAGAAAGGACTGAAAATAAGAGAGAAAAAAGAGAAAAAAGAGTAAAAAAGTAGCATATTTTATCTAATATCTCATTAAAAATGAGTATATTAGCTGTATAATTACAAAACAGAAAAAATATGCTACCGGACAAAATTAAGGAAAAAATTTCTGAAACAGGAACGGATTTCTATGAAAATAAATTAGAGAGCATAAATATTTTGAAAGGTATCAAGGCGTTGAGACTGACAGAAGGATTTTCGGAGTTCAAGCATTTGAAAAGGAGTGGTTATAGTTTTCATCAGAATATGATTTATTTTTTAAAGGTCTGATGGAACCCACATGTCTGAATATTATATTTATTCGTGTTTGTGTATGTAATACATGTGGGTTTCATATTCTTTAAATTCAATGTTTATAATGGTCGCTGTCACTTTTTAAAATTGTGCATAACGGTTTATTTACGCAATAAATATACAACATTTGTAAATAAAAATTATAAATCACGTAAATTATTTTCGAGTTTATATCAAACCTCTTTCAATCGCATGATTAGGAATGACTTCCCCACACGATACAATTGTGCGGGAGCGAGGGGCAATTCAGTTTTACGTAAAAAATAAGCTCTCGTTTTATAAAAGACTTTGAACACGATACAATCACATGGGAGAAGGGTGTGGATTACAAATCCTCTGATTAACATTGCTTCGAATTGCAAATCCTCGCTTCGATGGTTTAATAGATTGACTAATAATTGTAAGCAAAATTATAATTCTTGTTTTCGTTATTTGATTATTTTAAAAATTTATTCAGATGAATTTTCCCATCAAAATCTTTTGTTTTTAATAAATAAATCCCGTTTGTGTAATTGGTAACATCAATAATTGAAGTGTTTTTGTACGACTTAATAAGTTTTCCAAAAACATCAAATACTAATATAGTAGATAAACATTTAGAAAAATGAAGAATATTTCTATCAAAAGATAAATATAATTTGAGCTTATCAGCATCTATTGAATTTATTGCCGTGTTACTATTTTTAACACTAATAGTAAATATCTGGTTAACTTCAGAAACATTTGTTATACCATATTTCGCTGTTAAGTAAACCTCATATTCGCCCTCATTTAAAGGTTTCCCCGTTAATCTAGCTCTTTTTCTTTCATCTGTATTTCCTATTTGATAATCTTTTTCAAATGTAATCCATTCAGGTTTATTTATACATTCAAGAGATATTATGCTATTATCAACGGCACCAGGATTTACTATTGCTTCATAAGTGTATAATGAGTCAACAAAAGCTTCAGTCATCGGAGCTGTACCAAAACTGGGCGGATTATATAAAGGGCGAACTGTTAATTCAAATCTGTGTTGGATAATATTTACACCATCAGATATTTCAATTATCACTGAATCTGAGTTTACATATTCGGGGGTGCCCTGTAAAAATGCTGATTTCGGATAATATTTATTTAACTGCAGCCATGATGGGATTTTTTTTGCAACAAAACTTACATCAGAATCATCATCTTCGACTTTAATTTCGTAAGCAAAAAAACAATATTGATTAGGTGGTCCCCAAATCGAGTTTGGTGGGGTCGATACAACTATTGGCACTTGATTTTGGGTTAATCCATAATTTTGAGTTAAAATGAGCATTAAAAAAATTATGAACAAACGAATATGATTTAAAAATAAAATTTGAATTTTCATCAGAATATGATTTATTTTTTAAAGGTCTGATGGAACCCACATGTCTGAATATTATATTCATTCGTGTTTGTGTATACAATACATGTGGGTTTCATATTCTTTAAATTCAATGTTTATAATGGTCGCTGTCACTTTTTAAAATTGTGCATAACAGTTTATTTACGCAATAAATATACCACATTTGTAAATAAAAAACAATAAATTATGAAAATTATTTTAGAGTTTATACAAAATCTTTTTTGATTGAATGATTAAGGATATCATTTAATTTTTCGTAGAAATAACCTTCTGTTTTATGAAAGATTTTTCACACAATATAATCGCGAGGAAGCAACGTGTGGATTAAAAATCCTCTGATTAACATTGCTTCGGATTGCAAAATCTTTGCTTCGAGGTTTTTTATTCTATTATTTGTACATCTCAATTAATTCATCATTACTAATCGTAATTCCAGCATGTCCAAGTCTATCAATTCGCTTAGATAACAAATTCAAAATTAAATCAGTTTTGCTTTCTAAAACAGCAAAGTGAATCATTTTGTGACAAACTGGACACAATGAAACCACATTTGCCTCAATGTCTATACTTGTTTCAAACTTATCTTGAAACTCCATTGGAATAAGGTGATGAGCTTCAACGTAATTTTTCCCCGTAAATCTGGAAACAAAATATTTATGTTCAGGATTTAACTCACAAGTATAATGTGCTTTTATTAATGCTCCTTTTGAAACATTTGAATCCCTTACAAAATATTTGGATGTCGAACTATATTTTTCAGTTTTTGGTATTGGTTTATCAATTATTTCAGATTCAGTCGGTGTACTCATTTCTACTTGCATCTGAAATAATTCTTCGTCAGAAACGTTTTTAATTAATCTATCCGAAAAGCGTGTAACAAATTTATCCAATAGGTTTATATCCAACATTTTTTTTGATTGACCATATTCTTTAAAATCTGGCCATACGTAAGTCATTTCCTCAATATCAATTGGCTTAACATATATTGATATAGAATTAGAATCAAATTGGAGATATTTGCCTCTTTTGTCATTATCTTTTCCAAGTAGAATCCCAGACCCAATAATCTTGGTTTTAAATTTGAATAAAATCATTGTATCTTTTGGTTCAGAGATACCAGATTTTTCATAATAATAACGTCCTTGCTCAATTATTGGCAAATCTCGCAGTAGATAATCAAATTGAATTGTATTTAAATCTTTTTTGCCATCCTCGAATCCATCCTCAGACATTGGAAGAATTTGAATTTTATTGATAGAATCTCTCATGTGCGATTTTTTTAGGCTTGTTGCTAACGTCTTATTTCCGCCATAAATATACAACATTTGTAAATAAAAAACATAAATTATGAAAATTATTTTATAGTTTATACAAAATCTTTTTTGATTGAATGATTAAGGATATCATTTAATTTTTCGTAGAAATAACTTTCTGTTTTATGAAAAACATTTCACACAATATAATTGTGCGGGAGCAGGGTGTGGATTAAAAATCCTCTGATTAACATTGCTTCGGATTGCAAAATCTTTACTTCGAGGGGAAACTACTATGACTTGAAATTTGTTTTGCCTTTCAGGCAGAGTGATTGGGATGGTTTTCAGTTCCGCAGAATAAATTCTGCGGTTATGAAAATTAGGCTTTTCAAGCCGGTTTTATTTTGAAAATAATTGATTGATTCAAACTGTTCCTATTAGGTTTTTTGCCTGAAAGGCAAAAGTTTCATAACCGAAGGTCGAAGACCTGCGGATGGAAGAGAAAAGACAATCCCTGCCTGCAAGGCAGAACTTTTCAGTGTGAAGTTTACAAATCCTTGCTTCGAGGGTGTAGATTACAAATCCTCTGATTTACATTGCTTCGAATTGCAAATCCTTGCTTCGAGGGTTCATACCTGCGAGATTTGTTTCAACGTTACAAACGTTATTTTGAATCGCATAAAAATCAAGCTCCGAAGGAGCTAAATTTTGGTAGAACAATAAAACCTCAAACATGGAAGCCCTGTAGGGGCGAAATTATCACATTAGCTGCCGCACGATTTCATCGTGTGGGGAAGGCTATGAGATACAACCGATTTTGTTTTAATGGATTTACCCATTTTCGAAAAAGAGCAGTAACAGAATGGGGATTCCAAATCCACTCAATAACATTGCTTCGGATGCAAAATCTTTGCTTCGAGGGGTTTTTAAGATGTCAGTAGAAGTAACCTTAACGTAGTCTATTTCTCAAGAACGAAAATAGTGTCATAATATACACCGTTCCCATTATTTTGAATTACTGGGATAATTTGTTTTACATAATATCCTTCTTCAAGTGATTTTTTCAATTCAGGATACTCAGTTTCGGTGAATTTTTCTTTTCCGTCAATGTAAGCTCTTGTTGTTACTGTAATTACTTTTTGCATTTTCTTTAATGTTTAATAAGTTTATATTCGGGTTATTTATGAGACTATTTTCGCTCTTTATTTTTTTTTAGCACTTACCGCTAACGGTTTGCGGCTTGACGTAGTGGCGTATTTAGAAGTACTTGCTTTCAATTTAGCACTAATGTTTATTAGAAATCCGAATGTTCAATTTAGTATTGAATCCGCCATTTTCCCAAACTGCTGTTAGCGGTTCGGGCTTTTATATACTGTCTTTCAAAGCTTTATAAATCATCAAGTCGTCATCAATTTTTAAAAATGTCAATATTAGTAGTTTTAAATACGTAAAATAAGCGTACTCGTGCTTTTGTATTTCGTCAGGCTTCGCTTGTGTCCCGTGTAAGTAACTATTTCTTAAGTCGAGACCATTTGTAAACTCACTTTTATTCAAGAAAAAGTTGAAATAAGCTTGCTCGGGCTTTGAAAATAAAGAACTTTCAAAATAAATCATTTTTTCAGTTTCCATTTTTTCAGCCTCTTGTCTGAATTCAAAAGGATATCGATAAAATGAAGCAACTTCATTATCAAATAGGTCTTTTAGAATTATTATTCTCGCTGGATTTGTGATTTGAACAAAATCATTGCTGTCAATGGAAATAAAGCCCTGTTCAATAAGATAATTCAACTCAGGTTTTTGATGTTCCTCATAACTACTAAATTTTACTTGTTCATTCGTAAGCAAATCAAAAAAAGTGTGATAATTTTTTTCTTCGAATGGTTCAACATAAGCTAATAAGGTTTGGTCGGAAAAGAATAAATTTACACAACTTACTAATTCTTTATTGTTCTCGTTTAAGTATATATACTTGTTTTTGTTTAAGCTAGGAATGTCTTTTATTGCCGTTGGATTAGATGAGATTTGTAAAAGCTCAAAGTCAATGCTACCATTTTCAACAAAGAGTTTAAACTGTTTTAATACAGACTCAAATTCCGGGGCTAATAACCTAACTTTCTCAAAGTACGATAAAGCTGATGGAATTGAAAAAAGAGCATTTTCTGCAAACTCATATTTTTCTTGGAAAGACGAAGTAAAAACTTGATGTAAAATATTTTCTAAGGACAAACCCATATCGCTTAGTATTTTAATATATCCTACTAATTGTAATTGAGAAGTTTTTTCCATTAAATTGAATTTGATACCTACTCTATACTCATTTTCGGAATGAACACCCATAAATCGCTCAAATACACCCATTTTATTTTTCTTGCTAACTAGATTAATTCTATGTTGATGATCGAGATATTCAAACAGATCAATAAAATTCAGAAATAGTAAATAGGGTGTATTATTTTGCTTAATAAAATCAAGACTGTAAGTACAGTTGACTATAAAATCATCGTCAATCATTACGTCTTTAATCTTACTGACATTTTCGGGAAAGCTAACTGAAACACCATATCTCATTCCCTTATTTCCTGCGAAGAATTTTTCGGTTTCGCTTTTGTGCAAACGTTTTGCTTTTAACCTTGTCTTGTCAGAAACCTTAAAGTCACTCCTGTTTCTTGCATTTTGAATGAGGCCAATGTAATTATAGTTAACCTCTGGAGAGTCTAAATAATTTGAAAGAATAATTTCTTTTTCTTCAACTGTCAGGCTTTTAGGGAGGTATTTTTGCTTTTTACTGAATTCGTCTTTTATCTCATAAATTGAAAGAAGTATTTCAGCAGATTGGGGATAAGTCATAAGGAAGTTTTTGATTTCCTTGTCGTAATATTCAACTATTCCTTTGTGAATTAGAATTTCGTGTATTAAATGAGGTTCATTTGTTAATAGCTTACTGAAATTAGTTTTTGAAATGCTTTTAAAAATTCCTTGATTATTTACTAATTCCCAAAATGAATGAGTATAATTTTTTAGAGTGCTTTCATATATGCTCAAAATGTTTGAGTCATTAATAGTTGCCATAAACTGTCCAACTACTTTACCATATTCTATTACTTTTATTTTAAAGCTGTCGATATCATCCTGTGTCCAATTTTTTAAATAGAGGTTGTTGTCGATATATTTTTTCAAGTTGTACAGTTCAAGAACTTCGTTGATGTCTGTGTAATTTGTCTTTGTGTCAGCCCTTAAAATATATTCCCCTTTCTGTAGGTTATATGGTCCTACCATGTCTTCTTTTGAGTAAAATACTACTTTGTTTAAATCTGTCTGGTGCATTCTGTTGTAGTCTTTTTAGGGTTGCCACTAACGTCTTATTTTCGCTATAAATATACAAATTTTGTAAAAATAAAATTCAAAACCCACAATTATTTCTTTTTTAATAGAGAAAAGCTTGTTAGCCCCACAATTCTTATTCAATTGCTTTGTCTGCCGCAACGGTGATGCTGAAAATTCCGATTTCCTTTTGGTTAAACTGTCGGATTTCTTTTTCGGTGAGGTATTTCTGCAGAATTTCCTGCGGCAGTTGCACTTCCTTTTGTTTGTGAACGGTAA
>Ga0208198_1002636_pt1 | contig 13123 bp, 10 predicted proteins | sample AD_JPNTR2_MetaG_FD_184446 | JGI IMG/M metagenome (GOLD analysis project Ga0208198, IMG submission 184446) | Active sludge microbial communities of municipal wastewater-treating anaerobic digesters from Japan - AD_JPNTR2_MetaG (SPAdes) (version 2) | ecosystem: Engineered > Bioreactor > Anaerobic... | reverse complement strand
TGAGCGACGCCGAAGCCTTCTTCACCGATCCCGAAGAGGCGAAGCGCTTTGTCGAAGAGACAGGCGTTGACGCCCTGGCTATCTCCATTGGCACGGCCCATGGCCGCTACAAGGGGGAGCCCAGGCTCGATTTTGAGCGGCTTAAGAAAATCGATGAACTCGTTCCCTGTCCTATCGTCCTGCACGGCTCTTCGGGAGTACCCGATGAGAGCATCAAAGAAGCGGTGCGCCTCGGCGTGCGGAAGATTAATATTGATACGAACATCAGGGAAGCCTTTGTCGGCGCTATCCGTGAATACCTGCCGGATCATCCCGATGAAATTGATCCGCGCAATATTCTCAAGCCGGCCCGCGAGGCCACGACGGCAATCATCCGCGAAAAAATCCGCCTTTTCGGCTCCGCAAGCAAGGCCTGAAAAGAGAAAAAGAGATTCCGTGGGGAAGGGTTTCTATCCCACCCTGCATCGGGATCAATATTCGGATTTACATAACAGCTTTCTTTGAATTTGTAGGGGCGGCCCACGGGCCGCCCAAGCCCATGCCGGTTAAGCAGCGCAAATACCGCGTTTCCGGCAAAAGACCCCTACCGGGCTAACGCCCGTGCCTTGCCCTACATTTAATTAATAAGGGCGTCCTATCTTAAGCATCAAAAACACCTGGACAACGGTAAAGGCGGCAAAAATTCCCCAGGCGAAATAGTCGCTTTTACCCATCCGGAGCGATTTCATTTTTGTCCTCCCCGCCCCGCCGGTATAACAGCGCGACTCCATGGCCGTGATCAGTTCATCGGCGCGTTTAAAGGCATTTATAAACAGGGGCAGCAGCACGGGGAAAAGTTTAAACGTTCGCCGGATGAAGTTCCCCCGGTTAAAATCGACCCCGCGCGCCGTTTGCGCCTTGATGATCTTCTCGGCCTCTTCGGCCAGCGTGGGCACAAAGCGAAGCGCAATCACCATGGTCAGGGCCAGCTCCTGTGCGGGCACCCCTATTTTTTGCAGCGGCCGCAGCAGGGCCTCGGCGCCGTCGGTCAGTTCCACCGTGGAGGTGGTTAAAGTAAGTATGGTTATCACCAGGAAAAGCAGCAGCACCCGGATGGACATGAGCGTGCCTATGTGCAGCCCCGCATCGGTGGCGCTGAAGATCCAGTAGGAGAAGATCACTTTTGATCCCGGCGGTTTTTGAAGGAGGAACTGGAACACCCACATTATCGCCAGGAACGGCAGCATGGGCCGCAGTCCCTTCAGGGCAAAGCGGAGCGGTATCTTTGCCGCCAGTATCAGGACGAGGGTAAAAGCGGCAAAAGAGGCATAGGCGGCATAGTTATTGGTCAGTATGAGCAGCAGAATCAGCCCCGATGCGCCGGCGATCTTGGTCCGCGGGTCAAGACAGTGCAGGGCGGTTTTGCCGGGAAGGTAGACGCCGAGGGTCAGGTCCCTGGTTAATTCCAACTTTCCTTCACCCCCGGCCTGCCCAAAGCTTTGACTATTTCAGAGAGCGCTTCATCGACATTCAATATCCCTGCCGGCACGGCGAACCCCTTTTCCCGAAGCCGCTGCATGATCTCGATCACCTGGGGCGGCTCGAGGCCGATTTGCTTCAAGCGGTTGACCCTGGCGAGCACCTCCCGCGCCGGCCCGTCGTCGATGATCCGGCCCCGGTCCATGACCACGATGCGCTCCACCAGCCGGGCCACGTCATCCATGCTGTGAGAGATGAAAATCACGGTCATCTCTCGTTCCCGGTGCAGCCTTTCCACCACATCCAGTATCTCTTTGCGGCCGCGCGGATCGAGTCCCGCCGTGATCCCGTCGAGGATGAGAACCCTGGGGCGGCAGGCCAGGACTCCCGCGATGGCCGCCCTTCTCTTTTGCCCACCGCTTAAAGCAAAGATATCCCGCTGGTAAAAAGTCTCTTCATCGAGCCCCACCAGGAGCATTGCTTCCCGGACCCTTTCACGGACCTCTTCCGGGGTGCACCTCTGGCGGGTTGGGCCGAAAGCGATATCCTCGCCCACAGTGGTTTTAAAAAGCTGGTGTTCGGGGTTTTGAAAGACATAGCCTACCTCAAACCTGATCTGCACCAGGTCTGTTTTCCGGTCGGCGGTATCCCGTCCGTCGATGAGCACCCGGCCGCTCCTGGGGATGAAAAGCGCATTCAGGTACTGGCCCAGCGTTGTTTTACCCGCTTGAGAAGGGCCGATGAGACCAATAAATTCCCCGTCATCAATTTTTAAATTGATGTCAAAAAGGACCTGCCGGGCAAAAGGGGTCCCCTCTTTGTAAGTATGGTTTAAATGTTCTATTTCAATTGGCATAGGCTGTTTACAAGCTCCTCCACGCGCAATATGCCCGGAGCTACCGGAAAGCCCCTCTGCCTCAATTCAACGGCCAGCCGGGCCGCTACCGGGATGTCGAGGCCTGCTTTTTCCAGCAGCTCTACCCTGCTGAATATATCCTCGGGGAGGCCGTCCACCTTGACCTCCCCTTGTTCCATAACTACTACCCGGTCAAAATTAACCGCTTCGCTCATTAAATGGGTGATGAAAACGATGGCGATCCCCTCGTCGCGGTTCAGCTTTTTCAAGCTCTCGAGAACCTGCTTCCGGCTGCATGGATCCAGCTGAGCGGTCGGTTCGTCTAGGACGATGCAATCCGGCTTCATCGCCAGCGCCCCGGCAATAGCCACGAGCTGTTTTTGCCCTTCCGAGAGATGGCAGATCGGTTCGCGGCGGTATTTGAACATATTCAGGGCCGCCAGGGCATGGTTGACCCGTTTCCTGATCTCCGGCGGGGGAACCCCCAGGTTTTCCGGGCCGAAGGCCACATCCTCTTCCACGATGGAGCTGATTAGCTGGTTGTCAGGGTTCTGGAAAACCATTGCTACCCGTTTGCGGATTTCTAACAATTGCTTCTGGTCACTTGTGGCGGTGGAGAGGCCGGCAACAAGAACCTCGCCTGAGGTGGGGGTTAACAGCCCATTGAAATGCCTGGCCAGCGTAGATTTGCCCGATCCGTTCCGGCCGATTATAGACAAGAATTCGCCTTTCCCAATTTGCAGGGTAATTCCCCGCAACGCCTCTACCGGCTTTCCGGAGGCAGATTGGTAGCTAAAAAAAACATTATTAAACTCAACCAGCAGATTCAATTTAAATAACGGCTCCAATTAAATTTCTACCGGATGTTCCCGGCCGGGTCTTCAAATCCCCTGATTCTTTTAATCCCGCCGACCAGGAGAACGGTCAACACCGTGGCTACGATCATTTCGGGGATGCCGTGGGCCAGGCCGGAAGCAACTGCGACTTCAAGAGGAATGTAGTCTCTAATAACCGCCATTCCCAGGACCAGGACTGTGTTGGTGGCGGTGCCGACGATGCCGGCTAAAACGTAGCCAAAAAATGAATTGATCCTTTTTGTCGATGCGTAGGCCAGGTAGGCGGTGATGCCGATAAACAATCTCGGTAATATCGCTACGAGGGGATCACTGAACATGGGCAGGGTAGCTCTTAAAAAACTAATAAGACCAAAAATTAATCCGATTAGCAGGCCGACGAGCGGTCCCTCGAGGACCCCTCCCAGAATAGCTGGAACGTGTAAAATGGTGGCATGGCCTAAGGGTGTAGGTACCGCAATCAAGCCCAGCGGGGTTACTCCTAACAAGATGGCAATGGCCCCCAGTATTCCGGAGACGACAATCTTGCGGGTGGTTAGCTTCACCAACATTTCCCCCTCTGTAATCAAATGTTGAGAAAAGATAAGAGAAAAGATAACAGAAATGTATTCGACACAGGCAGACTGATTCCTTCATCATCAGAAATATCTGTATATAAATTCATAGGCCACTAGTTGAAATCGTCTCTAAAATATTATGGCCGGATTTAGGTGCATTTGACAAGGGGATCAGCTGCAACTGCTCTTGAATATTATATTATTTTAGGCTGCTATATTGCCATTTTAAATTGCCATTTCTCTTCATTGGAATAATACTGCGGCGGCAATAATGGAAGTATGCGGAATATATCGAAAAAAGGATTTCTGCCAATTAGAAGTGAATAAAGCAGGTACCAAAAACGGAGGGAGGTGAATAAGGTTGCCTGCAGAGATCCGGATCAAGCCGGTAGTAACCAGGAGTGACCGCAACATTTTTGTCAGGCTGCCATGGCAAATATACAGCAACGATCCGAACTGGGTTCCGCCGCTGCTAATGGACATGCATAATACGCTCAACCCGAAGAAAAATGCGCTGCTGCGCTTGGGGCCCTATTGTTTCATGCTGGCCTTTAAAGGAGATAAGCCTGTAGGCCGTATAGGGGTAGGCCTGGATGAAAGATTGAACAAAGCCAAGCAGAGAAAATCAGGCTACATGACGCTGTTTGAATCTGTGGAAGATTACCCCACTGCCCGGGCGCTGTTTGACGCCGGACTTGCCTGGCTGCGGGAAAAGGAGGCGGAAGAGGTCACCGGGCCCCAATCTCCCAGCAACGGGGATGACTACCGCGGACTGCTGATCAAGGGCTTTGATTCACCGCCGGTTTTACTTAACTCGTACAATCCCCGCTATTACCCGCAGTTTTTCGAGCAATACGGCTTCGAGAAGGATTTTGATCGCTACGCTTACTATTACGATTTAACCAATGGGCTTCCGGAACGCCTGCAAAAAGGCGTGGAAGCGGTGCGCCGCCGCTACAATTTTCGGGTGCGTCCCATCAATTTAAGAGCGCTCAGGCGGGAGATGCTGATCATCAAAGATATAGTCGAGCGTTCCATGCCCGACTGGCCGGATATGATCCCCCCGAGCATGGAAGAGATTGAAGCCGAAGCCATGAAATTGAAACAACTGGCCCAGCCCGAACTGGTCTTATTTATTGAAAGCAGTGAAGGCGAACCCATTGGTTTGTCCATTGCCCTGCCCGACTACAACCAGGTCCTGGCTCATCTGAACGGGCGGTTATTTCCCTTTGGAATTATTAAATTCTTCTGGTATAAACGCAGAATCAAGGGGACCAGGCTTTTCGTCCTCTTTGTGACCCCGGAATGGCGCAAGCGAGGCGTTTCCGCCGCGCTTTACTATTACACCATGCTCCATGCTTACCGCCTGGGGTATACGTTTGGCGAAGGTTCGACAATCCACGAATTTAATAAGGCGATGAACCTCGATGCCAGGAAAGCCGGGGGAGAACTCTACAAGATCTACCGCGTTTACAAAAAGAAACTGTAGCCATTGCATCTTCTTGCTTCTGTTTTCCTGAACGGGCGGGCTTCCACGCCCGCCCGTTCAGGCCATCCTGCATTCTTTTTTGTCATCTGAGCGCTCTTTTTTGTCATCCTGAGCGCAGCGAAGGATCTCCAAACCGGGATGTCTCCATATGACAACGTGGGGCTGCCCTTTTGGACAGCCCCACTAATTTTTATGTCTATCAGCGGCTGGCGCCGCCTCCTCCGGATGAACCTCCGCCGAAGCCCCCGCCGCCAAATCCGCCGCCCCCGCCAAAGCCTCCACCAAAGCCGCCTCCAAAACCTCCTCCGAACCCTCCAAAGCCGCCAGTAGGGAATCCTCTCCCGGAAGAAGGGCCTCCACGTCCGAAAAGCCTGAAGATGAGCGGGAGAATAAAAAAGAGCAACAGGAACAGGACAAAGAAGATTAGCTCTCCTTTGTCAAACCCATCCGGCGATGAATGCAGTTGCCGGTACTCCTCCAGCGGGGCCAGGACTTCTTCAAGGCTGACGCCGTATTCTTCGGCCACCTCGGCTGCCAGGGCCAGGTAGCCCATCTTGATGCCGGCGGCATAATTCTCTTCTTCCCACTCAGGAAGAACGTAATAGTCAAGAATATAGCCCGCTGTTCCGTCGGGGATGGCGCCTTCCAGGCCGTAGCCCACCTCAATGCGCACTTTACCGCTCTGCCCTGCCAGCAGCCTTTCCCGGTCTACCAGAAGGAGCACGCCGTTGTTTTTATCCTTTTTCCCCAACCCCCAGCTTCGAAAAAGGGACAGGGCATATTCCTCGATGGCCGCTCCTTCCATGCTTTCCACCGTAACCAGGACCAGTTCCGCTCCCGTTTTTTCCTCAAGCGCCCGGCCTACAGCGGAGAGCTCTGCGAAGGTTTCCGCGTCAAGAAGATTGGCGTAGTCGTTTACATAAGCGGCCGGTGAAGGCGGCGGGGGCACCTGTGTCGCCGCATCAACAGGGGCCGCGACAAGCCAGAAGATGGCGGCGGCCACGATAAAAACTGTTGTGCAGCTAAGCCTGAGTATCCGTTTCACATTGTTCTCTCCCAAAGGAATAATTCACTGCAGTTAAGGACTGGCGAATTGCTCTTTTTCTAGAGACGGTTTGCCGGTAAACAAAGCAAAAGTGTATGACAAAACGGGGTTTCATTTAATTGTTGAAATCAACTTCCGGCGCCTTGCCGGCGTCTTCATCCGCTTCAAAGTAGTCCCTGCTGCTGAAACCAAACAACCGGGCTACGATCACCGTGGGGAAGCGGCGCACGGCTGCATTTATCTCTCTTACAGAGTTATTGTAATCCATCCGCGCCGTGGCGATACGGTTTTCTGTTCCGGCCAGTTCGTCCTGCAGCTGGCGGAAATTGGCGTCTGCCTTCAGGTTGGGGTAGTTTTCGACAACTACCAGCAGGCGGGCCAGCGCGCTGCTTAACTCCGCTTCAGCGGCGGCGCTTTCGGTGACAGTTTGCGCGCCGGCAAGTTTTGCGCGGGCGGCGCTGACATCGGCAAGAACTTCTTTTTCGTGTGCAGCGTAGCCTTTTACCGTTTCCACCAGGTTGGGAATCAGGTCCAGGCGGCGCTGCAGCTGGTTCTCAACCTGGCTCCAGTTATTGTTCACCTGCTCATCCAGGCCCACGAGGCGGTTATAGCTGCCGATGAGAGGCAGGACCAGCAGTACCAGCAGTACTACGACCGCCAGGAAAATAGTCAGACCCTTTTTCATCTCATATCCTCCCTGCTATAAGCTATGATTGTCATCCAATTAAGATTATATAATTATTGTAACTTACACCGGCGGTATCGTAAAGGGCAGCCCTTGCCGGAAAAGGACTCCTCTCCTGGCATCCTGAGGGCGAAGCCATCCCTGTCCATGGCATCCTGAGGGCGAAGCCCGAAGGATCTCTGCCTTGAGCGCTGCGAAGATGACCCTTTCCCATATTAATTCATGAAAAACCGTTTGCCATACTTAAGCGCTGCTGCTAAAATTGGTTAATAAGTCCTGCAGGAGGTTAAATCAATGAAGATTGCCCCAAATATCACCTCCCTGATTGGCAAAACCCCGCTGGTCTACTTGAACCGGGTTGCTGAAGGCTGCACCGCCAGGGTGGCGGCGAAGCTGGAATTTTTTAATCCCGGCGGCAGCGTGAAGGACCGCATCGGCCTGAGCATGATCGAAGCCGCCGAAAGGGAAGGGTTAATTAAAGAGGATACCATAATCGTCGAGCCGACCAGCGGCAACACCGGGATTGCCCTGGCCATGGTCAGCGCGGCGAAAGGCTACCGCTGTGGTCCTGTGATGCCGGAGACAATGAGCGCGGAACGGCGCGCTCTGCTGAAAGCTCTCGGAGCCGAGCTGATCCTGACCCCTGGAGAAGAAGGCATGCCCGGCGCGATCCGGAAGGCCGAGGAGATGGCCGCCGCCGACAAGCGCTGCTGGATTCCCCAGCAATTTTCCAACCCGGCCAACCCGGCGGCGCATGCGGCCGGCACCGCCCTGGAGATATGGGAGGACACGGACGGCGCGGTGGACTTTTTTGTTGCCGGGGTGGGCAGCGGCGGCACCATTACCGGGGTGGCCCGCATTCTTAAGCAGAAGAAGCCTTCCGTGCAGATCGTTGCCGTGGAGCCGGCCTCCTCCGCGGTGCTCTCTGGTGGGGGGCCCGGGACGCACCAAATCCAGGGCATCGGCGCCGGCTTCATCCCGCCGGTGCTGCAGCGAGAACTCATTGACGAAGTGATTCCCGTTAGCGATGCGGCGGCCTTCGAGATGGCGCGCCGCCTGGTTAAAGAAGAAGGCATCCTGGTGGGCATCTCCGCCGGAGCCGCCTGCCGGGCCGCCTTGCAGCTGGCCCGCCGTTCTGAAAACAAAGATAAGCTAATCGTTGTCCTTTTCCCCGATCTTGCCGATCGCTACCTTTCCACCGCTCTTTTTAATTCTTAGGCTTTTTCCCGCAAACACAATCGTCCAGGTTGAGGGCATCGCTTTTGCCCCCAACCTTTTATTCTCATGTCCTGGTTTGAGATCCTTCGCTGCACTAGGATGACATGATACCATTGACGTGATATGATCGTGAAAAGTAAAAAGATTTAAACATCATTATATTCCTGTTTAAAGAGAATTGTTTTCAGGTTCACTTAAACCATCTATTATTGGGGGAGAGGTGGCCGTGTTTTGAATTTCGAGCTCCGCCCCCTGGCGGCAATAAGCTTGTTTTATATCGCTGGCATCGCCCTGGGGCGGCTCTGGCTGGAGGCGCCCCTTTGGGCAATTATACTGCCGGGGTTCATGCTGGCTGTCATGGTCTGGGCTCTCTGGAAGAGGCGACTCAGCCTTTTTGCGGCATTATTAATGTTGATAGCGGCGGCCGCCGGGACGGCCGCCTTTTTTGTGGCTTTTTACCCGCACCCGGAGGGCGGCGGGCTGCTCGATTATGCCGGCCCTCCCCTTTATGTGGAGGGGACTATCGCAGAGGAGCCGCTGCACCGCGAGGATCACAGCGCTTACGTGCTGCAGGTGGAAACGGTGCAGACGCCGGAAGGGCGCCGAGATATCTCCGGCAGGCTCCTGGTCAAGATCTACGGCGTTGCGCGGGAACTCTACCGCTTCGGAGAAAGGCTGCGCCTGCGCGGCACCATCGTTGAGCCGAAAGGAAGGCGCGTGCCCGGCGGCTTTGACTACGCCTTTTATCTCCGCTCACAGGGGATTGACGGCCTCATCTATCCCAACCCGCTCCAGGTCAGCCTGCTTGGCGGCGGGAACCCCGGCCGCCTGGCTGCCTCGGCCATTGCTTTGCGCAGCCGCATGGTTGCCGTAATCGAAAAGAACCTGCCTTCGCCGGAGGCGGAGCTGCTGGCGGGGATCCTCTTCGGGCAGCGCAGCCGCCTGCCGGAGGATATTCAGGATAATTTCACCTCCAGCGGCACCGGCCACCTGCTTGCCGTTTCCGGCCTTCACGTGGGCCTGGTGGCGGCGCTGATTTTGGGGCTGTGGCGCAGGCTGGGCCTGCGGGGGAAGCTGCCGCTTTTCCTGGCCATTGTCCTCACTTTGGGATACGCCTACCTGACGGGGATGCGTCCATCGGCGCTGCGGGCGGCAGTAATGCTCTCTTTTGCCCTGGGAGCGCAGCTCCTGGACCGGGATCGAGATCTGCCCACGGCGATAGGCCTGGCCGCCCTGGTTACCCTGGCGCTGAATCCGCTTCATCTTTTCACTGTAGGCTTTCAGCTCTCTTATGCCGCCACCCTGGGCATAATCTACCTGCAGCCGCCCCTTGCCGAAGCGGCGCTAAAGATGAGACTGCCCAAATTTATCCGGTCTTCACTGGCGGTGACGCTGGCGGCGCAGATCGGGGTCCTGCCTCTCTGCGCCTACTATTTTCAGCATATCCCGGTAGGAGCGCTCTTCTTCAATCTGATCCTGCTGCCGCTGATGGCGCCGCTGGTGGGCCTGGGGCTGGGCGGCGCCCTGCTGGGGCTTAACTGGCCGGCGGCCGCCGCGCTGATCCTGCGTCTCTGCGGCCTCCTGCTTCAACTGGTGATCCTGGTTACCGGGCTGGCCCGCTACCCCTTTTTCTACCGCCCGGTCCAGCCCCCTGGTGAAGCGGGACTGGCTCTCATATACCTGTTGATGGCCGGCTCTGTTTTTCTATATTACCGCTATCGCCGGCTCCGGCAGCGGGAAAAAGAACTCCAGCCCCCACACCCGGCAAGTCAGGGCATGCCGCTGCAAAAATATCTCCTGAAATCTTTTACCAAACAAAACGCTATTTTTATCCGCAAGCTGCTCCTCTTTGCCATTCTGGGGCTGGCCGTCCTGCTGTTATGGGGTCACATCGTGATCCCGACTCACTCCTCCGAAATGGTAGTTGCTTTTCTCGACGTGGGGCAGGGAGCAGCGGCCCTGGTAGAATCGCCCTGCGGGACGAACATTTTAATCGACGGGGGCGGGGATTCTCCACCCAGGGAGGAGCCGGGAAAGACTGGGGAGATGGTGCTGCTTCCTTTCCTGCGCCGGCAGGGCATCCGCCGGATTGAGCTGGCCGTGGTCAGCCACCCCCACGAAGACCATTTTGGCGGCCTGCTGCCCCTTGTTGAAGAGATCCCCGTGAACACCCTCCTGGTTTCCCCTGCAGAAGGTGAATCGCCCTATTATGAAGACCTTTTGGAGCGGGCGGCAGCGCAGGGGATCCATATTGAGCGGGCCGGGGCGGGACGCGCCTGGGGCGCCGCTTCCGGGTTGCGCCTTGAGACCTTGGGGCCGCCGCAAAAACTAATCGAGGGAACCGGCAGTGACCTGAACAACAACTCGCTGGTCTTCAAGCTCAGCTACGGCGAAGCAAGCTTTCTGTTCTGCGGCGATATTGAAAATGAAGGCGCCCGGGAGCTTCTCAGGCAGAAATCCCATCTCGGGGCGGATGTGCTCCTGGTTCCCCATCACGGCGCTTTTATGGAGCTGCTGCCCGAACTGCTCCGGGCGGTAAAGCCACGCTATGCCGTCATTTCGGTGGGGCCAAACACATTTGGCCATCCTCACCCGGACACCCTGGCTGCGCTGGAAGAAGCCGGCGTGAAAGTCTTGCGCACCGACCTGCACGGCAGCGTCATCTTCCGGACGGACGGCAGCCGCCTCGAAGTAATAACCATGCAGGAACCGGTGCCAACCGCATCGAAGCAGAATTCCTTCCTAAAATCAAAAAAAGGCAACATGGAAAGTTAATAGAAATTACTATTATTTTTTGTTGCCGGGGAGGCTAATCGCGGATGTTTTGCTCCATAAAGGATGAAAATCAAATTAAAAGATATCTTAAAATGATTGGCTTTGTCTTATTGATAATAATTATATACTTGGCGGCATCTATGCTGGTTTCCTTTATTGCTTCTTTTTCCTATGGGGTTATTGTGGTATTTAATATGGCGGTACAGGGTGAGCCTATCGATGAGGGTTCTATTTTAGAACTGTCAGAAATGATTGAGCGGTTTTTGTTATCAAATGTACAGCTATTATCGACAGCAGGTGCAGTTTTGGCTGTTTTGGGAATCTGGCTGTTATTTTTGGTTATTGGCCGTAATTTTTGGCAGCACTGCCGTATTAAGAAAATACCTTTGTCTCATCTAGTGGTAGCTTTGTTTTTGGGAGCCGGAACTTCTCTCTTTTTATCCGGTTTATTAACGGTTGCGAATTTGGAGAAAATATTTCCTTCACATAGAGAATTGGCCGGTTTGCTGGTTAAGCATGAGAGCATTCTACTGGTTCTGTTTACCGTTGGCATAATCACGCCTGCCCTGGAGGAAATTGTGTTTAGAGGAGTAATATTCAACCGTTTCCGGGAAGATTTAAAAATTGTGCCGGCCGTGGTTCTGCAGGCCGTTTTTTTTGGCTTGGTTCACTTCAATATACTGCAGTCAGCGTATACTTTTTTGTTGGGAATTTTGCTGGCCTTCGTTTTTGTATGGGCAGATTCGCTATTGGTTCCCATATTCGTTCATATAGGCATTAATTTAACTTCGGTGCTTGTGGAAACATGGATAGGAGATTTTCCGCTCATATTCATACCAGTAGGGATGGCGCTTTTGGTTGCAGCCATGCTTTATTACAAAAAAGAAGGGCTAATTCCCTGGTTCCGCCAGAGTTGTAGGGGCGGCTCATGAGCCGCCCGAACCCCTACCGGAGAAAAAAGCTGCTCCACTAACAGAATCACTCAGCCTTACCCCTGGCGAGACATGCCTCGCCCCTGCAATTGTTAGCGTTTTTCTTAGAGCTGCTGAAACAAGGCAAGTTTATTTGAATTACGGGGGATAATATAAGGAGTCCTTCCCTAAGGACTTTTTCCCTTTTACCACCATGACGAGATGGAGTGGAGCAGATGCGCATTTTAATGCTTACATGGGAATACCCGCCCCGTGTAATCGGAGGGATAGCTCACGTTGTCAGCGAGCTCTCGCGCGCCCTGGCAGGCGAGGGCAACGAGGTGGAAGTAATCACCACACTGGAAGAAAATCTGCCGCATACAGAGAAAAATGAGGGGGTGATCATTCACCGGGTTTTGCCTTACCACGGCCGCCCGCTGAATTTTTTCGCCTGGGTGCACCAGTTGAACCTGGCCATGCTGGAGAAGGGGGTCAGCCTCTGCCTCAGGCGGCGCTTCGACCTGGTGCACGCGCACGACTGGCTGGTTGCTTATGCCGCACGGGGAATCAAGCATATTTTTCACATGCCCCTGATTGCCTCCATCCATGCAACCGAGTTTGGCCGCAACCAGGGCTTGCATAACGACGAGCAGCGCTACATCGGCGAAGTGGAATGGTTCCTGACCTATGAGGCCTGGCGGGTGATCTGCAACAGCCGTTACATGCGCGAAGAAATTGAAGGCGTTTTCAACCTGCCACCGGACAAAATATCAATCATTCCCAACGGGATCCGCCCGGCGGCTTTCCAGGTTTCCGCACCCGACCCGGCGGTGCGGCAGAAATTTGCCGCCCCGGGGGAGAAGATCATATTTTTCATCGGCAGGCTGGTGCGCGAGAAAGGGGTCCAGCTGCTGCTCGAGGCGCTGCCTATGATCCGGGATCGTTTTCCCAATGTGCGCGCCATCATTGCCGGGCAGGGTCCCTATGCCGAAGAGCTGCACCGTCTTTCGCTTAATTTGGGTCTTGATCGGCAGGTTACATTTGCCGGTTTCATCGACGAAGAGACGCGGAATCAGCTTTATGCCCATGCCGACGTTGCTGTATTTCCCAGCCATTACGAGCCCTTTGGCCTGGTGGCGCTGGAGGCGATGGCCACAGGGACGCCGGTGGTGGTAAGCGACACCGGGGGCTTCTCTGAAACGGTAAACCACGGCGTCAACGGGATCAGGGCAGCCACGGGCAACGCGGCTGACCTTGCCGGGCAGGTCTGCGCTC
>Ga0208198_1002632_pt1 | contig 13150 bp, 19 predicted proteins | sample AD_JPNTR2_MetaG_FD_184446 | JGI IMG/M metagenome (GOLD analysis project Ga0208198, IMG submission 184446) | Active sludge microbial communities of municipal wastewater-treating anaerobic digesters from Japan - AD_JPNTR2_MetaG (SPAdes) (version 2) | ecosystem: Engineered > Bioreactor > Anaerobic... | reverse complement strand
TTGCTTGATATTTATAATCATCCTCTTGAAATCTATCAATAAATAAAATCATTATTTAACTCTTTAATTAATTCAAGATTCAACTCTTCATTAATATTTTCAATAACTTTTTGTGGTAATTCTAAAATCATATTATGTTGTTTCATATAAAATAATCTTTTATATTCATTTCTATGATCTTCACAATATCTTGGATATACATATATTTCAGGATGTAATGTAATAGAAAACTCTTTACCACAACATTCACAATTCTTTTTGACTTCTATAGGAGAAGTATAATTGTGTTTAATAATAACATTAACTAGACTATCCTTTACATTACTATTCTTTCTGTAGAATTTATTGGCATCTATTATCTTTCTATATTTTTTATCTCTATGTTCAAGACAATACTTGCTTTTACCAGTTCCTTTAAAAACTACATTACAATCTGGAAAACAACATTTTTTATCAATCAATATAGTCTTTCTTTTCTTCTTTGACAAATTCATCATAAACAAATCTCCTTTTCAAATTATTTCCATGTATCATCTAAAGCAGATATATATTTAGAAATTACTTCTTCGTTAACCTTTTTCAAATGATATTGTTCTCTTGAACTTCACATGGAAAAATAGTTATTTCTTTAATTTCATTCTCACAAATTTCATACGTCTCTTTTATTTTTTGTAAATCATTTATATCTGAAATTAAAAATTCAAATGATTTAGATTTCACTTATTCCTCCTTTTACATACTCTTTAAAGGTTTCTGTGATGCTTTATATCCATAAGAAATATATTCGTCAAATGCCTTGACATTATCCATCTTATCTAATCTTTTAGGTATTTCAATATCATAATAATCAAAATGTATATTGTTGAATTTCTTACTGATGAATTCTAATTGACCTATTTGTTTTTGTCTTGATACCATTCTTGCAAATCCACCATCACTTGGTTTCATAAAATCCATCAATTGTGCTACAGTCTTTTGTTTCTTTACATGATCATAATCTTCTTTGATATCAGAGAATCCAGTACCAACTATTGTAAATTTAACTTCTTCATCAATCCAACCTTTATTAATCACTTCGAGAATTCCTTCTGTAATAGGCAAATTGTCATCACCCATACCACCATCACCATAAACTCTTTGTGTTTTATCATCAGGAATCATTCCAAAATATAAAGGTGCCGCAAAACTTCTTAACACTACTGTCAATATATATTCATTTGTATCTTCCCATGATTTGAAGAAATGTGTTTTCTTTTCTACAAAATCAACAGATGTTATTATCAAAGGAATCTTTACACTTCCCATTTTCTGCATTCCAACAATATCCATCCAAACCTCAATAAAATTCTTACGATCATATATTGGAAAAGATGAAAAGAACTTCTTTTTAAAAACTCTCTTGATTAACTTAGGATAAAGTTTACTCAGATATTCTGCAGTTAATTTACCTGATGCTAAAATCGATCCATTTATTGCTCCTACAGATGTTCCCATTATTAAATCTAATTCATCTAATTCTCCACGTTTTTCTATCTCTTTAAGAATTTCTACTTGAAGTGCTCCTTTAACACCTCCTCCACCACATATAAGTATTCTTTTCATAATTACTCCTCTTGATCTCTAATATCAACCTATTTCAAGAGAAGATGTTGAATTTTACTTTTCATTAAAAGATTTATTCAAATGTTTTTGTATAAATCTAGATAACTGTACTGCCTCATCAGGAAGCAATAAAACATCAGCATGATACCATTCAGGTCTACCTTTTATTGCCCACCATATACATTTAAAATAATTTACTATCTTACTAAGTTTAATTGACAAATTCATTTTGAAATGTTGAAATTTTGTTGTGTCTTTATCATAACTATATGTATCATCATAAATAAAACAAGAAGGATATTTGCCTATTTTAAACTCTAAATAAAATTCTCCAATAGATTCATTCTCATCTTTATTATATACTATTCTAATAGCATGACCAAAATGTTTACAAGCACATTCTATATATTCAGTATCTGAGAAATAGGAAATATTATTCTTATTCTTTTTGTTCTTTACAATCTTAACTTCTTTATATTTTTCACATTCAGTTTTTAAAAAATGACCACATTCCTCTATAAATGCACAATTCTTACATTTACTTTCATTCCATTTTTTTCTAAATTCAACAGCACTTGTATCTATCCAATTCAATACATATTCATCTCCTGGATCTTTCTTTTGAATAGTTCCCTCTATCCACTTAGAAATCTCAATAATCTTTTTTTCAACAGTAAGAAATCTTTTTATTTCTGTTGACTTATCCATAAGATCATTTTTCCTTTATTAAGTATTTATAGGTTTTGAATATTTTACATAATCAGAAATAGATTGTTGAACCAAATCTCTTGCCTCAACGTAAGGAATTACCAACTCACCTATTGGAATAATCTCACCAGTTTCAGTATCCTGAATAGAAATGTATTCCTTATCACCTTTCTTTCCAAATGATATTGCTTTCATATTTTACCTCGTAATAATATATTTTGAATTTCTTGATAACCTATAATATTATTATTTTTAATATTAAGAAGCAACCATTTTTTATCTTTGTTTATAATTGAATCTATAATTTGTTTATCTACCAAATTTCCATGTAAAAAATAAAATTCGAATCCATCAGTATATTTAATTGATGGACCTTTTTCATTATGTAATAATTTATCTTTCATATGAATTTCTATTGGTTTTTGACTTACAACACAAAAATCTTTAAAACAATAAAACAATTCAAGTTTTGTAGTTTCTTTATATATACTAAATTTATTCCCTAAATCTATATCTAATTCATTTTCTATATAATCATAAAATGAAAAATATCCAGAAGAAAAATGACCATCTATGTATGGATACATAAAATTAGAAATTTGATTCCTTACTCGATTCCATACTTTATTTCTTACTTGATTCCATACTTGATTTCTTACTTGATTCCATACTTGATTTTCTACTTGATTTCCTACTTGATCCCATACTTGATTTTCTACTTGATTCCATACTTGATTTCTTACTTGATTTCTTATTTGATTCTCTACTTGATTTCCTACTTGATTTCTTACTTGATTTCCTACTTGATCCCATACTTGATTTTCTACTTGATTCCATACTTGATTTCTTACTTGATCTCGTACTTGATTTCCTACTTGATTTCCTACTTGATTTTTTACTTGATTCCATACTTGATTTTTTATTTGATTCCATACTTGATTCCATACTTGATTTCTTACTTGATCTCCTACTTGATTCTCTACTTGATTTCTTATTTGATTTCTTACTTGATTTCTTACTTGATCTCCTACTTGATTCCATACTTGATTCCATACTTGATTCATTACTTGATTTTCTACTTGATTCCATACTTGATTTTCTATTTGATCGTTATTATTAAATATATGATTACAAAATAGAGTAGCATACCAAGCAGAAACGGGACTATCCATTAGAATAATAATAGGATTTTCATTATATCCTAAAATTTCTTTATATAAATTATTTACAATTCTTTTTACTTGATCAAAAGAAATTCTTTCTGTTGATAATCCAATTTTAACCCATTTATCAACATACTCAGGAAATTTACTAATTTGTTTCTGTGTTAAATATTCTACCATGTATGAGTATCCTCATATCTTTCCAAATAAGCAACGTAACTTCTATTCGGCCACATTACAGGAGGTTTATGATTTTTACTATGCATTAACCAAAGAACTTTTGCTCTCTTTGGTTCAGTAGGAACATCTGCCATTCCATCTGTAAATATAACTAATCCATCAACATATTCCTGATCTGCAAGATTAATTATTTGTTGAAAATCAGTTCCACCTCGCCCATGAACTTTAAACGTCTCTTTTGCTTTTTTGAATTTTCTTTCAATAGATTTTATCTCTGTATCAAATTGAACAAAGATAATCTCAGCATGTTTACATATATTATTAATAACTGCAAATCCTTCTGCTAAATCATCATCCCCCATCGATCCAGAAACATCTATTGCAAACATTATTCGAGATTTGTATTGTCTGCGGTATCCTGGTAGATCGATATCATATCTTCTATTAATTTTCATTCTTGATGTTATTGTAGTTTGTAGAATGACAGATTTATTAAATCTCCTTACAATCTCCTTATAAGATATTTTAGGTTCATTTGCAGCTATAATATCACTCATAACATTACCTGTATGTTTACCCCATCCATTTGCAGAACTTTTCTTACTATCAATAAAATTTTTAACTTCTGCATCAAATATATCATTAGTACCCCATCCATCATTTGATGTACCGTTTGGATCATAATAATCCTTCATGGCATCATGTTGATCATTATAATTCTTATATCCATCTGAATCATTTCCATTATCTTGATTTTGGGATTGAGATTGATCTTGACAGTTTTGTTGCATTTTATCTATCATTTCTTTTTTCTGCTCATCGGTCATAGAATTCCAAATCTGCTTTATTTTTTCATTTGCATCATCAACCTTACTCATAAGTTTTCTGTAATATTCTTCAAAATACTTATTTGGTTCAAGTCCAAATTTACATGGATCTGGAGTTATATCATTTATACCATTAAGAATTCTATGTAGATCAGAATTCAATAATTGATTGATTGTGATGGAACTTGATAGGGCTGATATTTGTTTTGGTTCTTTTAATCTGGTTGTACAATGTCGGAGCAAAACCTTAAATAGTTCTGTAGTAAGAACCAGTTCAAGTTTTTCTTCTGAAATGATATTAACAAAATTAGGATTATATCTTAATGTAGGAACTTTAGTTCTGACATCAATTCCCATAGTTTCCTGTTTAGGATCAGGTTCACGATTTAACATACATGCAGTAGATAAAAGAATTGGATCATCAATAAACCAATTCAACAAAATTTTATCTATTTTTTTTCTGGCTCCTTCAAGATCTGCCATTACAAATTTCCTTTCAAATAATCAAATGGAATTGATTCTATTGAAAGAATTGCCTGAATATATTCTTCACATTCAGGCAACTCTTCACATGCTCTTTTAAAAAATTCAGATCCATTATTAAATTTTTCCATTAATAATGTCATCGATATCTAGATCTCCGAAATTATCATCAGGTTTCGAATCATTAATAATTTCTTCGACATTCTTATCATGTTCACTATCATCTCGCAAGACAGATACAAACCAATCAACCAATCCATTCTTATCAAATTCAAGTAACTTGTCGCCCCAAGTTTTACCAGAATTATGAGCAGTTGTCAAGTGATCATAAAACTCTGCGGCTATTTCTGGAGCAACACAACGTAAGTACTTTGCAACATTAGTAGAATATGTCTCTGCATCTTTTCTTGAAGAAGCACAAAACAAAGTCTTTTCCTGTGTCTCAAGATACATAGCAATTTCTTTATTGAGGTGAACCAAATCCTGATGATTCATTTGTCTTACCTCAAACTGTGTTTCAGAATCCCAACCAGTAACTATCTTTGCTCCTGAAATATTGTGAGCAGATTCTTTGACATACTGACAGAATTTTGCAGTTGCTCCTATTCCAACTATTCCAAACAATACGGTTTTCAAAAAATTACCATCATCTTCTTTTTCAATATCAGGATTCTCTTTGAGAAGATTACTTACTCTTGTCCAAGATCTTCTGGAAGGATAAACCTCTCCAAGTTTCTTATCCTTTGCTTTCTGTGGTGGATCGAGAAAAGACTGATTCTTATTTATAAATCCAATTACATATTTATGATGATTGGTATTTATTGCATAATCCAACCACTCATCTACATCAGGTGAGAAAGTATAAACATTGAATCTGTCATAAAGAGCAGGATCAAGTTCCTCAACATCATAATCATATTCATCACCAATAGGATTCATGGCAGATACAATTCTTGTATGTTCAGGAAGAGAAAGACCATTCAGTTTACGATTAAGAACCATATCAAAAACACACTGATAAACTTCAGGTTTACCTCTGTTGAATTCATCCATCAGAATAACAACCTTGGCATTTGAATCTCTCGGCCACCATTTAGGTGGGCAGAATTCTGTTATCTTCTGTCTGATAACATTACCATTATATCTAAATTCTGCTTCTGTTCTATCAGGTAATCCGATGAGATCACCAGCATCTGCCATTTGACCAAGAAAAAATGTTATTACTACATATCCTTGTTCTTCAAAGATTTGTTTGACTATTTCTGATTTTCCAATACCATGAATCCCTACAAGCATAATAGCTTGATCAATAGGTGTAACTTTGAAGATTTTCTTCATCTCTGCAATGTTGGGCACAATAAACTCCTTTCAAAAATTAAAATTAAAAACAAATTTCATATTTCAAACATCCAGAATCATAAATTCTGTAGATTTTTCTCTCTGTCATTATTTGTAATTCTGTTTTATTTTTGTCATATCCTTCCTTAACCAATTTATCTTTTCTAAATCTAAATCTATTCATTCTTATTTTATTAATTATATAATAATAATTTGGTTTACTTACACCAATAATTTTAAATCCTAAATTATCATATAGAGATTTTCCATTATTCATAGTCCAAGATCTGTCAGCATAACTAATTATTTTCTTAGGTTTAATTTGATTTACAAAATATTTGAATAGTTTATTTGCTCCACCTACTACTGAAGTATTCAATTTATTACAGAATCTAAGAAGCTCAAATGTTCCTTCTTCTGATTTCTGACCTAAGTTTTTTCTTAAATTTCCAAATGTCATTAATGAAACTAATTCATTTTCATAGAATAAACCATATCTATATTTACTTGTACAATTTCCTTGTAAATGATTATTCAACAAAAAATCTTTAGATATGTTGAAATCTACTTGATGAATCTCACATTCTCTTGCATATATCCTATTTGGAGTTTTACCAAGAAGATTTAATATTCTAGATTTTACTATCTCTTGTTTATTTATCCAATCATCCTCATATATATGAACTAAGTGAATTCCTTTCTTTTCACATAACTCTGTCTTCATTAAATGATAATTCTTAGATTTATTATTTGTAGAATGCCAATACAATCCATTGAATTCAAATGCAACTTTCAAGTCTGGCAAATAAATATCTAATTCATAAGGAGTTATTATATCAAATGTTTTAACTGTTGTATTTTGATTATATAATTGAATATAATCTATGAGATCTGTTTGTTGATTAGATCTTCCTGCATTTATACATACTGGACATCCTTGACCATTCAAATGAGAATTTGGTTTCATTTCAAACATTCCATGTTCTTTACATATTAATTTTACTTTTTCTTTTGAATGTTTATATTCTACTAAAGAATAATCATATTTGTCACCATGAATTTCTTTTGCCTTTTTAATAAAATTACCTGTATCAGATAACTGTCTATTAGAAGTTTTTTTAAAAGAACATTTTAGACACCCATGACTACTTAAATGATCAGATGGATTCTGTTCAAAAATTCCATGCTCTTTACATATTATTTTTACTTTTGTTCTATTATTTTTATATTCTGTTAAAGAATAATCATATTTGTCACCATGAATTTCTTTTGCTCTTTTTATAAACTCTTTAGTATCATAATTATAAGTTTCAGCACATTTTTTACAACCACTGCCCCTAAGATGATGTTTTGGATTCTGTTCAAAAATTCCATGCTCTTTACATATTATTTTTATTTTTGTTCTATTATTTTTATATTGAACCAAAGAATAATCATATCTATCACCATGAACTTCTTTTGCCTTCTTTATATAATCTTCTGTATCATAATTATATACACAAGCACACTTAGGACAACCATGTTTCAATTTTAAATGATTATAATAATTTTGTGTAAAAATTCCATGTTCTTTACATATTATTTTAATCATATAACGATTCTTATAATTCAACCCTTCTTCTGCTAAAGAATAATCATATCTATCACCATGAACATTTATTAATGCCTGAATTTTTTTACTGATCATATATATCATCCAATTCATCATTCAGTTCATCGTTATCAATATCATCAATGGATATATTTTTAAGATGATTCTTAACTTTATTCCTTTTGTTTTTATTTAATTTTCTTTTGTCTTTTTTATTTAATTTTCTTTTGTCTTTTCTGTCAAATTTCTCATCATCTGAGTAAAACTTTTGGAACTTTCCCATAACCTTTCCTTTACTAAATTAAAATTAGATATCTTCGAAACATTATTTTGTTTGTATATATTTATTTCCTATGTTTCTCCAATATTCTAATTGTCTTTTAAGATTTATTACCTCTTCTTTCAGTTTTTCATTTTCAATTTTTAATTCTATTATTTTATCACAACACATTTCTAATTCTTTACATACTGTCATAAATACCTCCTGTTTATAGAAGTATTTATATGAATCAATATTCACTCTCTATTTGCAGTAATTAAATGATTTTTCAATTGCATTTTTAGAATTTAATAAATCATTTAAACTATCCATAAGACTATCTTTTGATATAGATTTATCCATAATTATCAAATTCTCAATAATTTCACAAATATCTGATTGAGTTAATTTATTTTTCAAAATCAATTTAAAAAATTTATTATTCATCTTCTTTATTTCAATAGGAAAAGGTGTAGAATTTTCACTTTCAAATTTAGCACACATAACTTCATAAATTTCTTTTTTAGTTTTTGGTGCATCTACATAAAACACTTTGTCAAATCTACCTCTTCTACCTATAAGAGTTTTATGTACCAAACTGGTATCATTAATAGTTGCTATAAAAATCAAATTTTCATTCTCACCTTTAACCGAATCTATTCCTTCCAAAAAAGATCCAAGTACTTTATTATTTTTTTCTTCCATATTTTCATTTGCATCCATATCTTCAAATACGACTATACAAGGTTTAATAGATCTGATAAAGTTAAAAAATGTTTTTATTTCATCAATATATTCTAATGTATTTGGACTGATATATATAAAAGGAAATTCTTTTATTCTATTTCCAATTTCATGAATGATAGATGTTTTCCCTGTTCCTGCTGGTCCACAAAATACCAGACCTCTTTTCTTTTTTAATTTGATTGAGTTATTTATTTCTGAAACAATAGAATCTATATTTATCTGATTTATTTTACAATACACTTTCTCTTTTTTCTTACATGATAAACCTATAGATGAATAATATATAATATTATCATCTATTGCAAACTTAGAAATAAATTGTTTTAAAATATTTTCCCTTAACAATTCAATTTTATTATTATTTTTGTAATCAATAAACACAGAAGTATATCTTATATAAACTGAATTAGTCAAATTTGTAGATGATATTTTAATTAAAAACTTTGTAGATTCTTTATCTTCTAATAAGATAAAATTTATTCCTTCTTTACTAAAATCTATATTATTTATTTTATCATAGTTAACATCATAAAAAGATATTATTTTAAATGATTCTATATTAGATGGTTTATTTCCTAACCATAGTAATACTTCTTTACCTACATTAAATTCATATTCATGTATATCATCATAAGGAACTTTTAAAATATCTTCCTTCATTTTTTTATCAACATCACATACTGTAGTTTTTTTATTCTTTACATACTGTGATATAGAATCATAGAATTGATATGCTATAAGAACATCTGGTATAAATTTTGCACAGATAGTTATATATTTAGATATTTTTTTCTTCTTATCAAAGTATTTAATTACAGGTATTATTCTCATTAACATTCTTGATAAAAATTTATCAAATATTGATATACCACCAAAATCTTTTATTATTGAATTAATTATCTGAATCTTTCCTTTTTTTTCTTGTTCAGCACTATTCGAAGAATCTTTATCTACTAGTCTTAAATTTGACATTTTATACATTCCTCCAATTATTTAAAATTTTTTAATGCTAATTTTGAAACCCTATCAACTATTATCTTTTTATCACATGCATATAAACCTGCACAAGAAAAAGAATTTATTTCCAATATCTTGAGATTACCTTTTACATCAACTACTAAATCAATAGTAAAAGCAGGATCTGGTTGATATATATCTGCCATCTTTTGAGCAAACTGATAAAGATGTTTATCTTTATCTGGATCTGCATATTCCAAACAAACATCATAATCTAATTTATAAAGACTTCCGGTGATCACTTCACCGTTTACAACCACAAATCTCCATTCACTTAATATAGATTTAGGAGATGAAATAATCAACAAATCATCTTCATTTGTGTTGATTTTTACATAAGACCAATCGTGTTCAAAATAAGGTTGTCTATTAAGAAATACCATTCCCGAAAATGGTTTTAATCCTGAATCAGGTCTGATAAAAATTCTACCAGATTCTTTTTCTCCTATCTTACTTTCGAGAAAGTCTATATTTCTTTCTGTTTCCTTTACAGTCATTATTACATATTCATTATTGAATAAATAATCTCCAAAATGTTTATAATATTTTGTACATTTATAATTATTAGGAGTTAAGAAAATACCCGGTTTAAAAGATTTGTGATGCAATATACCTTCTGCAAATTGAAAAGATGATTGAATCAATACACAATCATCTTTTGTAGAAAACCTATCTATATCTAATTTAATGGGATATTCATTAGTATTTACTAACTCACAATCCATGCCTTGATTAATTACTTCTTTGGCAAGTTCATCAAATCCAGTATCTGATAAATCTTCTATGATCCACTTTACATTATTCATAATAAAATATTCCATCAATATGTTTATGTAAGTCCCAAATCATATTAATGTGCAAATGTTAATTAAAATATAGTTTATAATTCTCTAAAAATCAAGACTTTTATCAGAAAAATATTGACTTAAATTTTTAATGTGGCATAAACCAGAATGATTTTGGTTTTACGCCATAAGGAGCAGTTACAGAGATTTTATCAATCTTGGAATTGATTTCTTCCAACTTGCTCATTACCGATTTTGCTGTTATATACTCAGTTTTTTGTTTTTTCATTTCTCCTTCTGAACCATAATACTCCTCTATAAGATTAGTGAGAAGTTCATGAAGTGGTTCATGTGGTGCTCTTAAAGGAATTGCTACCGGATTGGTATTTACATATGTTTCTAATTCTATCAACTTCTGAGAAACATAATTTTCAAACTTCTCCCAATTTCCCCACTCCCCATTACGCATTGCCTTGCATTCCTCTTTATCTCGCATTAAATCGAGATCACCTATCTTAATTAACTGATCGATCAAATCAATTAGTCTGAGGCAATGATAGGCTTGTTTAACATCATAACCAAACTTCTCGAAATATTCTCTTCTATTGTTATTATCGCATGTTTTCTTTTCGTTCCATTCCTTTACATGATTACGAATTCTTTTCAACTGCATAAATGCATAACCCTTAAATGAATGAAACATCTTCATAGATAAGAACATCTTGCGGTTATCTCTGAGCATAAATCCTATCTTATGACCATAAAGAACCATATTCCTTCTAGCAAACAAAACCTCAGTCAACGATGGAGATCCATTTTCAACCAAAGAAAAGAAATTTGTCAAAGAGTGCCATACTCCCTCACATGTCTTTCTATTATCAAGAATAATTCTATTTGATTCTCCTTTATACTCTACATTGTTAAATGTTGGAATATTATCAAATCCAAGAATGAAACCGTACTGTTGAGGAAAAAGACATTGATGTCTATCCATCACTATTCCAACTAAATCAACATCAGAATTTTCTGTTTGACAACCATAAGCATAACTACCCATTTGGGTTTCGAGAAGAAGATTCTTAACGATCCATTGTTCATCTTCTTTAAATTTTTCTTTTGCAAAGATTTCAGTTATCATTGTTTGTTCTCTTTATTAAATATTTCTTGGGGATTTTGTTTTTATAAACATTTGGTATTTCATGTATAATTACTCCTAACATAAAATATATACCTGCCCCCACTCCTAATACAAAAGGAGTTATACAAATGATTCCTAATATGATCTGGAGAATTCTTTTAATTAGTTTCATTTTATAAATCTCCTAAGAATAATTGGAAAGGTAAATCTAATTCAGATGCCCAATCTATATCTACTGGATCGGTTATATAATAATTTTTTAATTCTTTCAGTTGATCTATATATGTTTCAAACATATCAAGATATAATACATTTGAAAGATCATTGGATATGAAAGATGGTAATTTATCATTCTTTATATTTTTTTTAAAAAGTTTCAAAGATTCATATTCTTTTTCTAATACATTTATAATATCAGAAACCTTATAGAATTTTATATTATATCTCAATGCTAACGCCATATCTTCACTTGTTTTTAAAATGAAAGATGATGAACTTGAATTGCTGACAAATCCATTTCTAATCTTCATAATATCAAACCTTTCATTTATAAATGATATTTTCTTCTGATATACCTATATATCTTAAATATTCAATCATATCAAAATTATCCATGCTTGTATAGAATTCTACAAATGATTCAGATTCATGTATTGACCAATCATCAGAACTACTAAAATATCCAACGATATCATATAAATTTAATTTCTCACAAACAGACTTTCTGTTCTTAATTAAATACATTTGTAGTGGTGTTATCTTTTCTTTTGATATTATAAAAGAACTACTGGAACTATTCGAAACAAATCCGTTTCTAATTTTCATCTTTTACCTCTTTTGTATTATCAAATATTAATTAATAATATCAATTAACATTGAAATAAATAAACCTAAATCAAATGCTAATATAATCATCAATCCTGGATGTGTTAATCCATCATCAATTTCTTCTAAAAATTGTTCAGGATCAATCATTTCTTCTTCTTTATTTTCTTCCATTTCTTTACTTTCCCTTCCAATAATCACATATTCCATGTTCTGAAACTCTATGTTTTTCTGCCCACTTATCCCACTCTCTCATTCTTTTATAGTATTTTTTATCATAATTGGGATCTTTTGTATTTAATCCATAACCAAAATCTTCTTCTCTTGTAAACTCTCCAGATTTTGGTCTATCTGTTTTAGTTCCATGAAGACAAAAATATTCATTTGGATCATCATAATTTCTTTTTACATAATTCAAAAGACAATTCCAACAACCATCTTGAATCCTATAATTCTTCTTTTTCATAATTTTCCCAAATTTCTTTAA